>Ga0209498_1000424_pt1 | contig 25853 bp, 22 predicted proteins | sample WalLakDeSediment_FD_184131 | JGI IMG/M metagenome (GOLD analysis project Ga0209498, IMG submission 184131) | Lake sediment microbial communities from Walker lake, Nevada to study Microbial Dark Matter (Phase II) - Walker Lake 11/02/13 Deep... | ecosystem: Environmental > Aquatic > Freshwater >...
GAAATCTTCTTCTATGATGCGGGGCTGGTTCGTCTCGAGGCTGAACTGGAGAAGCGAGAAGACCAAGCTGAGCGGATCCATCACTGGGGAGGGGAAACGGATTCCCTGGAACTACTCACCACCCTGGACACCTGTCCCATGACGGTTTCTCGCCGCCTGGTGGGAGTGCGTCGCATGGAAAGGGTCAACAAGAAGGACATGAGCAGGTGGACCACCTATTGCTCCGATCCTGCCGAATGGAACATCCTTCTCCTGCAAATCACGAGCGCGAAAACACTGACCAAGGAATTGGAAAAAGCCATCGAAAGAGTCGGTCTCATCGTGGACGCATCCACTGTCAAGGCTCGCGAAATGACATCCTGGGCATCCAGAGGCATCCAAGGCCGGGGCAAACGCGCCACGAAAGAAGTCTGCTCGGCCCTTGCATCCAAGACCCTTGGGGATCTTATCCAGCTTCGCAACGAGATCGAAAAAATCATCCTATACGTGGGCGACAAAGAGGAGGTAACCCTGGAAGACGTTCGTGCCGTCGGATCTTCCCTGAACGATTCCAGCACCTTCGCCCTGGGCGATTCCCTCGCGGAAGGAGATCTGGGCAGTTCTCTTCTGCTGGCCCATGAGATTCTTCGGTCAGGAGAGGCTCCCGCCGCACTTCTGGCAAGCATCACGTGGCACATGAGGCGAATGGCAACCATTCAGCATCTACTCTCCATCGGTGCCACGGACAAAGAGATCGGAGAAAGAACGGGTATCCCTTTTTATTTCCTGGGTAAAGCCATCCAACAGGCGAAAGCCTTGTCACCCAAAGAAGTACATCGTCGTCTCAGAGCCTTGGGGGAATGGGATTTTCGGTTCAAACGGTCCCTGGCACCACCTTCCACCACGGTGGAGATGTGGATCCTCGATCTCTTGGGTATGACCCCGTCAATGTAGGCTTGAACTTCCCTGGGCCGTGTGAGCATTGACCAATTTGGCCAATTTGGACTTCTTTCGTGCAGCTCTGTTCTTCGTGGTTCTTCTTTTTCTCGCGGCCGAATCCAACGCTACGGCGCACAAACGCAGCTCCGTTCTGGCCTGGTCCATGTTCCCCGAGGCTACTGCCTCTCGTACCTTCTTCTCGAGAGTTCTCAATTGAGATCGTGTGGCCCGATTTCTAACGGCACGTCTTCTGCTTTGTCGCAGTCTCTTTTCTGCTTGGCGCGTCTGGGGCAAACCATACTCCTTTACAAAAAGCTCCCATGGCAACGAATTCTTTATTATCCATATTTGCCTGATCTCCGTCAAGATCTGTCACACGGCTGGTGTAAATATTCAGTGAAAGCGATCCAGAGACAAACCGTCGTGGGAAGAGGAGACAGAGATGCTGTTTTCAAACCGTTCGAAAACAGCATCTCTGTCTCTTCTCCGCCAAGGGCTGCGTTTGGATCGGGTTCACTGAATTTACCGGCTGGTCAGGGCTGGCAGGCTCCGTTCCCATCGCCGTCCTGGACTGGCGCACAGACCCAAGAGTATGTTAGCTTCTGAACTGGAAAATCCCAAAGAGGGCAAGGGAAGGCGAAACGATCATGAAAGAATACGGATTTGGAATCGTTGGTAGCGGGATGATCTCGGAGTTCCATGCCAAGGCCATTCAGCAAATCCCCCAAGCCAGGCTGGTAGCCTTCGTGGACCGAATCCCGAAACTGGCACAACAGAAGGCAGACAGGTTCCGTTGCAAGGCTGCCTCTTCCTTGGAGGAACTCCTTTCCATGGACGAGGTCGACGTGGTTTGCGTCTGTACGCCCAGCGGAACACACGCAGAGACAGCCATTCCGGCAGCCAGGGCAGGTAAACACCTGATCGTGGAAAAACCGATCGAAGTCGCCCTGGAGAAGATCGACGCCATCCTGGATGCCTGCGAACAGGCCAAGGTCCATCTCACGGGCATCTTCCCCTCCCGTTTCGTTCCCTGCAATCGACTGGTCAAGGAAGCCATAGATTCGGGACGTTTCGGCAAGCTCACCCTGGGAAGCGCTTATGTTAAATGGCACAGGACCCAGCAATATTACGACGGAGCCGAATGGAAAGGCACATGGGCCCTGGATGGGGGAGGCGCACTCATGAACCAATCGATTCATGCCATTGATCTTCTCCAATGGTTCATGGGGCCCGTAGAAAGCGTGCAAGCCTTCACAAGCACCCTGGTTCATCAACGAATCGAGGTAGAGGATACGGCGGTCGCATGCCTTCGTTTTACCCATGGGGCGCTGGGCGTGATTGAAGGCGCCACCTCGGTATTTCCTGGATTCTTCAAGAGAATAGAGGTTTGCGGCTCCCAGGGTACGGCCATCGTGGAGGAGGAAAGCCTCAAATGCTGGCGATTTAGGGAGGAAACCGATCGAGACGAGGATCTAAGACAGCTTCACGACAACGCCACAGAGACCGGGGGAGGAGCTGCTGATCCCGCTGCCATTGGCTATCAGAACCATCAATTACAGATCGAGGATGCGTTGCGCGCCATTCAATCCCAAGAGAAACCTCTGGTGGATGGACAAGAAGCCAGAAAATCCGTGGAAATCATTCTTGCCATCTACAAGTCCGCCCAGGAAAGATGTCCCGTGTCCCTGCCCCTGGAGTGAAGAGAGGAATTCTTCATGATCGATGAGAAACACAGAAAAGAGATCCTGAGTCAGGGCAAGTTGAAAACCCTCTGGGAAGGTGAACCCAGGTTGGGAAGCATCTATGGGGAACAGGAGATCCATGCCGCTGTCTCCGTGATGAGAACGGCACAGGAGGATGTGACCGTGGGTTTTGGACGTTCTCACCTTATCCAGGATTTTGAGAGGGATTTCGCTCGATACGCGGGAACAGCACACGCGGTAGCCCTCAACAGCGCTGGCCCAGGACTCGACCTGGCCATGAAATACCTCGAACTGGAGCCTGGAGACGAGGTCATTGTCCCGGCCATCAATTTTATGGCGTCCCCGCTGGCTGTGGTCGGCGCCGGAGGACAGATCGTTTGGGGAGAAGTGGATCCCCGTACCCTGCAACTGGATCCCAACGACGTGGAAAAACGGATCACCTCTCGCACCAGAGCCATCTTTCCTGTCCACTTCAACGGCCTTTCTTGTCCTGTCGACGACTATCTCGAGATCGCCCAACGCCACCCCCACCCCAAGCATGGCCCTTTGACCGTGATCACGGATGCCGCGCGCGCCGTGGGAGGGGAATACAAGGGAACCAAGATCGGAAAAAAAGGCTTCTTGACCGTTTTCTCCTTTCATACCATGAAAAACATGGTCACCCTGGGCGAAGGGGGCATGGTCACCACCGACGATGAAAACGCTGCGGCCTTCGTTCGTTCTTCTCGTTTCTACGGGACCGAAACCGACATATGGGGATCTTCCTACGTTATGACTCCGGTACAAGCGGCCGTAGGAACGGTCCAACTGGGCCAACTGGATACCTTCGTGCATGCCAGGAGGAAATTGGCCCGGCAGCGCAACGAGATGCTAGCGGATGTTCCGGGACTACAGTTGCCATTCGAACCCCGAGAATGCAAGCACACCTATTACCTCTACACCTGTCTTCTTCCCAAGGATTGGGCGGGCGGGAAACGGGACCTCTTCATCGAGATGATGTCGAAGGAGTATGGCATCAAATGCCTTGTGGCCAATCCTCCCTGTTATCAAGCCCGCGGCTTCCTGCGCCAGAGAACTCCAGGCCAAGACCTGCCCTTGTCCAACGAGATCGGCGGTCGACTGGTATGCCTGCCCATTCATCCCATCATGCCCGAGAGAGACAATGAAACCATCGCCGCCGCAACGATCGAATGTATGGAGCAGCTTCGATGACAAGATGGGACAAGGAGAATGATTCATGCTCGTGAAACTTCGGGAACCGACCCTTCGCTCCTTGCTGGATCGCACCTTCGATCTCCATGCTTCCTTGCCTTCCCTGGCCTACGCGGGAGAGACCCCCTGCTCCTATGCGGCCATGAAAGAAATCATGGAGTCCCTGGCAGGCCTTCTGATGGCGCAAGAGGTTTCCAAGGGGGAAAGGGTGGCCCTCCTGGGAGACAACAGTCCATCCTGGGTGCACGCCTATCTGACCCTTGTCTCCATGGGCCGTGTCGCGATCCCCATTCTCACGGGATTCACCAGGAAACAAGTACACGCCATTCTGGATCGCTCCCGATGCGCGGCAGCCTTTGTGGCGCAGAAACAGATGGAAAAGATCGAAGGATCCGCGTCGCGACATCTCCGCGCCATCTTCTCTTTGGATGATTTTTCCCTTGTGGGAGGAAGAGAAGACACAGACAGCAAGCCATCCTCCTTTATGCCTTTCGAAAGCCTTCCGCGTCCTTCCCCCAAGGATGTGGCCGCCATCATCCACACCTCAGGCACCACGGGGAATTCCAAGGGCGTCATCCTCACGCACGAAAACATCACGTCCAATGTACTCCACAGCATCGAGCAGTTTCCCATCGATCACCACGATCGTTTTCTCTCCATCCTGCCTCTTTCGCACACCTTCGAAGCCACGGGAGGCATGCTGTGTCCTATCGCCGCCGGAAGTTCCATTCATTACATGAAAGGTTTGCCCACGCCTGCCAGACTCTTGGATGCCATGGGACGCGTGAAACCAACGGCTGTGCTCGCGGTGCCCTTGCTCATGGAGAAGATCTACAAGAAACAGATCCTTCCCGGGATCAGGAAGCGTACCTTCACGCGGTGGCTCTTCGGTTTTCCTTTCACCAGGCCCCTGGTCCACAGGAAAGCTGGAGCCAGACTTCTCGCCCTGTTTGGAGGCCACCTTCGTTTCTTCATGTTTGGAGGAGCCAGTCTTTCGGAAGAGGTGGAACGTTTCCTCAAGGAAGCTGGCATTCAATACGCCACAGGCTACGGACTGACCGAATCCTCTCCCATTCTGACCATCAACCCCTTTGGCAAGGTGAAGTTGGGGTCAGTGGGACTGCCCATCCCTGGGGTGGAAGTCAAGGTGCTCTTCGCCGATCCCAAGACGGGTATAGGAGAGATCGTAGCACGCGGACCCAATATCATGGCAGGATATGCTGATGACGAAACGGCCTCGGCCCATGCCTTCACCCGGGACGGGTGGCTCAAGACAGGCGATCTGGGATTTCTGGACGAGGATGGATATCTCTTTCTCAAGGGAAGATCCAAGAACGTGATCGTCAAGGCTTCCGGGGAGAACATCTATCCCGAGAGCGTGGAGGAACTTCTGCTTCAAGACCCGGCTGTCTTGCAGGCTCTTGTGTGTGAAAGCGAGGGAAAACTCGTGGCCCAGATCCATCTGGATGAAACGATTCTCCAAGAGATGTGCGCGGGAAACGAATCCGGGGAAACCCGGCCTTTGAACGATCGCTTCGTGAGGGATTATATCGAGAATCTCAAACGCAAAGTCAATCTGGAGCTCCCAGCGTTCTCCAGATTGAATGAGATCACCCTTCGGACTGAACCCTTCGAGACAACCCCGACCCAGAAGATCAAACGATACCTGTATGTGAAGCAGGCTGGCGCCAATATCCAGGAGAAGGAGCAGCCTCTGGAAAAAGGCAAGTAGATCGCAAAGCGGTCCTGGCCTTTCGAGATGGGAAGCGGATGGATGGAGATGGATCGCAGAGAATTCGTTCGTATCGCCAGCATGGACGCTGGGGGATTGTGTTGTCTGAAAAAAGCCCGACCCGAAAAGGAGTTGGACAACCCGAAACTCGAGGCCTTCATCGTATGTACACAAGATGCGTCATATCCGCATGGCTTCCGTGAAAAGAACCCTTGGAAACACATCTTCCCTGCTTGAGATCGTGATTCACGAACTGACGGCAGAAGAAGGTGACATCGAGCTCAAGGGCCCCCCTCCCAAGAAGGTGCTTGGCGCCACCCTGCGAGAATCCCATCCCACAAAGACAGTCCTCGCCGTACAAGCACCAGGAATCATCCACGTGTTCTTTGAAACCATGGACCCATAGCCCCAGGGGGACTCGAACCCCCGCAACCACCTTGAAAGAGTGGTGACCTAACCGCTAGTCGATGGGGCCAACAGCATTTTATTATCTCTGTTCCAAACTCCATGTGTCAAGCATCAAAGCACAGGGCCTTACGCATCAAGGCATCAACTATGACCCGGGCTCTTGACCTGGATCTCAGGACGGTCTAAGATGAATGTATGCGTATTCTTGAGTCATTCTATCAATGAGGTTTAGACGTGAAAGCAATCAAGGTTCTTCTGGCTGACGATCATACCATCCTCAGACAAGGTCTCAGGAGGCTTTTGGAATCTAGTGGCGACGTGGAAATCGTAGGAGAAGCCGCTACAGGCAAAGATACCATTCGACTTTGCCTGGCATCGTGTCCCGATGTACTCGTGCTCGATATCAGCTTGCCTGATTTGAGCGGAATCGATGTCACGCGACAGATAAGAGAGCGACTCCCCGATCTGCCCATCGTCATTCTCACGGTACATTCGTCCAAAGAGCACATTCGGGAAGCCATGCTGGCCGGGGCCTCGGGCTATATCTTGAAGGACAGTCCCAGCGAGGAATTGTTGAAAGCCATCCATGCTGCAACCCGGGGCGAGGCTTATCTCAGCCCCGCGGTGTCCAGAACCATGCTGGACGACTATGTCTGTAGCGTGGGTCGACCCAGAGTCTATACAGGATCTCTGCTCAGTCCCAGAGAAGAACAGGTCCTAAGGCTCATCGTGAAGGGTCACAGGAACAAGGATGTTGGCGATATTTTGAATATCAGCGTGAAAACCGTGGAGAGCCACAAATACAGAATCATGAAAAAGCTGGGATTGCGTAACATCCAGGAATTGGTGCTGCATGCGATCAGAGAAGGATATGTCAAGGTTCCTTTGGAGAAACAAGACGAACCATAAGCAGCTCTGACAAGGTTTCTTTGTCCATTCCCTTAATCGCCAACAATTTACGCTTCGAACGCTGCCCGGAAACGAGGTGGATCTTGGATGGGGATATTTTCAATGTCTTGCCCACCAATCGGACCAGTTCCTCATTCGCTTGACCTTCCACCGGTCGAGACTTGAGCGAAGCGCGAAGCGATCCATCCCGCAACCGGATCAATTCAGATCTGCCTGATCCAGGCTTGGCCATTACATCCAATACCGCCTGATCCTCCCCCCTTGGGGGCTGATTCATTCCTCGGCCTCGTTCCTTGTTTCCGCCGGTTTTACCGAGAAAGATCGCCAGGAAGACAAGGCTTGCTCCCCGAGTTCCTCGGGACTCTTGATCAGATCCGAGACGGTGTCCAAGACCACTTTGAATCGGTTCCGAAGACTGGCATACAAGGTTTCCAAGGTCTTGATTTCCTCGCAAAGAATCATTTTCTTCGTTTCCGCCGCTTTGACGATCTTATCCGCTTCCAGCTCAGCCTCCGCGCGAATCAGAGCCCCTTCTCGTTGAGCCGTTTCCACTGCCTGGATTCGAACGCCTTCGATGGATTCCAGGGTCTTTTGCAAGGCATTCTCGCGTCCCTTATACGCTTCCACTCTCTCCGTAAGGTCTTTGATCTTGCTCGTGGCATCGGCGTATTCTTCCTCCAGGAGGCGCCATTCCTGTGCCACGAGGTCCAGATGGTCATATACCTCGTCCGCGTTCAATCCCCTGAGACTCGATGAAAATTCTTTGCCAGATATTTCTTCATATGTCATGGTCTACCTCCGAATTTGACGCGGGCAAGCCTTAGCTTCAAAATATCTCTCATGTCCATGCCTGTCAAACGCTTCGATCCCAGGGGCGAGGAGGTCCATTGAAAACGGTAGCTGTCACCGGACAGATCGGCGCGGGAAAAAGCACAGTCTGCAACATGATGTGCGATCTGGGAGCCTCTCACATCGATGCCGATCAAGTTGCGAGGGAAGTCCTTCAACCTGGAACGCTTCAATTTCGAGAGATCCTGAACCGATTTGGGGACAGTATCCGTAACGAGCTGGAAGGGATCGATCGCGCCAAGCTGGCGGAACATGTCTTTCGGGACGAGAATGCGCTTCAGGATCTGAACCGAATCATGCATCCTGAAATCATGAGAAGAATCGCACAGAGACTGGAAGGGTTGCTTCTCTCTGGATCTCAGATCGCCTTGGTCGAGGCCGCTTTGCTTGGTCAAGTTGAGACGCCTTTCTGGGATCATCTTGTGGTCGTCACGGCGCCTCGAGAGATCAGGTTGCAGCGCCTCATCCTGTCCGGCATGCATGAATCGGACGCATCGAATAGAATACGTGTTCAAGAAATATATCCCCCAAGTTACCCTTCTTCCCACTTCGAATTGGACAACGGCAATGGACTTGAAAAGACCTATCAGGAGGTCCAAATATGCTGGAAGACCATGACGGGAAACCTTCCAGCTCCGCGGGAAGCTTTTAGGAGAGGAAACCTCTGTCATGAATGAGGTCTGGATCACTTTTCTTTGGCATTTTCATCAACCGGCGTACAGCATCTCCCCGCATGCAAGGTGTCCCATGCCTTGGCCAAGACTCTGCGCCTTGGGGTCGATCAGGGATCTTTCTTGGCTGGCTGCCAGGCATCCGAAGATCAGGCAATGCTTCAATCTTTCACCTTCTCTCCTGGATCAAATCCTCCGATGGAAGGAGGACTCAAGATACTGTGACGATTTTTATCATCTTTCCGAAATCCCTGCTCATGATTTGGACGAGACACAAACCCGCGCGTTGCTTCGATCCTTTTTCATGGCGGACTGGAACACGATGATCCCCTCTTACCCTCGCTATGAGGAGCTCTTGAGAAGACGAGGTTCGCACGTCTCTGATCTGGAGTTGAGCGACGCGATCCGTCGATATACTGTTCAGGATCTCAGAGACCTCCAGGTATGGCACAACCTGGCCTGGACAGGTTATTCCCTCAGAGAGGACAGACCCTGGGTAGCAGAACTCATCTCCAAGGGGAAAGATTTCACGGAGGAAGAGAAGACAGCTCTATTGCAATTGCACAAGGAACACGTGACGGATTTCATCGTCCAGCTCACCGCCTTGTCCCAGGCCGACATTGTCGAATTGACCACGTGCCCCTACTATCATCCCATCCTGCCTCTTCTCTGTCACATGGAAAAGGCCTGCCAGCCACATCCAAGACTGGCTCTTCCACAGAATCCATACCAATATCCAGAAGATGCGACCCTTCAACTTCGGAAAGCCAAACAAAGACACGAAGAGATCTTTCGCACGACACCCCTTGGTTTGTGGCCTCCTGAGGCTGCCATCAGCGAAGAGTCGATCGAGGTCGTCGCTGCCGAGGGCTTCCAATGGTTGGCCACGGACGAGGAGATTCTGGTGCGATCCCTCACCTCGGGACCAGAGGCTCAGTACTGGCCGTATCTTTTCGAACGGTCAGGCGATTCTATCGCTGTTGTTTGCAGAGACAAGAGGCTTTCCGATTTCATCGAATTTGACTCCCCTCAGATCCCTTCGGATCAAGCTTCTGGGGAAATTCTGCGAGGAATAGAAAAGGTGAGATTGGAGCATGGAAACAAAGCCGTTCCCCCCTTGATCACCATCGTCCTGAATGGAGACAAACCCTGGGAACGCTCCCCGGATTCAGGAAAATCCTTTCTCGACTCTCTTTTCAACCTGCTTGCTCACAGGCCCTATTTGAAATCTTGCACGGTCAAGGAATATCTCCTCCATTTTCGCCCCGACAGAACCTTGAAAAAGATCTATCCTGGATCCTGGTCGCAGCATGGTTTCGATTCCTGGGTTGGGGAACGGGACAAATGCCTGGCGTGGGATTACCTGGTTCGGGCCAGAAACGCCTTGTGTTCCGTGGAAGATGGATGTTCCGGGGGAGAACTCGATCTCTCCCTGGCCAAGGATTCTCTTCTGGCGGCCCAAGGAAGCGATTGGTTTCAATCCTTGGGATATGATACTCATTCCGAATATGATGAAACGCTCGATTTCATCTTCAGGGCACATTTGGGACGAGTCTACGAAGGTATCGGGCTGCCCTTGCCCACCTATCTTCGGCTTCCCATCTCCTCCCGGGGCAGTTGCCCCCCTGTTCGACCAGGCAAGGGCTTCATGAAGCCCGTACTCGATGGATATGAAAGCGAACCTTTGGAATGGACGCAAGCAGCATGTTTTGATCTGGCCAGAGAGGCTGGAAAACACTGGACAGGAACTTCCATCGCGAAACACCTCTACTGCGGGCATGACATGGAGTATCTTTGGATTCGACTTGACTTTGATGACAAGAACGAGGTTCGAAGCGATTGGAAAAATCCGTGCATTCGCTTTCGTTTCATCAGACCCATCGAAGCCATGGCCACGATTCCTCTTTCCCTTCGTTCGGCCCGAGAGACAGATCAAAATCTGATTCTTCCCTCCTCGAGCGGGGAATGGACGGGCCCGGGTCAGATCTACCTGGCTTTCCGTGAGATTTTGGAACTGGGAGTTTCTTTTGCGGATCTGGGAATCAGCCAGGGAGAGGAGCTGCGCTTCATCATGGATTTCGTGGTTCAGGGGGACTGTTTGCTCGAACGATGGCCCACACGAGGATTTTTTTCGATGAAAACCCCTGTAAAGGATTATGAACGACGTCTGGTAAAAATATAGATCAGGAAGAATGATCATGGAACAAGTGCTGGCAATCATCCTTTCGGGCGGCAAGGGAGAAAGGCTTCATCCGTTGACAAGGGACAGGGCAAAACCTGCCGTGCCCTTCGGAGGGATCTATCGAATCATCGATTTTACGCTGAGCAATTGCATCAATTCGGGTTTCAGAAAGATCCTGGTCCTGACCCAGTACAAGTCCGTTTCCCTCAACAGGCACTTGCGAGGAGCCTGGTCCTTCCTGTCGCCAACATTGGGAGAGTTCATCGTTCCTCTGCCACCACAGCAGAGGTTGGACGAACGATGGTATGAGGGAACCGCGGATGCCGTGTATCAGAACCTGTATTCCATCGAAAGCCAGGATATCCGTCACGTGCTCATTCTCTCCGGAGACCACATCTACAAGATGGATTACCGATATATGCTTGCCTCTCACGTGCAAACCCAGGCACGGATGACCATCGGGGCCATGGAGGTACCCTTGTCCAACGCTCGATCCCTTGGGGTGATGTCCTGCGAGTCCGACGGCCGGATCACGGGGTTCACCGAAAAGCCGAAGGTTCCAACGCCAAGTCCCACCCGGCCCGACCATGCCCTGGCATCCATGGGAATCTATCTTTTTGACATGGATTGTCTGGTACATGCCCTGGAAGAAGACGCCGCGCAGCATACATCCCATGACTTTGGGAAAGACGTGATTCCTCGACTGGTAAGCGATGGGAATGTGTACGCCTTCCGCTTCAATGACGAGATCAGGAAAGAACCACTGTATTGGAGGGACGTGGGAGGCCAACATGGATCTCGTGAGCCTTGACCCGGACCTGAATCTATACGATCCCGAATGGCCCATCCGAACCCACATGGTCCAGCGTCCTCCCGCCAAGTTCGTGTTTGCCGAGGATGGGCTCTCGGCACGCAGAGGTGTCGCGCTGAATTCCCTGGTATCCCAAGGATGCATCGTGAGCGGTGGCACAGTAGACAGGTCCATCCTCTCTCCCATGTGCCGGGTCAATAGTTACGCTCGCGTGGAGGAATCCATTCTGATGGATGAAGTGGATGTGGGACGATACTGCGAGATTCGAAAGACCATCGTGGACAAATACACATCCATTCCCCCCAAAACGCGCATCGGGTTCGACCCGGAGGAAGATCGAAAACGTTTCACCGTCTCCCCAGGTGGTGTTGTGGCCATCACTCCCGAGGATTTCGCGTAAACTTAATCGTCAAAACTTTCGCTTGGGGCAGCGCATGTATTTCCCCAGACAGAACGACGCGACATGTCCCCGGTTCAACAAAATCTCTTTGTTTCCCAACCAGTTGCACCAGTGGAACAGCTCGTTCTCCACCACGGTTTTCAAATAATCCGGACACGGATCGATAGATACGTCCTTCTTCTCGATATCATCAGGTTTTCTCTCCCCGGGGTCCTTTCCTGCACTATCGTCCCGCTCCTCCTTCCTGGAATCGTCCAGGGATTTTTTAGCTTCCTCCGATTCTCGAATCCGCTGCTCCCTGGCTTCTCTGCGATTGGCCTCCGAATCGGATGCCCATACGTTGGTCTGCGTCCCGGTCTCTGGTGGCATGCCAAGCCGCTTCACAACAAGGGCATGGGGTAGACCATACTTGGACGAAAGCACACCGGAAGACAACTGCCTGTCCGTGTCGAATCCACGTCCAGGCGCCAGAACCTTCAAGGAACGATCCAAAAGCTCCTCGTCTGTCAGATCCTCTCTCTGCCGAGCAGCCAGGACTTGAACCATGGCCTGAACGAAAGCCAAACGCAACTCAAACGCGTTCAGTCCTTCCGAAGGCCTGAAGAGCTGATCGCTGACCATGCCTATCGTCTTGCCTTCATATTTCAGAATACGCCTGGCCAAATCATCCTCCCCAAAACCCATTCAACGGAACAACCACCCCATCCACCCTTGTCTTGAGAACCTCGATCAGGTTGTTCCTTTCCTTTCTCGTCCCAGCAGTGTATCAAGCAACACATAAACCGATGGAATGAGCAGCAATGTGAGCAAGGTGGAGCTTACCATGCCTCCAATAATGGTACAAGCCATGGCCCTTCTCATCTCCGAGCCATCTCCGCTGGACAGGGCCAAGGGCACCAAACCAAACACCGTAGTAGCCGTGGTCATGATGATGGGACGCAACCTGGCCGGACCGGCCTGCAGAATGGCCTCTCGTCGGGTCAGGCCCGATCTCCTCAGTTGGTTGACGAAGTCCACCAATACGATCGCGTCATTCACAACAATTCCAGCCAGGATGATCCCTCCTATAAAAACCACCACGCTGATCGTTTGACCTGAAAGGAAGAGGGCCCAGATCACTCCAACGAAGCCAAAGGGAATGGAAAACATGATGGCGAAGGGATGAATCAGCGATTCGAATTGCGACGAGAGCACGATATAGACCAGGACCACAGCCAACAGGAGAGCGAATCTCAGACTGTCAAAGGAACGTGTCATCTCTTCGTTCTGTCCCTTCACATCCATGGTATATCCAGGCGGAATGGGTTGGTTCGCAATGATCCTGCTCACATCGGCCGCTACGCTCCCCAAATCCCTTCCGCTGACAGTCGAAGAGAGAAGAGCCGCGCGATGTTGGCTGATCCTGTAAATCATGCTAGGTCCTTCCCTGATTTCGAGTCTGGCCAGGGCCGCGAGAGAAACCGAATACCCCAAGGGCGTATTCACGTGAAAAGACTGCAGATCAGCAATGCTCTTCTTGTATTCCTCGTCGGTCCTCACCAGGATATCGATGTCCGAAGCGCTGGCACTGAAACGCGTGGCCACTTTCCCTCTCAGTTTCTCCCGCAATTGTTCCGCAATCTGTCGAACCGTGAGGCCATAAGCGCTCGCCTTGTCCCGATCCACGATGACATGGACCTCGGGATATCCGGATTCGATGCTGGAAACGATTTCTCCCAATCCGGGAACATCCTCGATCAATCCAATCACCCGTTCACACAAGTCTCGCAGGACTTGCAAGTCGTGCCCGCTGATTTCCACTTCAATGGGAGTCCTGAAGGTAAACAGGGTGGGCTCACGAAATCCCATCTCAACTCCGGCCACATCGGCAAAAACGTCCCTGAGTTTCTGAATCATCACGGTCGAAGAAGCGTCGCGTTCCGATTTGGCAACCAGAGCCACAGTCAGCTGGGCAATGTTCTCTCCCTCTTCGTCCGTATGGCTTCCCGAACGTGAACCAGCTCCCACGGAAGAGAACAAATGCCTGATCTCCGGATGAATGCCACAATGCCGTTCTATCTCGGCGATCACCTGGTCTGTCTCTTCCAGCGGCTTATCCTGAGGGAGCGTGACATCCACCAGGACTTCGCTCTGGTCCATGGGGGGCAGGAGTTCCATCCCCAAGATAGGCAGGAGGCACAGGGAGAAAAGAAAAGTGACAGAGGCAAGGAACAAGCTATTCAAGGGACGATCGACGCATTGTTTCAGTACTCCGAGATAAAGAACGCGAACCACTTCGAAGCCTCCTTCAAAGGCATTCAAAGCCGCTTGCAGGAGATGAGAAGCCCGGCCGCGCCCTGCTCCCTTCATTTTCGTCGTCTGCTGGTCCAAGCCCCATCGCATCTTGGCCGCCATCATGGGAACCACGGTCAAAGAGACGGTCAAGGAGGCCAGCAGGGAAAAGGCGACTGTGACCGCCTGATCCTTGAAGATCTGTCCCGCGATTCCTTGCACATAAACAATGGGATAGAAGACAGCGATGCTGGTAAAAGTGGAGGCCGTAACCGCTTGGGCCACTTCGTTCGTGCCTCTTTCCGCGGCCTGTTCATAATCCACGCCCATGGCTCGGTGGCGGTGAATGTTTTCCAGAACCACGATCGAATTGTCCACAAGCATTCCGATCCCCAGGGCCAATCCTCCCAAAGACATCATATTGAGGCTGATTTTCGCCAGATACATGAGATTGAATGTTGCCACCACGGACAAGGGAATGGCCACAAAAATGATGATGGTATTGGACAACTTCCTCAAGAAAAAGTAGAGAATGATGGTGGCAAAAAGCCCCCCATACAGTCCTGTCAAACAAACCTCCCGGATCGCGCTTTGAATGAACACGGATTGATCCGACACAACCGTCAGCTTCACATCCGAGGGCAGATCGTCCTGGATCTTCTGTAACGCAACCGAAATGGCGGAACATACCGTGACGGTGTTGGCTCCCCCCTCCTTGAAGATCTCCAATTGAATCGCATCCTGACCATCGATTCTCGCGATTCGTTTCCGTCTCTTAAAGGTCTTCACGACTCGAGCCACATCCTTGAGCCGCAAGTCCCCAGTGTCCGGTCCAAGGATGACATTCCCTATCTCTTCCCACGTCTTGAATTGATTGACCGTTCGGACAAGGTACAAGGCTCCCGCATCCTCCAGATGGCCGCCTGTCATGTTGACGTTTTCCTGAGCCAATCTGTCCACGATTTGGGAATACGGGATTCCCAAGGATGACACCTTGGATTCATCGATTTCCACGACAATCTCGTCCTCCAGACCTCCGCTCACCCTCACAGAGGCAATCCCGGGAATGGGCTCCAGAGGCCGCTGAATCAAGCGTTCCGTCAAGATTCTCAGTTCCGAGATGTCTCTTCCAGTGGACGTGACCCCAGCGCTCAGAATGGGATCCAAGGTCGGATCAAAGCGAAGGATGACAGGATCCTCCACTTCCTCCGGGAGCGAAGAAGCCACCATCTGGACCTTCTCCCGCACGTCGAAAGCCGCCATGTCCATATCCGTACCCCAAGCGAAGTCCACCATGACATCGGAAAGCCCGGCCTTGGATATGGAGGTGACTCTGACCACATTGGTCACCGCGGCCACCATCTCCTCAATGGGTTTGGAAACGAATTCCTCGACCTCCGATGGAGCCGCTTGGGGATAGGACGTGCGGATGGTCAACGTGGGATAGGAAATATCCGGCAGAAGCTCCAGAGCCAGTCGCTGAACGGAATAGAGTCCGAAGACCACCACTCCAACCACCATCATGGAAACGGCTACCGGACGTCTTATAGCAAAGGCTGGCAGGGACACATTCTCATCCTTTTGGCACCTAGGGAGCGTTGACATTGGTCCTGACAACGCGGACCTTCGCTCCGTCCCGAATCGTATTCTGTCCCACCACGATAATGGGATCCCCAGCTCGCACTCCGGAGAGGGCCTCAACGCGCGTTTCATCTTCCAGCCCAGTCTCGATCTCGGTCAGGTGCGCCACATCTTCCTTGACGGTAAAAACCTGTTTCTGGCCTCGGGAGTACAGGATCGCTTGTTTAGGGATGATCAGTACCCCCTCGTGGCGCTCCAGCACGACGTGCAAACGACAGAACATGCCGGGGCGAAGCTTCTGGCCTGGATTGTCCACTTCCACGGATACGGTCACCGTGCCGCTCTTGAGATCGACCATGGGGCTGATGGCCGATACGCTTCCGTGAAACTCTTCCTGATCCATCGCGTCCACGACCATCGTCACATCCTGTCCCACCCGAATATTCCTGATCTGCTTTTCGGGCACGTTGATTTTGACCTCCAGAGTCTCGAGTGCGGCCATCAGGATGGGTTTCCCCTTCTCCACCAACATCTCTCCTTCCACGACCTCCATGCTCATGATCATCCCTGAAATCGGAGCTCTCACATGCGTGTAATCCAACCTGAGACGAGCTATCTCCAGGGCTTTCCGCGTGGCTTCCACCTGGGCCAATGCCCCTCTGCGTTCCTCTTCGGTGGGTCCCTGCAGAAGAAGATCCAGATCCCGCTCAGCCATCTCCACTGCGCTCAAAGCCCGTTTGTACTCGGACTCGAATCGATCCAGTTCCATCTGAGGGATCATATCGGCTTCCCGAAGCCCCAGGCCTCGTTCATAGGATTTCTCGGCTATGGACAGGGCTTCCTTTGCCTGCTCGACCGCGGATCGGGCCTTCTCCAAATGCTCCTCCCGGGGAGGCGCGATCATGGCGCGATACTGAGACTCCGCGCTTTCCAGGCTCGCTTTCGCCTGTTCCATGGACAATCTGATCTCGTCATCTTCGAGCGTCAGGAGAATCTGTCCTTCCTGAATCATGTCCCCTTCAGCGAAATACACCTTCTTGACCGTTCCAGGGATCTTGGGAAACACCATGACCATCCTGGGGGAATGGATCGCGCCTGTGGCGAAATAGGAAAGCACCATATCGCCGGTAGTGCAAAGCGTGGTTTCCACGGGAACAGCCAACAATTCCTCGGCCCCGGACCTGTCGGCTTTCTCCATGGCCTGCCTGGCTCTTCTCTGGCCCACGAAATATCCCACCAACAGTCCCAGACATACCATGCCCAGGGACACCACGATCCACGTGGCCACCTGGCTTCGAAAGGACGAGTCGCCTCGGTTCACAGCGTCCGTTACTGCGTCCATAGGTTCTCCAGTACCTCGTAGGCATAATTCGGAAGCCGGCCCGTAACCTTGGACAATTCGGCTTGAGCGAGGCTCAAATTGAACAGCGCGGTACTCAACGCGACCTGACTTCCGGTCCATTGGCTCGTATTCTCCAAAACCTGCGTGCTCGTAGTCACACCCAGAGCGAACTCCAATTCGCTTTTCCTCAAGTTGACCTCGGCCGCCTCGATCCCCTTGCTGGCGGCTCGCACAGAATAAAAGGCTTCTCGAAGTCTGGCGACCACAGCCAGGACTTCTGTATTCAGGGCTCTGCGGAACTCCATCTCGCCTCGAATCGCCTCGTCGAAAGCATTTTCCGCCTCGAAAAGACCGCTTCTCATGGAGGAACCATCGAAGATCGAAAAGGTTACGCTTCGATCCGTCCTGGAATCCTTGCGCCTGTCGCTTCCAAATCGAACCCTGCCTTCACCGATCTCCGACTTCATGGAACTGTCTCCCCAAAGTCCCATGGTCATGATGGCACGAACATCCCACACGCTTCGCACGTACTCCTGACCAAAACCATTGTTCCATGTCTCGGAGTAACTTCCAGCCATGGTAAATGTGGGCCGTCGAACGCTTCTCACTAGATCTATACTCAGACGGGATGCCTCCACCGCCATGCTGTTCAACAAGCACTCGGGTCTTTTGAATTGGGCTTCCATAATCAACTGATCCGGATCCAGGGAGAGAACCTCTACCTCTTCCAGGAAGCAAAGATTTCCCTCCAGGATGAGTTCCTTCTCCCTGGGAAGTCCCAGCATGTTCTTAAGCGCCGACAAACTCGTTTCATAGGCTCCTTCGGCTCCGATCTGCCTCGCCTTCTCCTGCTGCAGCAGGGCATCCGCATTGATCAAATCCACATGGGTCGTCGCTCCGATCTCCTTCCCTTTCTCGAACTGTTCCTTGTACCTCTTGGCCTGCTCTACGGCATGGCGTGAAATATCAAGATTCTTTCCCACCGTCAAGGTGTTATAAAAGCTGGAGGTCACGTCATAGACGACCTGAAGCGCGGAAGAGTGCAAACTCAATTTGGCCATCTCCGTTTTCAATCGCTCCAGCTTCAACGTAGTGGTCAATCGCCCCCCGGTATAGATGGGCCAGGTGGCTCCAGCCGTGGTGATATAGTCCTTATAATCTGGGTCCTCCGATCGGGCAGCGAAGAGTTCACGAGCCACATACTTCCAGAAGTCGTTTGACAACGCCTGCAAATCCCCTGTCTGTTGATAACTTTCCCAAGCCGCTGTCAGCGTGCTTATATCTCCGGCTTTGCCCAGTCCGAAGTCTCCCGTATTGATCCTCCGCATGTCTATGTCGATACGGGGAAGCAGGTCGATTTGAGCGTCCCGTTCCTTGTGCCTTCCCTCCAGCACATCGTTCTTCCCGGATATAAGACGGAGATCTCTCCTGATGGCCATCAGGATACAATCCTCCAGGGTCAACTCCACAGCCTGCGAAGGAAGGGACAGACAAGAGACCACGCAGAACAGGAAAAGGCGATGAAAAAAACGAGACAGGGAACGCAGGGGAATCGAAACTGAAGTCATGAGCCTATATCATACCTCATGGTCAAGTTGTCCTGGAAGCGACCGTTGTGGAAGCGATCAGATGTCGCTTCTTGAGAACAACCCTTCCCGGGGGAAGGATGCCAGGAAAAAACTTTTCCGTGGCTAGGGACGAAAACGCCTTGATCCGCGTCAAGTCAAGTGTATTGTTCCATGAAGTTCCTGTCAATCCGTTCGTGGCTCAACATGGCTCAACCCCATGAATCTCTAGTTTGCGAGTTTTTCCAACCTTTCCATGAATGCAATGAGTTCTTTGGCCCAACGGTCGATTGATGTCAGGCTGTAGAACTTCGCCCTTTCCGATAAGGTCTCGCCAAGATGAGGGTATGTTCGGAAGGACCGAAGCAGCTTGGCCAGGGCATCAGAATCGCCCTCCGCTCCGTAAAAGGGCAAGAAGGTTCCTTCCGGCAATTCGCTCCACCAACCCGAAGGCGAGGAAACACAAGGGATTCCGGTGGAAAGAAGAGAAATCCCTTCCAGATCATGATCCTCCATGCTTTCCAAAGGCAGGTGCAAGATCAGGGACGCACTGTATACGAGTTCCGGCACGCGGAATGGATTCACCATCCCTGGTTTTTCCCCACTCTTGATGAGGCAGCAAGGATTTCGCCCTTCGACATAGGCCGGCGGACAGATCAGAAAGACGGGGTCCTTCTCGAACCCAACCGCCATCACCGCATCTCGAATCCACTGGCTATGCTCCACCGTGCTGCATCGACAGACGAACAAAGGGGAGGAAGACTCACGTTTCATGGGCAGGCCGCAAGACGACCATGGCAGAACGGCCGCCGGCAAGAGAAGGAGTCTCTCCCTGGGCCATGAGCGACAGAGCCGCGCAAATTGCGAGGAAAGAACGCATGAAATCCCGATCCCTCTTTCCCTCTCAAGATCCATCCATCTCAACACCCGTTGTCCCACCCTTCCGTCAAGATATCCTTGCCTGTACGCCACCGACAAGGTTGTGTCCACCGGGTATCCGTGTGGCACCCAGGTTTCTCCCAACAGAACAAGGACGCTTGGACCTGACAACCGCGAGACATGGAAACGATCTGGATCGAAAAAGAGTCGTTCCACCATAGAAGCGGGCATTCTCTCCGCAAGAGCCTCTCTCAATCTTTGTGTCGGGGGCTGGTATTTCCCTTGTGTTTGCATAATAATATCTGTTATAAATAGTCCTTTATCCTGCACCAGACAGCCTGTCCTATGAGGAGAAGGTATTCATGCAGCCAGTCAGACCCTTGTTACTATCTGTCACCCCGGTCTCACCTGTGGCCAATCATCAGCAATTCCTGTTTCTTTGTCTGCTGCTTTTGGTCGTTCTAGCCGGAATCGTCCTCCTATTCTGGCAGATCTGGCTCCTTGGGGACAGGGTGAACCGAATCGCAACGTCTCTCAATGGATCTCGCACCAGGCAATCCAAGGCAAAAACCGGGATCAAACGCCCCTCCTTGGAGAAAAGGATACCCGAAGAGCCGATCGAGGATCCAAAGGAAGAATCTCACACGAATCAGACCCTTCCGCAGGAGATGCCCACCAAATTCACATGCTCCTGCGGAAGGAAATGGAAGATCTCATCACCTGGTCATTACAAGTGTAAATGCGGCAAGAAATTCACGATATAGTCGGTTTCTTCCGCCGTTTTTTCGATCATTTGGGGCCGGCTCCACGCTTCCTGAGACGTTCCCCTTCTTGCTCGGAGAGAACGACGATGGCGACCAGTTCCGGACCTCCACCATCACCTGGCTTCATTTGAAGCGCGACATGGCATCCGGGCTTCAAAGAATCCTTGGACAAGGGTTGGGGTTGGTGTATCTTGGCCCCTTTTTCCAGGATGACCTGAATCGTCCCACCGTCGGAACGCTTCATCATGAGGGGTGGATTGGATACGACTTCTCCCACAATCAGTGCGGGCCTGTCCCCCGCGCCATGCCTTCCGCCTCGGCCGGGTTGGATCGGTGTACGTTCCTCCGAGAGGACCATGATGCGTCTGGCCAGCACATCTCCTTGCTCATGGACCTTGCCAAAGACCCAAATTCGCTGTCCCTCCGCGAGGGAAGAGGGTGCGACTGGGATCATTTCTTCGATACGCACGTTCTCATCCAATGTGACGGTCCTGGTCTCTCCCATGGGATTTTGCAGGGCAACCACATCTCCTTCCACCTTCTGAACCGTGGCGATTCTCGGTCTGCCTGGCCCTCCTTCTCTTTCTCCCTTGAAAGGCCTTCCCCTCTTACCCGCTCTCTCCTGCCCCCACGCCATGCCCAGGCCCAGGAGTATCATCCATGCCACAAGCCACCTTGTTCTCATCTTGTTTCTCCTTTCTTGAATGGTTTACAACAAGGATCGTCCCATACAGGAATTTAGACGTGGATCAAGAAGAATCGGTTTAGAGTTCAGCCTGTCCCATGCTATTCTTCTCTTCGATGATATCGCGATCCTTTTCCAACTGGAACATTCCATGGCCAGGCACAATGGTCCTCTACCTTGGCATAGGGATTCTGGCCTTTTGTCTGAGAATGCCTCACGCCTGGTATGCATCCAGTTCCCCTCTCGTACAATCCCCGGTGGTAGACGCCAAACTGCATCATGATCAAGCCCTGTTGTACTTGCTTGGCATCAGAGGAAAGAAACCTTATTTCAAACCTCCCTTATATCCATGGATCCTCTCCCTTGTCTATCGATTCGGTCGAACACCCCAAGGAAATCCCGAAGCCATTCCCTACCTTCAGGCCCTGGCAGGCGTTGCGAACTGCTTGCTCATCGTAGCGTTGACTCAACGACTCTATCATCGAAAAGCGGCCTGGGCATCAGGTATCCTAGCAGCCCTTTACAAGCCTTTTTTCCTCTTTGAAGGCCAACTTTTGGATCCTTCTCTGACCCTTCTTTTGCTTCTTCTTTCCTGTTGGACCCTTCTTCGACGTGACAAGTGGGGCGGTTTTGCCGGAGGGTTTCTCGGACTCTCCAGTTTGATGCGTCCCAATCTTCTCTTATGCGTTGTTCCCATTGCCCTGTATTCTTTCTGGACAGCAAGGAAACGGGACAAAGTCCTACGGACCTTTATCTTTCTGCTTCTGGCCCTTCTCCCTCCTTGTTTCACCTTGCTCAGAAATGGACTGGTCTCCGGCCAATGGATCCTGATATCCAGCAATGCGGGAATCAACCTATATACCGCCTGGCAGCCGGACGCGGACGGTTTTTCCGCCATCGAACCTGGATACGAGTGGGAAAAGACCATGAGATTTCCCAGAAGCATAGGATTGACCGAGGAAAGAGACATCTCTCATTTCTGGACCCATAAAGCCCTGCAATTCATTACAAACAATCCGACTAGGTCTCTTCATCTTTTGGCAAAAAAGGCTCTCGGGTTTTGGAGCGGCATTGAAATCCGCAACAATATTGGCCCGGATGTGGTTGCATCCTTCTCTCCCATGACAAGACTACCCTTGCCTGGATTTTCCTTGATCTTTCCCCTAGCTTTATGGGGCGTCAGTCTTGTTTCTTCCAAGAAAGGAACCATGGAACCATGGATCCTGGCCATGTACATCCTGGGTGTTTATGTCTCGATCCTTCCCTTCTTCGTCTGCGGAAGGTTTCGTCTGCCGGCGGTCCCTTTTCTCTTCCCTTGGGCAGGATTGGCGCTAACCGAGTGGCCTCCGATCGCGAGCAAGAAACGACTGGCTTTTTGCGCAAGTATGGCGCTTTTGGGAATCCTTCTCACCTTTTCGATTCCAGCGGAAATCAAGCGAGGAAAACCGCATCGGGATCTATGGCTTTTGGCTGTATCCCACCTGGAAGCCGGACATAGCGAACAAGCTTCCCACTTGGCCCGCGAAGGATTAAACCATTCATCCTTTGATCCGGATCTCTGGGTAACCTTGGGAAACGCCTTATACAACCTGGAGGATTATTCAGGGGCACAGAATGCCTTTGAAGAAGCCTTGACTTGGGCTCCGGATTATTCCGTCGCTCAAGCCAATCTGGCCGCTACGCTCTTGGTGCGAGGAGAAAACCAGGCAGCCATCGACTGGGCACACAGAGCGCTACATCTGGATCCAGACAACCATCAGGTACGCACCATCGCCTTGCAGGCATCCCGCAACATGAAAGAGGCAGGGATTCATTCAATCGAGCCTGGAAGAGAATCTGAGCACATCCCCGAGGCTGCTGCCCTTCCATGAATCCGGTCCCGTCCTCCTTGACGTGCCTCCTGAATCTTTCGCCCTCATGGGCTTACCTGAAGCTTTTCCTCCCATGCCTCCCCACGGATCCTTGCGCATGGACAAAGCGATCCTTTTCCTTGCCGCATCCACCTCGATCACCGTGACGTTCACCCTTTGGTTGACCTTGACGATCTTCGAGGGATCACGTACAAAACGGTCTGCCAGTTGACTGATATGGACAAGACCATCCTGGTGAACTCCTATGTCCACGAACGCGCCGAAGTGCGTCACGTTGGTGATGATCCCGGGCAACTCCATCCCGATCTTCAGATGCTCCACCTCATGGACTCCGGCTTGGAACGAAAACACCTCGAAGCTCGATCGAGGATCCCTTCCAGGTTTGGATAGCTCCCCGAGTATATCCTCCAACGTGGGCTCGCCAATCCCCTTTGAGATGTAGTCCGCCACACGTATTCCTTCCCTTCTGGTTTCCTCTCTCATAAGTTCCCCGATCGAACAGCCCAGATCCCTGGCCATGGCTTCCACCACCCAGTAGCTCTCTGGATGAACAGCGCTCGCATCCAGGGGATGGAGACCCTCCCGTATTCTCAAGAATCCAGCGGACTGTTCAAAGGCTTTGGGTCCCAGCCTGGGCACTTTCAGAAGTTCCTTGCGGGACGAGAAGGGTCCCTGCTGGTTTCGATACGTCACGATATTCTCCGCCAAGCTTGGACCGAGCCCGGAGACATACATCAGCAAATGCTTGCTCGCCGTGTTCAAGTCCACTCCCACGGCATTGACACAACTCTGGACCACCTCGTCCAGCCTTCGTTTCAACCCGGACTGATCCACATCGTGTTGATACTGTCCCACGCCGATGGATTTGGGATCGATCTTAACGAGTTCCGCCAGCGGGTCCAACAATCTCCGTCCAATGGAAACTGCGCCTCGAACCGTCAGGTCCAGGTCAGGGAATTCCTCCCTCGCGATCTCCGAGGCCGAGTAAACCGAGGCTCCGGATTCGTTGACCATCACCACCGGGATCTCCTGGGGCAGCTCACAAGACAGAACGAAGGCTTCGGTCTCCCTGCAGGCCGTACCGTTTCCAATGGCAATGGCCTCCACGCCATATTCCCCGCAGAGGGACTGGAGTGTCTCTTTCGCTTCCTCTCGTTGGACCCGACCACCATGAGGATAAAGGATCCCATGGTGAAGCAGCTTGCCTTGAGAATCCAATAGGACCCATTTACAACCGGTTCGAAAGGCAGGATCCATGGCAAAAACCCTCTTCCGGCCCAAGGGTGGAGCCAAGAGCAGTTCCCTCAAGTTTTCGGCAAAGACCCGTATGGCCTCCTCGTCGGCCCTTTCCTTGAGCTCCTTGCGAAGCTCGGTTTCCATGGAAGGCGCCATGAGTCTCCTGTATCCATCCTCCACGGCCGTAGCGACTTCTTGCGCGGCCAGGTTGTTCCCTTTGACAAACATAGAGAACAATATCGGAAGAACCCGCTTTTCCTCTGGCGCGATCTTGGGACGCAGTTCACCCTCTCTCTCCCCCCTGAATATGGCCAGCAGACGGTGGGAAGGGGCTCGAGTAACGGGTTCCTTGTATTCGAAATAATCCTTGAACTTGCTGTTCTCGATGTCGGCTTTTTGGCCTGCATGACTCTCCAGAATCGCCTCGCTTCGAAAGATCGACCTGACTCGATCCCTGGCTTGGAGGTCTTCGCTCATCTTCTCCGCCAGAATGTCTCTGGCCCCGGCTAGAGCTTCCAGGACATCCGGTACGTCTTTCTCCAAATCCACAAACCTTTTCGCCTCCATCCCCGGGTCAAAGGCCGTTTCCTCCTGTCCCGAAAAAAGGCGCTCAGCCAGGGGAGCAAGTCCCTTCTCCCGAGCCACCGTGGCGCGAGTCCTCCTCCTGGGACGGAACGGCATATAGAGATCCTCAAGCAGGGTCAAGGTGTCAGCGCTGGAGATTTGCCGTGCCAACGATTCCGTGAGAAGAGATCTCTCTTCCAGAGAGGACAGGATCGATTCCCTGCGCTTTTCCAAAGCCTCCATGCGCTGAAGCCTGTCCCTGACCTCAGCCACAGCCACCTCATCTAGCGACCCGGTCATCTCCTTCCTGTACCGTGCGATAAAAGGAATGGTGGCGCCCTCTGCAAGGAGAACCGCTGTCACTCTCACCTGATTCTGACGAAGGTTCAACTCCCTGGCGATCTTTTCAATGTGGGGTGATTCCTGAAGGTTCATGGGGCGCCATGGTGCCACAGAAAGGGTCACGCTCGCAAGGGCCGACAACCTCGACATCAGAACAGACAACCCTGAGAAATGGAAAATATTCAGTGAACCCGATCTGGGCGTGGGCTTGATATCAGCAGGGCGAGGCGTGCATGAATCTTCTTGTTCCATGTCAGGTTCGCTTGGACCATGACTTTCAGTCCCAACGATCGCCGCCATTGTGAAAGGACACATTGTCTGATAGTTTAAGTTTGGAGATCGAATCATGTTGACCGCTGAGAAACTCATTCAAGAGCTCTGTTCGGCCCATGGGCCATCCGGTTTCGAGTCGGATGTCGCAGAACGGATTCATCGGCTCATCCATCCCTATGTGGATGAAGTGCGAAGGGATTTCCTGGGCAATCTTATCGCCCTGAAAAGGGGACATTCGGCCAAGGCTTCTCTCATGATCGCCGGCCACATGGACGAGATCGGCTTTCTGGTCAGCGGACAAGAGGATGAATTTCTGCAGATAGCCGCGGTGGGAGGACTGGATCCCAGGGTGCTTCCGGGACAGGAAGTCTGGGTGCATGGGCAAACGAAGCTCAAGGGAATCGTGGCATCCCTTCCCCCTCATGTTCTGTCCGAGGAAGATCGTCAGAAGGTCAGCTTAATCCACCAATTGTATGTGGATGTGGGCTTGTCCGAGAAGGCCTTGTCGCAACAGGTAAAGGTGGGAGATCCCGTGACCCTGGCCACAGAACCCGCGGCCCTGAAAGGAGGCTGTTGGTGCGGAAAGGCCATGGATGATCGGGCTGGTCTGGCCAGCATGATCCTGACCCTCTGCCAACTGAAGTCAACCAGACACGCGTGGGACGTGTGCGCCGTGGCCACCGTA
>Ga0209498_1000425_pt1 | contig 25815 bp, 19 predicted proteins | sample WalLakDeSediment_FD_184131 | JGI IMG/M metagenome (GOLD analysis project Ga0209498, IMG submission 184131) | Lake sediment microbial communities from Walker lake, Nevada to study Microbial Dark Matter (Phase II) - Walker Lake 11/02/13 Deep... | ecosystem: Environmental > Aquatic > Freshwater >...
GAAATGCCAATCTGCAAGGTGCGCTTTTTTTAAAGGCACAGCTTCAGGAGGCCCAATTCGATGGCGCTGACCTTCGCGGTGCGGATTTTTCAGATGCGAATTTGGATGATGCCAGTTTCTCTGGTGCTAAAATGGATAGGGAAACAATATTCAGGAGGGCCTCCATGATTAACACCGATTTCTCTGAAATTGACTTGTCGGAGGGCAATTTCAGGGAGGTAAAAGGCTTCGGGATCGATTTTTCCAACGCGAAATTGATGGGTGCCGATTTCGAGGATGCCGTGTTGCGTCAAAGCGATTTCAGTGAAGCCGATATTAGTGGTGCCATCTTTCGGAACGCTGATATGTATGGCGCGCAAATGGAAGAGGCGAATGCCAGGGGGTGTGATTTTGAGGGTGCGCGGATCGATGTTCTGCATGGAAGCGATGGGACAGATTTTTCTAACAGCCTGTTTTTAAGGGTTAGTGCCAGAGGCTCCATTTGGGAGGACTCGGTGTTGGACTCGTGCGTTATCGAAGAGGCTGACTTCAGCGATTCTCAGTTTGCATTTACTTCTATGCAAAACCTTAGAGCCAAACGAGCCCACTTTACCAATGCCATCTTCGACGATGCCAATGCTACAGGGGCATGTTTCGAATATTGTAATCTTCTTCGCACCTCCTTTGAAAGGTCCAATCTCAAAAGTCTGCAAATGGTCGGATGCAATGCTTATGAGGCATCCTTTGCCGATGCAGTCAAAAACGATGATACCCGTTTTAATAATTGCAATCTAAAAAAAGCGGCTGGCATAAAACCATGAGTGTGACCATATTGACCGGGAAAGAGGCACGCGAACGGGTGCAGATATCAAAATCGATGAGCGGTATTGTTATTCAGGATGCTGACTTTTCTGGTCTTAAGCTTGTGGACATTGATTTTTCTGATTCGGTGTTTGAACGGGTTGATTTTTCCAAAGCCATATTACACAGGGTGACTTTTTCGGACACTATAATGTTTGAAAGTTTTTTTAATAAAACCATGTTTGATAAAATACTATTGAAAAAGGTTGTTTTGATAGGCAGCCGTTTAGTGTCCTGCAATTATTCTGGCTGCTGCTTTGAGAACGTGGTGTTTAATGGTTGTGAACTTGTCAGTTGTGAATGGTCCAAATGCAACATGGGCGGCTTGGTCTTAGAAAGCATCCAGGGAACAGAACTCCAATTCAGTGATTGTGACCTTGGCAATTTCTGCATGAATGAGAGTTCTATTTTCGCATCCTGTTGGCAAGCTTGCAATTGGTCTGATGCCTTTTTGCTCGGGTCAGTACTCAATAACTGCAAATGGCAAGCCTGTAACCTGGAAAACTCTGTTTTTATGCAGGTTGAACTTGCAGGTGCTCATCTGGCCGAGGCCATATTGAATCGAACCGATTTTCATGAATGTGATCTGCGCCAGGTTAAAACTTGGCCAAAGGCATGTCCTTGTTGTGACTTTCGTGAAGCAGATTTATCCGGTCTTGTTTTGTCTGGCATTGATTTCACAGAATCGGAGTTCGAATTGGCCAATTTGGAGAATACTGTTTTATCGGGTTGCTGTCTTGAAAAAGCAAATCTCTCCGGGGCTATTCTGAAAGGTGCTGATTTATCAGATGCTGTTTTAAAAGAATGTGATTCAGCCGATGCAAATTTTCAAAATGCCAATCTCACGAATGCAGATTTTTCTGGTTCCAAACTGGTAGGTGCCGATTTATCAAGGAGCACTATTGAAGGAACCCTGTTTTCTGGAGCCGTTTTTTATAAGACAAGATGTGATTTTGAAACCATTGCTGGTTGTAATGTTCAGGGAGCCGAGTTCCGGAAGGCTGATTTCCATGGCAAAGATTTTAGTGGAAAAGATCTGACAGAAACAGCTTTTATCGAATGTAACTTGAGTGATGTGCTTTTTTGCCGTGCAAATCTTGATGATACAGATTTCAGGGGATCTGTTTTGAATTCTGCGGACTTTAGTGAGGCGGAAATAAAAAACGGCACCTCATTTGAATCTTGTAATTTGACTCAAACGAGCTTTAGACAGGCAAGCATAAGGGCGGGTGATTTTTCAGATGCTGTTTTGGATCGAACGGATTTCACTCAGACCCGATTCAAGCTCACTGATTTCGAGGGAGTCGATATGAGCCGATGTGTTATCCGTAAGACGATATTTGAGGAGTGCGATATGACATCTGTGAACTTGCGGAAAAAAAACCTATCTGAGTGCGATTTTTCTGATGCTGATCTTTACAGGGCAAATCTTCAAGGGGTCTCCCTCGAAAATGCCATGCTCAAGGGATGTGATTTTGCTCAGGCTGATTTGACCGGGGCCAGTTTACTGGGATCGAAGGCAGAGTGTTCTGATTTTTCCCAAGCCAATTTAACTTGTGCCGATCTTCGTCAAGCTAATTTTTCCAGAAGCTCTTTTGAGAACGCGGTTATGGTTTCCGTTAATGCCAGAAACGTGCATATGATGGAATGCGTTATGGTGGGGGTCGACGCAACTGGCGGATGCTTTGATGACGCAGACATGAGCTATGCCGATCTTTCATATGCGAAACTTAATAATGCCTGTTTCATTCGCGCTCAAATGCTTTGCGCCAATCTTCACGGAATCCAGCAGGACGGTACGCATTGGGACCGGGCCAATCTTGAGGGTGTTGAGCGAACTGACAAAGACCGCCTTGATGCGGAGAACTGGCGACCGTCGCAAGGTTGACGGGAATGCAGGATGGTAGGAGAGGAAATTTAGACATGGAAGTATCAGAATATGAAATTTGCCGGAAAGAGATGCCTGGTATGCCCATTACTTTTCTGGGGCCTGCCCGGGTTGCGTGTTCAGCTGGAAACCGTGTCAGGGTCGAACTACCCGATATCGTGGTTTGGGCACGGATGGCTCTGGCCTATCCTTATAAAGCGGAACCGGGAGACACGGTTCTGGTAATTTCTCAAATGGATAGATGGTATGTGATTGGGGTGCTTGCTGGCAGAGGTAAAACCTCATTTTCGGTTCCTGCCGACCTGGAACTTCGAGCTGCCAAGGGTTCGATTCGTCTTGAGGCTGGTAGGGGGGTTCGCATCAGTGGTACAGATATTCATCTCCGGGCCGATTGTCTCAGTTTTACGGCCCGCAGCCTGACTGAAACATTTGAAAACGCAACACGGTGGATCAAAAATATCTTTAATATACGTGCGGGCCGCATTAAAACACAGGTAAACTCCCTTTACCGACTGAAAGCAAAAAGAATTGTTGAAAAGGCTGAAGAAGATGTCAAAATAGATGGACGAAAAATTAATTTAGGTTAAAGCTTTTTCGGGAAAATAACAAATTAAATCTACGGTAGATATTTGCCTGAACAGACTGCTGTAAAAGTCCTTATATGGTCACGTGGAGTGAGTGACGTTCAAAACCCCATGTGTCAGGCCAAGAAGTGACAAGGAGAAACTACACAGCAATTGGAAGATTTTCAACTCCCTATTATACTAATCTCAGCAATAATATTAACGCAATGGGAATAAGAAAACAGGAGGTACACCATGTTGCCTGTATCGACAAACGGAGGTGGCAACTGTGCCACTACAGGGCCAACCGATGTCTGTAAAACCCCAACCCCTGGTGGGCCTGTTCCGATGCCGTATCCCAATTTTGCCATGAATACTCAGGTACAGGGCTCTTCTGCGTCTCGCAAGGTCAAGATTTCCAACAAGAAGACAGTGGTGGTTGGAACAAAAATCACAATGTCATCAGGGGATGAGCCTGGTTCAGCCGGAGGAGGTGTTGTTTCAAATAAAATCAAGGGAAAATGTACTTTCAAGGTTGGCAGCACCCGCGTCAAGATAGAGGGCAAGAAGGCCTGTTATTCCGGATCGATAACCGGCATGAATGGAACGCCCGATAATACTGTGGGAATGCAGGTCAGTCCAAGTCAGAATAAGGTGACTGTTATGCCTTAAGCCCCTTCAGTTTGGTATGAATTGAGTGTGTTTTTTGCACAAAGTGACCACTATGATTTACCTGCTGGTCATTTACCTGTTGTTGGACACGAACGGGGTTAAGTTATGGGCTCTGTCCAAACCTTAAACTGACTTCTCAGGATTTCAATGCTGTTTTAATTCTGAATATTTGCCAACTTCCATTTATGATCGTGACTCTATCTGTGGTTGTCCTGTCTAAAATTGTCACCGACTGATTGATTGGGATCTTCAACCACCTGATTCCGACCGCCAAATCCCTGATTGCGGGTCATGATCAATTACGTCCATGTCATAGTGCCAGGATCTGGAATAATTATTTTGTCTTCTCTTTAGAGAAAGACATGGTAGTCCCTGCTTTTTGATCAGTTTAGCATAATTCGACATTGAGTCTTATGATTAAAAGATTCTGCTCAAAGGTAAGATCCATAATACTAAGTCTGTTAAGGCTGGGGTAAGTTTGAGCAGGGGGCTCTGGCCGACGGATAAGAGCCGGATGGCAATTACACCGGATTATTGAATCCATGGATTCGGTGCTCAAAATGTTTTCTTATCTGGATTTTCGAGGAATCCTAGCTCAACAAATCCCGGCATCATCGAAAGAGGGGTTAAATGAGATCTCATTATTAGTTTAAAAAGAGAACACACATGATTAAAACGAATGGCAGGGAAGGAAGGTTTGATTTCGGTTTGGAGTTTCGGCCTAAAGCCGGGAAGGTGGCAAAAAGCCGCCGTAAATCGGATGAACCTTTTCGAATCCTGCTGCTTGCGGATTTGAGTGGAAGAACTCAACGTGATATCAATGAGGTAGCTGATCTGTATTCCCGCCCATGCCTTCGGGTAGATTTGGACGAATACGATTCAATTTTAATGAAATATGCTCCCCGTATTGATTGGACCATCGGACAAATCAGTTTCAAGGAGCTCGATGACTTTCACCCTGACCATTTATTTAAAAAACTAGAGATATTCAAATCCCTGCGTGAAACCAGAAAAAGACTCAAAGATCCCGGCACTTTTTCTGATACGGCCAGGCAGCTGCGATCGGAAAAACCAACGGACTTTCCACGGGAAAAAAACACGGAGGATGAAAAACCCCAGGAGGATGTTTTTAATCGCCTGCTGGGAAAACCTATCGCACCATCTCAACAGTCCAAAAAGGCACAACCGGCCGATGCTGTTTCCGCAATGATCCGTGAAATTGTCAAGCCTTACATTGTTCCGGAAGCCGATCCCCGAGTCGACCAATACATATCATCTGTTGACATGGCCATTGCCGATCAAATGCGCGCCATTCTTCATCACCGGGACTTCCAGGCCCTGGAAGCCACATGGCGGGGAATCTGGGATCTGGTGACGAATTTGGAACTCGACGAGAATTTAGAGCTGCATTTGCTGGATGTTACCAAAAAGGAAATCTACCTCGACCTGAATACTCATTTGACGGATCCAGCAGCAAGCGGTTTGTACAGTCAAATGGCGGGTAAAGCCGCTGGAGGTTTGGAAGGTGGTTCCTGGTCGGTGATCGTAGGGCATTATGAATTTGAATACAATGAACAGGACATTGAACTTCTGGGAGGATTGGGGTTTTTATCTTCTCATGCCGGAGTTCCGTTCCTGGCTGACGCGCACCCATCCCTCATTGGTTGTAAATCTTTTGGCCACTACCCGGAGCCATCGGAATGGGTTTCGGATTTATCATTATTCAACAATTTGCGAAAAAGCTCTTTTTCTTCCTGGATAGGCCTCGCAGCACCGCGCGTTTTGATGAGATTGCCCTATGGAAAAAAAAGCGATGAGATCGAAGCCTTTCACTTTGAAGAATTAAGTGGCTCGCCGGATCACGGGCATTTTCTATGGGGAAGTTCGGCTGTTGCGTGCTCGAAACTTCTGGGCATGGCCTTCAAGATGAAAGGATGGTCTTTTACTCCGGAAGACTGTCTTCATCTGGAAAACCTTCCGTCCTGCCCCATTCAAACTGAACATGAAAGCGAGCTGAAGCCTTGTGCCGAGTTTTTTATAAGTGATCGCGTTGGCGAAGAAATGTCCCGAAGGGGCTTGATGGTGCTTATGAGCTACAAAAACAGAAACGCTGTGAGAATCCGAAATTGGCAATCTATTTCCGACCCACCTGTATCATTATCTGGTTTATATTAACCGCTGTCCCAGAAATCATGTCTCCATCATCTTAACTTGCTAAAGTCATTTTCTGAAAAATTAATCTAAGTTTGAATCAGACCAAAGTTCTACAAAATCATTGGCAGTCAGGGCATTCATGAAAACGGCCAGATATATCGAATCTCCAGTTCCTCCTATAAAGACGGAACTGGGAGCATGGGTTAAAGAATTTTTCATGAGTGTATGCCAAAGCCCAAGCGGGATCGAAATATTTGCTGCCAAGTCCTGATCTATATAGGCGTATAAGCGTGGGATTTTTGCCAATCTGGTCAGCTGTTGCTTGAACTTAACAATATCCCAGGGAACAGCATCACTGGAATTTGCAGAAGATTTGTAAAGTTCTTGTCGGTTTTGAGCATAATTCTGCCATGAAGGTTCCGGAGGTCTTATGTTGAACGTTTCTTCTTCAAAGTTTTTATAATTATTATAGCGTTTTGAACATAAATAATCCATTTGGCCCCATACTTTTTCCAATGCAAAGGGAAGGAGATCCCAATGATTTATCCAATCATCCAGGATTCCGGTGCCCGTAAACAGAATCGGATAATACCTTCCAATCTGATCACTGCTGTCCTTAACAATTCCGCAAACAATCATGTTTTTTTTAACGCCTTGTGCCCAAAAACGCCATGAAACCAGTCTTTTTGAATCTGCCTGTTTACTCTTCAACAACCGGTAGCCTTTGTCCATCCAGTCGGAAAAAGCCATCAATAAAGTATTATTGGAACCGGATTGAAAATAATCCTTGACCACAGGATGCTTTCCACAAATGGTCCATTGCCATTTGTTCACCGTTTTTATCGATCCCAGCATTTTGCTATGTTTCTGGGCAGGCTTGGCATACTGGGCCTACTGGGTTCTGGTTTTCTAAGCAGCGCCAGAACGGGCTCATGATTACTGAACTGATAATGCACTCGGATATAAGTAATGCCCGATCGCTCCAATTCTGCTCGACTTTCCGGGAAGTCACCTGGAGTAAAGGTTCTGACGCCTCGAGAAAAATCCTGCAAAAACTTCGGGAATGCTTCTTTTCCAGTATACTTTTTTGTCAGAATTGAACTTCCCACGTTTATGCTGAAAATAACATCGCCACAGGTATCCGGCGACCAATCGATCGTCTTTTGGACGGGATAGTTCAAATTAACCATATTGAATGTTTTATCAGCGCACATCACATCAAGATTGGTGCCATGCGGCCTGATTCGGGCCTCAGGATTGGCATCTGTTGGCAGTCCTCTGATATTTACCGAATAATTGGCCTGGATTTTTTGTTCTGGTTCTACTCTTCTGTGCTGGACCGTCAGGGTTCCTTGGGTCATAAAGTTCAAAAAAGAACTTTCAAAGGGAATTCTTTTTCCTAAAGCTTCCTTTGAATAATGTCCTCTATCCACACTTCGGCCCACAAAGGGCTTTGCCGGACCATTAATGAATTTTGTGACCAATCCATCCTGGCCCAGCAATAAATTTCCCAGATTGCTTTTATCGGGAATTCCCTGAACTTCAACAAGAACACTTTCTTCCCATAATCTTGTTATATGGCAGGCACTTTCCTGAATACCATATTCCAACAAAAAGTTCCAGGGACCTTCAACCAGTTCCCAGAACATTTGCTGTTCAGCTCCCACACCGGTCATAGCCTTTTTCATGTTGTTAACTTCATTTCGAGCCAGAAAAAAAGGAGAATTGCTTATGACCGGATCTTCACTGAAAACCACTCCAATCATCTGAAACGCCAATTGTCTGGAAGATGCAATTGGTGCTATTTTCTCTAATGCTTCCCTGTACTTTTCAAATGAATTTGCTGATACCATGCGGGATTCGATAAGTTCTGCCTCTCCAGAAAACCCTCTAAAACCGGTTTCTCTCTGGAGCCTGTCAATTCTTGATTGAAACTTTTTTGTGGCCCTTGTGGCGATTCCTGCATCTTTCCAGGTCCAGGAATCTTTTTCGTTTTTTTGCTCTACTTGACTTCTGACAAGCTGAAATTCAAATAGCAGGTCTAACCAGCCTGGAATATCCTTATCCCTGATAAGATCCTCATAAAAAGGGTCAAGTTCTTCAGCCATTACGTCCAGAAGCACAAAATAAGGACTTTTATCCGTAGTTATAAAAGACGCCATTTGCTGCCATTCCCTTTTCCCATCGAGGTGATTAACTCCTTGAGGAAACTTATTACCGAATTTATACCATTCGTTTAAATAAGCTTGCTTGTACCATTCTTCAAAATCTTTTTTACGACCTGCAATAAAGATCGGATCAGTGAGGGCGTTTTCCATCTCTTTAATAAAATACTCTATCAGTTCCTTTCCTTGAGAAGTAAGAGCCCGGTGTATCATTAGTCCTTGCTCAATACTGTTTTCTTCATTCATATTTTCTTGGGATTTTCCAGAAGCATGAGTCAAGGTGCCACCCCAAAAATCCTGTTGAAAAATATCTGATATTCCAGGTTCCTCATTTATCCAGGCCGCAAGCCAGCGCATGTCATTGGGTCTTAAACTCAAAAGATGTTTGAGCCAGTTTTGAAGCATATTCATCTCTTGGTTTAAACGGCTTGTGTCATCACGCCAGACCAGATTATAGAGGTAAAGACCATGAAATCTCTCTCTCAGTTCGGGAAAAATATGTAGATCTGCTGAAACCACAAATTTATCAAAAGATGGCTGTGGTTTCTTGCCCAAGCTCTCAAGACTTTTACCTTCCAAACGTGCCTGCAACAAATTAATCCGGCGCACCAGATGAGCCACGTGCCGACCTATTTCTGCATCAGGTGTAACCACTGAAAAATTGGCAAAACGGTCTGACATATGTTTATCAAACGAGACCAGGAATCCGTCTCTGAAGTGGTCGCAGTATTTTTTCTTAAGCTCTTTTTCAATTCCTATACTCTCTGTGAGCCAGAAGCGCGGCATCCACCAGCGGTTATTGCGCTCCTCAATATTCAAAATCCCATTCTTGAAACGGTCCATGGTAGTTAAATCAGCAAAAATTTCTCCTCTTAAAACAGGAGGCGGGGTAAACTCAGTGGCGGCATCTTTTAAGGTGCTAAGGTTTTTGACAAAGGAAAAGCTAAGCAGACCACAAAGAGCGATTGTAATGGCCATCCATGAAGTCAGGCCAAGATTACGAGTTAATCGGCCCCATTCGAGTTTTTTTTGTGTCGGTGAAAACAGTCTTCTGTCTTTGGGAAGTATTTTAGAAAAAAAGTCTTTCAGAAAAAAACCTTTGTTTGTTCCAGGAAGAACCTCTCTTTCTTCAATAAGGCCCAGGGAACTCATAAAATGAGAATAAGGACTTCCTTCCTGTCGACCGCTGCTGTAAAAAATGCCGCGTAAAATCGGGGTCTCCTGATAGGGATTTTCCATAAATGCGGCTTTAATAAAAGTATCCAGTCCTGGTTTGATTCTTTCAAACTCTTCAGGAAAAAGCAGCAGTCCCGGATCAATCCCTGAGCCGGTTTTTTGGAAGATCAAAAGCCTTAAATCCCTTAATCGATCACCAATAATTCGCACAGCTCGTTCATGAAATGCCATGACATCACTGGACATTTCCTGATTTAAAAATCCCATGGCCTGGTCCAGGTTTTTTTCGGAAAGATTGTCGCAAAACTGGGTCATACCCTGAATCAGATCACATTTGGTGACCAGGATATATATGGGGAACTTGGCCCCAAGGACCCGCATCAATTCATCGATACGTTTACGAATGTTCTTGCCGTCATCTTCAAGAACTTCCATCTTTGGATCAATAAGCTTGTCTGCGGCTACAGTGACAACAAGCCCGTTGATAGGCTCTTTTTTTCGAAACTTGATCAAAAGTGAAAGAAACTTTTGCCACTCTTCTTTATCGCGTCCTTCATCCACTGGAATGGCATATCTTCCTGCGGTATCAAGAATAATCGCTTGCTCGAAGAACCACCAGTCACAATTTCTTGTTCCTGAAATGCCTGAAGTCCGGCTTAGCTCGGCAAACGGAGATGACAATCGTGCACTTTTAATGGCGGTTGTTTTTCCTGAAGCACTTTCACCGATAATCAAGTACCAGGGGAGAACATACAGGGGGTTACCAATTTTTTTCAGATGTGATTTTCTCAGAGCTTCCATGGCTTCTTTCCAGCGATCCTGAAGCTCTTTGGATTTTTGCTTTTCGACTTCCTCCAGTCCTTTGATATAAGTTTCATCCTGATCAATTACTTGCTGTACAAAATTTTGTTCACGGCGTCTTTGTAAAATTTTACGGATGAAAATAATTCCGAGAAAGATCCCCCCTATACCCATCAGGATAAAAAAGCCTAACCAAAGAGGCCATCCCAGCAGCAAAACTACTCCGAACACCAGCAGCAGGACCAGCAGGAACACAGCCAGGATTAAAGAAGTTTTAAATATTTTTGCTAAAACTTTTTTCATTTATGGAATCATCCCAAGCAGATTTTCTCCAACATTGCTTAAAATAAATCGGTAGATAACAAAAAGTCCCAGGTAAAGAACCACTGGAAATCCAAAACAAAGCAAAGTAAATGAAGAAAAATTGAATCTTGAGCTTTTGGCCTGAATTTCAGTATTATCGGCGCTATAAGCTTCTGGAAAAAGCTCTCCGCTGTTCAGCGAATGAACTGTTGCGGAACTTCCTGTTAGAAGTTTTAAATTTGAAACTTTTAGCTGTTCAATAAGCAATTCATCCCCCGGGTTGCAATAACGCCCAGTAAATCCAATAGCCAGACACAAATAATAGACTTCCCTTACATCCCTCTGATGAAGGCCTATGTTGTTTAACTTTTCAAAAAAAAGTTCCCCGGCATCAGAGGTATTGTAATATACTCGCTGCAGCTGTTCACCCAGCCATCGGTTTCTTTCATTCCAAGAAGAACTTAAGATAATCTCATCGACCCAGGCAAAGATGGCAAACCTGGCCAAATCATGATCATCATGGGAAAAATCACCTTTTTTTAAGCAGCCCTGACTATCAGAGATCAGGCGTTCAATATCTGTTTTAACCCGATCAAAAGAAGGCTGCCTTGAGTCTAAAGATTTTATAAAATAAGCTACATAAGCGATTAAATCGATAAAACAGTCAGTTAAACGCATCTTTTAGCCTCTCCCAACTACCATCAGTTCTACTTTGAGATCATCCGGGGCGGTATCCCAATAAATTGCCAGGTTGTGTGTTTTTTCCACTTGCCCCCAATAATCACTATGATGATCGATTTGAAAATAGATAGACCGGCCCCGTCGCGGCAATTCCTGAGGTGGTAACGGCATATGTTCCAGTTTAATACCTGGTAGTGCCCGGGAGATCAAAATAGGAAGATTTTTTCTTGTGGAAATCTTAGCCACTTTTTCCAGAGAATCAAGAATAAACTTCGGATCTTCCTCAGATTCCATCACCATATAAAAACGATTTCTTCCCTCAAAAATAGACGGCGGCAACTCAGCGGAAAAGTAGGTCCCGTCATAAACAAGTTCAATAACATACTCAGGTCCAGCAGTAATGTCGTCCAGTAATTGTGTAATAACCACTTGCGCAGATGAAAAACATTCGTAAAGTTTTCGGTGGTCATATACGGGTAAAAGCGGATAACTATCTTCTTGCTCGGCCAACATGTTCATTCTTTCTGAGAAAGAACTTAACTCTCCGACAATTTGCCTTAAAATACCATATACCATCCATGGATGCACATGAGCAGTTTCGGTCAAATGAAATAAAAGCGGCACATAGCGGTTTAATGTTCTCAAGGCCAATAGATAAACCATGTCGCGGGAACCGAATTCCGCAGAATGAATTCCCCTTTCTTTCTTATACTGTTCCAGTTGGTGACCCCGGGCTGAAATCTGGTCGCGTATTTCCTTGATTATTCTATACATGGGTACAGAACCGGAAATGCAAACACCCGGTGGAATAAAGGTTCTGGAAAGAGTTATCTCATCGCCCGACCGAATCAATTGAGCGATGGGAATAAGCGTGTAATCGTTCAGATGTTCCAATTCTGCTTCCCAGTATATTTTAAGGGCATAGTAAAGCCTTTTAACTAAAGCTTTAGGCCCGCCCTCATGAAGGTCATTAAATTCTTCAGGATCGTTAATGGTTACATATCTTGTTGTAACTTCCGATATTCTGTCGAAACTGGATAATACTGTAACATTACCACCATTATCGATAAAATTTCTTATACCGGCATAAACGGTAAATGGCTTTCCTCCTTCAACCCATGATTCATCAAAAGATCGAGCCTCAACACGAGCATTTCCAGGAAAAATTACGTAAGTATTATCCGGTAATATATATTCTCCACTTAAGAGTTTAAAGGATCTTGTTCCCAGTGAAGACTCCTGAATCTCCTGTGAGCCAATGCCCCAGAAATGCGGGCAAATGAATTTGTTGAACGGTCTCAATAAATACTGATGGTACAAATCGTTAAGCTGAAAATGTTGAGGCTGAAGAAACAAACCCTGATGCCAGAAAATTGGTCTTTCCATGGCTTATTTTTCCTCTTGCCCTTCTCTTAAATTGACCCCTTCAATTTGCCGGGAGCCCAGATTCAAATTAACATTTAAAATTCCCGGCTTTTGTACAGTTTCGATGGTAATCCTACCTTTTTTAATTTCTTCCAAAACTATTGGAATTTTAATCAGTCGGATAGTCTGTTCTTTTTCAAGCAACTGATAACCGGTCGCAATTCCGAGATATCTCGCACCTTCAGCACGATCAAGAATTAAAGGCTGCTCAGTACCGGGTTGAATGGAAAAAGCCCTTGCGTTGGCCACGGCATGGTCAAAAAGTTGGCATTGAAGAAGATGGGCTATACCATCAGAACTTCCAGCAAAATGATTAAAGGCATTGGGGTCTTTGAGTTGATAGACACACAAATGGAGAGCATGAGCTACCTCATTGTATAGGTTTAACAAAGGATCGGCTGTTAAATGCAACCTGACAGCTGACTCCTCATATCGCCACTCAGCGGGAGTCACGGGGATTGGCTTGGGCGCACATGAATAAAAGGTGAACGATATTAACAAAGCGCAAATCCAGATAATTAATCTTATCATTATTTCCTCCCGCATTCATCGTAAATTTTTCTCACAGGATTTCTCGAATTCTCTTAAAAAATCCTCTGTAAATCGATCTGAATCAAACCAGTTTTTTACCTGCCTAAATTTTTTTGCATAAGTATCATAATATTCAGCCTTTTTTAGAGGACCGAACCGAAAGCCTCCTCCTCCTGATTGAAGTTCAATGTTCTCAGGATTAAATTCATCAACCACCCTGCCCACAGTAATTTCCATTGACTTTCTAAAAGCCTCCTGGGCGACTAGAAATGCTGTCTTGATTTGCCCCAGATAGGCTTCCAAAGGTTTCCCCTGGCTTTCATCCATCATCTCAATACCTATGATCCGGCGGATCGTCTTGTCTCCGTCATATTCTCTGTATAAATGCTGATTGATGACCTCAACAAGCTGGTTCATTTGATCAAATATAGTGTTTAATGACTGGGCTAGTCGATTGAGCCTTTCTTTTGATGATAAATCATCTTCTGTGATTTTTCTGCCTAATATTAATGAAAAAACTTTAGAGAAAATTTCATCTTCAATTTCATTAAAAGATGATTCATTCGTACTGTAATTTGAAAAAGATCCGGCTATTTTTTTTATTACATTAATTTTATCCCTTGGATCCAATTCATTCAATATATCTGTCAGATATTGCTCTACAGAAATCTCAGCCATCTTGGGATTCTCATCATAAATCTTACGAATTTTATCGGCAACAACCTCATAATTGATTTGATCAATCATCGCTTTTGATCCTTTTGTGCATTCGGATCAATGGACACGGTTTTTAAAAGCTCATCTTCATCAGAGTCAATATTTGCGTTGTATTTATTCTGACCTGGTCCTTCCATTTTTTTCTCAGCAGTCTCATTATCGGTCCTTAAGGGGCTGCTTTTTGATCCATCCAAATGCTCTGCACTTAGTATTACTGTTTGTAAAAAAAAGTCGTCATCTCCTCCGACTTTCTTCTCTTGCTCATCAGGTGAGTTCTGCAGCCGATCCGTCGATAAAATGACAGTTTGGTTTATATTTTGATCCGTATCTTTTATCTCGTCAATTAAATTGTTTTCTTTTCGTTCTGCTTCAGCAGATTTAAGGCCATGGTCTTTTTCAGCCGAAATTATAACCGTTTCATCCATAGCCTCATCATCATTATCTGAACCGGGTAAAATCGACTTCCCATCTGTTGAAAGTACCGCAGCCGCTTTTACCTTATCGTTTTGAGCTGCCTGTCGCCGCCATTTATCGGCAATGTGACTCAGAAGGTCTGATATAGTCTGATCATTTTTGGAATCTGGAGAAATCGCTTGGGGCAATTTGTGAAGATCAGTGGGAAACAGCCTGGTTTTCAATTTATGTTTCAGCTGCTCTAATTCTTTGAGAAAACCATCTTTTAACCATTCATGATCTCCAACCAAACTCATTCTCAATAATTGCCATCCTATTAATAAGGCCTCTTCCCAAAGCTCTTCAATCTCCAGTTGAGGCTTCTTCTCTCCTGATTCGGGCTGGGCAATAAACGACAGCATTTGATCTGGATCCCAGAAAATATTTTCAGGTGCGAATGCCTGGGAAGTTCTACCATTCAAAAACCTGCTGAAAGATTTGTTGTCATGATCTTTTAATTGTGTAAAAATTTTTGAGATACTTTGATGAAGTTGGTCAGTATTTTGTTTTTTATTGATCAAAAGCGTAAAAAACCAAATAAAACCCAAGTTGTAAATACCGAAAAACCGGGGAAATTTCGGAAGATATTCCGATTCTGAAGTGTCCTCACCAAAATCGATGGGCACCAGCTTGAAATTCCAATAGGCTGGAAGCATTGAATTTTCATAGCTTAATGCCACCCAGACTCTATCCAAAGATAAACTCAAATCCGGATATTTGAATCCCTGAAGTTTACTAAAAAGATACTTTGCAATCTCCCCCAGAAAAGAAAGCTTCAGATATAACACTTCATAAAAGATGCGAAAATCTTTATCAAAAAGGAAAGGTTCATTTATTGACGGCAAGGCATTTATAAGGCGCTTACGTCCCATTTCCTGTCTTTGCTGCAAAATTTCAGTCAGTTCTTCTCTGCTTCCACCCGAAAGAAGTAATAAAAAATCTATGGAATTCAGAGTGGGCGCATCAAATGCCATCATGTAAAAAGGATAAAAAGAAAAAGGGATAATTCTTTTCCTTGCAAGCTCAGTACCTTCAAAACATTCATCAAGCAATTCACACTCCGGGCATGGAATGTCAGAGATCTTATTGCTCCTGACCAAACGGAAATAACCTGTTATCATATCACTCATATCCTGCAGGGTCTCGGGATCCGGATTGCGAATGGATCGAACATAAAAGGTCGGTTCCGGGATTTCTTTTGCGCATACCCTGCAAAAAAGATATCTTGATAATGATGAAGAATAGGCAGGAAGCCCGTTTTTTATCAGCAAATTATCATCAAGGCATTGCTCCAATGGTAATCCGCATGCAGGACAAGGGGGGTGAAAAAAATGGGATGTCTTAGTGCAAAAAAATAAAGGCTGAAATGGAAGCAAAATATTGCCTTCTCCAATCTGCTCCTTGATAACAATTACTGATCTGTCTTGTAAATCCTTTACACCGCTTTTTATCCTGTATGCCCTTTGCCAGCACAGGTCTATGTCGTGATTGGTCACAGGCCATAAGGCTTCTGAATGGAAACAATATTCATCTTTTTGAACTAAAAGAAACACACTTTTGATTAAAGATCCGGCATCGGTTGCAAATTCAGCTTTAATAATCTTGGCTATTGGATCATTGTTGCTGATTACAGGGAAAGAGTGGTGGAACTTGGAGTCAAATTCACCATGAGTAGGGTAGGAAAAAACTAATCTGATTTTTTGATCACTGTCTTTTTGATTTTTTGATCCTGATCTCAGATAGGTTATAAGAGAAGGGTTTGAAAAATCTTTAAGCATTTGATTTTTCCATATTCTTCAAAATTTGACAGCCAAAATAACAGCTCTTTTTTTAAAGAGCCAAATGGAATTCATTTTCTCATATGTCAGAATAGATGTCGTTTGGATGATTGTTGGCAAATACTACTGATACCATACAACATGTTATAAGATATTAGTAGAGATATTGTTGAGACCAACTAGTTTATCAAAACACAAGGAATGAACTGGTTCTCAACTATAATTGCTAAAGGATTAAAAGAAGCCCAGATTAAAAGAAATATATTTCGAATAAGCTTCCAAACTTATAACTACAAAGAATCAAGTCCTTCAGAATTAAACTATACAAGAAAAAAGAATTTAAAAATAACTGCTGATTAAAATGCCTGAATTGATTCCTCTATACGTGATGTCTTTATTTGGGTGATACCAGTTACGGTCATCCTTCATCACAAAACCGCGGATAAAAAGTTCACCCTCAATATTAGGTGTGAACTTATGATTGATACCAAGACCTAATGTGACTTTTTTCCGTTCCCCCCAGTAAAGTGAGTGATCAGAAGCATAGTTATTTTCTGTGACCAAAAGACCTGTCAGGTGGGTTTTAAGTGTGGTGAGATCATTTAAAAAGTAACTATAAAGAATCTTTGCCTCATATTCATTGCCGTTACTGTTTCTATCCTCTGTGGTTAGCTTGAAATCAGCGTCCTGAAACTTGCTTTTCTCGCGAAACAAAGAGGTGATGTTTAAAGTGGCATCCCACTTTTGAGCAGTGTGCGATAATTTCAAATCAAACAGATAAAATGCCCCTTCATGATAGTAATCTTTGCTTTTAATTTTATCTTTGAACACATAACCGTATTCTCCAGAAAGGCTTGCTTTCCAAACATCGGAAAAATAATAAACCACCTGCGTGGTTAGATTTAAAATATCGCCAGGATCATAATCACTGAATTGATTACTATAATCGTACTTACCTCGAAAGAAATAACCAGCACCAATGCCCGCACCGATTTTATCCCAGGTTTTAGCCATGATAAAAGTAGGGTTGACATTGAAGCCTTCTCCATAACTAGCGATGGTCACCAGGTCAGGATCCAGAACGTGTTTTCGGTCTATGGTTTTAATTTTATTTTTTCCGGTTGGAAGATTAAAATCAAGACCCAAAAGCATATCAAATGGAGCTTTTCCTAGAATTTCATAGGAAAAGTTTAACTTTGTGTCGATCAGACTGGTTAATGATCGTTTGGGCTGATCATCCAGATCTAATGCGGAATAAACATAAGCTGTAAGCAAATCAAACGAAAAAGCACCTTTTTGCGCTGAAATTGTCAATGGGGCATAAACGCGTGTCCCTTGGTCTCCCGAATTATTTTTCCAAGATTCAAAATGAGGCCCAGTGCTAATCCTGTATTCAATGGGCGCATCATCAATGGATGCGCATATTCCATTCCCATAAAACAACAATAACCCGGTTAAAGTGAGCAATATTTTTTTCATGGGTAATTCTCCTTTCATGCACTCACAAGTTCTTGAACACCCTTTCAATAAACTTCATAACAGGGAACTTCACTTGATTTATCCCGGTCATCTAATCATAGGACTCAGGGGGCTACTGGAAAACACCAGGTCAAACAATCCGCTCGGGCCCTGTCTCAAGTTCAGGCTCGGGCGGAAATTATTTCTAATGCTTCAGGTGTGTTCATATCATTCGGCTACTCAATCGGCTCGGGCTCAATCGGCTCGGGCTCAATCGGCTCGGGCTCAATCGGCTCGGGCTCAATCGGCTCGGGCTCAATCGGCTCGGGCTCGAATGTTTCAACGATGCTTTGTCGTGTTTCAACCTGGGCAGGGGTCCTTATTCGCTTAGTGCGAATGTCTGGCGAAATGGTATCTGTGAGCGAGGTCCGCTGTCGAAGATCCTTTAAAATAGTTCTTTCACGACTTTTTTGCCTTAACAAACCCAGACTGCGGAGTTCCTGCAATAGATCATCGGCCATGGATAAACCAGGATCGGCTCTTTTGGCTTGCTCATAAAAAGAGGCTGCCTGATCATATTTTTTATCATCACTTAACTCAATGCCTTGAAATAAATACAAAAGAGCCCTGATGTCTGTGGAAAGTGGTTTTTCCAACTCCATGCGTTCTTCAGGGGTGAGATAAATATCAAGCTCCTCAATAATTTTGAAAAGCAGATCTTTTTCAATGCGAAAAAGTTCCTGCAGAGCACCTTCACTTGAGACGGTGCCAAACACATCTCCTAACGAAATATCCAATAGATTAGATGATAGTTTAAGTTCAATAGGTTCCTCTTTTAAAATATCTCCTCCAACAATAGTCCTGGCACATAGAATATTTCCTATTTCCGGGGCTGTTTCAGGGCTGACAAGACCCGATACTCCCAAACCAAGCTCTTCAACAAGAGATTGCAATCGAATTCTTTCAACTACCTTAATCTTTTCCACCTTGGAAAGATCGGTAATCAACATTAAAGCAATGCCCTTGCGAAGGGGATCAAGGTTTGCATTGCCGGTTTTGTTAAAAAAATATAAGATTGCTACAGTGTTTGGTGGGCACTGATCAATATCGATCATTTTTTCCTGATCTATGGCCATTTTCGTCCAAGCCTTAATATCATTTGTAACAACTTGACCAGCCCAGGCATAAGAAATGCATGCAAAAATCAAAGAAATTGAATAAAAAACCGTCAAAACTGATAGTTTTTTCATACTTTTCCTCCCATAATTAGCTGGGGACCACAAAAAATTGGCAGAAAGCTGCCTAAAAAAAGTAAGACAGGGAATAAAATCGATTATCCCTCAATGGATAAATTGACCACAATATATAAATTTATAACCAGATAACATTCTTGGAAAGGTCAGGGGAAGGAATAGTGCTAATATATTTCCGACCTACTAGCCGAAAATATTTTGTTAATTTTTCAATTCTGATTTAAGCCTGCCACTAAAGTTAAGTCAAGAAAAATTATTAAAAAAATACATTAATACACACAAATGGTAAAGAGTCATCAAGTATTCGTAATTGTCGCTAAAGCCTGATGGCTTTAGACATGCACATGCGTTTTTTGCAGCAGATATCAATACACCGGAGAGAAATATGAAAAAAATGGAGACATACGGACAAACGGATATTGGGTTAAAAAGAACCAGCAACGAAGACGTATTCCTTGTTGATTCGCATAATGGATTTTGCCTTCTAGCCGATGGCATGGGTGGTGAAGCTGCTGGCGAAATTGCCAGCAGTATTTTTGCGAAATCAGTATGTGAAACTTTTTCACAGAGTTTAAACAGACTAACTTTGTCTGCGTCAGAGTTGGTGCAGATGGCTTTTCAAACTGCAAATTCAAGAATCTTTGATTATGCTGCAAAGCACTCTGAATATAAAGGGATGGGGTGCACTGCAGAAATTTTAATGCTATCAGATGATGAGCTGGTTGTAGGCCATATTGGGGACAGCCGTACTTATAGGTTTAAAAACGGCAAACTGCGACAGTTGACACGTGATCATTCCCTAGTCCAGGAAAAAGTTGAGCAAGGACTCATTACTGCTGATGAGGCCAAAACGCATCCCCTTAGGAATGTTATTTCAAGAGCCGTGGGCATTTCCCACAATCTCTCATTAGATATTATTCGAATAAAACTTCAGGATAATGATTTATTCCTCATCTGTTCAGACGGTCTGACGGATATGGTAAGTGATGATAAAATTCATGATGTTTTGGCAACGAATACAGATAGTAAAGAAAAAGCTCAAATACTTGTCGATTTGGCATTAAAAGCGGGCGGCTTCGACAATATCACTGTGGTATTATGCCGGATTAAAAACTGATCTGAAGGTTTTCTTAAAATCCGCTTTCTTTTTAAAACAATGCACGGGTGGCTTCTTTGACAATCTGGATCCAGCCGGAAATATCGGTAGCAGTCGCTTCTTTTGTTGAAGCCTTTACCACTTGGCCAGTCTCTACATGAACCCTCCGCATATCCAGCCGCATGGTGTTTCCTATCACCTGGTATCCGCCAAAAATCATCCATCTGGCTCCTACAAGGTGCCCAAGCCTGAGACGAGTATTTTCGTCGGCAAGTTCACTGGTACCGATTTTCAATTCTTCGAGAGCCAAGAGAAGTTTCTCTCTTTCCACAACAATATACTTCTCCATCGTTCCTACGGCCTTGATTACTTCGCCAGAAAGTATTTCCTCCAAACCTTGAATGGGAGGAGGCATCGGACTGACATCTTCCAGATTCCAAACAGCTACGGCACCGCCCTCGGGAATAGAAGCAGACGGCATAGGCGTTGTGGTGCATCCCATGAAAAAATATGTGAACAAAAAAAGGAGACAGGAGATTTTTTTAATCATTGTAGGCTCCGCTCAACATATGTCTAATTATCAATTTTTTCCTGAACTTTTGAGTCTACTTTAAAAGACCTGTCCTGGCTGAGAATGGTAGCAAATGAAAAATCCTGATCCACTCGTTTAATTTCAATAGTTGCAACGGGTAGCGGTTCGGGTTGCAGCATTCTTCCTTTGTACTTGATCGGCTTTTGTTCCTCCAGCACCTCGAAACTGATGCCAGGCAGCACACCTTGTTTGGAGCCGATATTAATCATGACCTGATTATCATCAACCTGAACAATGAAACCACGCAAAGGATATTTTTTTTCGATAGTATTTAAAATTTGACGGTTTAATCGGTCTAGTTCCTGCTCCAAAGAAAACATGGACGGATATTTTTCGGAGAAAACCTGCGCAATGGCTGTTGTCTCTGTATCAATCAAACGCAAATTTAAAAGCGTTGCCCCGGGCAAGATAAAAACTGTACCTGTACCCAATAATTTTGCCGCTAAAATTTGACCCAACCGAAGGGTAGTTTCCGGATCTGCAAGTTCAGAAGATCCCAGGTTCAATTCTTCCAGGAGCCTCTCAATAAGCAAGCGTTCCACAACCTGAACTCTTCCCGAATCATTAAGATGGCTTGAAATCCCGGTGGCAATAACAGTGGAAAGACCATCACGCTCAGCTAAGCCGCCTTGCTCCTGAATATCAACAAAAGACAGGATCATGGGGCGTGAGGTCCAGGTATCTTCATCTTTTTTGAACCTAGTGGATTCCTGTTTTCTAAAACGTTCGGCAAGTTCCTTTACCAGACGATCCACGCGTTCTTTTTTTTGGGCATCTTTCTGCAGGTTAATCATTTCCTGAGCCCTTTGAGCCAGAACCATTGAAAAAGTGTCCATGCTGTTAATGGACAAAGCTTTCTGGTATGCATCAAATGCCATTTCCCAATTATCTTCTTTCTCGTATGTCACCCCTTTGTTAGACATAGCTACTATATTGTAAGGATCTGTTTCAACAGACAGATCATAGAGACGGCGGGCATGATCATATTCTCCAACACTGGCAAGAAAACGGCCGAACTGGTCATAGGCCTGAACCTTATGTATAAGTTCGCCATCTTTTTTTTGAGCTGCTTTTTCCCATTCCTTGCCAGCCTCATCTTTCCTGTTCTGCCTATAAAGCTCATCCCCTTCAACAATATATGGTAATGGTCGCTCAGGGGCTTTTTCTTTCACTTGTCGGGCAAGTTCCAACGCCTTCTCAGTTTCCCCTTTGTGAACATGTACAGCAATCTTACCTTCATCACCCAGTACCTGTGTATTTTTTTCAGGACTCTTTGAAAGATTATCAAAATCAGCTAGAGCTTGGTCAACATTTCCTTGTTTGAGTTCAATTATTGCTGCAATGTTTTTGGCGTTCGCATTTTCCGGATTCTGCTTTATTGCTTCTTCTGTGATGTCCTTAGCCAGCACGGTCTGATTGCGCTGCAGGGTTCGCTCTGCTAAACGGACCAGCATCATTTCCGTAGTTTTACCCCCACCCTGGAAGTAATCGAGCACTTTAAGGTCAGGCCCTATGATACAAACAGTGGGCAAAATCATAGTAGCCTGATATGCTCGACTTATATCAGAACTATCAATTATAATCGGAAAACCAGGTCCTGTCTTTTGGATAAACTGGGCAACCTTTCTTGGATCCGAGCGAGTAATTCCCAGAACAGTCATATCGCTTTCGTCATATTTTTTCGATAAACCAACAAGATTTAGAAACATCTCCTGGCTTGGTCCTGACTCAACATCGAAAAAATACAAAATTATCATCGATTTTGTTTTCAAGGCCGAAAGATCGTATAGATTTCCTTCTGAATCTTTTTCCTGAAAAAGAGGGGCTGCTTTATTCAGCTCGACTACAGCCAGACAAACATTACCAGCAATTAATGAACACAATAGAATAAAAATTGATAACAAAAAAATTCTGGATAATAATTTCATGTTGCTTCCTCCATGGCCTTAGAGTTCAAGGGGGTGAAGTTTGATAAATACCGGTGTTTGTCCTTTTTCTTCGATCTGTATTTGGGCTTGCCATTCATAGAAATTTTGCTTGTTTAAACGCAACTCGTATTTTCCCAAGGGAACTTTAAGCTCCATTGGGGTCATTCCCTTTAAATCGCCATCCAGAAAAACCCTGGCACCTTCGGGATCACTTTCTAATCTCAAAACGGCTCTGGATTTAGGAATCAACAAATAACCGGCAATAGAGGAAATAATCAGAATAACCAAAACTGCCATGATAATATTTTTTTTGTTCGAAGTTTTATCTTCAATATTACTCTTAATTTCAATAGATTGTAGTGCTCCTGAAAGCTCTTTCGCAGTATTATATCTATGTTCCGGTTTTTTTTCCAAAGCCTTCAAAATAATAGTGGACATTCGACTCGGAATGTTTTCGTCTAAAACTTTAGGCGAATCAGGTACTTTTTCGGTGATTTCATTGAATATTGAGGGAAGAGTTTTGCCCCTGAATGGCCTTATTCCCGCAGCCATTTCATAAAGCATAACGCCCAGGGAGAAAATATCGCTCCGTCTATCGACATTTCTTCCCAAAAGTTGTTCCGGAGACATATAATAGGGGGTTCCCAGGATCTCGCCCGCTTTTGTTAATTGAAGAGTATCAGAATCTTCGATATGGGCTATGCCAAAATCAGTAATTTTTATCTGGCTATTACTATTAACAAGAATGTTTGAGGGTTTGATATCCCTATGGATGATTCCTTTTTCATGTGCATTATGCAAAGCATTGGCGATTTGGACCCCGAATCGTATGATTTCCCGGATTTCAAGCTTGTCCTGTCTCATTATTTCATCAAGGGGTCTTCCCTGAATTAATTCTTCTGCAATAAAGACAGTACCATGATCGCTTCCTACATCATATACAGTAACTATGTTGGAATCTGACAATCGCCCAATGGCCATGGCTTCTTTTAAAAAACGCTGAACAAGTTCATTGTTTGTCACCTTGTCCTCGCGCAGCACTTTTAAGGCAATCATTCGGCCGATCTTGGGATCAAGAGCCTTATAGACTACTCCCGTAGCTCCTTTTCCCAACTCTTCAACCACTTCATAGCGTCCATATTTCATTTATTTGATTCCTCTGACAAAATCCACAATGGTTTCAAATGGGATTAAAAACCCTAATGAATCCATGTCTCTAGATCTTCCTTTAACAATGGCAACTAGATTACCCTGCGAATCAAAAACAGGACTTCCGCTGCTGCCAGGATAAACCTTCATACTCACTTGCCAAAAAACCAGGTCGTTAACTCGTCGTGGTGGCCCGCTTACAAGACCTGAAATAACAGTTCCTGTTAGATTTCCTGGACAACCGGCAGAGTAAATCTTTTCACCTATACCAAGAAAATTTCTTCCTTTTTCCAGAGAAATATAAGAGGGGGATTCCAGATTAACTTCTATAAGGGCTAAGTCCAGGTAATGATCCACCTTGAGAACATGTCCTGAAGCATTTCTTCCATCATATAATGTAGCGTTGAGTTTCTGAAACCCCTTTAGATCATGTGCAGTGGACAAAATCAATCCGCCTTTATCCACGATAAAGCCAGAAAACTGAATCCGATTCTCAGAAATAACCGACTCGAGACAGACCACGGATTCAATCTGTAAAAGGACTTCTGAAGGAATGTAAAAATCTGTATTGTCTTTAACAGAATCTGTATCAGAAAAATTTATTGTGACTTGATTTTGCGGCTTTCCTTTCTCATATAAGTCAGTGGAGCAAGTAAACAAGCCATACTCTGACTGAGATTCAGAGATACTATAAGTTGATCCCGATGAGCAAGATAATAAAATAAAAAAACAAGATAAGACAACAAAGCTTTTCAAAACATGAAGGGCAAAATATTCATGATCATGAATGAATATCATCACCCTTAAATCTGAATTTTCGTAAGGATTCTCTGATTTCATGACATTTCTCTGATCAGGGCCTGGTAAGGATTTTTATTATCTGATTATGAAAATTTTATTTTTTAATTATAATAAGAACAGCATTAAACATCAACTTAAATTTAATGTTTTCGGGTTGTTCAGATAAAAAACATGATAGCCTGATAATTTTGCTGAAAAATACAAGGAATATAATCTTCTTGACATCAATCCTCAAAGGTAAATATTGTTAGACAGTTATTTGTGGATTATTTTCAACCCTGATAGGTTTGATCCAATAAATAAGTGAAACCAATCCATGAAAATTATGCCATCCAAAATTGTCCAACTGATTCATATTGAGGGACCATTCAAAAATCAGATTCAGGAATTTGACGAGCCTGAAATTTCTATCGGACGTCATCCCTCCTGTCATGTCCATTTCCCTGTTGATAATACCGAGATTTCGCGTAGGCACGCAAAAATATTACGGGAAGGTAATCAGTTTAAAATTATCGATCTCGACAGTACAAATGGAACTTATCTCAATGGTAAAAGAATCAAGGAAGCTATTTTACAAGACGGCGATGTTTTGATCATTACCAGAGCTAAAGGAGGACCGAAAGTCAGTTTTTTAACCAAAAATTTGGATGTCCCCTTGGTTACTAAACCTAAACAAGATAAAAAACAAAAGGCGGGAACAGAGGACAACAAAACCGATGTTGATAATAAGATACAAAGAGTTGAAAGGGTTAAAATTCCACTGAGTATTGTATTCGGCCCGACAATACGATCTTTTAATGAACTCCCCATCATTATTGGCGCTGGCAGGGATAGCGATTTTGTTTTGGATCATCCCCAAATTTTCGAACGTCATGCCCAGATTTTTTTTGATAATGATCAATATTGGATAAAAGACCTCACAGGCAGACAACATATTTTGGTGAATGGAAAGCAAATTGGTTCCCAAATGCCACTTATTGAAAATTGCACATTAAGTTTATCCCCTCGAGGACCTGAATTCAAATTTCTAGGAAAAGGACATATGATAGAAATTGAAGATCATCCGCTTGAAGAAAAAGAAAAAAATCAGCAAATTCAAGGTTTTTCTAATCAAGATTCTTCCAAAGTTGAAAGATCTTCTTTGTTAAAAAAATTTTGGAAAAAATAATCTCAATGACCAAAGTGTGTTGTTTAATATTTACTTTTACTTGTTGAAAAAAATCATCAAATGGCCGGTATCTCACTTTTTTTGGCACAGAGGGTTATAGCTGTTCATATTCATTTGTAGTAGTTCATACTTGATCTGACACAAGCCCTTTTGATGGTTACCTTGTGTCAGTTTAGTTCAGGTTTGCTACTTTTTCGTTCCAAAGGTGTTTAGCTTCAAGCAG
>Ga0209498_1000426_pt1 | contig 25752 bp, 23 predicted proteins | sample WalLakDeSediment_FD_184131 | JGI IMG/M metagenome (GOLD analysis project Ga0209498, IMG submission 184131) | Lake sediment microbial communities from Walker lake, Nevada to study Microbial Dark Matter (Phase II) - Walker Lake 11/02/13 Deep... | ecosystem: Environmental > Aquatic > Freshwater >...
CGATCCGCGAGGGGCCGCCTTCGCCTACGGCCTGCTACTCGCGCCGATGACGCTCCCGTGCACGGGACCGGTCGTGGTGGCGGCCTTCGTGCTGGCCGCCGGCGACCCGCGCGCGCTGGGCGTCGAGCTCGCCTACGTGACGGCCTTCGGCCTCGGCTTCGGCTGGCCGCTGGTGGTGCTGCCGTGGCTGACCGGCGCCCGCCAGCGGCGCTGGACCGCTTGGCTGACGCGCCACCACGCGGTGTTGACGCGGGCGGCCGGGCTGCTGCTGCTCGCGATCGCGGGTTGGGGCGTGGTCAGCGAGGTGCTGCCGAACCTGGGCTGAGAGCCGCCGCGTCCTCCTCCTCGAGCAGCGCGAGGAAGGCGTCGACGGCCTGCCGGTCGAACTCGTGGCCGCGTTCCTGGCGGAGATGCTCGCGCACCGCTGCCTCGGGCCAGGCAGCGCGGTACGGGCGGTCCGTGCGGAGGGCGTCGTACACGTCGACCACGGCGAAGAGGCGCGCCAGCCGGGGGATCGCGTCGCCCGCGAGCCCGTCGGGGTAGCCGCCACCGTCCCAGCGCTCGTGGTGGGAGCGCACGACGTCCGCCGCGGCCGTCAGCCCGGGTACGTCGACCAGCAGCTCGTGCCCCAGCAGCGGATGGCCGCGCATCTCGGTCCAGCGCGCAGCGTCCAGCGGGCCGGGCCGGCGGAGCACGTCGTCGCGGATGCCGATCTTGCCGACGTCGTGCAGCAGCGCGCCGTGCCGCAGCGCCTCAAGCTCGACCGGACCGAGGCCCAGGCGCGCGCCGAGGCGGCGGGCGAGCTCGGACACGCGGCGGCCATGGCCCTCGGTGTCGTGGTCGCGCAGTTCCAGCGCGCGCGCCCATCCGTCGATGGCGGCGTCGTAGGCGCGCCGTTGGGCGGCCAACGCCCGGCGGTGGCGGCGGGCGATCCGCAGCTCGAGCAGGAACACCAGCCCTGCCGCGGCGAAGACGTACGCCCAGCCCATGACCGTCTGCCATGCGGTGAGCGCGGCGGCGTCGGAGACCCAGGCCAGCAGCAACCGGTCCGAAGTGAGGATGTAGGGCACCGACACCAGCAGGAACACCAGGGCGATCGTGCCGGCGCGGGGCGTGCCGGTCCAGGGGCCGGGGCCGCGTCGGGGCATCGACCCCATGTTAGGCCCGCACGCGCGTTCGGCCGGTGTGGATGCACCTCCGCCGGCCGTCGCACCGGCCGGCGCGCCGCGCGGCGCTAGGATGTTAGGTGGGAGGAACCCATGATGGTCCGCAACGAGAGCAACCTCGACCGCACGCTGCGCGCGCTCGTCGGCGCCGCGCTCCTGGTCGCCTGGATCGCCGGCTGGCTCTCCGGCGCCCTGGCGGTCGTGCTCGGCATCGTCGGGCTGGTGCTGGTGGCCACGGCGGTCGTCGGCTTCTGCCCGCTGTACCGCGTGTTCGGCGTCTCCACCTGCCCCGTGCCGCAGAAGCGCTGACCCGCAGCGGACGCGCGCGACACCGCGCGACGGCGCGCGCCACCGCCTGTCCCGCCCCGGGCACGACCACCGGGGCGGGGCTGGTATCATCGTCGACTCGTGGGGAAGTGGCCGGCCGCGGTTGGGCGCCCACCCCCCGAGCCCACCGCCGACCGCGGTCGACCATGAGAGGAGCGACATGTCGCGCCGAGCCCTGACCATCGCCTGGTTCGCCGCCGCCCTGTGGGTGGCCGGCCGCGCCCAGGCGCAGTCGGAGTGGACCTGTCCCGCCGGCTTCGCCGGCCAGACGCTGTCGGTCTACAACTGGACCACGTACATCGCCGACGACACGATCGCCAACTTCGAGGCGGCCTGCGGCGTGCGGGTCATCTACGACACCTACCCCAGCGACGACGACATGCTCGCCCGCATGCGTCAGGGCAACCCCGGCTACGACATCGCGGTGCCGTCCGACCGCATCGTGGCGATCATGATCGCGGAAGGGCTGCTGCTGCCGCTGGACCGCGCGCCGCTGGCCAACTGGCGCCATCTCGACACCACCTTCCTCGACCTCGACTTCGACCCGGGCAACCGCTTCTCGATCCCCTACCAGTGGGGCACGCTGGGCATCGGTTACCACGTCGGCCGCGTCGGCTTCGAGATCACCAGCTGGATGGACATGTTCACCTACGACGGCCCCGTCAGCTGGATCGAGGACATCCGCGCCATGATGGGCTCCGCCGCCGTGACGATGGGCCTCGACCCCAACACCGGCGACCGCGAGGAGATCCGCGCCATCCAACGGTTCATGATCGAGCACGGCCGCAACGTGGTGTACATCAACCAGGACGACGGGCAGGAGGTGCTGCTGCGCGGCGAGGTCGACATCGTCGTGGAGTACTCGGGCGACATCTTCCAGATCATCGACGAGTGCGCGTGCGACGACTACGCCTTCGTCATCCCGGCCGAGGGCGCCAACTTCTGGGTCGACAGCCTGGTCATCCCGGTCGGCGCCTCGAACGTGGCGCTGGCGCACGTCTTCCTCGACTACATGATGGATCCGCAGGTCGCGGCCGACGTCGCCAACACCACGGCCTACGGCAGCCCCAACCAGTCCGCCGTCGACCTGGGACTGATCGACGAGGAACTGCTCGCCAACCCCGGCATCTACCCCGACGAGGCGACGGAGGCCCGGCTGTTCCGCGTGACGCAGGACAGCGACCTCGAGCAGGCCTACAACGACGCCTGGGACGAGCTGAAGATCTTCATCGGCCGGTGACCCGCGGCGGCCCGCGTCGCGCGCGACGTGGACGGTAGACTCGTCGGCAGCATGGCCACCCCCGCCGTCGAGGTGCGCCACCTGGTCAAGGAGTTCATCGACCGCCGCGGCGACGTGGTGCGCGCGGTCGACGACGTCTCGCTGGCGATTCGCGAGGGCGAGTTCTTCGCCCTGCTGGGCCCTTCCGGCTGCGGCAAGACCACGACGCTGCGCGCCATCGCGGGGTTCGAGGAGCCGACCTCGGGCGAGATCTTGCTGCGCGGCCGCCCGGTCCAGGGCGTCCCGCCGTTCCACCGACCGGTCAACACCGTGTTCCAGGACTACGCCCTGTTCCCGCACATGACCGTGCGGCAGAACGTCATGTTCGGTCTGCGCATGGCGGGCGTCTCTCCCGACGGCGCCCGCCGTAGGGCCGCCGAGGCCCTCGACCTGGTGCACCTGCCGGGCGTGGGCGACCGGCGCCCGGGGCAGCTGTCGGGCGGCCAACGCCAGCGGGTCGCGCTCGCGCGGGCGCTCGTGAACCGGCCCGCGGTGCTGCTGCTGGACGAGCCCCTCGGCGCCCTCGACCTCAAGCTGCGCAAGGCCATGCAGTTCGAACTCAAGCAGTTGCAGCAGCAGGTGGGCATCACCTTCGTCTACGTGACCCACGACCAGGAGGAGGCGCTGACGATGGCCGACCGGATCGCCGTGATGTCGCTCGGCAGGGCACTGCAGGTGGGGTCCCCCGACGAGGTGTACGAGCGCCCCTCGAACCGCTTCGTGGCCGACTTCATCGGCGAGACGAACTTCATCGCCGGGACCCTCGAGGGGCGCGACGCCCCCGGCGCCGACGGCGGCGACCCCCGGGGCGCGGCCGCCATCGGCGTGGTGCGTCTGGCGGACGGGCGCACGGTGCGCGCGGCGGTGCGCGACCCGGCGGCCAGCGTCGGCGGGGCCGTCGCGGTGGCGGTGCGGCCCGAGAAGATCGAGCTCACCACCCTGGCCGGGCGCGGGACCGGCGGGGCGGCGGCCCACGTGGCCCCCGGCGGCGCGTCCCTCAGCGAGCTTCGCGGCCGCGTCGTCGACGCGCACTACATCGGCACCGACACCCGCTACCGGGTGCGCAGCGGCGACGGCGTCGAGCTGATCGTGCGGGTGCAGAACCAGTTGGCGGGCTTCGACGGCATGCTGCCGCGGGGCACCGAGGTGACCGCGCGGTGGCGCACCGATCACGCGAGCGTGCTGACGTGAGGCGCGGCCGGTGACGCTGCCGATCCTGGACGTGGCCGGCACGCCGGCCGAGATGGGCGCCACCCACGGGCGGGTCGCCCGCGACGCGTTGCGCGCCTTCGCCGCCGAGCGGGTGCGCCTGGCCGGCGAGCCCGCCTGGACCGGCCGCGCGCTCTCGCGGTCTGCGGTGCTGGCGCTGGGCGAGCGCTGCCTCGCGGCCCACCGCGCCTACGCCCCCGACCTCGCGCGCGAGCTCGACGCGATGGCCGAGGCCGCGGGCCTGACCGCGGCCGAGGTCCTCATCGTCAACGGCTTCACCGACTTCGTCGACACGGTGTACGCGGTCGGCGGTCCCGGCGCCCCGGCGCCGACGGCGGTGCCCGAGGAGGCGATGGACTGCACGGCGTTCCTGGTGCCGGGCGCCCGCGCCGCGGGCGGCCAAGCCATGCTGGGCCAGACCTGGGACATGCACGAGACGGCCGTCGAGCACGTCGTCGTGCTGCGCGGTGCGCCGCGCGGCGCAGCGGCGTTCGTCGCCTTCACGACCGTCGGCTGCGTCGGCATGATCGGCATGAACGAGCACGGCGTGTGCGTGGGCATCAACAACCTCAGCGCCGGCGACGGCGACGTCGGCGTCACCTGGCCCTTCGCGGTGCGCAAGGCCCTGCAGCAGCGCGACCTCGACGGCGCGCTGCGCTGCCTGACGGAGGCGCGCCTGGCGGGCGCCCACAACTACCTGCTGCTCGACCGCGACGGCCGCGGCGCCAACGTCGAGGCGACCACCACCCGCACGGTGGTGACCCCGCTCGATGGCGATGCCGTCGTCCACACGAACCACTGCCTCTTCCCCGCGACGGCCGCGGTGGAGCGGCCGCGCGACGAGGACGCCGTGGCGAGCAGCCAGGCGCGGCTGGCCCGCGCGGTCGCGCTCCTGGGTGGCGACCGCCTGACCCCCGAGGACCTGCAGGCGGTCACGCGCGACGGCGAGGAGATCTGCTACCGCGGCGAGCCGCCGCGCCACGTGGCCACCTGCGGGGCGGTCGTCATGCGCCCCGCGACGCGTGCGTTCTGGGCCGTGCGCGGCCTCCCCAGCGAGGCGCCCTACGTTCGCGTGCCGCTGCCGACGTGAGTCCCCGGCGCGGCGCCGCAGCCGGCGGCGACGACGTGCGGCACGGTGAACCCGAACGCGTGCGGGCCGGCATCCGGATCGTCCCGGCCGCCCCCTGGCACGCACCCCACCTCGAGGCGCTGCAGGTCACCTGCTTCCCCACCCTGGGCGCGCAGGAGCTCATGCGCGCCGAGCACTTCCTGCGCCATCTGACCGTGTTTCCCGAGGCCGACCTGGTCGCCGAGGCGGCCGTGGCGCCCGACGGCACGCCGCTCGCCGAGGCGCGGGTGGTGGGCCTCGGGTCGGGCTTCTTCGTCGACTTCGACTTCGACCACCCCGGGCACACCTTCCGCGAGATGATCGACGGGGGCTGGTTCGGCCGCCACGACCCGGCCGGCGCCTGGTACTACGGGGCCGACCTGTCGGTGCACCCGGCGTACCGCGGGTTGGGCCTCGCGCGCCGCCTCTACGACGCCCGCAAGGCGCTGGTGCGGCGCCACCGCAAGCGCGGCATCGTCGCCGGCGGCGCCCTGCCGGGGTACGCCGGGCACCGCCAGGCCATGAGCGTCGAGACCTACGTCGCGCGGGTCGTGGCGCGCGAGCTCTTCGACCCCACGCTCACGGTCCAGCTGCGCAACGGCTTCGCGGTCGAGGGCCTGCTGCGCGGCTACATGGAGGACAGCGCCGCCGACGACTGCGCCACCCTGATCGTGTGGCGCGATCCCGACTTCGCCGGCTGACGGCGCCGCCGCCGCCGGTCGCGCGTCGGCGAAGCCGCATGCGCGGGTCGCCCGCGGGGCGAAATGCCACCATGGCCGAAGGTGCGGCGGGGCGCTTGTCCCGTGGCCCGCGAACCGGCCGAGAATCGGGCCCGCGCGATCGCTTGGGAGCGGCGCGGCGAAGTATACATGCCCGCGAAGCCGTTTGGCGGCACACCTGAACTCCAGATGCACAGGTCGTATAACACCCCTTCGATTGTTCGGACATGTATGATGCGTTCCTGATGGCTGCCACCTCAGACCTCCTCGAGCTCTTCCGCCTGGTCCTCCAATCCGCCCGCGACACGGATCGGCTGCTCAACGAGTGGCTCGAGCCCGAGGCGCGCTTGACGGTGCAGGACCTCTCCGTCCTCCACGCCATCGACGTGGGGGTCGCCTTCCCCACCGACATCGCGGTGCGCCTCAACCAGGCGTCGCCGACGGTGTCGCACGTCATCAGCCGGTTGGTGTCGCGCGGCCTGATCGAGCGTTCGCGCGCGGACGACGACGGCCGCAAGCGGCGCCTCACGCTCACTGGGGGCGGCGCCGAGGCGCTGGCCCGCAGCCGCGCCGTCATCGAGGGTGGGCTGGGCGACGGCCGCTACAAGCTGACCGACAAGGACGTCGCGCGCACCCACAAGGCGCTCGAGAAGTACATGAAGATCATGCGCTTCGGATCCTGAGGCAGAGCCTCAGGATCCGAAGCATTGCAGTTCGGGGCGCCCGAGGGCGCCCCGAACTGCGCGCTTGAAGGCCGCCACCGCGAGCGGACCGTCGTCCGCCGGCGGGCCCCCGCGTCGCGGTCGACGCCGCGCGCCCGCTGCCGGCCGCCGCCGGGCCCGGCGTCAGGCGCGCCGCGCGCCGCGCCGCTGCAACACCAGCGAGACCGCCACCAGCGCGATCGACGCCAGGATCATCAGGGTACTGACAGCGTTGATCTCGGGCGGCACGCGCTGCTTGAGGAGCCCGTACACGAACAGGGGCAGCGTGGTGGTGCCCACCCCGGCCGTGAAGAAGGTGATGACGAAGTCGTCGAGCGACAGGGTGAACGCCAGCAGCGCCCCGGCCAGCACGCCGGGGAAGAGGATCGGGAAGGTGATGCGCCAGAACGCCTGCCAGTCGTTGGCGCCCAGGTCGCGGGCGGCCTCCTCCAGCGACGGGTCCATGGTGGCGAGTCGCGCCCGCACGACGATCGCCACGTAGGCGACGTTGAAGGCCACGTGCGCGATGATGATCGTCCCGAAGCCCGACACCAGGCGCACCCCGGTCCACTGCTGCCACGCCTCGAACACGATGCGGAAGAACACCGCCAGCGACACCCCCATGGTGATGTCGGGGATGACCACCGGCAGGTAGAACAGCGCGTCGAAGAGGCGGCGGCCGGGGAAGCGGCCGCGCGCCACCGCCAGGGCGAACATGGTGCCGAGGGTGGTGGCCACGACCGTCGACACCCCCGCGACCAGCAGCGAGTTCAGCACCGCCCGCAGGAGCAGCTCGGTCTGGAAGCGCGCCGGCCCCCCCGTCAGGCTGGTGAACAGGTTCTCGTACCAGCGCAGGCTGAAGCCGCGCCAGCTCGACACCGAGGCCGCATCGTTGAACGAGAACGCCACCAGCACCGCGATCGGCACCCACAGGAAGCCGAGCGCGACGAGCGGGACGGTCCAGGCCAGCACGCGCCCCAGCCGGCGGGTGGCGAGGTCGCGGCGCAGGGCGCGGCGACGCTCGGGCGCGACGCCGTGTCGCACCGGCCGGGCGCGCGCGGGGCGGCCACCAGGGGCGTAGGGGCGCACGGGCCGGCTCACGGGTCGCGCCGCTCCCCCCAGCGCGCGTAGACCAGCACGCCCGCGAACACGATGACCAGCAGGACCATCGAGATCGCCGAGCCGAGCGGCACGTTGCCGCGGCCGCGGAACTGCGACTGCACCAGGTTGCCGATCATCAGCCCGCCGGTGCCCCCCATGAGGTCGGGCGTGACGAAGGCGCCGATCGCCGGGATGAACACCAGCATCGACCCCGCCACCACGCCCGGCAGGGTGAGCGGCCAGATCACGCGCCAGAACGCCCGCCAGTCGTTGGCCCCGAGGTCGTGCGCCGCCTCCACGTAGCGCCGGTCGAGACGCTCGACCGATGCGTAGATGGGCAGCACCATGAAGGGCAGGAAGCCGTACACCAGCCCCAGCACGACCGCCGTGGGCGTGAACAGCACCTGCACCGGGTCGTGCACGATCCCGAGCCGCACGAGCCACTCGTTGAGCAGCCCCTCACGCTGCACGATGGTGATCAGCGCGTAGGTGCGCACGAGGAAGTTCGTCCAGAACGGCAGCAGGACCAGGAAGAGCAGCAGCAGCCGCACGCCCGGCCGCGGCCGGGAGGCGATGTACAGAGCCGTCGGGTAGCCCACCAGCAGGCACAGGACGGTGGTCAGCGCGGCGAAGCCGAGCGTGCGCCAGATGACGGGCCCGAACACCTCGAAGGTGCGCTGGTAGTGCTCCACCGTCCACGGTTGGATCGGCTGGCCGCCGGCCCCCCGGGTCATGAAGCTGGCGACGCCGACGAACAGCAGCGGCAGCAGGAAGAACAGCACCAGCCAGGCCATCGCCGGCGAGGCCAGCCAGAACGCGCGCGCCTCGGCGGCGGCGGGCCGCCGGAGCCTGCGCGTGCGGGTCCCGGGCAAACCGAGGCGGCCGTGGGACGGCGCGCCATCTGGCGCGCCATCTGGCGCGCCAGCGGGCTCGATCGCGGGCGGTCCCGGCGGCACGCGCCAGTGTACCCAGGCGTCGCCGCGACCGGGCGCGCGCGGCGTGAGGCGCCCACGGGAAGCGGGCGAGCGCCCCCCGCGGCCGGAGTTCGTGACCGCGTGATGGTAACGCGGGCGCTTGCCGACCCCCCGGGGGGTCATGCTAGCGTGGAGCCACGAAACGAGCTAAGAGGAGCGTGAAAAGCTTTCGAGACAACCCTACAGTGTGAGTTCAGACCGATCGTGCCCCTACGGGTCTCGGGAGGAACGACTCTCGCGTGAAGGTTGTGGAGATAAGCACACGGGCTTGGGTCCGCGCGAACCTGGTCTCGTTGTTTGTATCCCCCTTTCCGAACTTGCACACCTCGGCAGGCGTTGCTCGCAACAACGTTATGAGAGGCTCATACCGCACGACCGACTTGGACGGCACCCGCGTCGTCGACCGAAGTCCTCACGGGGACCTGGTCCCCGATCGCGACGTGCGCACCGACTTCGACGTCCTCCCGACCGAGATCCGCCACGGGCCGGGGGCCTACGACGTCATCCACCTGGCCAACGGCTACCCCCTGGACGCCGAGCGGCGCGCCCTGCACGCCCGCATGGTCGCGCAGCAGCTCGAGCGCTTCCCCGAGGGGCAGTTCGTGGCCGTCACCGTCCGTGACGGCGAGGAGCTCGTCGTCGGCACGGCCACCACCATGCGCACGCGGCGTCCGCCGGAGGCCCGGTCGCTCTCCTGGCACGCCGTCATCGGCGATTACGGCCTGCCGCGGCACGACCCGGAGGGCGACTGGCTGTACGGCGTCGAGATCGCCGTCCACCCCGACCATCAGCGGCGCGGCATCGCCAGCGCCCTCTACCGCGCGCGACTGGCGCTGGTGCCCGAACTGGGCCTGAACGGCTGGTACGCCGGCGGGATGCTCATGGGCTACCACCGTTACGCCGACGTGCTGACCCCGCGCGCGTACGCCGAGCGGGTGATCGCCGGCGAGCTGATCGACCCGACCGTCACGATGCAGCTGAACCGCGGCCTGCGGCCCAGCGGCATCATCGAGGGCTACTACCCCGAGCCCAAGGCCGGCGACTGCGCCGTCCTGCTCGTGTGGCAGCCGCCCGTCACGGCCCCCGCCAAGGGGGCCGGCCGGGTCGGCGTCGGCGCGCGCACGCGGCGCTCGGGCATCGGCGGTCGTCCCCAGGCCCCCGCGCCCCAGGCGCCCGCCGCCCGAGCCGGCGCGACCGCGCCGACGCCCGCCGGCGACGCGAGGAACTGAGGGCATCTCGGTGACCGCCGACGCCACCGGCGCCGGGCCGAACGGCGCCGACGTCGTGGTCCTCGGCGCCGGCGTCGCCGGCCTGAAGGCCGCCCGCGACCTGCACGACGCGGGCCTGCGGGTGGTGGTGCTGGAGGCGCGTGACCGCATCGGCGGGCGCGTATGGACCGATCGCACGCTCGCCGCCCACCCGGTCGAGCTCGGCGCCGAGTTCGTCCACGGCGACCGGGCCGACACCTGGGACCTCATCCGCCACATCGGCGCCCGCGCCCGCCTGTGGCCCAAGCTGGACGAGAGCCTGGTGCAGCACGAGGACGGCCGCGTGCAGACCATGCGCGCCGCCCGCGCCGCCGACTTGGCGTTCGACGCGACCCGCACGATGGCGCTGCCGGCCCTCGCCCCCGGGCCGTACGAGGACCTGGACGCCTACCTGCGGCGGGTGGGCTGGTCGACGGACCAGCGCCGCCACGTGCGCCGCGCGTTCGCCAACGCCGCCGGCGACGACCCGCACCGGCTGTCGGCGGCGGCGATCGCCGAGGGCCTCGCGACCGACGACGCCGGCGCCGTCGACCACCGCCTGCCGGACGGCTACGACGCGCTGCCGCACGCGCTGGCCGAGGGGCTGGACGTGCGCCTGGGCACGGCCGCGACGCGGGTGTCGGTGGCCGCGGGACGCGTCCGGGTCGACGCGCGGCCGGCGGCCGACACGGGGGCGCCGGGGACGCGCTGGTCCGCGGCCGCCGCCGTCGTGGCCCTGCCCCTGGGGGTGCTGCAGTCGGGGGCCGTGGCCCTCCCGACCGAGGTGGCGGCGGCCAAGGCGACCGCGCTCGCGGGCCTGCGCATGGGGCCCGTGATCAAGCTCGTCTACCGCCTGGCGTCCCCGCCCTTCGAGACCGTCGCGGGCGTCGAGGCCGTCTACGCGCGCGGTACGCCGCCGATGTGGTGGACGTCGTCGCCGCCGGGCGCCGAGGGGCCGGTGTGGACCGGCTTCGTCTCCGGTGCGGGGGCCGCCGACCTGCTGCGCATGCCCGCCGCCGCGGCGCTGCGGCGCGCGTTGGCGGCGCTCGAGGAGGTCGCCGTCCGACGGCTGGAGCCACTGGCCGGTCGTGTGGTCGCCTGGCCCGAGGACCCGTGGGCGCTCGGCGGGTACAGCCACGTGCTGCCCGGGCACGGCCCTCGCGCTGCCGGCGCCGCGCCCGGGCCGCGCGAGCGCCTGGCGGAGGCGACGCCGCCGCTGTACTGGGCCGGCGAGGCGACCGCGCCCGCGGGGTGCGCGGCCACCGTGCACGGGGCCTTCCGTAGCGGGGCGCGTGCCGCGCGCGAGGTGCTCGGCGCCGGTGGCCTCCGCGGGGCGTAGCATGGTCGCCACCCCCTTGGGAGGACCGGCATGACGAGCGAACCCGACCCCCTGCGCTACCTGTCCCCCGTCACCCCGCGGCTGAGCGGGCTGCGCCCGGTCCGCGGCGAGGGCGTCTACCTCTACGACGAGGCGGGCACGCGCTGGACCGACTTCACCTCGGGCATCGGCGTGGTCAACACCGGCCATGCCCACCCGCGGGTGGTGGCCGCCGTTCAAGCGCAGGCGGAGCGGCTGCTGTTCGCGCAGATCGGGGTGGCGACCTCGCCGCTGGTGGGCGCGTTGGCCGAGAAGCTGGTGGGCCTGCTGCCCGGCGGCCTGGACCGCGTGTTCTTCACCAACTCCGGCGCCGAGGCCACCGAGGCCGCCGTCAAGCTCGCCCGCCACGCCACCGGCCGCCCGAACGTCGTCGTGTTCCAGGGCTCGTTCCACGGCCGCACGCACCTGACGATGGCGATGACGACGTCCAAGACGATCTACCGCCACCGCTACCCCAACCTGGCGGGTGGGATCGTGGTGGCGCCGTTCCCGCACGCCTTCCGCTGGCGCATGAGCGAGGACGCCGCCGTCGACTTCGCCCTGGCCGAGCTCGACGTGCTGCTCAAGGGCGTGAGCGCGCCGGACGAGACCGCCGCGTTCGTCATCGAGCCGGTGTTGGGCGAGGGCGGCTACCTGCCGGCGCCGCGGCGCTTCCTCGAGGGGCTGCGCGAGCGTGCCGACCAGACGGGCGCGCTGCTGGCGATCGACGAGGTGCAGTCGGGCTTCGGGCGCACGGGGCGCTTCTGGTGCGTCGACGCCCTCGCCGGCGGCGCGGGTCGCGACGTCCGCCCCGACGTCCTGATCATGGCCAAGGGCCTCGGCTCGGGCCTGCCGATCTCGGCGGTGGCCGCCCGCGCCGAGACGATGGCGCGCTGGGAGCCGGGCACCCACGGCGGCACCTACGGGGGTGGCTCGACGCTGCCGCTCGCCGCCGCCCTGGCGACGATCGACGTGCTGCTCGAGGAGCGGCTGCCCGAGAACGCGGCCGCCCGCGGCGCCCGCCTCACGGCCGGCCTGCGGACCCTGCAGGCGCGTTCGCGTGCGCCAGCGCGCGACGACGGCATCGGCGACGTGCGCGGCCCGGGGTTGATGGTCGGGGTCGAGTTCGTCGACGCGCTCGGCGGGCCCGACCCCGCGCGCGCCAAGGCCGTGCAGCGCGCCTGCCTCGACGAGCGGTTGCTGCTCCTGACCTGCGGCACGTTCGAGAACGTCATCCGCTGGATCCCGCCGCTGGTGGTGACCGACGCGCAGATCGACGAGGCGCTGGCGGTGTTCGGGCGGGCGCTGGCGGCCGCCGCCGAAGGAGGCGCCTGATGCCCACGATCCGCCTGGTCAGCGAGGTCCCCGGCCCGCGCAGCCGCGCGCTGGTCGCGCGCCGGGACGCCGCGGGCGCGCGCGGCGCCGGCCGGCTCACCGACCTGGCGGTGGCCCGTGGGCACGGCGCCGCCGTCGAGGACGTCGACGGCAACGTGCTGCTCGACTTCGCCGGCGGCATCGGCGCGCTGGCCGTGGGGCACACGCCCGACGCCGTGGTCGCCGCACTGCGGGTCCAGGCGGGCGAGCTGATCCACCTGTGCGCCATCGTCGGCAGCTACGAGCCCTACGTGGCGCTGCTCGAGCGGCTCGTGGCCATCGCGCCCGGCGACGGTCCCAAGAAGGCGGTGCTGCTCAGCTCCGGCGCGGAGGCGGTGGAGACGGCCGTCAAGGTCGCCCGGGCCTTCACCGGCCGGCCCGCCGTCTTGGTGTTCGAGGGGGCCTACCACGGCCGCACCAACCTGACGCTGGCGATGACCAGCCGCTACGCCGCCTTCAAGCGCGGCTTCGGCCCCTTCGCCCCCGAGGTCTACCGCCTCCCCTTCCCCGACCTCTTCCGCCGGCCGCGTGGCATGAGCGAGGCGCAGGTGGTCGAGCAGGCCATCGCCGGCTTCGAGCGGGCGCTGATCGCCCAGGTCGACCCAGGCGCGCTCGCCGCCATCGTGGTCGAACCGGTGCAGGGCGAGGGCGGCTTCGTGCCGGCGCCGGCCGCGTTCCTGCAGGCGCTGCGCGAGGCCTGCACGCGACACGGCATCGTTCTGGTGGCCGACGAGGTGCAGTGCGGCATGGGCCGGACCGGCCGCCTGTGGGCGTGCGAACACGCGGGCGTCGTGCCCGACCTGCTGGTGACGGCCAAGTCGCTGGGCGCCGGGATGCCGATCGCCGCGGTGGTCGGCCGTGCCGACGTCATGGACGGTCCCCACCCCGGCGGCCTGGGCGGCACCTACTCGGGCAACCCGCTGGCGTGCGTGGCCGCGCTCGCGGCGATCGACGCCGTCACGGCGCCCGGGTTCCTGCAGCGCGCCCAGGCCGTGGGCACGCGCCTGCGCGAGCACCTCGACACGCTGCAGGCCCGCTACGCTCGGGTGGGCGACGTGCGCGGCCTCGGCCCGATGCTGGCGATCGAGCTGGTGCACGACCGCGCCGAGAAGCGGCCCGCGCCGGAGCTGGTGCAGCGCGTCACCGGGGAGGCGTTGGCCCGCGGCCTGATCGTGCTGCGCTCCGGCCTCTACGGCAGCTGCGTCCGCCTGCTGCCGCCGCTCGACCTCTCGGACGACGAGCTCGACGAGGGCATGGGCGTGCTCGCCACCGCGGTCGAGGTCGCGCTGGCGCCAGCGGCGACGGCGTGACGGCCGCCGCGCCCGCCCTCGAGACCCGGCTGCTGATCGACGGCCGCTGGCGCGCCGCCGCCGGCGGCGGCCGGAGGCCGCTCGTCGACCCCGGCCGCGGTGAGCCGATCGACGAGGTCCCCTACGCCCGCGGCGAGGACGCCGCCGCGGACGCGGCCGCCGCCGTCGAGGCGGCCCAGCGCGCGTTCGCCACCTGGTCGCGGCTGTCGCCCTACGAGCGTGCCGAGGTGCTCGAGCGGGCGGCGGCCTGGATCCGGGCGCGTGCCGACCTGCTCGCACGATGCACCACCGAGGAGTCGGGCAAGCCGCTGGGCGAGGCCAGGGCCGAGTGGCTCTCGGCCTGCAACTACCTCGCCTGGTTCGCGGCCGAGGGCGCCCGGGCGTACGGCCGCACGATCCCCGCCCGCACCCCGTCGCGCCGCATCGAGGTGCGGCTGCAGCCGGTGGGCGTGGTCGCGACCATCACCGCGTGGAACTTCCCGGTCTACAACGTGGTGCGCAGCTGGGCCGCAGCGCTGGCCGCCGGCTGCACGGTCGTCGGGCGGCCCAGCGAGCTCACCCCACGCTCCGCCATGGCGCTGGCGCAGGCGCTGCACGAATCCGGCGCGCCCGCGGGCGCGGTCAACCTGGTCAACGGCGACCCCGAGCCGATGGCGCGGGTGTTCCTGGGCGACCCCCGCGTGCGCCAGCTGGCCTTCACCGGCAGCCCGCGCGTCGGCAAGCTGCTCTTGGGTGGCGCCTCGCGCACCCTGACGCGCCTGACGCTCGAGCTCGGGGGCAACGCGCCGGTGCTGGTCTTCCCCGACGTCGACGTGGTCGACGTCGCCAGGCAGTTCGCCAGCTGGAAGCAGCGCAACGCCGGGCAGGCGTGCGTCGCACCGCAGCGCCTGCTGCTGCACGAGGACGTCGCCGACGCGTTCACCGAGGCCCTGATCGCCGAGACGGAGCGCCTACGGGTCGGCCACGGCCTGGAGGACGGCGTCCAGGTGGGCCCGCTGATCACCGAGCGCCACCGGGCGCGCGTCGCCGACCTGGTCACGCGCACCGTCGCCGCGGGTGCGCGGGTGCTCACGGGCGGCGAGGCGCCCCGGCGCGCGGGCTTCTTCTACGCCCCTACCGTGCTCGCCGACGTGCCCGAGGGCGCGCCCGCGCTGACCGACGAGATCTTCGGGCCCGTGGTGCCGATCGTCCGCTTCCGCACGCTCGACGAGGCGCTGGCGGCGGCGAACGACACCGAGTACGGCCTGGCCGCGTTCGTGATGACGCACGACCTGAACACCTCGATCCTGGCGACCGACCGCCTCGAGTTCGGCATGGTGTGCGTCAACGACTGGCTGCCCGCCACGCCCGAGGCGCCGTTCGGCGGGGTCAAGGGATCGGGCCTGGGGCGCGAGACGGGATCCGAGGGGCTGCTGGAGTACCTCGAGCGCAAGACGGTGTTCACGGGCAACGTGCACTAGCCGCCGTGTGGCACGGCCACGCGGCGTGCGGGGCCAAGGCCCTGCGAACGCCCCTCGGTCGAGCCACCAATCCGCCGCGTCTTTGGTTACGAGGGGGTACGGTGTTCGGCGAAAGGGGACCCCCGTGACCGTGGAGCGCAAGGATGGCAGGCGCAAGAACGGCAAGCGCAACAGCGGCAAGCGTCGCAACGGCAACGGCAAGCGCGGCGACGCCAAGTCCGTCGAAGCGAAGCCCGTCGACACCAAGCCCGCTGCCGACGACCGCGCCGACAGCGAGACGCGCGGGCTGGCCCCGGAGACGGCCCCGGAAGCCGCACCGGAGGTCAAGGGCCGACTGACCAAGAACGCCTACGAGAGGGAGCTCGCCAAGCTGCAGACGGAGTTGGTCAAGCTGCAGGCATGGGTGCAGCACGAGGGTCTGCGCGTCGTCGTGGTCTTCGAGGGGCGCGACGCCGCCGGCAAGGGCGGCACCATCAAGCGCATCACCGAGAGCCTCAACCCGCGCGCCTGCCGGGTGGTGGCGCTGCCCAAGCCCACCGAGCGCGAGCGGACCCAGTGGTACTTCCAGCGCTACGTCGAGCACCTGCCCGCCGCCGGCGAGATCGTGCTGTTCGACCGCAGCTGGTACAACCGCGCCGGCGTCGAGCGGGTCATGGGGTTCTGCACCGAGGAGGAGGTGCAGGACTTCTTCCGCAGTTGCCCGGGGCTCGAGCGCATGTTGGTGCGCGCGGGCATCGTCCTGCTCAAGTACTGGTTCTCGGTCTCGCCGGAGGAGCAGGAGCGGCGCTTCCAACAGCGCCTCGCGACCGTCACCAAGCACTGGAAGCTCTCCCCCATGGACCTCGAGGCGCGGCAGCACTGGGTCGCCTACTCGCAGGCCAAGGACGCCATGTTCGCCTTCACCGATGTCAAGACGTGCCCCTGGTACGTCGTCGACGCCGACGACAAGCGGCGCGCGCGGTTGAACTGCATCCACCACCTGCTGACGATGATCCCCTACCAGGACGTCATCCCGCGCGTCGCGGAACTGCCGCCGCGCGAGGACGCCGGTGCCTACGTGCGGCCGCCGATCCACGAGCAGACCTTCGTACCGGAGGTGTACTGAGTCGTCGCCGACGAACGGCAGCGGCGCCCCGCGCAGCGGGCGTAGACTCCGCCTGGCATGCTGCCCGTTCCCCCACCCCCGCCGCCCGGCGCGTCCGCCCGCCTGAGCGACCTCGACCTCGGCACCCGCCAGCGGGTGCGCCGCACCATGAGGTTGTCGGTGCTGGAGGGGTCGCTGACGCAAGTGTTCCTCAACTGGACGTCGGGCAGCGTGCTGATCGGCTTCATGCTGCACCTGGGGGCGGCGCCGGCGGAGATCGCGCTGGTGGGGTCGGTGCCTCTGCTGTCGCAGGTCGCCAGCCCCGCCGCGGCGTACCTGGCGGCCGCTCTGGGCCGCCGCAAGGCGCTCACGATCGCCATGGCGCTGGTGTCGCGGCTGACCTGGCTGCTGGCGGCGTCGCTGCCGCTGGTGCCGATGCCGGATGCCTGGCGTCCGTCCGCGCTGATCGTCATCGTGCTGGTCGCCAGCTTCTTCCTGGCGGCCAACGGCACCCTGTGGACCGCCTGGATGGGCGACGTGATCCCGGAACGCGAGCGAGGGCGCTACTTCGGGCTGCGCGCCGGCATCGTCGGCATCGTCGCCATGGCGGCCAACCTCGCGGCCGGGGCGTTCCTGGACCGGGTCGGGGCGCCGCTGTCGTTCCAGGCGGTGCTGGTCGCCTCGGTCGCCATCGCGCTGGTCGGCGTGTTCATCTACGGGCTGCAGCTCGACCCGCCCACCGAGCACGTGCGGGTGCGCTGGGGCCAGCTGCTGACGCTGCCGTGGCGCGAGCCCGGCTTCCGACGATTCTTGCGCTTCGCGCTCTACTGGCAGTTCGTGATCATGCTGGCCGCGCCGTTCGTGTTCCCCTACTTCCTCGACGAGTTGCGCCTGACCTTCACGCAGGTGGCCATCTGGGCGTCGATCGCGGCGCTGACGGCGCTGGCGACGACCTACTTGTGGGGGCGGGTGGCGGACCGCAGCGGCAACAAGGGGGTGCTGGCGATCGGTACCTTCCTTGCGGGGCTGCTCCTGCCGGGCAGTTGGATCCTCGCCGGTCTGACCGGCAACATCGGCTGGGTGTGGGCCTCGGCGGTGTTCGACGCGGTCGCCTGGGGCGGGATCGGTCCCGCGATCTTCAACCTGGCCCTGGTGTCCGCGCCGCGCGCCAACCGGGTGGTGTTCATCGCGATGTACAGCCTCGGGACGGGGGTGGCGGGGTTCCTGGGTGGGGCGCTGTCGGGGCCGCTGCTGGTGTTCCTGCGGCGCTTCGAGCTGCCGGCGTTCGGGACCACCTGGACCGCGTACCACTGGCTGTTCGTGATCTCGGGCGCGCTGCGGATGCTGGCGTGGTTGTGGCTGCGCTCCGTCCCCGAGGCCCACGCCTGGCGCACCCGCGACCTGCTGCGCAGCATGCGCACGGGTTGGAAGGGGATGGGGTTCCCATGGCGGTGAGCGGGCGCGGGTCGCCGGACCAGGTCCGCGCCACGAGCCGCGAGCGTCCGCGTTGACCCGTGCCGAGAGCCGGTGGGCTTGGGCCGATCGGGCGGTTCTCGGCGAAGCGGTGCATCGTTAGCCTCGCCGCGTGGGGCTCTTGGTGGAAAGCGATGAGGCGCGCTCCGACGCCCACGAGCGCTCGTTGCGGCGCGCGGCGGATGCCTGCTGCCGGCGCCCGTGAAGCTGCGACAGGTGTTGAGGATGCTCGCGGAAGACGGATGCGTCCTGAACCGGACCCGGGGCAGCCATCGGCAGTTCCGGCACCCGTCGAAGCCGGGTACAGTGACGGTAGCCGGGCACACGGCCATCGATCTTCCGCCCGGCACGTTGCGTTCGATCCTGAAGCAGGCCGGCGTTCGGAGGCCGACATGAGGTACGCGGTCATCATCGAGCAGAGCGAGTCGGGCTTCGGTGCCCACGTGCCCGATCTGCCAGGTTGCATCGCCGTTGGGCGTAGCCGCGAGCAGGTCCTCCGGTTGATCCACGAGGCCGTGGCGCTGCATCTCGAAGAGCTCAGGCTCGCGGGTGAGCGGGTGCCCGCGCCCTCTTCGGTCGAGTTCGTCGAGGTTGCGGCCTGATCCCTGCCCTACGCGGCGGTCGTCGGACCGGTGCGACCTCGAGTTGAACGTCTTCTCCCACCGCCCACCACCCCCGCCGTAGACTCGAAGTTGCATGGGCCTCGCCCCGCCGTCCGTTCCCGACGGCCCACCACCACCCCCCGGCGCGTCGTCCCGCCTGAGCGACCTCGACCTCGGCACCCGCCAGCGGGTGCGGCGCACGATGCGCCTCGCCACGCTCGAGGGCTCCTTCACCCAGGTGTTCCTGAACTGGACGACCGGTGCCGTCCTGGTGGGGTACATGCTGCACCTGGGGGCGGCGCCGACCGAGCTGGCGCTGGTGAGCGCCGTCCCCCACCTGTCGCAGCTGGCCAGCCCGGTGGCCGCCTACCTGGCGGCCGCCCTGGGGCGCCGCCGGCTGCTGACGGTGGTGATGGCGCTGGTGTCGCGCCTGGCGTGGCTGTTCGCGGCCGCGCTGCCGCTGCTCCCGGTGCCGGACGAGTGGCGCCCCGCCACCCTGATCCTGTTGGTGTTGGTCGCGAGCCTGTTCCTGGCCGCCAACAACACGCTGTGGACCGCCTGGATGGGCGACGTCGTGCCCGAACGCGAGCGTGGCCGCACATTCGGGTTGCGCACCGGCGTCATGGGCGTGGTGGGCACGACCGCCGCCCTGGCGGCGGGCGCGTTCCTGGACCGGGTGGCGGCGCCGCTGTCGTTCCAGCTGGTGCTGCTGGTGGCGGTCGGGACCGGCCTGGTAGGGGTGGCGATCTACCTGGCCCAGATCGATCCGCCGACCGTCGCCGAGCGGGTCCGCTGGCGGCAGCTGCTGACGGTGCCGTGGCGCGACGTCGGCTTCCGGCGGCTGCTGCGCTTCACCGCCTATTGGAACTTCGTCGTCATGCTGTCGGGACCGTTCGTGGTGCCCTACCTGCTGCAGGAGCTGGGCATGACCTTCACCCAGGTGGCGATCGCGTCGGCGATCACGGCGGTGACCGCGCTCGTCACCACCACCCTGTGGGGGCGGGTCGCCGATCGGGTGGGGCACAAGCCGGTGCTCATGCTGGGCACCGTGCTGGTGGGCGTGCTGCTGCCCAGCGGCTGGATCCTGGCCGGCCTCACGGGGACGCTCGCGTGGATCTGGGCCACCGCCGTCGCGGAGGCCGTCGCCTGGGGCGCCGTCCGCCTGTCGGCCTTCAACCTGGCGCTGGCGTCGGCGCCGCGGGCGAACCGGGTGGTGTTCATCGCCATGATCGGTCTCGCCACGGGGCTCGCCGGGTTCGCCGGCGGCGCGCTGGCCGGGCCGCTGCTGGTGCTGCTGAAGGGCTTCGAGGTCCCGGCGTTCGGGACCACCTGGACCGGCTACCACTGGCTCTTCACGATCGCCTTGCTGCTGCGCTCGCAGGCCTGGTGGTGGCTCCGCGGCGTGCCCGAGGAGGGGGTCGGGCGGCCCGGTGACCTGCTGCGTGGCGTGCGCTTCGGTCCGCGCGGCGGGTGGTCGCGGCGGCGCGGGTCGCGGCCCGGGGCGCGCCGCGGGTAGCCTGGCTGCGGGATGACCCTCGAGGATGCCGGGCGGGGCGCGCGCGAGCGAGCGGCGGAGGGCGACTACGCGGCCCTGGCCGAGTTCTGGCCGTGCTTCTTCGGCGATCGCGGTGCCGAGGTCGATGGCTGGGCGGCGCTGGCGGGGCGCTACGGGCGCCGGGTGCTGGCGCCGATGGCGGCCGTCGGCGAGCTGGCCCACGGGCTCGCGCGCCGCGGGTTCGAGGTGGTCGCGGTCGACCGCTCGGCGGCGATGGTGCGCGAGGGCCGGCGCCGCTTCCCGCAGGGCGACGCGCTGACCTGGGTCCGCGCCGACCTCCGCCGGCTGCCGCTGGCGGACCCGGCGTTCGACTTCGCCTTCCTGGCGAGCGGCGACCTCCACCACTTCGCTGGGCGCGACGAGCGCGACCGCGTCCTTGCGCGGCTGGCGGCCGCGTTGCGGCCGGGCGGGGCGCTCGGCCTCGAGCTCTTCGCGCCGGCGGACGCCTCGTGGACGACGCCGCGGCGGCGCTTCGATCCGCTGCGGCCGCCGCCGGCGGGCGTGTGCGTCTGGAAGGAGGGCGCCACCCGCTTCGACGCGGCGACGCTGCGGCTCGAGGTCGAGCAGGCGCTCTTCGTGCGGCGCGCCGGCCGGCCGGAGCGGCATCCGCATCGGCTGTCGCTGCAGTTGCTGCCGCGCGACGAGCTGCCGTCACTGCTCGAGCGGGCCGGTCTGCGGTGGGTGGCCGACTACGGCGGCTACGACCTCGCCCCGTGGACGCCGGGCGCCGCGACCTGGATCGTGCTGGCCGAGCGGGCCTGAGCCGGGCGGGCCGCGCGGCGCGGACTCAACCGCCGCCGGCGCAATCGACGGCGCGCAGCCCCGCTGGCGTCACCAGGTGGGTCATCGGCACGTCGTGCGGCTCGGTGGGGAGGCGCGCCACGACCAGCGTCCCGTGGCTGACCCCGACGCGCGGCGCGTGCCCAGGCAGGGTCGGCAGCAGCCGGTCGTAGTGACCCTGCCCGTGGCCGAGGCGCCTACCCTGGGGGTCGAAGGCCAGGCCCGGCACCAGGATCACGTCGATGGCGCCGGGATCGACCGGCGGCGCGTCTGCGCGCGGTTGCAGGAAGCCGAACGGGTGCCGCTCGAACGGCTCGGTCCAGGCGCGCAGCTGCAGCGGTTCGTGTGCGCCGACGGTGCGGGTGGTGACCAGGCGCGGGCCCCGGCCCTCGCGGGCGCCGGCCGGCAGCGGGTCGAGCTCGTCGCCGAAGGGCACGTACACCAGGGCCACACGCGCCCCGCGCCAGGGGCCCCAGGCGGCGAGCAGCGCGCGCACCGCCGCCTCGTCGGCGGCCCGGCCCGCGGCGTCGCCGGCCCAGGCGGCCCGGCGCGCGCGGGCCCAGCGGCGCCAGGCGGCCTTGGGGGCCTCCGGCGGCGGCACGGCGGGCTCACCCGGCGACGGTCCGCCGCGGCTCGCGTCCGCCGGCGGTGCGCCGGTGCGGCTGGGTTCGTTGGCCCTCACGCGCGCACGCTACCCCGACGTACCCTGGAGCCATGCCCGAGACCACCCTCGCCATCCTGCACCACCTGGTCGACAAGCGCTTCGTCGGGACCATCCCGGACGGCCGTCAGGTCCTGATCGACGGCACCAAGGAGCATCCGCTCGGCATGGGACCCATGCAGCTCGTGCTCAACGCCTGGGGCGGCTGCGTCGCCTACGATGTCGTGGAGATGCTCAAGAAGCGGCGCGTCGAGGTGAAGAGCTACCGCGTGGAGCTCGAGGGCGACCGCCACGACGGCGTCCCCGCCTTCTACGCCCGCCTGCGCGCGCGCCACGTCATCGACGCGCCGGGGTTGGACCGCAAGACCTTCGAGCGCTTCGTCGACCTGGCCATGACCAAGTACTGCTCGGTCGGCATGAGCCTCAAGGCCGAGCAGCGCTACGAGGTCGAGTTGCTCCACGAGGCGCCGGTGTCCGAGGCGGCCGCGGCGACCTGAGCGGGGGCCTGAGCGGCGACCGACCTCCCTTCGCGGGCCGCCTGGTACGCTCCAAGGGATGGCCACGCCGACGGACCTGGCGGACCCCGCGCTGTACTTCAACCGCGAGCTCAGTTGGCTGGCGTTCAACCGGCGCGTGCTGGAGGAGGCGCAGGATGCGACCCAGCCGCTGCTGGAGCGGCTGAAGTTCCTGGCCATCTTCGCGAGCAACCTCGACGAGTTCATGATGATCCGCTACGCGGGCCTGAGGGAGCAGCAGGCGGCCGGCGTCACGACCCGCTCGTTCGACGGGCTGACCGCGGCCGAGCAGCTGGCGGCCGTCTCCGCGGCGTTGCACCCGATGGTGCTCGAGCACCGGCGCGTGCTGCGCGAGGACGTGCTGCCCGCGCTCGCCCGCCACGGGGTCGTGATCCGCGACGTCGCCGGCCTGGACGAGGCCGAGCGGACGTCCGTTGACCGCTTCTGGCGGGAGGAGTTGTTCCCGGTCCTGACGCCCCTGGCGATCGACTCGGGCCACCCCTTCCCGAGGCTGCCGAACCAGTCGTTCGCGCTGCTGCTGGACGTGGCGGACGAGGACACGGGCGCCAGCATGTCGGCCATCGTGCAGGTCCCCTCGGTGCTGCCCCGCTTCCTGCGGCTGCCGGGTCCGGGACACGACTTCGTCTTGCTGGAGGACGTCATCCGCGAGCGGGTGGCCGAGCTGTTCCCCGGCCACGCGGTGCGCCAGAGCCACGGCTTCCGCATCACCCGCGACGCCGACATCGAGATCGCCGAGGACGAGGCCGCCGACCTGCTGCGGGCCGTGGCGGACGAGGTGCGCCGCCGCCGCTGGGGCGACGCGGTGCGGCTGGAGGTGCTGGCGGGCATGCCCGCCAACTGGGTCGAGCGCCTGCGGCGGAACCTGCAGCTGCTGCCCGACGACGTCTACGAGGTGCCCAACCACCTCAACGTGGTCGACTTCATGGAGCTGGCGCAGCTGCCGATCCCCGAACTGCGCGATCCGCCCTTCAACCCGCGCCTGCCGCGCGAGCTGCGGCGCCACGCCACGGTGTTCGACGCCGTGCGCGAGCGCGACGTGCTGCTGCACCACCCCTTCCACGCCTTCGACGCCGTACAGCGGCTGCTCGACGACGCGGCCGACGACCCGGACGTGCTGGCGATCAAGCAGACCCTGTACCGCGTCGGCCGCCGCTCGCCGGTGGTGGCCGCCCTCGAGCGGGCCGCCGGCAACGGCAAGCTGGTGACGGCGATGGTGGAGCTCAAGGCGCGTTTCGACGAGGAGACCAACATCGGGTGGGCGCGCGAGCTCGAGCGCGCCGGGGTGCACGTGGTGTACGGCCTCGCCGGGCTCAAGACGCACGCCAAGGCGCTGCTGGTCGTGCGCCGCGAACGCGACGACGACGGCGGCAGCGTCATCCGCCGCTACATGCACCTGGGCACCGGCAACTACAACGCCGGGACCGCCGTCGTGTACACCGACATGGGCCTGCTGACGTGCGACCCCGACCTGGGCGCCGACGTCTCCGAGCTGTTCAACGTGCTCACCGGCTTCAGCAAGCAGCGCACCTGGCGCAAGCTGTGGGTGGCGCCCGCGACGCTGCGCGGCGCGTTGCTGGCGGCGATCGAGCGGGAGACCGAGCACGCCCGTGCCGGCCGGCCGGCGCGCATCACCGCCAAGATGAACTCGCTCGTGGACCCGCAGGTGATCCAGGCGCTCTACCGCGCCTCGCAGGCGGGGGTCGAGATCGACCTCATCGTGCGGGGCGTGTGTTGCCTGCGCCCGGGGGTGCCCGGCGTGTCGAAGCGCATCCACGTGCGCTCGATCGTGGGGCGCTTCCTGGAGCACGCCCGCATCTTCTACTTCGAGGACGGCGGCGTGGGCCGCCTCTACCTGGGATCGGCGGACTGGATGCAGCGCAACCTCAACGCCCGCGTGGAGTCGCTGTTCCCCGTCGAAGACTCGCGGGTGCGGCGCGAGATCATGAAGGTGCTCGATTTCGGCCTGCGGGACAACGTCAAGGCGCGCGAGTTGCAGCCGAGCGGCGCCTACGTGCGCGCCCGTCGCAGGTCGGGACAGCGGAAGCTGGACAGCCAGGCTCGGCTGCTGGAGCGGTCGCGGCGCAAGGGGTAGCAGACGGGGGTCGAGAACCGCGCCCGCCGATGCGGGTGCGCGCCGACGCGGGTGTCCGCCGACGCGGGTGCCCGCCGACGCGGGTGCCCGCCGACGCGGGCGCGCGTCAGGCCTGGATCGGGCCCGGCCCTGCGCTCGGCATGTCGTCGCCCGCCCGGCCGGCCGCGAAGCCGGTCTGCAGGCCCATGAGCCAGCCGAGCTTCAGCATGAACAGCAGCGTTTCGGCGTCGCCCTCGGCCACCCGCCGGCGGACGTACTCCAGGGTGCCCTCGGGCAGGCCCACGGCCTCGACCTCCTGCGCGTAGCGGCGGCGCATCTCGTCGAGGAAGGCTTGGATCATCCGTTCGCGCTCGTCCATGTCCCACGGCCATGGTAGCCGACGCGGCGGTCGCCGGCGTCAGGCCCCGGCCGCCTCGAACACCACGTGCGCGCCCGGCCGCGCCTGGGACAGCGCCGGCAGGTCCCGCGGGTCGACGACGCCCGCCACGGCGTAGCCGCCCGTGCGCCCGCGGTCGGCCAGGAGCACGATCGGCCGTCCGTCGGCGGGCAGCTGCACCGCGCCGAGCGGCACCCCCTCGGACTCGACGTCGGGCTGGCGCGGGTGGACCGGCCGACCGTCGAGCCGTGCCCCCATGCGGTCGCGGGCCGTCAGGCGGAAGGCCGTGGCGAGCAGGGCGGCGTAGGCCCGCGCCTCGCCGTGCGGCCCTGGGTACAGCCGCAGGGTGAGCCGTTGCCCGTGGTGCACCGAGCCGAGCCACGCCAGGTCGGGCCGGCGCGGTGGCCCGGCGAGCGCGAGGGCGTCGCCCGCCTGCAGGGGCCGGCCGAAGCCGCCGACGCCCGCCCGGGTGTCGGTGCTGCCGGCGCCCACCAGAGCCGGGTGCCCGGCGGGACCGCCGAGCGGCATGAGGCCGCCGCCGACCGCCAGCACGACGTGCGCGCCGCTGGCCCGGCCGTCGGGCCGCACCTCGAGGTGTGCGCCGGCCGGCCAGGCGAAGGGCCGGCCCAGCGGCTGGGGGCGACCCTCGAGGCGAAGGGACGCGCCGCCGCCCGCGACGGCGGCGATCAGGGGGCGCCCGGCGCGCAGCGTCGCGTGCGGAACGGCCAACTCGAGCGCCGGTTCGGCCAGCGGTGCCCCCGCGAGGCGGGCGGCGGCCGCGAAGGCGCGGGGGTCCAGCGCCCCCGCCTGGGCCATCCCCAGGTGACCGACGCCGTCGCGTGGGCGGCCCTGCAGCGTCACGGCGCCCGGCCAGGCCTCCAGCAGCGTGAGCGCGGCGTCGCCTTCCATCGCGGGGGCCGCCGGTTCGACGGCCGTCGGACCGCCCGTGGCGGCCGACCCCGGCATCAACGTGGTGGCCGCGCCGCGGGCGGGCGGCCCTTCCCGGTCGCCGCCCGTCGCCGGGCCGGGCAGCGGGGCGAAGCGCAGCTCGTCGCCCGGCAGCACGGTCGTCGGCTCGGCGCGCGAGGCGTCGAACAGCAGCACGGGCGTCGTCCCCAGCACCCACCAGCCGCCGGGGCCGGCCGTCGGGTAGACGCCCGCGCGACCGTCGGCGATCGCCACCGCGCCGGCGGGCAGCACGCGTGGGGCCGGCCGCCGGGGCAGTGTGAGCGCGGCGTCGAGGCCATGCAGGTAGGGGAAC
>Ga0209498_1000427_pt1 | contig 25718 bp, 21 predicted proteins | sample WalLakDeSediment_FD_184131 | JGI IMG/M metagenome (GOLD analysis project Ga0209498, IMG submission 184131) | Lake sediment microbial communities from Walker lake, Nevada to study Microbial Dark Matter (Phase II) - Walker Lake 11/02/13 Deep... | ecosystem: Environmental > Aquatic > Freshwater >...
CCCAGGGGGGCCTTGCCGCCGTTGACCCGAGAGACCCCATGGACAAACCGATCTACCATATGTTCGATACCTGGAAGGGATCGGACTGTATGGCGGACCAGGACGTGGTCCGAAAAATCGTCGATGCGGCGTGGGAGGAAATCGTCTGGCTGGAAAACAGGGGCATGCACTTTACCCGCGATGAAGAGGGCCGGCTGAGCAAGCGCACCTTCGGCGGTCATACCGTTCGCTTCGGCGAGGCCTCGGCCTTTCGGGCCGTGTTCGAAGCCGACCGAACCGGGAAAGGCATTATGGACAACACCTGGGGCGAAGCGCTCAAAGGGGGCGTCACCTTTCTGAACCAGACGATCCTGACCGAACTGCTTCTCCACGCGGACCGATGCATCGGCGCCGTGCTCTTCATGGAAAAACAGGGGGAGTTCGTGGCAGTCTCAGCCAAGGCCACGGTGCTCGCCACCGGCGGCTGCGGCCAGGTTTTCCGGGTGACCACCAACTGCCGCCAGAATACGGGGGATGCCCATGCCGTCGTGCTCCAAGCCGGCCTGCCCCTGATGGACATGGAGGCCGTTCAGTTTCATCCCACCGGCATTGTCGGACCGGGAATTCTGGCCAGTGAAACCCTTCGCTCGGTGGGCGGGATTTTAAGAAACAAGGACCTGGAGCCGTTCATGGAGAAGTATGCCCCCAAGATGAAGGAACTGGCTCCCCGCGATCTGGTGGCCCGCGCCATTGAGACGGAAATACGGGAAGGAAGGGGCATCCTGAATCCGGATCACAACATCGAGCACGTTTGGATCGACCTGCGCCATCTCTCCGATTACGTGCACGACGTTCAGATCCCCGAGGTCAGCGGGTTTTTCAAGCAGTTCATGAACCTGAACCCGCGAGAGCAGCCCTGCCCCGTGCGGCCCAGCAACCATTACCAGATGGGAGGGATCCCCACCACCGCGTGCGGGGAGGTGCAGAAATCGCCTGAAACGGTCGTCTTGGGGCTTTTCGCGGCCGGGGAGTGCGGGTGCGCCAGCTTTCACGGCTTCAACCGCCTGGGGACCAATTCCATCTTGGAGTTGATCACCATGGGACGCTTTGTCGGCGAGCGGGTGATCCTGCAACTGGATGAAGCCCCGGCCCCCATTCCAGCGGACGCCGGCGACAAAAGCTTTTCTCAGTTTGCCGCATACCTGGGGCTCAAACAAAAGGAAAACGTGGAGCGGATCCGCGAAGAGATGCGCCACATGATGACGGAAAACGTCGGGGTCTTCAGAACCGAACAAGGACTGAACAAGGCGATCCGGACGCTCTTGGCCTCCAAAGAAAAGCTCAAGGAAGCCGGGCTTCGGTGCAGGGACCTGCGAATGAATCAGGAGCTGATTCACCTTTGGGAACTCGACAATCTTTTAAGCGTATCCCTGGTGATCGCCGAGGGGGCGCTGCGGCGGCGGGAATCCAGAGGGGGACACGCCCGCATGGACTATCCGGAGCGTCACGACGAATTCAATGATCACACCTTGGCGACCATGACGGATTTTGGAAAAATTTACTTCCGGCGCCGCCGCGTGAACATGAGCCTTTTTGAAGCCGGGGGCGAACATTTCGAAAAGTTCGGCTTGATCGAACGAAAGTACTGATGGATCCGTATCGAACCATGGCGGAGTGGGGAGCAACCCTATGAAGGAAAGCTATGCATTGACCCTCAACATTTCGCGGTATGATCCGGCCGCAGGAAAATCGTGGGTCCAGGAATACCGGATCGAGGCGGGCCGCATTTTGCGCTTCACCGACGTATTGCGCAAGATCAACAAGGAACTGGACCCCACCCTTGCGTGGAACTCGTCCTGTGAGCATGCCCAATGCGGATCGTGTTCCGTGGTCATCAACGGCAAGCCCATGTTGGCCTGCGAGTTGCTGGTTGAAAACGCGGTGGAACACTTTCAAACGACCGCCTTTACCATCAAACCCATCACGGTGGCGCCCGTCTTGCGCGATCTGATCGTGGACCTGGAAAAAGCCTACGACCGGGTTCACCGTGTTCAACCTTTCATCATCAAGCCTTCCGAGAATCCCCACCAAGGGCAGGAATACAGGATCTCGCCCCGTGTGATGGAAACCTATCTGGAAGCCACCCGATGTATCAACTGTTTTTGCTGCGCCACAGCCTGCATCAGTTCACAAAAAGGGTTCATCGGACCCAATGCGGTCATGGCCGGTTTGGTTCGAATCCTGGACCCCCGGGAAGATGCGACGGAAGAGCGCCTAAAACTTCTTTACAGTCGCGAGGGAGTTTACCGCTGCCACACGTCTATGGCTTGTTCCAGTGTGTGCCCCAAGAAGATCGACGTGGCGCACTTCATCGGCCTGGTGAAAGAGGGGCTTTTTCGCTGACCATCGGAAAGGATGGTGGTCCCTTCATAACGCTCCGATTTCGAGCAACGCCCGCTGGACTTCCTCGATGCCCTCAGGGGGCAGCGGGGCCTGGGGCGGCAGGGGAGACCCGACAGAATACCCCTGAAGCTCGAGCCCGCCTTTGATGCAGGCTGCGAGATTGTATTTGCCGAAGGCCTGGTTGAGGGCCCACAATCGCCGTTGAAGATTCATGGCTGCATTCCAGGCCCCTCGGCGGCAGAGCTCATAGAGCTCGACGCTCTGCCGAGGGGCGACGCACGCCGGGCCGGCCATCCAACCCACGCCGCCGATCAGCATCACACAGGCCGGAATATGGGCGGAAGCGGAAAACACCTTCATCCGTTCGCCCATGCGGTTCAGGATCGAAAGAAGTCGCCCCGTGTTGGAGGAGGCATCCTTGATGTACCCGATGTTTGAAATGCGGCTCAGCCGATCCAGGACCGGAAGACTCAGGTCGGAACGCTGGAAATTCGGGTTCGTGTAAAGCACCAATGGAATCGATACGGATTCTGCAATCGCGCTGAAGTAGGCAAACACGCCTTCATCGGATATGGGAAAATAGGCCTCAAGAATAGCCAGGATGCCGCTGCAGCCCAGAAGCTCGAACTCGCGAGCCTGAGAGATTGCATCGGCCGTGGTGGTCGATGCCACGCCGGCGATCACCGGAACGCGGCCTCGCGCCGAGCGGATCACGATTTCCACGATGCGCCGGCGTTGGGGCCATGAGAGGTAGGCGAACTCGCCGGTCGAACCCAGGGGCGTCAGACCGTGCACGCCTGCTTGGATGAGATCTTCGCACAGGCGCTCAAGCACGTCCGCCTTGATTTCGCCCGAACCGTCCACAGGAGAAACGAGATACGGAAAGACGCCGTGAAAGGGCTCTTGAGTCAATTTTGACCTCCCTTTTTAATCGCCTGTCCTGCAGGCTCGATCGGCCCTGGGGCCGCGGTTTCATCGCCTTTGGTCACGGGCTCAAAGCGCCAGACAGGTTCGCCGCCGGCGCCGAGGCGGACGGAGAGGTGCCCCTGCCAACGCTCATCGTCCTGATCCGGAAAGTCCTCCCTGAAATGGGCGCCCCGGCTTTCCTGCCGTCTGAATGCGGCCTCGAGGATGAGGGCCGCCGCCTTGGCTGCGGAGCGAAGCGCCACGAGGTCGAGCAAGGCTTTGCCGCTCGGCCGGGGTGCGGGGGTAAAGGTTTCCTCCTGAATCTCTTGCACGGCGGCCCGCGCCCGGGCGAGGCCTTCGGCGTTTCGTATAATCCCGCCCTCTTCCCACATGATCTTTCTGAGCCGTTTCTTAAGCTCCGCTCCCTTGTCCGCACGGCCGGCCCATTGAGAGATCCGGTTCGCCGCCGCCTTCGAGAGGGCCTGCCGGTCTGAGTCCTTCAAACCACTTGCCCACGCGGCCGCGCTGTGGCCGGCCCTGGCCCCGAAGACAAGGGCCTCGCTCAACGCATTTCCCCCCATCCGGTTGGCCCCGTGGAGCCCCCCGGCCGCCTCGCCCGCGGCAAAGAGCCCCGGCACGGACGCGACGCCGCCGGTGTCGACCTTGATCCCCCCCATGCAGTGATGGGCTGCGGGTGCTATCTGCAGCGGCCGGGTCCCCGCTCCATGGCGCTTCAAGAGCAGCCCTTGCAAAGAGGAGGCAAAGGGATCGGAACGCCAGTCTTGTTCAGATAGGTTGCGCAGGTCCAGCAGGACACGCTTGCCCTCTTGGTAGATCTCCCTGAAAAGGGCCTGAGAAAGAAGGTCTCTGGCTCTTTCGCCGGCCGGACGTTCTATAATCTTGTATTTTTCGTGAAGATCTTCGTGGTCCTCATTGATGAGCCGGCCCCGGTCGGCCAGCCGCGGCGGAATGACGAGGGGCGCCGCACCGGGTGCGGCCAGGCAGAGAGGGTAAAACTGGACGAACTCCATGTCCTGGAGTTCGGCCCCGGCTTCCAGGGCCAGGCGGTAGCCGTGGCCGAGGATGCTCTTTGGGTTGTCATGACGGAGAAAAAGAGCGGATGCGCCGCCGGTTGCAATCACGACGGCGTTGGCCACAAGCGTGAGCCAATCGTCTGAAGACTTGGCGCAGGCGTTCACCCCGACGGCGCCGTTATGGGCCACCAGGTCGGCGACCACCAGGTTATTCAAAAAGCGTGAGCCGAGCTCCTCGTTTCTTCCGATGAGGCAACGAACGATCTCCATTCCAAGCGCGGGAGGGTGGCCTCTGGCATAGAGATACCCATTCAGAAAATCAGCGTTGATTCCCCACTGCCTGAGTTCACGAAGCCGGAGAGGCGCCTCTTCAACCAGGATTTCGGCGAGCTTGACCTCATTCAGGCCGCGGCCGGCTGCAAGGGTGCGCCGCAGATGGGCGGCCTGTTTATCCGCGCCCAAACTGCCGGCCATCACGCCGCCGCTGTAACCGGTGCACGTGGATTTTCCAGGGTTGCCCTCAGAGACCACGCAGACCGAAAGCCCCGCCTCGCGAACCGACAGCGCTGCGCGCAGCCCTGCTGCGCCGCTTCCAATCACGATCACATCAAAGGAGGCCTCTTTCATTCCTATCCGCCAATCTTCCCTCGGGCAGGCGCAGGCTCAGTCCTTCATCGCCAATTGGACGATGTCGCGCATGTCACGGGCCGTTTCAAGTTGTTTCACCGTCCCGAGCAGCTTTTCCGCGGCTTCCTCCGAAATCGCCGGCCTCGCGGCACTGCGATACTTGGCGGCCAGTTCATCAAAACTCAGCGGGTTTTCAGGGTCCCCCTTGGGTTTGGACAGAAAGGCCTTGTACTCGCTTCCGTCCTTCATGAGGATTCGCAGTAGTGTGTGATGACGGCCGCAGCCGGGTCGGTGGTCCCGGCCAGGGTCACCCCCATCCAGTCCAGAAAGCATTCCTTGGCTTTTTGGATCACCGGTTCAGGCATGTCCTTGAAGCGGGTTTCATGCACGAATTCAGCCAATGTTTTTGTAATTTCCATAAACGGGGGCACCGCAATTGATCCGGCCTTTCGAATCGCCGATGCCCATCCTCCTTTCCTTTCAAGTTGGACCTTATTGCAACGCTCCTATCCAGGGAATTCTCAAAGCGGCCGGCCTCTTTGACCGGCTAGGGCCGCCGGTATTTCATTCTGCCTTCTCGGTAAAGGTCGTTCCCGCGCACATCGCAAACGACGATGGCGGGGAATTCCTCCCCTTTCAAATGGGATGAACGGCTTTGTTTCACCAAATCGGCGGCCCGTCCCTTTAGGGCACGATCCTCGCGGGGCGGATGCCCTACCCTAAAGAGACAACGATATTTTTTGGCTCCGGCGGATCACGAAGACGATCATGGCCAAGGCCGGGATCAAGGCCACTTCCGAAAGGATCCCCCTCGGGTAAAACAGGATAAAGAGCGCCACGAGGAGAACCACAAGCCTTGAAAAAAGATCGTGGGCTTTATTCTCAAAGATTCTACCGTGAATGGCGACAGCCGCCGTCAAGCATCCAACGCTCAGCACTCCTATCGCGCCCATTTGTGTTAAACCGGGGTCCAACAGCAAAATATCCCAATTAAAAATCGCGAAGGTGAGGAAGAAAAATGGAAGCGATATCTGAAGCGTTACCATCATCGTCTTCATAAAGGAGCCGCCTGAAATACGGGAAGCAACCGCGGCTACGAGTGAGGTTGGTGGCGTATATTCGGATATGACCGCGATGAAAAACAGGAAGAAGTGGGCGATCCACGGGTTGATCCCGAAGCGTGTCATAGGCGGGATGACGATCACGGCTGAGATTATGTAACAGGCCGACGGAGGGATTCCCAGCCCTAAGAAGACCCCGATGAGGAACCCTACTCCGATAAGGGCGACCACATGGAATTCTCCGATCCCCACCATGAGCCCCATGAGCTTGAGCATCCATCCGCTGACCACGAACAGGTTGATCATGACCCCGAGCATGGCAAGCAAGAGAATCAGCGGCGCCGTGACGGCGGCAAAGGATTCGACGGCTCGGCGCAAACACCTGCCCCATTCCTTTATCTTGTCTGAGATCGTCCCGGGATGGAGATACATGCGGATGATAGACGCGGTGATAAAGAAACCGATCGCAATGTCAAGGGCGGCCCTTGATGCGTCATACCAAAGCACACCCATCATATAGATCAAAACCGCGATGAAGGTAAAGAAAATGACCGTGTTGACCACGTCCACTTTGGAGACTCTTTCGATCACTGAAACCGGCGCTGAATTTGAGCCGCTTTTCCCGCTTCGCACAAAGCGGGTTGTTAAGAGGTAGACCGATCCGGATATGATCACATAGAAAATGAGTGCCGGCGCATATCCTCGCGCAATAACCTCGAAATAGGTCACCCCCAGAAAATCAGCCATAAGAAACCCGGCTATGGCCATGACCGGCGGCATGAGCAAGCCTCCCAGCGAGGCTGAAGCTTCCACAGCCCCGGCATAGACAGGAGGGAATCCCGCCCTTTTCATCAACGGTATGGTGTACTGTCCGGTTATGGCTGCATTCGCCGCTCCCGATCCACTGCAGGTAGAGATCGCCATGGAAGTAACCACCGCTGTTTGCGGGATGAGGGTCCTGCGTTTACCCAGGACGCCGACAAAGGTTTTGACAATAGATTCCTGAACCCCGAATCCCTGGGCAATGCCCAAAAACATGAAAAACGCCGCGATAACCCCTACGCCGGTTTGCGCATAGGTCCCGAAGAGGCCCAATTTGATCTCAACGGAAGACGATGTGATGACCCTTGTCCAGGAAACGCCGGGATGTCCGAATATCCCGGGAAAAACATACCCGTACACGGAATAAAGCATGAGAAACAGGAGGAGGTAAAGGAGGACGATATGTTCTCTCCTGGTGTATTCAAGCACGAGACCAAGCATCATCACGGCTACGATTTTGTCGGGGAGGTTAAAGAAACCGGCCCTTAAATAAATGAGTTCGTCAAACTCCACTCTCATGTATATGATGGAAAAGATACACATCGCGATGTACAGGCAGGCTATGGCCATATTGGGTTTAAGGCCTAAACGCGGGTACAGCAGCTCTCCGGTGGCAAGAGAATTGAGTACATACATCACGTATGCGATCGGCACCAACGTAATGGAGAGAAGCATCGCTCCCCCTACGCCGGTTGTGAAATAATGCAGGGAAATTACCAAATATACGATAGTTGCTATCAGAGAGAAGGGGGTTACGAATTTCCGCATTTCAGCCATTGAATACCCTGCATCTTGCCCGGGATTTTCTTTCATCTTTTCACCCCTGAAAGTTTGATGAACTCGTAAAAAGTCCGGAAGACACCGATGTGTCATTGCGAGCGAAGCGCGGCAATCCCTGGCCCAGACCTGGCAATGACAACTCGGATTCCAAGGTGAAATCCTCTGAGTCGCCGGTGATGTTGATTCCCCCCATGATGTTGCGCCAGGGCGGGCTCGTAACACATTAAATCACCTGGAGATTGCCACGGCGCCTTGCGCCTCGCAATGACCGTGTAGGACTTTTTACGAGACCGTCAAGTTTGACGTGAGAAAAGCAGGGGGGCCCACCCCTTATCGAGGTCCTGTAGGATGAGCCCCCAACGATAAATTTCAACCTTCTCCCGGTGCCGCCCAAGAGGCTCAGTGCGCTTTCGCTTTTATCGCCTCCACCGCTGCCTGGATCGTCTTATCCGTGGCAATGACCCAGGCCGGGTCCCATAAGTTCTTCTCCTTCAGATATTTCGCCAATCCCGGATGGACCGGAACCTCGGGGATACTCCTGATACCAAGCACCTGAAACCCGGCGAAGTCTTTGGCCAGGGGTCCAAAACCGGCATCCAGCTTGGCCAAAGCGCCTGCCGACTCTTCAAGGACTTTGAGCAATCTGTACGCGGCGTCTTCCGGAAAATCGAGCCCCAGACCCTGACCGAAGTAAAAGGGCACGCCGTAGAGTTCTTCTACGCCGAGCTCTCTGGTATAGGCTTTCTTCATGTCGATCTTAGCGGGGGTGAAACCTGCCGCCGTCAGTTTCTTGATTTGTTCCGGAGTCGGGTTGACTCCCTGAAGGGGGCTGGCCACATCCAGCATCTTAATCCAGCTGGCCACCGATACCAAAGCCGTTGTGTAACTTGCCGTGGCGTCGATGGTCCCCGCTCGCAGGGCGTCCGCAACCTTGGATGCATCCACTTCGACGTGGGTAATATTCAGGCCGCAGACGTCCTTCATGGCCCGGAAGATGTTGATATGGTTCATGTATCCTGCCGTAGTCATGAAGATCTTCTTGCCGTTCAAATCCTCCCAGGAACGGAATTTGTCTTTGTTCTCCGGCAAGGTCAATAGATGGGTTTCCATGGTGTAGAGCCAAACGCCCTGGACCGGCATTTTCTTGACGTTGGGTTGAAAATCCTTGTACGCCTTGATGAAGGAATAGAGGTCTCTGAATCCGGGCTCAGCCACGTATACGGCTTCGAGATCGCCCACCAGGAAGCTCTTGACGTTCGCGGTGGTTGATACGTACGGGTAAATGGTAAGGTCGTAATCCGGCATCCCCCTTCGCAAGAAATCTGCGATGAAAGCGGATGCTTTGTAATAATAGCTTACCGGATCGGCCGTCCCCCATCTCAACATTTTTTTCTGGGCCGCCGCGCCGCCGGGGAAAACAAAGGCCGACACCAACACCACAGCCAATCCTATCACCAATCCCAACTTAACCTTCTTCATTTTCCTCTCCTTTGTTCCTGATTGGTTTATTCCTGGTTCAGCACCTCACCATCCCCAACCGTTTACACCCATAAGCACCACCTCCTTTGACCCTTTTGCAAGTTTGAATGACCAGAACGAAAGGACATCCGCCTCGTCTCGACGTTGTTTTGAATTTTGCAAATTTGGATTTTGGTATTGTTTCGGATTTCGGATTTCGATATTCGCATTTTCAATTTTCACACCATTCCGAATTGCTAAAAGTTGCAGCAAGAGGGAATCGAAGCACCGAGCCGCCTTGGGGCCGAGCGAAAACACTCAGCTTTCACCCGACGCTCTGCCGTGTCACGGCAAGCCGGTTCTTTATAGTCCTATGCTAAGTGAGGCTATAGGGGAACTCATGATCCCCATTTGATCAGCGGTATTGAGATAGCGCAGTCGGCTCTAAAAGAGCGCGAGACTGCTGTTTCGAACTGAGCACCGTGAAGAGAAATCGAATCCCGGTTTTGAGAGAACTGTGATCGAGAACCTTAGGCCAATTTCTGGTTTTTATTGCTACTTATCATATTGTTTGATCTTAAGCAACCGGAAAACGTGTTTTAGCATCACGGCCTATTTCATGATCTATTAAGGAGAATGGCTCTTTAGCAAAGGGACGGCATGTGATGCTGGACCGTGAGATCATGGACTAAGGAGCACGCCTTTATCAGCTGCGCTGATGAAATCCTTCTTCCTAGCCCAGGCTATGCTGCAGTGCTGGCCGTGCTTTGTTGAATCGGGGTGAGCTGGTTGACAAAGGACCACCGCATGGGACCCTGCAAATTCAGGAAGCCTTGCTGAAGGGGGGGGTCGGAACACTTTGGCACTGCCCCTTGCCGAGAGGATGAGGCTGAGAAAAGCGCGTGCGTAATCAGCCTCAGTCTTCCTTCTCTGTGATCCCTGTGTTCTCTGTGAGAGAGTTTCTTTGCTCTTTGTGACTATACGGCCGTTCAACCCATTGGGTTATACGAGATATTCTGGAGACCGAGCAGTAGCATGAACGATTTTAAGTGGTTGTAACCTTTCAACCCTGAACCCTGAACCTGGAACCGATCAGTTTAGGTTCTTTTACTGCCACGCCCCGAAGTTCTTCCAGAAATCTTCGTCCACCTTTCTCCAGTTGGCCCCGAATTTCTTGTTGTAATAGGCCCCGAATCGGTCAATCCATCGCCACCAGACTTTCTTCCCCTGCTCCCGGGCTTCAAGCACGTCATTCAGGTAGGTGGGCATATCCATTAACTTGTCTTTGGGCACGTATAAAGCCGCGCCCTCTTTAAAGGACTTCACCGTGTCTTCAGGGCTCAAGGCGTGGGCGGTCAGCATGACGGCAAGCACACCCTTCTCTCCGGCGATCTCGAGGAGACGGTATCCGTTCACCCCCATGATATCCAGAACGGCGATATCAAAGTACTGGGTTTCAAGGAATTCCTTGGCCTCCTCAAAGGTCTGGGCCTTGACCACGTCGCACATGGAGAGCTCTTCTTCCAGGGTATCCAGCACGTCGGGTTCATCATCCACAAGGAGCACCCTCTTGTAATCCAGCAGATTGTCGGTCATGGTTTGCACCCTCCCCGGGCATCGCCCCTCCCGAGGGCGGTCCCGGTCTTTACCCTTAAGGGTTCTCGACTTCCCCTTCGATTCTCTAAAGGGGTTCTAAGAGACGCCTTATCAATCCCCCATCTTCGCCATGTAGTCATCGTACATGGTTTCCAGAGCCAGCTTGTGCTTGGCTTCTTCCTGGCAAAGCACTTTGAACAAGGACTTGCCCGCTTCACTGTCTTCGCGGGACAAAAAGTCGTTGTAAAGTTTCAGGGCCTTTTCTTCCCGTTTCATGGCCAGCATAAGGATATCACGATACCCCATGCCCGGGCGATATTCGAGATCCGTCACATAATCACTGCGCTTGATGTCCGAGATCCATTTGAAGCGGTACCCCTGCACGGCGACCGCAACGCCCCTGGACTTGAATTCCTCGAGCATCTTTTGGTGCTTCTGCTCTTCCGCGGCAAACTCCTCAAACATCTTGCTTGCGCCTGAAAAAGATTCTTCCTTGCTCAGGCCGGTGTAAAACGCCACCGCTTCTTTTTCTTTTCCAATGGCAAAATCCAAAGCCGACTCCAAGTTTTCGAATGTCATGGTTCTTTCCTTTCCTGTTCTCGAATGGCCATCGGTCGTAAAACCGGTGGCAAAGGATTCTCTTATGCTATGCTTTTAGCAGGATTTGGGCGGGATTTCAACTCCTTATTTGCTCCCGGTTTCTCTCTTGACAAACCATCCAAAAAAATCTAGGTTGTTTTTCAAAAAGCGAGTCTCCGATCCCCTTATTCCTCGCATCAACCCGGACCCGCTGCGTGACGCTGGACTCAACCCATCCGGATTAAAATAAGACGAGAGGGTTTTCACCATGGGCCGAACGTTGCAGGCGTGATCGGTTCAGCCGTCGCAGCCGGCGTGTTCCTTTCCCTTCTTTCCTGAGAAAGCCGTGCAAACCATTTCACAGGCCCCCCGGAAATCCACGGGGCCTTTTGTTCAAGGAGGAGATAGCCATGCCAAGCATACTCATTACAGGAAGCAACCGGGGCCTCGGTCTCGAATGGGTCAGACAATACGCGGAGCTGGGATGGCGCGTCTACGCCACCTGCCGCCACCCTCTGGAAGCCCCTGAACTGCAGGACCTGGCCGCTCAAAACCGGCAGGTCACCATCCACCGGTTGGATGTCACAAAGATCGAGGAGATGAACGCCCTTTCCGTGGAGTTGAGGAAAGAGCCCATCGATGTGCTGGTCAACAATGCCGGCGTTTATCTGGAGAAGTACCGGGACGTGGAACTGAACAAGATCTGCTACGAGCAGTGGCTCTACACCTTCCAGGTCAACACGCTTGGCGCCGTCAGGATGACCCGGGCCTTTTGCGAGCACGTGGCCCGGAGTGAGAAGAAACTCGTGGTGGTCATCAGCACCCACATGGCCAGCATCGCCGACATCACGGCCCCGGGCGCTTACTACTACCGCTCCACAAAGGCCGCCTTGAATGCCGTCATGGAGGGCATCACCTTTGAGCTCAAACCAAGAGGCATCGGGGTTCTCCTCCTGCACCCCGGATGGGTGCAGACGCGCATGGGAGGAGAGGGGACTTCGTTGATGCCCCCTGAAAGCGTGAAGGGCATGAGGGCGCTCGTGGATCAATTCACCCTGCAGCAGTCCGGCCGCTTCTTCCGCTATGACGGCATTGAAATGCCCTGGTAAGAGCTGAGACGGTTGGAGGGACGCGCTCTGTCGCGTCCGAGCACCCTGTCGCGTCCGATATGCGAATCCTCCCCCTTTGATGCGTTCGTAAAAAGTCCGAAAAACGCCGATATGTCATTACGAGCCCTTCGACTTCGCTCAGGGTAAACTCACTGCGGCAATCCAGTGCGAAGCACTGTCCCGAGAGAAACGAGGGATCTCCTCTTGATACGGAAAGATCCTTCGATCCATCTCCGGCGGCCTCAGGACAACTTGCATTGCAAGTCGGATTGCCACGCCTGCCCGCCTCTGGAGGGGCGCCTTGCGCCTCGCAATGACGGTGTAGGACTTTTTATGAAACCGGCCCCTTTGAATGTGTGAATTTAATTTCCAAAAAGTGGTAGCCTTCTACCCACAAAAGTGGTAAATAATTCTCCCTTGCCGAAGGAGGAGAAGGTCAGCCATTTTTAACACCCTGAAAATACTGAGACAACTTAAATCCTGATTCATGCCGAGAAAGTGGCATTGAACTTGCTTTTCTCTTTAGCCTTACTCAAACATTCCTCCCAATACGCTCATGAGCATAGGCTCATGAGCGTCATTGGGTGCGGACAGATAAGCTCTTCCCATGTTGCGCTTTTGACGATCCAGGATACAAGAACATTGAAATCGACTTATGTCCGACGGAAAACTATCTATCGTTAAGGAGGCGCGACCTACTTAGAAGATTTGCTGCGTGCCATAGCTTTATGACAATCGATGGATTGTCACATTGATCAGAAAAGGCCGAACTCCGAGGAATCGGAGGGCGGAAAGCCACGGGTCCTGAGCAGTGTGAAAGGACAGCCGGGCTGCCTGATGAGAGGTAGCTCGGCTTTTTGTATCACTTTAGCTCTATGAAACTATGATGAGGATCATGGCTCTTTTTCTTTTGCTCCAAGGCTCCCAGGCTGGTCTTTTCTACGGTTTATCTACGGGGGAGTTTTGCCCCCTCCCGCTGTTCCCCTCGCATTCGCTCGGGGCCAGGGGTTTCCCCCATAGATAAACCGTGAAAAGACGGCGCCTTCCCACCAGTCGCTCAAGAAAGAGAGCCATAATCCTCAGAGCTTTTTGAAACAGCTAAACTGATACCCGGGCTCTTGTTTTTTGGAAAGGATTTTGACCGGGGGGAAAGAATGAAAGTAGACGCGGTTTTTGAAGGGGGAGGAGTCAAGGGGATCGGTCTTGTGGGGGCCGTGGACGAAGTGCAAAAGGCCGGATATGAATTCGAAAATCTTGCAGGAACTTCTGCAGGCGCCATTGTGGCCGGTCTTCTTGCGGTGGGCTACAGCGGCTTGGAGATCAAGAAAATCCTGGAGACCTTGAACTACAACAATTTCAAGGACGAGGGGCTCCTGGACAAACTCGGCGTCATCGGCAAGAGTCTCAGCATCGGGTTTGAGTATGGCATCTATGAAGGAGAGTTCTTTGAAACCTGGCTCGATAGCCTGCTGCGGGTAAAGAAAAAGACCGTCTTTGGGGATATCATCATGCCCGATTACAAGAAAGAGAAGGAGCCGGAAAAATACAAGTACAAGCTTCAGGTCGTCGCGGCGGATGTGACCGATCGGAGACTGCTGGTGCTTCCGGGTGACCTGAAGTCCCTAGGCTATGATCCTGATCGATTCAGCATCTCCCGGGCGGTGCGAATGAGCATGAGCATCCCCCTGTTCTTCGAGCCCGTCAAACTTCGGGATGAGAGCGGAAGGTCTCACTATATCGTCGACGGAGGGATCTTGAGCAATTACCCCATATGGCTTCTTGACGATAACAGCCCCAATCCTCCGTGGCCCACCTTTGGTTTCAAGCTTATGGAACCTGACAAGCGGGTGATCAAGGAAGGCAGCCGAAATCCTATCAACAACCCGATCAGCTTTTTCAAGGCCGTGTTCGGCACCATGATGGACGCTCATGACAACTACCATATTTCAAAGTCCAAGGGCGACTATGACAGAACCATAGGGATTCCCACGGTGGTCAAGGTGAAGGGCGCAGAGAAAGAAATCAAGACCGTGGACTTCGACATGACCCGCGAAGAGAGCGACGCCCTGTATGAGAACGGCGCAGAAGCGGCCAAGAAATTTATCAAGGGCTGGGATTTTGAGCAATGGAAGAAACGCCACAGGGAGCCGCCGGGAAAGAAGAAAAACAAGAAAAAGAATTGAGCCTGATCCCGTTTCGTAAGTTATTAATCGTCTCGAAATAGTATTGACAATGCGCTCCCCCTCACCCCAACCCTCTCCCCCAGGATTGGGGGAGAGGGTTGGGGTGAGGGGGCTTTTGGATGTCAAGCCAAATACGGGACGGTTAATAAGTCGAGAAGCACTGCGAAAGCCCGCATGCTCTGCATCTCTACCAGGAGGTTTGTTTTATGGATTCCGGATCCATCATCCTGTTTGCCATCCGAAGTGTCATCAGGCTGGGAGAACAGGCCCGCACTGCGTACATGGATGCGACGCGCCGAAAAGAGCTGGTCCTGCCCATGAGCGACTTTTTTGGCTCCGCCAGCATTGATGATGCGATCAATTACTTCACGAATCCTGAATTTGGTGAGAAATATGTCAAAGGGGACGTTGATGGGTGGAGAGAAGGTGAAGGTTCTGTGACACTTGAAAGGCTCCTTCGAAAGCCGAAGAACCTGCTGGAGGAAAGGGAAAAGCTCCAACTGATGAGCCTCCATCAAGAGTGTGTCAACATGGATCGGGCAGGAGAAGGGAGATTTGAATGGCGAAACGGTGAGAGGGTCTCTCAGAATGAACTCGAAGCATTGTTTCGGATTCATCAGTGGCGCAAAGGAGAGGACCCGACGCCATCGACCCTTCAGCGGATGGCCGGAGTCTTGATTGAGATGGGTATTGATTATGCCCGGATTTCTCCTGATTTCCTGGAGAGGAATTCGAAAAAAGGTAGGGCCTTGGTTGGGTTTCTGAATGGTTTAGACGAGATAAAGTTCTCGGAAGCGGAACTCTCGGAACTTCCCTCACGATTGTTCGTGGCGACCATGGAAACCCTCTCAGAATGTCCGGACCTGGTCTCGGGAGACATCAAGATTCAGGAATTTATCAAGGTTTCGACGAAGGCTTTGAGCGCTGACGTTGCAGGCAAAATCAGGGAAATCAACGCGGATGACCGTCTGGACGCTATCGCAAAACGGGAGGCGAGGTTGCACGCGCAGGATTGGGGAGAACTGATATTCCGAAGCACCCTTTCATCGGGTGCCGGGCTCATTGTATCCAACCCCGCACGCTACATGGGGATAGAAGAGCGCTGGGGCGAGGCTCTGGTCTCTGCTGTTGGAGGTTCCGTCTTAGATCTGGTCCTCTCAGGGGACGGGAAACTTGAAGCCGTTTTCAGCCGCGAGGGTGCCGAAAAGGTGATCAAGGCAGGACTCCAGGCGGTCGGGGACCACCCCGAAATCCTGGAGTTCACAAAACACAAAGGCGTCAGGGAACTGCTTTACGGAATTGCCGAAGAGCTCACTCAAATCGAGGGGCTTCTGAGCCCGGATATTTTGCCGGAGATCGCCAGGCTCATTTTGGAAAAATCCGGAGAAAACATCCGGTTGCTCTGGCCTGACCTTGCGGGGGATCCGAAGAACAACCTTCTCCTTGTGGCTGCGAAGAAGACCCTCGAGATCCTTTGCGCCAAACCGGTCGCAGGGGACAAATGGAAGACCCGGTTCGGGCGAAACGATGTTCTGAGTGTTACAGAGGCTGTTCTTGATGAACTGATCGCAAACCCAGGGTGGTTGATCAACGAAGCGGGAGACGTGTCGGCAAGCCTGGGAGAAGTCCTTAAGTCCACGTTAGGGGTTTTGCGGAAATACGGAGATGATCGCCTGAGCCCTGCGGTGGGGAGGGAGATTCTTCAGGAAGTGATTAAGAGCATGGTCCTCCGCCAAGACTTCGTCACAAAGCGCCTGAACGGCGAGCCGCTCGCCGCCCGCACTGTGGAGGCGATTATGGCTACCATTTTTGGCAGAGACCTGGATGCCGAAGTGGCTTGGCAACTGGTGCGGGGTGAGGTCGTTGCCGCAATGTCCACATTGGCTCTGCAAAGGATGGCCGGATCCGGCTTGGATCAGGATGCCGTAAAGAGACTGAACGAATGTTTGGGCGAGCAAATTAAGACGATCAAGGAAGGAAAAGTATTTAGAGTGGACCAGTTTGCCGAATGTCTGGATCAAAAACTGAAACCGGCTTGAAAAAAGCCGACATTCGGCAGGAGGCTGCCATGTTGAAATTCAGGAGTTACCTTGTGTCCCGATTCACACGCGCGACCTTCACGATGGTGCTGCCGGTTTTGCTCGGGTTGTTTGCAGGATGTATTACCGTCAAGAGTGTCAGCGACGTCAACCACCTCTACCAAGCCCAGGTTGCCTTCAACGATGCAGCAGCTCGGGAGAATCAGATGCGCATGGGCTGGCTGGACCCTCTGCAAGACAGAGAGATGAAGCTGCTTGCGGAAAATACCATCGCGGTGCAGAGTGGGTATGCGTCGGCACTGCTGAGCATCAGCAAGGTCTACCCGGCGGAAAAGGCCTTCCTTAAAGAAAACAGGCTTCTTGGAATCACCCTTTCTCTCAGGGCGCTGGCACTCTGGAGAACCGGTGATTTCGAGGGGGCATTGGAAACAGCGGACCTGGCTAAGAAGGAAGCTTCTGAGCAGCTTTATCCCCGCGATGCAGCGGTGATCGAAGCCATGCCGGGCCTGATCAAGACAGACCTTGCTTTCAAACGAATCGGAGAAATGGAGGGGAAAGACGCAGAAGAGAAGCGAAAAATCCTCGATCAGGAAATACGCCCCCGTCTGGTCGGGGAGAATGGGGCGGTAGCGGATATTGATCGGGCGCGGCGAAAGGCCGCCGGGGAGCACAAGGTGAAAGTGTACCTGATCAGTGCGCAAATGGCCGCTTTTCGCAATTACCAGGTGGCTTACCAGCAGGTGCATGACGGGAAAGATCCACCCGATTCGGACACCGCAAAAATAGCAGCCCGGAAAAACCTGGGAGACCTGGACTCCCTTGTCAGAAACCTGAGCATGGACGATTCAGGAAAGGAGTTGGTGGAATACTGGATAACGCTGTGCAGAATCAGGCCTACGCAGTAGAACAGCGTTTTCCTTCTCCACTTGAAGGGCTTGTGATTTGGTTCTTCTGTGGGGGATTCAGCAGGGCAAGGGACCGGCCGCGCACAGGTGAGACCAAAGGGGGATTAGAAAACAAGCGAAAGGAGGAAAGACCATGCAGATTGACAAAATCATCATTACGAACATGGGCGCTTTGCGGGAAAAGTACGGCAAGAGCATGCCGCGCATCGAAAGAGCCATGAAGCGTCTGGTTGAGGCAGATGAGAAGCGTGGGCTTAATACCAAGGTTGTGGCTGTGGATTCAACCGATGACATGAAAGTCGTTCAAGACCAAGCCGTCACGGATAAGGATGACCAAAAGCAGGTCAAGGCGGCGGCGGATGCAATCTTCAAGTTTTATCGGCCCGATTACATGATGATATTGGGCGCCCCTGACATTATTCCGCACCAGGATCTGCAAAACCCGGTCTACGATCCGCAGGGCGATGAGGACAAGGTCGTCCCGAGCGACATTCCTTATGCTTGCGAGGCTTCTTACAGCAAGGATCCAAGGAAGTTCCTCGGCCCGACTCGCGTGGTGGGCCGCTTGCCTGATTTGCTCGGCGCTGCCGATGCGGCGTATCTCGTTTCTCTCCTTGGAACGGCGGCCAGGCACAAGACCAGGACCCGCGCTGATTACCAGAAGTACTTCAGTGTTTCTGCAGAGGTTTGGAAGAAGTCCACGTCCCTAAGCCTCACCAAGCTCTTTGGTTCAAGCGATGCCATGGCCACTTCACCTCCCGGCGGCCCGGCCTGGACTCCTGCGCAGCTAGGGCGGAGGATTCATTTCATCAACTGTCACGGGGCGCCGAGCGATCCAAACTTCTACGGCCAGCGAGGCAGGAGCTATCCCGTAGCCCATTCCGCCAAGCGACTTGTGAGGAAAATCATGAATGGAACGGTGATTGCCGTAGAATGCTGCTACGGGGCGGAGCTCTATGATCCTGCGGACAGTGATATGCAGTCGGGCATTTGCAGCACTTATTTGCGAGACGGCGCTTACGGCTATTTTGGAAGCTCCACGGTCGCCTACGGCCCCAGTGAGGGAAACGGCCAGGCCGATTTGATCTGCCAGTATTTTCTGGAGGAGGCGCTGAACGGCGCCTCTCTCGGCGACGCAGCCCTTCGAGCGCGGCACCGCTTTGCTCAGGCTTATACCCACCTCGACCCCGTTGATCTCAAGACGCTCATGCAGTTTCACCTGCTCGGAGATCCGTCCATTCATGCCATTTCGTATGCTTCCCATGCCGTTGTGCGGACCAAAACATTTAAACAGGCATTTAAGAGTCGGGCAAACTTGAGCGGCACCAGAATGCTGCGCAGAGAAAAATCCGCACGCATCGGGACGAACCTCCAGCGCACCCTGGGTGCGGTGAAAAAAACCCTCGAAATTACGCCTCCGAGTGTGGTGGAGGTCCTTGAGGCTGCTGCAAGAGAGTCGGATGTTCAGGGCTTCGGCGCCCAGACCTTTAACGTGGCCTTTCCAAGGGAAGCGATGAAAGGGGACATGTCCCGCTTTGCAGAGACGCGCAAAGGACGGGCGGTGCACATGCTGATCGGGAAAAGAGATGTGCCGCCCGGCGCACCGGGCCGTATTGTCGCCATTGTAGCCACGATACAGGACGGGCAGATGATTCACATGCGGAGACTGCACAGCCGTTAGGAACCAGTGATCAGTGATCAGTGCTATGAAACTTCGCGGACGTGTAACAAGAAAACTCCTTTACAGGGGCACTAAGAGCGAGCACGAGGGTCTGGTGCTTCTGGCGCCTGAAGGAGAATTCAAGCTCCGTCGCCGGGGGGGCAACCCTTTTCAGGATGAGAGCCTCGCCACCCTTGAGGGCAAGGAAATTGAAGGCGAGGGAATCCTGCGAAAGGGGCAGTTTATCCTGTCGGACTGGAGAACTCTGGAGTAAGGAGAAAAGGATGGCAATATACCTTGTGCGGCACGGAAAAAATCTGCCTGCGGATGCGGACCCCGAGAGAGGGCTCTCCGAGGAGGGCAAGAAAGAAGTGGAGCATGTCGCCACGGCAGCAAAAAGATATGGCTTGGATTTGGCGTCCATAAGGCATAGCGGCAAGAAGAGAGCGCTGCAAACCGCCGAGATCCTTGAATCCGTCTTCAATTCCCGGGATGGGGTTCAGGAACTGAGAGGTCTGGGACCGAACGATGATGTGTCCGACCTGGCGGCGACCATAGATCGGTATGAGAACACGATGTTTGTAGGGCATCTCCCGTTCATGGAAAGATTGGTCGCCTGTATGATCACCGGGTCAACGGAAAAACCGGTCTTGAGATTTCAGAACGGGCAAATGGTTTGTCTTGAAAAAGAGCGGCAAAGCGGCTTATGGATTATCCGGTGGATGATTACAACGGACAGGAATCAGTGATCGCTGATTCCACGGGTGTTGCGATCCCCGGCACAAAGCGGGGATCCGAGCCTTCCTCGCCCACGGACAAGCGCGGCTTGTCCGTGCCACCTGAGCGCTGAACACTGCTCGCTGGATTCTGCTTACTGTTTACTGATTTTGGCGGCCCGCCCTACATGAATAAAAGCTCTCCTATACATGCAAACCCCCATTTCCCGGTTGAGTTTGATGTGATATGTAGAGGAGAACTTCTGACATTATCGGGGAACGGTTATGAGTAATCTTGTCATTGTTTCAAATCGAGGGCCTTTCAGTTTTTCAGAGGATTTTCTTTCCAAAGCCGAAGCGTGCCTAAAACAGGGGGCATCCCCGGATCCCCCCCGGTTCGGTGAAGGAGGGCTGGTGCAGGCTATGGCTGGTCTTCTGAAGCCGGGGAAATGGAACCCCACCTGGATCGGTGCTTCCATGGGAGACAGGGATTTCGATGTGGCCCGGGGACATTACGAGGATTTATTCAATGCGATGGCGAGAGAGAATCATTCTCCTGAAAATTTCCCCCACATCGAAATCGGTCCTGACCGGAGAATGCACTTCCGCTACAAGGATTATGACTTCTACATGCGGTTCGTGTTCTTCGATCCCATGCACATGCACAGCTACTACAGCAAGTTCGCCAACGGCTTTCTGTGGCCCATCATGCACCTCACAAGGTCTCCCCTGTTTTATCAGAAGACCAAAGCATTTCCGAGACCGGCCTTTGAGAAAAACGAGTTCATCCAGTACACCAGCAGCGCCGTGACCTTTGCCAATACCATCTCCGACGAGGTCCGCCGCAGCCTGGGCAGGGAAGGGGATTTCGTCGTATGGAACCAGGATTACCACCTCATGCAGATTGCCGAACTCTACAAGGCCCTGCTTATCGAAGAGGGATACTCCCAGGAGGAAAGGAAGCGGATTCATGTAGGGCAATTCATGCACACGCCTTTTTTCAATATCCACGAAATCCAGGGTCTTCTCCGGCAGGACAAGAGAAGAAGGGTGCAGTCTTCGCTCTATGACCCCTTCGGAGAGAGCATGGAGACGGTACTCCAAAAGATCACCTGGGGCATGCTCGCCAATGATTTTATCGGATTTCACACCAAGGAATATTGCGACAATTTCCTGGAGGCCCTGGAGGAGTGGTTTCCCGTGAATATCCGCATTGTGGACAGTTGCTATGAAATTACCTACCAGGACGGGGTGACCACCATCGGCGCTTTTCCCATCGGCCTGGATGTGGACGGGATTCTCCGGGAAGTGGGGGAAGGCAAGAGGCTTGAGCATGCCATAAACCGTGAAAGCCTTTACGAAAAGCTTTTGTCTGATCGAAAAGCGAGCCGAATTATTTTCGGCGGCCTGGAGCGATGCGACTACACCAAAGGTCTTCTGGAGAGGCTTGAGATTTTTTCCAGGGCTTTCAACGGGTTAAAAGAAGAGGGCAAATCGGCGCGCTTCTACCAGGTGACGGCGCCGAGCAGGTCGGAGAATCCGGACTATCAAAACCTGCAGAATTTGCTGGATGAGCAGGTGGAAAAGATGAACCGAGGCCTGGGGGAAGAAGCGATCGTCTACTTGAATCAGGGCATCCCTGCGCCCGAGAACTATCGCTTCATGAAAGAGGTGGACATCATGCTGGTCACCCCCCTTGAGGACGGCATGAATCTCGTGGCTTTTGAATACATCCTTTCCCAGAAATACCGCGATCCGGAACAGCGGGGGGTGCTTGTGCTCAGCTCGAGCGGGGCATCCCGGGTGCTCCGGGAAAAAGGGTTCGGAGAAAAGGACGGGGTGGTCTATATCAACCCCATGAGGCCCAAAGATGCCGGGGCAAAAACACTGGAGGCCTTGAAAAAGGGCCTCCGCGTGTCGGAGCGGCTTATCCGCTATGTTGAAAAAGAACGCCGAGTGGATGACTGGGCGGAACAGAATATTCAGGCTATTTTAAGGAGCCGGAAATCCATAACCAGTAATCAGTGATCAGTTGGGCAGCCCACGCTCCGCCGCCGTAGCGGCTATGGCGCGAAGGAGGCTGCGGCTGCCCAACGTCATTTCCGGTCTTTTCCGTGGTTCCGCCACTGAAAGGCTATTTGTTCTTTAGGAACCCTGACGGCCTGCCTCTCCTGCTTAGGCGGGCCGAAGAGGGTGCCGTTGATTTTCTTTTTCAACGCCTGCAGGTTGCGCGTTTTTCTCACAAAACTGTTCGAAGAAAAAGGCCACTTTCTAGGCTTGAAGCTGGTATCAGACATGTAAAGAATGGGCGGAACCAGGGAAAGACGGTTTTCGATTTCCCGCTTTAAGCCTTCTCCCGGGTGCATCACCATTTTCGTATCCATCAGAATGAGATCCGGTCTCTCGGCGACAATGGCATCCATGAGGTTTGCACTGTCACTGCACCGAACCACCAGATAACCCTCCTCCGCCAACTCATCGGCATAGCAGGAGGCAAGGACTTCGTCAGAGTCTGCGATCAATACCTTCATGGATTCTCCATCATGCTATCTTACTTGATGGTATGAGGAAACAGGAGAAAATAGAATACAGTGAATCCTGTATGTTTTGGGAAAAAACCGTGTACCCAAATCCGGGCAAAACACTTGAAACAATCCTGTTCCCCACCGTTCACGCTGCCTTTCCGATTTTGCGGAAAAAAAGATGCCCCACACTTCAACGGGGAGAAATTTTCTGTTATGATTTCCTTTTATACAATCCGGAAAGGTTTAGCGGGCACTCTCGTGGTGCAGGAGCGAATATGGGGCCTTTCCCCTGCAAGGGAGCGTAAAGATCATGGAAGCGTTTCTTGTTGGCCTTTGGAGCGAGTGGCTGTGGCCGACCCTTCAGTTCGTTCTTGGATTGGGGCTTGTCATCTTTGTCCACGAACTGGGTCATTTCATCGCGGCAAAAGCCGTGGACATCCGGGTGGAGCAGTTCGCCCTGGGCTTCGGAACCCGTCTTTTCGGGTTCAAACGAGGAGAGACCGACTACCGGATCAACCTCCTTCCCCTGGGAGGATACGTCAAAATGGCGGGCCAGGAAGACTTCGCGCCTTTGAAAGAGGAGGAGCGGCCTGATCCCCGTGCCTTCCCCAACAAATCGATCGGGCAGCGCTTTGCAGTGATCTCTGCCGGGGTAGTCATGAATGTGTTTTTGGCGGCGCTGCTTTTCATCATCGTAGGCCTCGCAGGCATCCGCTTCCTTGCTCCTGTCATCGGCGGAACCCTGCCCGGCTCACCGGCACGATACGCGGAGATTCGCTGGCCGGACGAGGCATATCCCCCCTCCAGGGGTCTGGAGCCCGGTGACAGGATTCTGGCGGTTGGCGAAAAGACCATTGACCGCTTTCCCCAGTTGGCTGCCATTGCCGCCCTGTCGGCCCCTGATCGCGAATACGATGTGCTCTTTGAGCGAATCAAGGGTGTGGAAACCTTGCTGGGAACGGCAAGGATCGGCGTGATGGATGTGGGGGGAACCCTGCAATTCGGGCTCATTCCTGCATTAAGCACGACCTTCGGCCCTCTAGGCGATTACCTCAGCCGCGATCCCTTCATGGAAGGCGATCGGGTTGTTGCGATCAACGGGAATCGTATCGAGCACCACTGGGAGATCGCAGCTTTCGAAGAGAAGCTTGACGGAGAGCCTGTACGGGTGACTGTTTTTCGCAATGGTCAGGCGATGGAAATGATGATCAGGTGCGCCCTCCGCATGCATCCGGGGGTCTTCTTCAGAAAAGACGGCGCCAGGGTGTCCGGGGAGATTCTGAACGTGGCCGGCTATCCCGGCGAAGAAGGGACCGTGACCCTGAGCCTTCCCGAAGATGAACAGGTGACGCTGCTTCTGCAGGAAGTGACCTGGCCGGCCCGCAGTGAGATCCTGGACATTGTGGGCCTTGTGCCGCGACTGCGGGTGATGGCGGTCATGAAGGAGTCGCCTGCTTTTCACGCAGGAATCCTGCCCGAAGACATTATTTTGCAATACGGAGATATCCCTTCTCCAACGCTGGGGCGGTTCCTTGAGATCAACAAAGAGAAGGCGGATACCTGGACCGACGTGATTGTTCTGCGGGGCAACGAGACGCTTTCCCTGCAAATACAGCCGACCAGGCGAAAAGGAAGGGTCCTGGCGGGCATCATTGCCGGTCCGGACCTGGAGAATCCTGTTATCGCCCACGTTCGCGAGGGCTCTCCTGCCGGGGAAGCCGGGATGAGACCGGGCGCCTTAGTTAGCAGGGTGAATGGGAAAGAGGTTCAGAACTGGGTCGAGCTGTTCAATGCTCTGAGAGCGCTTCAGGGGCAGGAAGCGGAGATCCATTTCAGGGGGGATCTTGCGAACGGGACCGAAAAAGAGGCGCCGATAGGCGTTATTACGGACCGGATTTTTCATCCCAACGACTACCGCTTCGTGCTTTTTCCCGGGCCGCGGGGCTTCACCCTCCTCATGGGGGCGGAGACAAAGATGAACCCCGGCGCAGCCGTTGTCTGGGGATTTCAGGAGACCGTCAATTTTATCACCATGACCTATGCGACCCTGGTGAGCTATTTCAGGGGCACTGTGTCGGCCGAGGAGTTTCGCGGACCTGTGGGCATCGGCAGCATCGCCATCCAGGCGGGTCGGGAGGGCGTTGTTCCTTTTCTCTACTTCCTGGCCGTCATTTCGGTGTCTCTGGCAGTGATCAACTTCCTGCCCATCCCGGTGGTTGACGGCGGCCATGCCGTGTTTCTGCTCATTGAAAAGATTATGGGGAGGCCGGTTCCTCTTCAAATCCAGAACGTGATCACCATGCTCGGATGGGCGCTCATCCTGTTCTTCTTCATTGCTCTCACCTGGAATGACATCGTCAGAATTCTGAGCAACCTGTAAGTTCCGGATGGGACACGGATGAGCGCGGATCAAGGCAGATCAATAGAAAAATACAACCACGAAAGTCTTCCGTAGGGCAGGCGACCCTGCCTGCCCGGTTGAATCCAAAGCCAATTCAACCGGGGTCGTCTGCCGTCTGTCCTCTGGTTTTCCACTGAACACTGAACGCTGATTACTGATCACTGATTTTGGCGATGATTCCCTCGACCAGACTCTGAATTTCCTCCGCCTTGACCGATTCCTTGGATAGAAAAAAATCCGCTCCCCTCGCAAAAGCCGCCTTACGGTACTCCGATCCGTCCATGTTGGTAAGAAAGGCAACGATAATATCGGGATGCCGCTCCTTGATTTCCTCCGCAATTACAATCCCGCTTCTGCCGGGCATTCGGATATCCATGAAAACAAGATCAGGCTTTCTCGCTTTGATCTTGCGGAGGGCTGCCTCGCCTTCCTCTGCCAGTGCAATCCCCGCGCCCGGGAATCCTGATTGCACGATGGCCCTGAGCATTTCCCGAAACTCGGCATTGTCTTCCACGATAAGAACCTCGATCATATTAGTCGTCTCGAAATAGTATTGAGAATGCGCTCCCCCTCACCCCTGCCCTCTCCCCCAGGATTGGGGGAGAGGGTTGGGGTGAGGGGGCTTTTGGATGTCAAGACAAATATGGGACGATGAATAAATGCCTCGGTGGATTCTACCGAAATATTTAATCCCCGAATCGATCGGTTTCAGCTTCAGAGTTCAAAGGTTATAACTGCATGAATCTGCATTCAATATGGATCAAAATGTGAGATGTTCAACTTTGATGGAGTCGTAAAAAGTCCCAGCCCGTCATTGCGAGGCGCAGAGCGCCGTGGCAATCTCTTGGCTATTCGGGCACTTCTGAGCCCGCCCTGGCGCGACATTGCCGAAAGAGTCAACGTTCTGGGCGACTCACAGGATTTCACCTTGGAAT
>Ga0209498_1000428_pt1 | contig 25703 bp, 23 predicted proteins | sample WalLakDeSediment_FD_184131 | JGI IMG/M metagenome (GOLD analysis project Ga0209498, IMG submission 184131) | Lake sediment microbial communities from Walker lake, Nevada to study Microbial Dark Matter (Phase II) - Walker Lake 11/02/13 Deep... | ecosystem: Environmental > Aquatic > Freshwater >...
ATAAGATGTTGCTGAAGAAAATCAACACACTGTAACTGTAGCTGCCCGTAAGCCTGTATTGCTCTTTGAACTTTGAATTTCCACTGCCTGACTAAAACATTATCAATGACCAATTTTACAGCGCATTCTTTATTTTCGACATCTCCAGCGGTTATTGCACCTTCTGGATTGGATATTGAAAAAGAAACATCTGATGGGGCAATAATCCCGCTTGTGCCTGTGTTCCAGCGCATGGACACGCCGTTAAAACTATCCGGAATTATCTTTGCTTCGTAATCAATGCTGTCTAAATATCTGATTCCGTTTGTGTTGCCTGAGTATATATACTCTCCTGCTTCTGTTCCCTCAATTATCTGTCCACCCCAAATATATAGTCCAGAGGCATTATCCCCAACATAATTAACAGTATGTTGATGCGGTGTTGTGTAATAGTTAATTCCACCCCAGCCATTCACTGGACCAAAAGTTTCCGTAATAGAGCATCGATACCAGCCATCCCCCACATCTACTATAGTCGCCTTTGTTGGGTCAGTTGCCCAATCTACGATACCTTCCTGTAAATCAAAGTATGCAGAAAGTTGACCAATCCAATTAGATACAAAGGCGTTCATCATCACGAAATATCTGTGTTCACCTTTTTTTGCGTAAACACTCATCGTATATGTTTTATTTGCTTGCATCTGTATGAATTGGTGCAATCTATGGAAATCTGAACTTCCATCACCTTCAGCACAAATAAATTTTTGGGATAAAGATGATCCATTAGGAGCCAAAACTCCAACTGGATTGATTATTACTTTATTATATACCCAAGGTCGTGTTGAACCAACATCAGCAGTATTCCGAAAATCCTCACTATACAGCAATAAATTTGTTTCGTATGCATTATCCGTATTAGGTAAACTAACAGCCTGGGTACTCCACTTGTACGAATCTAGCTCAAACAACCATTGAACGCTCATGCTTTCACCCCCTCAACCCGCAACGTACAGCTATTTATTCCCTGCAGCATTCCTTGTGTGTACGTTTTTGACAGGGGAGACATGAACCTGACCACATACGTTTTAGTATCTGTTGGGTGCTGCCAGTAAAATGTGCGCTTGCGCCCGTTTGCTTTCATTGTGTCATGCCAAAAATCTAAAATGGTGGAGCAATCCGCATCCGGTAAATACGTCCACTGTAAGGTAACTGTAAAATAGCTCTGATCAGAGACGCCGACAACATCCACGGAACCATCGTCAAATTCATGTACTATCTGGCGTCTCTCCCCGGATTCCGTCATGGTTTGTTGCGGTGTGACCGTAAGCGTCGTAGCGGTATAGTCCGCTATTTTTGTGGGAAGATAATTAAACATGCGCTACTCGCTTGATTTGTCGTTGTGTTTCTCTGTCCGTACGAATAACATCAACCGTGATGTCTTTCAACTCTTTATTTCCAACGTACACTTTAACAATCGTATCCCCACCGCCCATCATTGAACGAGTATCTGTATTATTGAATACTTGCGCGGGTTGATTAAATCTGACCAATTCTGGCCCTTGCTCTCCGACCATTGCCCAGCCTGGAGAAGCAAACCCACCTCTTTCAAATTTAGCAGTTCTGCCGTCTAATTGCCCAGCGTATCTAAAATGCTTAATTAATTCATCCCAAGAAAGCGTAGCAGCTTGTCCAATCCAGTATTGCAATCCTTGACTATCTGGACTGATCCCAAACATATCCCTGTATAATTTAGTAACCTTGTTACTTAATGCTTCATGTTCTTTCGCACCGGGAGTCTGTATCCAATCATGGTACTCTTGTGCTCCAGGAACATTTGTACGCCAATTATCAAACAATACTTCGCTTGATGTTTTTCCAGTGCCAGCAGTAATTTGATCTACAAGCGAACCGCCCCCCTGATTCGAAATAAACTCAAGCTGGGCGTTTATCCTATTCAATTCATAATACAGATCAGCAAGAGACTTTCCTTCAGTCGCACTGTTTTGTAGATCATACAAATCCTTGAGCACATCGCCAGTAGCATTCTTGCTTCCCCCAAATCCCTGGAAGAAGTCCAAATACTGACTGGCGAAACTGGTAAAATCTGAAATCCTATCGGGATCATTCTTTGCTGCTGTAAGTAATTCTTGATACCTGAGTTCAAACCATTCTGCCGATTGCACAGGAGCATGTCCCCCGCCCATAATTGAGTCAATCAAGGATTGAATCACATTATGATTCTGGATCATCTTGTTCAAATTGGTTTGCTGCTTCTGTAAATCCTTTGACTGATCAGTTAATTCTTTTGCAGCCTGTTTCAGCCCCCACATCTGCCACAACAAATCTTGCAGTGGTTTGGAAGCATCTCCGTAAGCATCCTGTAAAGCAGCTAAATCCAACAAATGTTCTTGGTATTCTATATCAAGTGCAAGTTTGGTATCTCCTATCATTTCAGCCCATTGTTTCTGGATACTCATTTCTTTTTTCCAAAAATCAAACTGGCTTTCAGCCAAATCAATAATCTCTTTTCGTGCTTTGGCTTCATCTTCCAAGCTGTTTACCAACCGCTGCAATACTTTCTCACTTTCCTCCATTTCATTAATTTCTGCTTCCCGCATCTCAGTCAAAACTCTCGCAGCAAAAGCAGCATCTTCAGTGGCTTTTGCCATTTGCTCCCAGTAGCGCAGATGTTTGGTATCTACAGTCCCGCTTGTGCCCAGCCAATTCTCGAAACCGGGAATGTACGGATTGTCCCCAAATCGTCCCCCACCGGCCATGCCCCGCAAGCCGAGCATCCGCGCCGTCTCAGTGGCGTTGTGAACATATCCAGCCCCGTCCATCTTGACTATCTCCGGGCCTTCTTCGCCAACCAGATACATATTCCCGCGAGAGACGGGACCGCCGGATGCGCGGGCAGATATACTAGACAATGAGGATGCACTTCTGAGAGCACCTACCGCACTGCTAATCGCCCCTGTCGCTTGTCCAGCATCCCTAGCCATGTCGCGCAATGTGCGAGAGAGCATATCCACACTGCTTTCAGCATCCTCGCTGCGTGTCGTGGTCAAAGCCAGAGCATCTTGCATATCCAACAAACGCTGGGCATGTTCAGCAAGAAATCCACTACCTTCAGCAGTAATCATGGAATGGCTTGCTGTGGCGTTAATCAATCCCAAAGTAGCCATTTCAGCCTGGACATGCTGTGCGGCAAGTTCAGCAACGGCAGTGGTAGATAGTCCAGTTTCTTCCGCATAATTGGAAATGGCCTGTGCCAATCTATCCGTATCTGCCCCTGCAATATTGATTGCGCTGATAAATTCACTTGAAATCGTATCATTGAACGCCATCATTTCTTCACCGAAAGCCGCTAGATTGTCCGCTGATCCGGTAAAATTCGCTATGGCATTGTTCACTTCTTCATTCAAAATCCCATATGCTTGAACCCACTGTCCGGTAAATTCCGCAAGATGTGCTGCCTGTTCTTCCGTCAACCGATGATAGGCTTCTTGAGTTACCGCCTCATTATCCGACCAATATTCGTTCCATGTCATTCTCAGCGTTCCCAAAGCCTCTCTTGCTTCTTCAGGCAACGCTTTCATGTTCTCGCCAATAACCATACCCATCACGGCGAACTTATCAGAAATCGCCTGACCACCAGCAGCAAAATTCTCCATCGCACCAGCTTGCATGGTGGTCATCTCATTGCCCATTTGATCCAAAACCGAAATAGCTTCAAATGATCCGTGTCGGTAAATATTGACAAGCGTATCAGACAAATCGGTTGTGACGTGGGACATCTGTTCCAGCATCCCCGACCATCGAGCCATTATCTCATGCTCATAATGCTCGAACTCCCCGTAACCTTGCAGTCCGGCTCCAAGCGTGCCGATTGCGCCACCTGTCGGGATGTGCCGCTGCATCATTTCTGCAAAAGCAATAAAAGTACCAAAAGCAGCGCCTAAAGGTCCACTCGCCAATGAGAACATAGCTGTTGCCGCTCCAGCCCCAGCCTGATCACCATCTTTTGCCAGCAACATAGAAGCAAAACCGCCAAGAGCAGACGCTCCTATTTGTAAAGAAGACAATCCACTCTGATTCCATCCTGCTCCTGAATAATTTGGATCATTTAATGCTTGGTGCATTTCCCGAGTAGTATTCATGGAGCTACCGAGATTTTTAGCTGATTCAGCCGCCGCTCCGGTAACTTCCCCCATCTTTTCTACTACTTTTGCAGTATATCCGAGTTTTTCCGCTAATTCTTCAAATCCTAATTTATATGCAGCATATCCTAAAACTTTTCCTCCTAAGCCCAAAATACCCATACTGCTTTCACTGTCTGTTGCTTTGTCTTCAACAGCTTCAGCACCTTTCCCAGTAGCCCAACCAACTAAAGCATTTCCAATTGAACCACCAACAGATTGCCCAATTGAACCAATAATCGGTTTAATGAATATTTCCAGTACAGCTATTTTCGCCCACTCAACAAGAAGTTGAGCGACCATATCTGTAAATGACCTGACTAAAGAATCAAGAAATGATTTCCAATAATTCTTGAATTGTTCTCCATACTCTTTCTTTTTATCGTAATATTCATCTTCAATAGTTCTACGTTTTTCATCATAGGCTTTATCAATTTCTTCTAATTTCTTAGCTAATTCTTCTTGATTTTCTATTGTTTCGTGTGCATTTGTAATTTCCTTTTGTTTCTCTTCTTCCATTCTAGAAATAGCATCTTTATAGTCTTTCTCTATGATTTTTTTCTTCTGATCAGATTCCCAAACAGCCCAATACAAAGAATCTTGAGCTAGAGATTTAGTACTGGATTCAATCGAAGAAACAAATGTCTTAACAATATCATAATACTTGGCCCAAGCTGCTCTCTTTCGATCTAGAGTTGTTTCCAAAGCCCCTAAATCTTTAGCAAGACTTAAACGCCAGTATTCAGACCACGAAGAAGCATTTGCTATTTGATCATTCAAATAATCCTGATTAAGTTTTTTGATTTGATCTATGCGATCTTTTTCTTTTTGAAGTAAAAGTTCCTTTAATCTGTCAACAGCCTCTAAATTTCCTCTTTCTTGTTCCCAAGCAATTTGAGTTTGAATAATATATTTTTCAGCAGTATGTGTTAATTCATCAAAATAATACTTGTTTTGTTTAAGTAATTTTTGAGTAGCTTCAAATCCTTTCACTTCTTCAAAGGAATTTAAAATAGACCAAAGTTTTGCGCCAGATTCCCCACTCGCTTCTAACTTTTGACGTAATTCCTCAACATCATCCAAAAATATTCTTGGCATTCCTGCTTTGAATTTCTCCATATCAAGAAATTCAGAACTTAATTTGAATGCTTCTTTATTTATTTCTTCAAGAGTTTTATGAAATTCTTTTAATGCAGCTTCGGCAGCTTTCGCCGCTTCCATATTCTCAAGTTTCTGTCTAATTTCTTCTAAAACATAAGCGTACTCATGTCCTGACATAGCTGCTAAATAAGCACTAACCGCCCATTTATCAAATTCTTTATCTAATTCAATTGCTTTAACTTCCGCAGCATTCCCCATTAATTTATGAAATTCTAATGTAGAAGCTTGCAATTCTTTATTTAATTTGGCCAGATACTCCCGTTCTCTAATTTCTTTTAATTCTTTAACAAATGGCTCTACTCCATCCATTTTAGCCGTTTTAAATTGCTCTATAACATCCGCAATTTCTTTCGCAAGTTTTAAGTCAAATACTTTACGGGTCTCCCCACGCATTTCCGCAAGAGAAACTGCTAAAGCATGTTGAGCAGCTTCTTGTTTTTTTAATTCAGCGGTATAATCTTTTGTAGTTGCAGTAGAATCTTTAGTTACTTTGGCAAAAGCATCTGCATATATCTGTGCCTTAGCTAATTCCATATTCAAAGGTTCCATTGCTTGTCCAGAAGCAGCAACTTCCTCTTCAAATTCCGCAACAGCTTTTTGTGCCCCTTGAATAGCACTAATCACAGCTACCATTCGTAAAGCATCACCAGAAGCAATTGCTTTATTTAATTCAACATTCAATCCAGCAGCTTTTCCAATAAGTACTTTTCCTTCAGCATCAACTTGATCTGAAATCAAAGATAAATTCGTAACAAATTCTTGATAATTAGTTACGTCAATTGGTTGTGTAAAACGCGCTACTAAATCAGGAATGTCAATACCTATTTTTAATAATTCAGTGCGCAAAACTTCTGCTTGCTCTCCCATCATCCTCATTACAGCAGCAGTTGCTTCCGCACCTTCTTCATACGTATTTGTAATTGTAATTAACTCTTTACTGACATTTTTATTCCAATCACGCACAACAGCATACATACTGTCTTTTTGTGCATCACTAAGTTCATCAAAAAATTTACGAATTTCCGGAGGAATTGTTTGTCTTTTTACAACAACAACATTTTCTAATTTATTTAAAGCATTGTATATTAACTCTACCCATTCATCTAAATGTTCAGATGAAACAGCACCAGATCGTATCAAAACATCTCTAATTGTATCTATCGAATCTCCAAATTCAATGCCAAATCTTTTAGCAACGTTTAAAGCGTTATATAAAATCGCTTCTTGCTGAATACGAGCTTGTTCTAATTTTTGATTTACCTCATCCAATTGTTTTTGAGTAGCTGCTCCAACTCCCAATTCACGATCTTCAGCAAGCATTCCTTCAGATGCCCTTTTCTGAAAATCTAATTTAGTTATTTTAGTATCTAGTTCAGTATAGGCAGCAATCAAAGAGCGTAACGCCTCTTCATTTTTTGCCATAGCTGCACTAAGTAACGCTTCATTTAAATCATCAAAACTATCCCGTGCATTTAAAACAACAGAAGCTAATTCAGGATATTGTTGGATCATTCGTTCTAAAATATGATTATACCCCTGTCCCTTTTTATGGGCTTCTTCAATCTGTTTTCTAAAATCTTCAATTCCATCCGCTTGTTCTTGAGCAGCTTCAGCAGATTCCTTGAGTGTTTGAATCGTATCTTCAACACTATCCTTAAAATGAGAATAAGCAGTCGTAACCGCCGCAATAGCTCCCATTAGCCATAAAAATGGATGAGCTTTAATTAATGTAAATAAACCTGACGTAACTAATGTTAATTTAGCAGTTATTCCAGAAGTTGCCCCAAGAGTAGTAGCATATCCAATAAAAGCTACACGAAGTTTATCAATCCCATTTTTTAATGCATTTATTGTGAGTAAATTAAAAAAAGCCCCACCATATGTAGTAGTCTTTATTGCTTTGATTGCTAACCCTAACGCTCCAAAAGCAAGAGTCGTGGTTGTAACCGCAAATAATAATTTACCACCTATTGTTTCAGAAAGAGAAATTAATCCAGATAAAATAGGACGAATTAAATCAGCTATTAAATGAAGTACTCCCGCAAAACCAGCTTCCCCCATATTCACAGCAAGTAATTTCATTCTGTCAGATACTTGCTTAAATTTAACAGCTAGTCCTTCAGTCTGCACACCAAACATTCGAGCAGCAGCGCCAACTTCATTTAATAAAGTCTGAAAACGAATTAAACCAGCACCACCTTGCTGTGTCAAAACAGCAATTGCAGCAGATGATCGTAATCCAAAAAATCGAATGGCTTCAACAGCGGAAGGGGTGACAAGAGCAACATTATCAATAGCAGTAGCTAATCCAACAATCCTTGGATTAACGTCATCTAATGTCATTCCTGTCGCACGAATAGCAGCAGCAAACTCCTTATTTGGAGCTTGCATATGCATGAAAGTGCGTCGGAGAGAAGTTCCTATCGTACTAGCACGTAAACCAGCATTCGCAAGATGCATGATTGCTGCTGTAGTCTCTTCAAATGAGACGCCAGCAGCATTAGCAACGGGAGCAACATACCCCATTGCTATTTTCAACATATCCAAATTAAGTTTGGATCTATTTATTGCATTTGCAAAAACATCAACAACTCTTTGAGTATCCGAAAATGATAGTCCAAATGCTCGAACCGTAGAAGTTACAATTCCAGCAGCGTCTTTAAAATCAGTAAGTGTACCAGTTGCTAAATGTGCTACGTGTTCAGTTGCTTGAAGAATTTCATTTGTGGTCAAACCCGCTTGACCAAGCGTTTTCATTCCATCAGCAACTTCAGTTGTAGAATATTTAGTTGTAGCAGCAATCTTTTTAATCGACACAGACATCAATTGGATTTGACGATCTGTGGCGTTTGTGATTGCTTGAATGTCTTTCAAAGATTGATCAAATTCAATGATTGCGGTTACTGTTCCCCTAAGTGCGTTTCTAAGTAAAAGAATACCTCCAGCAGCAACAGTAAACGCCGCAAAAGACTTCATTCGTTGAATAACTCTTTGGGTTGCATCCCCAAGAGTATTCATGTGTTGACTTGTTTTTTGAGTAGCTGCTCCTACAGTATTAACAGTAGAAGCAGTTTGTGCCTGTGCTTTTGAAGTTGCCGCAGCATATTGTCCTACAGCTTGTGTGGATTGTTGAATACTAGCTAAAGTTTGTTTCTGTACGTTTAATATTTGACGATTTAAACTAATGATTTTATTAACAGCTTTTTCTAATCCTGCGGTTGGATTAGTAGTTGACAATTTTTTAGAATCCAGCGCACCTTGACGAAACAATGCAAAAAGATTTGCAAGGTCTTGTTGTAATTGCTTAGAGACACCTCCAGCAATATTTATGAATAATCCACCACTAGATGGTTTACTTTGGCCAAAAATAGACATTCTGCTTCCTCACAACAATTATTGTATCGTGCATTTGTTGTGGTTGCGCTCTACGCACATTGAATTACGATAAAAGACCCTGTGCTCTTGTTACTAAATCTTTAAAATTCTTAGCTGCTTTTTCATAATTCACTTCAAACACAATATTAGCAATTTCATAAATTTGATTATTTGTTAATTCATCAAAATCAGGACGTTCTGATTCATCAACAACATATTCCAAAATGACATTTAAATTCTCAAAAATACATTTTTGAATTACAGCTAAAGCATCCGCATTAGTTGCATTCTCAACATTCAAATCGGCATTAATTTCCTCTATCGCTGTCATCAATCTATTAAGTAAGGTAAATTGATCTTTTGCAGAAAGAGGATAAACTGTAATGGAACGTAATTCACGAATGCCCACATCAACTACTTTGATTTCTGGATGCAACTTCTTTTTCTCAGACATTTCAAAAACTCCTTTTTGAGAAACTATGACGGGAAAAAATTAATTGTGTTTACATGTCCACAATTATTCCGAAAGCATTTAATGCGTATAGAACCAAAAATCTCTAAATGCACAACACTTTCGTTACTCACATTCTTGCCAAACCTAAAAACAAAGATTCCATTTGATTTTCTTTGCAATAATTTTTTATTGCATTTCTCACAATAAACCCATGAATGTCCTGTTTGATTAGTTACGTCCATACGGCGCCCCATTTCAACACACTTGGAATCCAAACACTTTTGGATTGATCGGCATTATATGCAATACGACTTTGACCCGATAAAAAAACACACATTCCTCCTGCTTTAGTCCAAGGAACTGTGTATGTATCGTATAAATCAATTTTTCCTGGTTCTAACAACTCAATGACTATATCTCTAGTAGCCGCAAGTTCATCTCCCTCAAAATCATACTTAGAAGTAAGATAAATATACATATATGCTTCACTAACACTTGCTGGATATAATCCTTGTAAAGTTACATTAATATATGTTTTAGGTAATTGTTCGTACTCAGTCCCAGTAATAATCCTATCAAAATATACTGGAATTGACAAATCCGCGTCAATAAAGAATTTTTTTATTGAACGTCGAATGTTTACTTCTTTTAATGTAGCATCCATTTTATAAACCCTTATTCCATTTCTTTCTCAGCATTATCAATTAATTGTTTTAAAAATGGATAAAAAGTTTCCTGTAAAAAACTTTCAGCTAATTGCATCTCAGGATCAGCTTTTCCATCATACTTGATTTCAGCATTATCAAGTAATTTTTTAAGAAAACGCAATTCCTGCAAAGGAAATTCAAGTGTAACCCATATATCTTTCTGCACTACATTAATAAGTCGCATTATTTATGCCCTTCCCATTCGACGCCACATTTTTGCAGTCGCATCCCACATCCAATTAGAGTCACGAATAAATTTTAATCCAAATTCTTCTACAATTTCAATTCCTTTAATTCGTTTCATCTCAGCATTTGTAATAGATGTTGTAGATGCATCTATTACTGAATTTATCATAGTATCCGCACTGCGATTAGGATTCATAGGAGTTCCCGTAGGAGCTTTTCCAGTATTTGTAGGCTTTTTCCCCAAATACGTATCATATCTAACAGCAATTTTTTCTGATGCTAAATCATTGATATCCATCAACCCTTCATAATCAATGATTACAGCTTCATCAATCATACTTCCTAAATTACCAGATGAATTAAAATCACGTAACAATGCATCTATACGTGGAATTAAAAGATTAGACACTTCTGTTTTTAATTGGGGCGCATATGCATTAACCCAACGCACAAAACCAACTGAAAAAAATGGTCGAGGGGGTTGTCCACTAGATGACGTAGCAAATGTTCCGCCCCATTCTAATTGTTGAGCATATTTATTAATGTCAGTCCAATTGCCAATTTTTTCAGAAGATTTTGATCCTTTTGGAATACCTACTCTAAATTTCCCCCCACCTAAATCCGTAACCCCAATAGCACTCACCATACTTTCAGTAGCAATACCCTTAAATAAAGATAACCCCAACTTTTGTTTACGTGCATACCAAGCAGGATGTAAATCAGGAAACATCCATGCATACTCATTTGTTTGAATTGCTTTTTTAATATAAGCAGCAGCATGATTCGCCGCTTTTCTTGTCAAAGAACCCCCGGGACCAAACCAACGAACTAACCCACCCTCTAACAATTTAACTGTTTTTTGGGCATTATTTAATGCTCGATGTATCTTTCCTACATCTTCCCAGCCCACACCGAGCATTGTTGCATGACGACCACCAGCAGCCATAACCTATCCCGTAAATTCTCCCAAATCACAAATTTTAATTCCTTCCAACCTGTTCGCTTCAACAAGTTCAACCATCCATGTTTCCATGTCAGTTGATCTCCATGGAATTACTTCAACAATATCATTTATTTTAACATCTAAATCACTCGAAACAATAAATTTTCTTTTTTTCAATTGGAAACGTCCATAAATATCATTATCTATTAACTTATGTCCCCATTCAAGCATCCCTGAAAACAAACAATGCTCATTTTCTACAACATAATCATACCCAGAAACTAATTTATAATTATCATTACGTCTGGGCTCCCCTTTACGTTTTGAAGAAAAAGTAGAATTACATTTATACATAAAACTTTCTTTTGTAATCACTTCTCCTTCAAAATACTCACTGACATCATTAGAAATTAAATAAAAGGTACCATCAGACAAAAGTTTAATTCTATCCCCTGGTTTAGATGTAGTGTTATAAGCAAACGACACTAAAACTTGAAATTCATTTTCAAATGGAATTCTAGTGCCCCAAAAACGTTTAAAATCTACAAAATCTGAAGTAATAGTTTTTGTTACATGATCATATACTTCACAAGGTTCTCCAACCTCATGAATGACAGATCGAATATCTTCTCCAAGGATATTAGTCATAATTTAATCCTTATTCGCAAACATATGCTCCATAGAATTTCCAAACTTATCATATACAAATCCATTTCTAATATAAAATCCCATTACTCCACTAAAAGGAATGTTCAATAAATCAGGATCAGTATTCAGAGCATTCTCAAATTTAGTATCCATATCTTGAATTAATGTATTGTAATGATTAAAACGATCATTCAAGGATAATTGCTTATACTTGAATCTGTGTGCAGATTGAATACGTAAAATATCCAAACTATGTCGTTTTGCACGTTCAATTATCCATAACTGCAAAGCTGATTTTTCTATTGGAAATGATGTTCCTAATTCCAATACAGCTTGTTCACAGCAAAACTCTAATTCTGCTTCTTGAAACAAAGAAGCAGATGTTCCTAAACTTATTTGAACACGTTCAATAAGATCATCAAGATCAAGAATACTCATAAAACTCTCCTATCCAATTGTCCGTGTCTGATTAGACCAAACTTTGTGTTTGTTCATCATTTCCTCGGTTAATTTATCTTTCTCTTCCTGACTCATCTTAGCATATGCTTCGGGAGATTGAAATATTGGTAAATCTTGGTTTTTCGGTTGCTTCAACTCTCCAGTTGGAGATGGTTTTGATTTCATTTTCACACCATGAATTGCAGCATGAAATTCAAACTCATGATTCTTTATTTCCATATCCTCATTCAATAAAGAACACATTTGCTCATATAAACACGCCACTTGTCCGTATGTAAGGCCACCTTCCCAATAAGACAGAATATTGAAATGTTCTAGTCGATAGCCCGGATAAAATCGAAGTAAACGTGCAATAACTTCATCCGGGTCTATCTTCTTTTTCTTTACGCTGTCTTCATCCCTGGGAACATTACTCCCTTCAGATTGGTCAGGAGGCCCTGGATGTTTTTTCCTGGTTCCTCAAAATTATCCGTGTAAACAATTTTGATAATCTCTGACAACTGATGATTCGTCAGATTATCAATATCCACCGTTTCTTCAGTTACAAATTTCATGAATTCTGGAATATTCTCTGTGATTGTTTCTGCAATATAAGAGAAAAATTCAGCATTGGAAAATTGCTTATCCCTCATTTCACCGAAAAACTTATCCATCAAAGAAGTAAAAAACTCAACCAGATTAGTCTGATCTTTGATAGACAATGGATAAATTTGAATTGACTTGAGTTCCCTAACTCCAACATCTACCTTCCTAATTCTCGGATTCATCTTACCAGCCATAATCATTCCCCTTGTAGATTGAACCTACCCTGTAAAAGTACCAAACAAAATTACGCCGGTTGGCATTGTATTCCAAGCAGCGTTTCCACCATGGATTGCATCAGCATACCTTGATTCAAAAACAGCATTCAAATTTGTTCCATCTGTATTGGTTGGAGACATACTTGCTTGCATTCTGACTATGGCTTTTGGAAAAATAATTGCCATATAATTTTTTTGATCTGGATATACACAGACAGCTTCTACTCGTAATTCAGTTGAATCACCATCCAATCCTAACGGAATAGAACCTGTCAAAACTTTATCATATGCAGTAGAAACAGGATTTAACCCCATTGAAATAGCGAGATTGCGTACAGTCATTTCTTGAAATTGGACACTTAACGATACTTGAGTACGTAAAGGAATGATTTTTCTGTCCCTCTTCCCTAAAATATCGACTTCTTGAAATTCTTGAGAAAAAGAAAACTCCGTAGATGCAAGAGCACCAACGGAGTTAGTAGCAGTGTATGTAAAAACCTGAGTGGCAGTAGCTATATGGGTAGAACTTAATCCACAAAAAACTTTAGCAACCCCTAAAAGAACAGATTGCGTGTATTTCGTTGTTGCCCCAATACGCATAATAATACCTTTGCTTGCGTTTCATTTTTACAAAACCTCTTAGTGGATTACACCACTATTGAACTACTGTTTTGAGAATAACGGGGTGGAAAGAGTTTGTCAACTTGAAAGAACCAGCAGGACATAATTGCCCTGCTGGTTCTGATTATAGATTTAAGTGAAATAGATACGTCCAAGAGGCATATCATCCCAAGCAGCATCACCACCGGTTGTATCGCTATCGGAACGTTTGCTCTCTATCGTAATGGGCACGTTAGCGTTGTCTTCAGCAGCAAAGTTCAGGTTCACTGAAGAAGTGACGTTGGCACGGGGAAAGATAATATACATTTTGTTAGTGCCATTTGGATACGTGTAAACAGCCTCGGCACGAACAAACGCCGGAGCTACCATCGTACCAAGAGTAATCTCGCCACTATGCGCCTCAGTATAACCAGTAGAAGCATCAATACCACGCGCAAACGCCAAGTTGCGAGGATGAATTTCTTTGAACTCGCACTCAAGTTGAGCCGATTCACGAAGAGGAATCGTCATATCTTCCAACATCGGGAAACCAGATTCCAACTTCCAATACTCAACATTAGAAGTGAATGAAGAACTGTTCAATGCACCGAGAGAATCATCAGTCTCATCCAGAACAGCCGTAGTTGATGCAATATTCGCCGCAGACACACCAACCAGAATCTTAGCCAAACCAAGTGCTACAGTACTGGTATCTTTGGTAACAGGACCACTTCTTGCCATAATTAAATCCTCCTAAGTTTTTGTCTTTCGTATTACTTTTCGTTTTGGAGAAGATTCAGTCTTTTTTGCAACTGGCTTCTTCTTTTTCTCCACAGAAACATTTGAATCCTCATCATTATCTGAAGTAACAATCAGTTCTTTATCCAACATTACAACATCTTCAGATAATTCGGGCTCAATTTTTTTAGACTCATCTTCAACCCATTCCAAAACTCGTACAGTCCTTCTTCCAGCAATGGCATCTTCCATGATCATGTCTGGAATTCCTCCGGGGGAATCTACAGAGTAAATCCCCCGGAGGTGTAAAGAACCATCTTTCTTTTTATACGAGTATAGAGTCTGTACTCGTTTAATCTGCATAGAATCCTCCTAGCGTTTCCGCTTTGACTATCGAACTACAAGACGCATAATGGCATTAGGCCAGTACAAAACGGGGAGTCCCTTATTTTGCACGCGCAACCAAATACCATCCGGGTCCCATTCTTCCTTCATGTCAAGATAAGCACCCCAAGTACGATCATTGCCGAAAGGTGCTTCCATGAACTCAGCAATAGGTTCGTTATCAATGGTTTTAGAGAAGAACAAGAACTCATCCACATTCGCAAAACGCTTGCGCATTTGAATGCGGGAAGAACCAGCAACATAGTTAGCCGCAGTTACGCCGCCGCCAGCAAGGGTAATAACATTGGTGGCAAAATTGATCGCCCCAATAGTAGCCGCTTCCCAGGCAAAAGGTTGTCGCATGTTGTACACGCGTACTTGCTGACCGACTTCCATATCCGTAGTGTCTTCAACGGTGAAAGTAGTGGCATTGGTGACAACAGTAACCCAAGATGAAATGTCGAACCACTCATCGTAAATAACCAGATTGCCAATACCGAGCAGATTAGCCAGAACAATAGCGGGTTTGGCAAACAGATCGCCCTCGCCGAAAGTGGACTTCATCAACAAGGTCTGCAACTGAGGATCGAACATCATAAGCTGCAACAGAGAAGTGGTAATGACCGCATATTCCGGTTCCTTACCAACCTCATCCACATACGCCTGACGAACATCGAGAATATCCCGAATAGGCGTAGCAGTCGCACCAGCAACTCCACCGCCGACATCCCAACGATCCGCTCCACCCAAAGTAACCGTATTCTGAGCAGGTACATTGTAGTTGACGGTGAATTTCACTCCACCCTGCGCCTGATAAGAAATGGCATTGGTGAACAACATCTGAGAAATCATCCATTCCTTACGTCGATCACAACGAGCACGAAGCCGTTGATTCTGACGGGCAAGCTGCTTTTCAGCAGTGTAGTAAGTCTGTTCAGTCAAAGGATGACGAAGGTTGTTCAGCAAAACTTCATCCAGAAAGATTTTCTCTTTCCAGTAAGCCGCAGCCGCCGAACCTTCACTATGGAATATGTCATCGCCAATTGCCGGGGACGGAGCACCAGGAGCAACAAACGGAGTCATACCTACACTACCGTATTCTACCTGCCACCTAATAGTATCCGAAGGATACTGCGTGTCCTTAAACAAATTAAGGAACATCAGATTTTCCGGCTTGGGAAACTTTTTATACAACTTATTCAAAGTTTCCAGTTTGAGTACATTCACTCCTTTCATAATTTTATCTCCTTTTTTGATTATTCGATCTCATACGTCAATGCTTCTGACGCAGTATCATTCAGTAAACTCCCACCCTTTGCCGTAATCGTCATTTCTCCAGTAACAGCTTCCCCACTGAAAGTGAGTTTTACATATTCTGGAGCAGCATTGTACGTTACTGCTGACAATACCAAATCAGTTGTTCCTGCTTCAAATAACCAATTATCCGTATCGGTAACTGAACTCGTAAAAGTTCCTTTAGCAGGAGAATCAATATTAAGGCAAAGTTCACCACTGGTTGAACCAGCAGCAATCTCACCACTATATAGGACAAGGGTGTAGCTTGTGTCAGGGTTAATTCCCCCTTCCCTTTGAATATGTTTCAGCGCAAATGCTCCCTTAGAAAGAAGCTCATTGTGTGAAAAATACTCTTCGAGATATTCCAACGTCTTTTTGATTGGAATACCTACTTTGGCCATCAAAGCAACGGAAGCATCTAACATGACAGCCTCCTTTACCTCAATATATAATGGCGTCCATTATTCCCGCCGTCAAGAGTCATACCCATCCGAGTCAAAACGGTAGCATTAATGTTTTCAATAACATCCTCATAAAGAACGGCATTGCTCACGACAACCGAAGCCAAAGCACCATTAAGAGTAACGGTGTCCTCACCCTCGCCAGTATCAATATCCTGATCGAGAATATAGAAAGTAGAGTTGTCAAGAGCAGTCGTATCGTCGGCAGCAGCGCCAGTACGGTGCATCAAACAAGCACCCTGAGCAGTCGTAAACTGAGCAGAAGTGATATTCGCCGTCATGGTGATAAGAGCAGTAGTTCCAGTGCGATTAATTGTAAGAATCGTGCATCGCTCCCAAACACCAGCACCGTTATTGCTATAAAGAATGCAAGTATCACCAACAGCAAAACGATAAGAATCACTGAGACTGATCCGACAAGTGGCATCCCCTGCACCACCAGCCGCATTAGCGGTCAAATAAGATTTACCGATAGGCGAATGATCCGTAGTAGTGGTAAACGCAGCAAAAGGCACGACACGATCATCACCAGCAAGAACAGCCATTACCGTTCCGACATCCAAATGTCCGAATCCACCCCTGACAGTTTTTTCAAGCAGCAAGGCACTTTCTCGCCGAGAGAAAAACAAACGCTTTTTTACAGTGCGGGTCATCCCGGTCAAATTGACCTGGGGAACAGCGCCCCCGAGACCAGCAGTGGTTTTCCCGATTCCGATAGGCATAATCTATCCTCCTAATTTCCGTAAATTGTTAGCTTTGTACGCTGTTGAACATGCGGTCAACATCATCATCCTCAGTATTATTACTGTGGCTCTGACCATCCGCAGCCAGACCCAATACATCGGATTCACTTTCTTCAAAAACCCATTCCTTAACTTCAGCTTCAACAGCTTCAGTAAACTTAACAGTATCCAAAGTATCATTTTCAACAAAAGCATTAAAATCAATGACTTTCTTTACTTTGGAATGCAATCGAGCAGGAATGGAATGTTCTTGCAGTTTTTGATCAATGATCTTTTCTGCACTAGCACGCATGACTTGTTCTTTACGCAACGTTTCTTGACGCTCCAATTCAGACAAGCGCACTTCATACTTTTTGATGGTTTCACTCAAATCAACACTGGAACTTTCCAAAGCACTCTTTTCTTGCTGCAATTGCGTAATTTGATTTTGCAGTTCAGAAAGTTCAGTATCCTTGGATTGCAGTGTCTCCATAACCTCATCGTGCAATTCAACATTAATTTCCTTCAGCTTATTCAAACTCATACATACTCCCTCCTTATTTTCTTCAGTTAATCGCACAATCGAAACTTCCACACTTTCTTCTTCATCTGAAAAAGAAGCTGTGTTTGGATCAGCTCCAAATACACAAACAGATGCCTCTTTAAACAGACTTTTCCGGATAATGCTTCCCGGACCTTTTAATTTGTAACCATTGACTTCGGCTTCGCTACCTTCAGCAAGTTCTTCTATTACTAAAGGACGGATGCCAATTGAGGCTTGATATGGAAATCCCGCATCAAGATTGGATTTGAATTCTTGGGCAGATTCATTCTTCAAAAGATTGATTTTCTCAAAAAACACTTGGTTGTTGTCCAAGCTAGGAGTAGTATTCGCTACTCCAATTTTTTTGTCAAGTTCATGTTGCTCTAAAATCGGAAAACGTTTTCCTTTGAATTGGATTCCATTGACATCAATTGCCAAATCACCACCCCAAAAAGTACGTCCCTTTATTACCTTGCCACTGTAAGCCAACATCGAGAAAGATTGCGTATCATCTTCTGATTCTTTTTCAGACAATTGAATACCCGTATCTTCCAGAAAAACCATTTCCTTTTTAGGAATTTTTAATTCCTGCATGTGCATATTCTCACCTCCTTATAAGGTATTTCAAAAACCCACTTCTTTTTCAATCACATATAAAAATATGATTGTCAAGTTACTTTCCATCATCTTGTTTATCACTGGGGTCTGGTCCACGTTCTCCCTCTGTTTTTTCTTGTGCCTTCTCTTGATCAATTACAGATAATGTTTCTGGTAAAAACTCATCTTCCAATGCTTTTGCTCGACGTAATGCACTATAATTGGGAAATCCAATTCTACGTGCCACTTCATTTCTTGGTATCCCAAGAGTATCGACAACAGAAGCATGTTTACTTCCTAAAAGTGCCTTCGCAATGGATTCCATATCCTCTAAACGAGATACAGGAAGTGCTATGTCTATCATTTTATAGACTGGTTTCTTGATTTTACGTTTGACTGGTTTTTGATTTTTAAAATCTATGACCTCCATTACATTACGTTCATATTTAAAATCAGATCGGGCCAGTGATCTGAGGTAGCAAATTGGTTTCCAAAAATGGTACGTTAAAAAGATTTTAAAATAATGAAGTTCATCATTAATACGATCCCCCTGTGGACCTTGAGATGCTTTCACAGAAGCATACGTACTTCTATAATCACCCAACATCACATCCTGGGGCTTTTGAAGTCCTGAACTAACCATTTGCATAATGTCAGTATCTTGATCAGAAATAGACGCTAATTTAGGATTGATGCACTCAAGCGTCATTCCAGGGGGAAGCACAAGTGTGCCCCCCGCATCCTTTGGCTGCATAATGCCTGTCTTTTTTCGATCTTCTTCAGATAATTGAAGCCAATTTCTAAATGCTTTAATATCTTCCATTTTAATCACCCAGAGATATGCTCCAGATGATTTTTTATGATCAATTTCATACATTTTTAACTTCTCATAATGATTCACCCATTCAATAGTTGTCTTAATATGACTGGCATTACGTTTCGTCATAAATCCAGCATTCCAATGCAAAATAAAGCGTTGATACCCATTTAATTGTTTGAATGGGGCTTTATTTGGATACTTCGCTTTAGCAAATTGTAACTTCTTTTCATCATAACTAGAATGATCTTTTACCGAGGCTTCCAGATCAGGATAATAACAAATATTAATAGATGGAATTAATGATTGAGTATTCGCAACTATGCCTTTTTTATTCATGTTTTCAAAATTCACAACATAAAATAAAGGGAACGTCTGTTTTGTAGGATGAAAAATAATCCCCGAATTATTGTCTCCCCCATTTCCAATTGAAGCTGGAGGAATAAAATCAATTTCTACAAATCCATCAGAATGCAATGTAAAACACAAAAACAACTCCCCTTCAATTTCTTTACGAGCGCAATATTTAGGGAAATTCACATATAAATCATTTCGTGGATCTTCCACAAGTTCATCAATGGTTTCCTGTAAATCATATGTCTGTCCCGTAAATTCAAATCCCCAACCAGCCATTCGTCCAGCAATATCCCGAACATGTGAATTAATCTGAGGATTGCTGTCTGCTTTATTCCAACACTCTTTCTGCAACGTTTGTAAATCCTGCAAATCACCATCCGTTACAATAGGAAATCCATCCGCATCATATTTATGTCTCGTATGACTTCCCATTAACGGAAAAGCAAATTTAGATAGTACCTCATCTGGCATCAACATCAACTTGTCTGCCATTTCTGAACTGGCAATAACATTATATACAGACTTTTCCTCACTCATTGTTTCTCTCCTTTTATAATCCATATGTTAAACGACGCTCATCTGGGATAAAATTTCCAAAAAATGAATTCCCTCCCCTATCCTTAAAATCATCCACACCTAACTCTCTTCCCCCATAAATAGTCCACCCTAAAGCATAAATAGAATCATCTTGTACCCCTTTATTATCCCCCTTTTGAGGACTTCCATACCATTTGGTAGGTGGATGATAATCAAACATTGACAATTCTTCTGACAAAATATTTTCAGATTGAGAACCGGGTACAATAATGTGTGGAGATTTGAAACGTCCATCCTGTAAAATTAAATACAATTCAGAAAATGCCTTTTTCTGTAACATGTAAGTAGGAAATACCGGCTCAAATTTAATTTCATTTTCTTCACACCAAGGAGCCAAATCCCAAGTGCCCCATCGTTCAGAACATAACGAATCAATTCCATCATATTCATTAACTGCTTCTCTAAGTTCTCGTTTAATTGATTCTAATGTAGCATCTTCAACCCATGCTAAATGTAACAATAAATAAATGTATTCATTAATATCTACTGGTTTAGGAACGTAATTTGGATTAGCACTTCCCATCAATCCTTTTGCAACTACTGTTAAAATAGTTCTCGCCATTGGGTCACGCGCCATTGGGTCTGATCTATCCAATCCAGCTAAAATTCCCCATTTAGTTTGATAAATTCTGCCCAATTTTTTTAATTCAGTATGTGTAGCTAACTTAGGCATTGAAATTGTATGAAGTTTATAATAGTCATCCATTGGAATTAATTTACGATGTAATTCTATAATTTTCTGTTCATACACTTCCCTTTTATTTTTACGTGTTCTTTTTCTTTGATCTGCTGACTGATTTTTTCTAAAATCAGTATTATCAATCTTCACTTGATAATTCTGAATATCCTCACAAATACTTTTAACCGTTCCATCATCTATTTTAATCTCATTATTATCTTTAAATCCAAAATAATAAATTGATTTAACAACTGATTCTGTAAATAATTTACCACCTTCCAATTCCCAAACATTTTTAAAATAACGATCAAAATCAGCAGGAGGGAACTTCCTTTTATAGGAATCCAACTGCGCTTTATCCATTAAAGGATGCCAATATTCATCTGGAGTCGCATTTGGAGCACTTCGATAACTAAAATAAGTCAAACGATCATTTTCTTCTTTAGCTCCTTTATAGAGCCGATATAACACATGATCTTTTGTGGATACTGTGCTGTCAATAGTCCCTAGTGCATTAATAATGTTACGTACAGAACCATCCAATTGCACAAAAAATTTAGGGTCTTTCATGTCAAACATTTCTGAAAACGTATATCCAGTGATATTTGAAACAATACCACTGTATGTTGATATAGGCTGAAAAGAAGAAATAACTTCTCCTTTAGAATTTTTAAGAAAAGTTTGTCCTCTTTGAATATTTACTTTTCCAATGACATTTACCAATTTTGGACTATTCAGAAGTACATTTTGAATCATTTCATAATGTACAAATTTAGTTTGATCTTTTGACAATGCTCCAAACACTATTTGCTGTCTTGGAAAACAAAAAAACTTCCATAATTGTATTAAACATACCATAAATGATTTGCCCTCACCTCGCGGCCAGCAAAAAACAATCAATCTATGTACAAATCTCCCATTTCTCATTTCAAGAGCTTCACGAAAAACAACTTTTTGATTTTCCCACATTTGTTTGAATGATTTTCCAGTCCCAGGATCAGGATCAGCACTTAGATCACATGGGTATATCCATTTAGGAACAGGACTATTTGCTTGTGGAACAGCAAAACGCACATTTTCTTCAACAAATGCAATAAATCCATCCGCCCCACTTTGGTAAAAAGGAATACGTGAAAAATCCATTTTGTCCATAAACTATTTCCTCACTTCTGTATTGGGCCTTTCTCCAACATCTCTCAATCCGGCTCTTTGTAATGGACTCAATACCCTGACAGTTATTTTGGGTTCTTTTTTCCTTTTACGTTTCCTTTTAGTAGATTTTTTTAGAACTTTAGGAGTTTGTTTTCGTTTATTTGTATCAAAAAGTGTATTATATTGCTCTATTTCATCTACAGGAATTCCATCCTCACTAATTTCGTCTTCATTTTTGTCATACTGATCCCCATCAAAATCAATTCCCGAGCCTTTTTCGTCACTAACTGTTATATTATTATCATCGTTATTTTTAGGATTATCATTCACGCAGTATAAAGCATCTAAAAACGCATCATCTCCAATTTCTGATGGACTTTTTTCCATCTTGATTCCACTTCCAATATCCCTCCAGACCCCATGAATAGTTTTAATGATTTCTCGTATCTCTTTATACACAGGATTGATTTTGCTATCTCCACGGGCAGAATAAACCATCACATCATTATTTCCGAATTCATACAACTTGAATTTGAACAATTGAGCGTACAGAGGAATCAGAGAAAATCCAAACTTAATCACATCCTCATGTTCATTTCTCTTGTCTTTTTTCATTTTGCGAGCAAATGCGAACATCACATTTCTTATATAGCGCATTTGCATAACGCATTTATCCGTTCTTCCAGCTTTTCCCAATCCCTCTTTCCCTTCTTTCATTGTCCATTTTCGTACATATGTACAACGATCATACACAACGCACTTTTCGTATTCACAGGGAACAGCAAAATCCCATGCTACAAGATAAAAATCATTGACTCCATTCGTATTCCAACTTCCTTTCTCCAATCGTACCTGTCCAACTCGATTCCTCAAATCTCCAATTGCAGGAAGTCCATTTCCTTGAGCATTATGTGACATAATAAATTTCCCTTATCAATCCTTTTTATCTACTCAGCAGGAATCATATCTTTTCCAATCCGAGTAGAGACTGTTTTGATTTTACACACACTAGCAGGAAACAGAACAAACGCATTCCCATCCTCCCCAACAAACCTCAAATCCCAAAAACAATTCACATCCCTTCCCACATCCATCTCCATACTATCCTTCGCACTAATCGTAATCGTCAACTCCTTCTCAATAATATCCAATTCCAACCCACTTCCATTCTCCGTCTCTTCCTCAGTATCAATCCCAAACAAAACCCCACTCTCATTCAATTTCTCCCTAATCTGCATATAAACATCATATCCATCCAAATCCACATCAATTCCACTCAAATCCACAACCTCCAAATAACTCCCCCCTACAACAATCTCCATATCCATAATACCCCTCCAATAAAAAATTTACATTTTTTTACAAAAAAACCCACAAAAATATAAAAAATTCACATAAAAATCCCTTCAAATTCATAAATAAATCAATGAATTTCATTTGTCAAAAAATCAGAACATAATGTCATAACTTTTAAAAATAGCTAAGAAACGTAGTGGAAACGCATATCAGTGTAATAAATTTACATAGATGATTTCAATATAGTTAAACATGTCATTTAAATCATCTAAAATGTCAATACTTTCAAAAATAGCTGAGATTTGTGGTGGGTACTCTCACGTAGGTTATATACACATATTCGTGCTCATTTGCGTAGGGGGTTGGCCTCCTACAGAGTGCACAAGGTTTGCCTCGAAAGAGGCACCCGGGCGCTTCCCAAAGGTATTGTGGGAGGCTCGAGGGAATACAAGAGCAACCTTTATTCCTTGTCTGGGAACCTGCCTAGTTCTTTGTCATAGCGTATCGAATTAGATACTTATCCCGTAGGGGTTGCGCACAAGGTTGTTTCACTTTGCGCAACCCCCCATATAGCAACCTCCTACAAGGAGGAGGAGGAAAGCATATGGAGAAGGGATTAATCAGTTCGAATACAGCCCCCTAATCAACCCCCCCGAAAGGTGCCAAGTCCCATACATCCCTTTCCTTTCCTGTTCTTTCCTTCCTGCCTTGTGCGCTAGGAAGGAACAGGGACAAGGCAACCCCTCAAGGAATAGCAACCCTTGAGGAGTTGCCTTGGTTCCGTATACGTCAAGCTTTATATCACTTTGTTTGTTTGCGAGAACAAACAAGGAAAGTGCCCAAAGGGCAGAAACAACCCCTAGCAAGGAATTCTGCTTGAATAAGAAAGTGACAACCGACGAAAACAAGGAACAAGATACATTAAAGGACATTCCATCCGATAGGGGAATTTGATAGGATAGATAAGGTAAAGCATACGAAACAATAAAGGTTGTCGTATGTTTTGGGCTTTGTTTAGGGGTTGCAAGGTGCCAGGTTGTATACTGGAACCTTGCAACCCTTGAAAGTTTAAGGATTATGCTTTGAATTTTCAAGGGTTGCAATGAGGCAATCAATAAACAAAAGGAAGGATATATGAACAAGAAACAGCTTGAAAAACACATTGCACAAGAAATTGAGAGTATATTACGAATTATGTCTAATTGTAAACAAGAAACAGAACAAGGAAAAGCGGATTATCATTATTATCAAGGGCAATATCATGCTTTATTGGATATATCAAGGCATATAAAGTAAGGTTATATCTTGAAAGGCGGGGCTATTTTTCCCCGCCTTTTATATAGATGCAATCTTGCATCCAACCCGCAACCCTATTGGAGGGAATTATGTCTACATTTACGATGGACCAGGTAGTGGCAATGCCGGAAGAATCCATGAATAACCTAAGCAAAGCAGAATTGACAGGTATCTTGGGAGAATTGTTTGAATATCCTTCCGAGGATACGGAAGGCCCAGCACGCATGTTGCGCCGGATGCTCCGTGCAGAAATAGGTGCCGAGGTTGCGAACCGGGCCCGGGTTGTGGCCGAGAATCGGAAGACCCGTGGCGCTGGGAAAGTGAAGGATTCCGGTCCTTTGTATACGCGACGGGCAAAGTCCATCCGTCGCGTCCTGGGCACGGACAAAACCCGCTGGGATATGGACAACCCCCCAGTATTAAACGAAAAGGGGGGAGTTGGGGCGGAGTTTGCCGACAATCTTACAGACATTGATCTAGAGACTCTCATATCAGAATTATCCTTTTGCCCAGAGGAATTTGAAGCCCGTTGGAGGTATGATAGGATTACTTCGGTACTGGGTGCCCTGTACAGGGCCGAATTGCTAGATGGAGACTTTGCCGCCCTTTTGGAAGGGTTGGCTGGGGAACTCCAGTAATTGATTATTGGATACTGGGCCTGGGGATTCCTGGGCCAAGTATCCATCCATGGATGCAATTATATTGGGTACATGGATGGATGCTTTTCTGCATCCTTTTCCTGACAATCCTATAACCATATTCTGGAGGTACTGTTATGCGAACTGTAACCGATTATTCTGTAATTGGCATTGCTAGGAATTCCAAAATTTCTGTAGGACGATCTCCGGACCCGAAGCCTGCTATCGGGAACTCCGTTCCCGTAATCCGTATTCCCAGGGGGGCGTGCCCTGGAGATGTAAAGCGCCTGGCATGGACAAGGTTTGGGGAGGGCGCATGGCGTGCATAGTAAAGTTTTGGAACGAAACCATAGGGAATGTCTGCGGATATTCCCTGCAACCAAATTGGAGGATATTATGCGACATCCAACTATTATAGACATGATTCGACACCACCTGAACCCTCTCCACATCCGCTGCCGGATGATGGGGATGGGTTTTTCCCGGGACGTATGTCTCCGGGTTTGTTCTTGGTATGAACGCCGGGTATATCGCCCGGTACTGGGATAGTTCCTGACCCGGTACAATTGCGCCAGGATGCCGCTATACTTCGGTATGGGCGTATTCTGGCTGATCCGC
>Ga0209498_1000429_pt1 | contig 25686 bp, 23 predicted proteins | sample WalLakDeSediment_FD_184131 | JGI IMG/M metagenome (GOLD analysis project Ga0209498, IMG submission 184131) | Lake sediment microbial communities from Walker lake, Nevada to study Microbial Dark Matter (Phase II) - Walker Lake 11/02/13 Deep... | ecosystem: Environmental > Aquatic > Freshwater >...
TCCGGCAATGAGCGCACCCATATCGAGCGCGATAATTCTTTTTGTTTTTAGATTTTCAGGAATATCACCAGAAACAATACGATGAGCAATACCTTCTGCAATAGCGGTTTTCCCTACCCCGGGTTCACCAATCAAAACAGGATTGTTTTTTGTTCTTCTGGAAAGAACCTGCAGCACTCTTCGTATCTCTTCATCTCTACCAATAACAGGGTCGAGTTTTCCCTGCTTAACAAGTTCATTTAAATCTCTTCCATACTTTTCGAGTGATTGATATGTATCCTCAGGATTTTGTGAAGTTACACGTTGAGCACCTCTAACAGTTTTTAAAGCCGATAGAACATCGTTATAAGTGATTCCATTATCACGCAGTAATTGTCCCGCTTTTCCTTTATCGTTTGAAAGTGCAAGCAGAAGATGTTCTGTTGAAGTATATTCATCTTTCAGATTGCGTGCCTCTTCTGCAGCTGTATCGAAAAGCTTTGCAAGAGTCTGGCTCATTTGCTGATTACCCAGGCCAGTCCCGCTAACCTTTGGCAGCGATTCAAGCAGTTGATTAACTTTTATCTTTACTGCACTAAAATTGCCGCCAGTCTTTTTTATAATTGATTCAGCAACATTTCCGCTTTCCTGCACGATTGAAGCGAGCAGATGTTCCGATTCAACAATCTGGTTATTGTAGTTCTGTGCAATTTCAATTGCCGTCTGAACAATTTCCTGTGCTTTTACTGTTAGTCTGTTAAAATTAAATGCCATAGTCTATTCCTATTCTTTCCTTAATCTTTCCTAAGCTTCGATAATTCTTTAAATAATTTTTTTTCATTATCTGATAAATTTTTTGGTATCGTAACATGAACATTCACGAACAAATCTCCCCTTTCATTATCTTTTTGCAACCCCAATTTTTTTAATCTCAATAGTTTTTCAGATTCTGTTCCTTCGGGAATAGTAATACTGATTTTATTTCCATCGAGAGTTTTAATTTCCTCTTTCCCGCCAAGCACCGCCGTGTAAAGGTCAACATCAAGATTATAATAAAGATCATCATCTTTAATTTCATAAAAAGGATGTTGCAGAATATGAAGATTTAAATAAAGATCACCCTTGTTTCCACCGGTTGTTCTTGATCTTCCCAAACCCTTGAGTCTGAGCTTTTGTCCGTCTTTTGTGCCCGGATTAATTTTTATTTTTAACTTCTTTCCATCAATATTTATTTGTCTTTCACCGCCATTGAAGGCCTCTTCAAGTGTTATGTTCAAGCCTGCTTCAACATCCACGGCAGTTTGTTGATGTTGTGTTGATCCACCGAATCCACCCCTTCTTCCAGTTCCACCAAAAAAAGATTCAAAGAAATCAGAAAATCCACCACCCATATTTCCGAAAACATCATTTATATCGCCGGAAAATTCATAAGTAGTTCCTCCGCCTCTTCGTGCACCGCCAAACTGTGAAAAGAAATCACCAAAGTCTCCGCCAGCATGCTGATATTGTTTCCAGTTAGCTCCAAGAGTATCGTACTTTTTTCTTTTTTCAGGATCGCTTAATACTTCGTGAGCTTCTGTTATTTCTTTAAACTTTTCTTCAGCAGCTTTATTGTTTGGATTTTTGTCAGGATGATATTTTACAGCAAGCTTTCTGAAAGCTTTGCTTATTTCTTCTTTAGTGGCTGACTTCTCAACACCCAATATTTTGTAGTAATCTTTGAATTCCATTTTAACAACAATAAGTTTTTTCTCTCACAATTAAAATAAAAAGGGTGACTGTAAATCACCCTTTACATTAACATACGTGATCTTCTTTTAGTTAACTTTTATCTCGATCTCTTTTGGTTTTACTTCGTCTGCTTTTGGAATAGTAATCGTTAACTGACCATCTTTGAACTCAGCTTTGATCTTATCTTCTTTAATCTCTTTCGGAAGATTGAATGATCTGTAGTACTTGCCATAAGTTCTCTCGACTCGATGACACTTTGTATCTTTCGATTCCTGTTCCTGAATTCTTTCGCCACTGATACTCAACTGACCATCAGCAAAAGAAATTTTAACATCATCTTTTTTCATCCCTGGAAGATCAGCTTTGATCATGTAGTTATCTTTGTCTTCAAAGATATCTGTCAACGGCATCCATACAGCATTCTCATAACCATTTTCGGAGTTTTCCTTTTTTGAAAGACCAAACCTTTCCTCAAAAGATCTGAACATTCTGTTGAACTCTCTCTCAACATCTAAGAGTTCGCGAACAGGATTAAATCTGATAATTGCCATATTAATTCTCCTTTCATTTATTTTTGAATTATTCATTTTATTGCTTTAAACTCCGCTATCAATAGACAATCGCTGTGCCGAAATACAAATATAGCCATAACTCCTTATAAAATAATGCGTTATAGGAATTATTAATTTCAATACTCTACAAGCCCTTATTGGCAGACATTCGGAATTATATGCATTATTATGAGCATAGCGGCGGATTTTATGTGACATTATTGCAGACGGAGATCGGGCGCTATTTTTTGTGAATTTTAGGCGAAAATTGCTAATATTCCAATAAATAGTTATTTTTGCGCCCGCTTTTTCAATAGCAAATGAAGACAGAATTAAAAGAGGATACAATTATTGCACTCGCTACTCCGCACGGGGTTGGTGCTATATCGATTATTAGATTGAGTGGACCAGAGTCCCTAAAGGCTTCGGATAAGGTTTTTTCAGGAAAGCAGAGAATTGCTGAGGCTAAAACGCACACAGTTCATTATGGAAATATTATTGAAGGCGATGAGAAAATTGATGATGTGTTGATCTCTGTATTTAGAGCACCAAATTCTTACACTGGTGAAGATAGCATAGAAATAAGTACGCACGGAAGTCCATTAATTGTTCAGAAGATCATTTCGCTGATACTCAATAGTTCTGATGTCCGGCTTGCTGAGCCCGGTGAATTTACTAAAAGAGCCTTCCTGAATGGTAAAATGGATCTGACTCAAGCGGAAGCTGTTGCAGACTTGATCAATTCCAGAACAGTTATTTCCTTAAGAGGATTTAGAAATCAGCTGGATGGATTACTCTCGTCCAAAGTGATTTTCCTGAGAAAAAAGCTAATTGATATTTCTTCATTTATTGAGCTGGAGCTTGATTTTGCTGAGGAGGACATTGAGTTTGTTGAAAGAACTCAGTTAATTGAGAATATTGACAAAATTATGGGGGAAATTGAAGTTTTATTAGGTTCTTATTCATTTGGAAAAATAATGCGTGATGGGATTAATGTAGCCATAGTTGGTGAGCCAAACGTTGGGAAATCTTCATTACTTAACTATTTATTAAAGGAATCCAGGGCTATTGTCAGTGCAATTCCAGGAACAACCAGAGACACCATCAGGGAGGAAATTTCAATTGATGGATTTTTATTCAGACTTTATGATACCGCTGGCTTACGTTCTTCAGAAGATGTTATTGAAAAAGAAGGGATAGAACGTTCCCGTGAAGCCGTCAGAAAGGCAGATATGGTATTGCTTGTTGGTGATGTTAATGTGGGCTTCTCAAGCTTGATTGAAAATGATCTTGCCGAGCTGAATTCTTCTGCTCAAATTGTAAAAGTGCTGAATAAGATTGATCTGGTTATAAAAGGTTCATATTCTGAGGATTTTAGAATATCAGCTGTGAGCGGCTTGGGAATTCCGGAACTAATAAATGGACTTAAGAAGTTAGCTTTACAGGATAGTTCCTATACCGAGAAATCTGCCGTGGTAACAAATATCAGACATTATGATTGCTTAAAAAGAGCAAAGCAAAGTTTATTGAATGCAAAAAATACCGCCGCTTCAAAATTGAGCGGAGAATTTTTAGCAAGTGATTTAAGAGCTGCAGAGACTGCATTGGCCGAAATTATTGGAGAGGTAACCCCAGAGGATATTCTTAATAATATCTTTTCAAAGTTTTGTATTGGAAAATAGAAGTTTCACGTGAAATTTTTCCAGGTTTAACACAGTAAAATACCGTGTTTGTAAATTGAGTTTCACGTGAAAGTAATTATAAAATAATGAGTTATGGATAGTAGATCATTTGATATAGTAGTCATCGGAGGAGGCCATGCAGGCATTGAAGCAGCAGCTTCAGCCGCCAACATGGGGTGCTCGGTTGCTTTGATGACTATGGACAGAAACGCACTGGCCAGAATGTCGTGTAATCCTGCAATAGGAGGAACTGCAAAGGGTCACTTGGTTAGGGAAATCGATGCCCTTGGTGGACTAATGGGTAAGATAGCGGATGCTACAGGTATTCAATTCCGAATGCTAAACAAGTCCAAGGGACCAGCAGTATGGTCTCCAAGATGCCAGTCTGAACGTAAACTGTATTCTGAGTTTGCCTCCAAGCTAATTCAAGAAATAAGCAATATTAAAATCATTGAAGAATCTGTATCTGAAATTTTAATTAAGGATGGGGAGGTATGTGGAATAAAGGATGGTTCTGACATTGAAATCAATGCTATGGCGGTGATTCTTTCAGCAGGAACATTTATGAATGCCATTATGCATACTGGACTGACCGCAACTAGTGGTGGAAGATTCGGAGAGAAGCCATCTAATGGAATTACCGAGGGGTTGATCAAGCACGGATTCATTGCTGGCAGATTAAAAACAGGAACGCCGCCACGACTGAAAAGTGAATCAATTAACTTTTCAATTTTGGAAGAGCAGCCTGGAGATGAAAACCCTCATCCTTTTTCCCACTTCACTGATTTGAATCACTTCCCTACCCTTCCCCAGGTATGCTGTCACATAACCTATACCAATTCTGAAGTTCATAAAATTTTGGAAAAAGGTTTTGACAGGTCACCAATGTTTACTGGGCTTATCAGTGGTGTGGGTCCGAGGTATTGTCCGTCGATTGAGGATAAAGTAGTTAGATTTTCAGATAGAGAAAAGCATCAATTGTTCCTTGAGCCAGAAGGTCTTGATAGCGGTCAGATTTATGTAAACGGATTCTCGACTTCACTCCCAGCTGAAATTCAGTTGGAAGCGTTACATAAAATAATAGGTCTCGAAGAAGTAGAAATGGTTCGACCTGGCTACGCAGTAGAATATGATTTCTTCCCACCGCATCAGGTTGATTCAACTCTCGAAACTAAATTAGTTAAAGGTTTGTACTTCGCTGGTCAGATTAATGGAACATCGGGTTATGAAGAGGCGGCAGCACAAGGACTAATGGCAGGAATTAATGCTGCACTTAAAATTCAAGGAAGAAAAGAATTTGTTCTCAAGCGAAGCGAAGCTTACCTAGCTGTTCTCATTGATGATCTGGTTACGAAGTCAACTGACGAGCCTTATAGAATGTTCACGTCCCGGGCTGAACATAGATTGCTGCTGAGACAAGACAACGCAGACAGACGGCTGATGAAATATGGTGAAGAACTCGGTTTAGTAAGTCGCGAAGAAGCAGAGAAAGTTCGTGATCGTGAACAAAAAATATTTGCTGGAATAACTGCTTGCAAAAAGCTCAAATTGAAGGCACAAAAAGTAAATGAATTTTTAGAGACAAAGGTTTCTTCATTAATCGATTCAACTGAAACGATTGCAAACTTGTGCAGAAGACCGGAACTGTCCTTGTTGGAAATATTAAATCAAGATGGTCTATCAAATATAGAAGAAATAAGATCAATACTTGAAGATGATACAGTTTTGAAGCAAGTTGAAATCGATTTGAAGTATGAAGGTTACTTAAAGCGACAGGAAGAAATGATAGCTAAGATGGAAAAATATGAAGACAATTTAATCCCTTTAACATTAAACTATTTTGATATCAAAGCACTTTCTGCGGAGAGCAAAGAAAAACTCCAGAGATATAAACCCAGATCTATTGGTCAGGCTTCCCGGATACCTGGTGTGACGCCTTCTGATATTTCTGTTTTATTGATATATTTAAAGAGATAATTTTAATTTTTTTTATGGCCGATAAACAGGACCAGTACCTAAAAGAGCTAAACGTATTTTGCTGGGAAAATGGTTTTAATCCGGAACCTACCAGAACAGAACGACTTGCCTACTTCGCTCAACTTGTTTTTGATAAAAACAAAAAGATAAACCTCATTTCAAAGCGTGACATTGATTCGATAATCGAAAAGCATGTTTTTATTTCTGCTTATATCTCAAAGTATCTTCCTGAAAAAGTGACAAAGTTTTTAGATATCGGTACCGGCGGCGGGTTTCCAGGAATTCCTTTAGCCATTATGCGACCTGATATCAGGGGTGTTTTAGCTGATTCAACACTTAAAAAAGTTGAAGCTGTTAAAGACTTTATCGACAAGCTGAAACTCAGTAATGTGATTGCAGAGAACCATCGAGTTGAAAGTGAAGAATTTATATCAAGGCATGGAAATTCATTCGATCTGATCGTCAGCAGAGCAACTGTGCCATTAATAATTCTGTTTCGATATGCTGTTCCGTTAATAAAGGAGAAAGCATTTTTATTTGCAATTAAGGGCGGGGATTTGACAGAAGAGTTTTCTAAAGCAGAGCTCAAGTATAAATCATATATCAAAAAATCTACTGTTTATGATCTTCATTATAAGCCTACTAACATCAGGAATCAGAAAGGAAAGAAATTAGTTCTTATTGAACTTCAGAAATAGAATCATCTCTGGAAGTATTTAATAAGATGTATCGGGGTTCAATAAAGTTGAGCCCTTTTTTATTGTCAGATGAAATCCGAAATACTAAAAAGAATTTTAACTTTAAATGCTTTTAATGAAGTTTTAATAAAACTTCAGCTGCAGAAGGAATCAGCACAAATTAGAAGATGCTCACCGCTTTATGGAGTATCAAAATCACTTCTTGTTCTTAAACTCAGCGAAACAGAAAATCAAATTGTACTGCTTTTACCTGATTCAAAAAGTGCTGAAGAATTATTTGTTGAATTAAACTTACTTGGATTAACTGAACAAACAATTCTTTTCGAAGAGTTTACTCAAGAATCTATTCAGGAAAAGCTTACGAAGATATCAAGACAGAAAAAATTCATTCTGATCTCTACTTACGAACTTCTTTACTTAAGAATTCCTGCTAAAGAGCACATTCACAAAAACACAACTGTCATCCAAACCGGGGGTCAAATCAAATATGATGATCTCATTGAATACCTTAACCTATTAAACTATCAGAGAGATAATTTTGTGGGAGCGCCAGGTGAGTTTTCTGTTCGAGGCTCGATAATAGATTTCTGGTCTCACAGCGAGCAAATTCCTGTGAGATTAGAGTTCGATGGGGATTTTCTTGAGTCTATCCGTTCTTTCGATCCGGAAAGCCAGCGTTCATTTGAGAAAATTGAAAGCGTATCTCTTGCGGGCTCTTTAGAACAAAAGGGGGAATTAAATTCTGATATCTTCGAATATCTTGAGAACCCAATTATCATCGCATCCTCATTTGAATTAAATATCAGAACAGTTGACTCACAAAAGGTTAATACAATTGAGCATTTAGTTGAAATAACGAGTGTTTCCAATATCGATTCTGTTTCTGATGAGGAGTTTCACGAGCCCGATGAATTAGCAAGTGTTAACGAAAGTCTCATCAGCATTAACTTAAATGATATTTTAAGGAAGGAAAAAACCCGATGGCTGCTTGAAGAAGAAATAGCATCTTCTTCTGAGAGAATTGAAGCCGGCTTCACCGAAGCCCCTTCTATTAATTCAAACTTTAAAATATTGTTTAACGTATTAAAGGAATATTCCGATAAAAAATATGAGGTGATTTTAACTTCAGAAAACGAGCTTCAAACTTCAAGATTAACAGAACTGCTATCAGAATATAATGGAGAACTTGCAGAGCTGATTCAATCACAAAAAATTAAATTAGAAACTCTGCCGATCAAACAGGGATTCGTTCACAACAAAGAGAAGATAATTCTTCTTACTGACTACCAGATTTTTAATAAACCATATCGCTCGAATCTTCCTCAAAAAAAGAAATACAGCAAATCAAAATCGAGAGCATTAGCTTCAATAAAGAAAGGGGATTATGCAGTCCACGAAAATTATGGAATAGGGAAGTATGCCGGGTTGCAAACAATATCCATCGGCGAGGCAAAGCAGGAATCGATGAAGCTTCTTTATAACGAAGGCGGAGTTGTTTATGTAAATCTTAACTACCTCAACCTGGTAAAAAAATATTCATCTAATGAAAATCTTAAACCCACTTTATCTACTCTCGGAACAGGGGAATGGGAGAAAAGAAAATCCCGCACGAAGAAAAAAATTAAAGAAGCTGCAAGAGAATTGATAGAACTTTATGCTAAGCGAAAAGCAACAAAAGGTTTTCAATTTAGTTTTGATTCAATCTGGCAAAAAGAATTAGAGGCTTCTTTCTTTTATGAGGATACTCCCGACCAGGAAAAAGTAACAAGCGAAGTTAAGCTGGATATGGAAGCTCCCAATCCGATGGACAGGCTTGTTTGCGGCGATGTTGGATTCGGCAAAACAGAAATTGCTGTCCGTGCCTCATTCAAGGCTGTGCAGGATGGTAAACAGGTTGCCTTGCTTGTGCCCACAACAATTCTTGCTGAACAGCATTACAACACTTTCACTGACAGACTAACTCAATTCCCCGTGAGAGTCGCTGCTCTTTCAAGGTTTCAATCGAAGAAGGAACAAGAACAAATATTAAAAGACCTTGAACAAGGAAATGTTGATGTTGTAATCGGAACTCATCGTTTGCTGTCGAAGGATATCAAGTTTAAAGATCTTGGTTTGCTGATGATTGATGAAGAGCATCGCTTTGGTGTAGCTGCAAAAGAAAAACTTCGCGAGCTGAAAATTAATGTAGATACTTTGACACTTACTGCTACCCCTATTCCAAGAACGCTGAATTTATCTTTGCTTGGTGCACGTGATCTTTCAATCATTGCAACTCCTCCGCCGAACAGGCAGCCGATTTATACAACCGTTTCTACTCTTGATATTAAACGAATCAGAGAATGGATTTATAATGAAATAAAAAGAAACGGACAGGTTTATTTTGTTCACGACAGAGTAGAGTCAATCGGTAAACTTGCTGACTACCTGAACAAACATATTCCTGATATTAAAATTGGTATTGCTCACGGGCAGATGAAATCATCTCAGCTTGAAGAAGTGATTCACGGTTTTCTTGGCAGAAAGTACGATGTTCTTCTTTCAACAAAAATAATTGAATCGGGACTTGATATTCCAAATGTGAATACAATTATTGTAAACAGAGCAGACAGATTTGGACTGGCAGAGCTTCATCAATTGAGGGGAAGAGTTGGCAGATCAACGCGGCAGGCTTATGCTTACTTTATTGTTCCGTCATTAAGCGGAATTAATAAGAAAGCAATGCGAAGACTTCAGGCAATTGAAGAGTACACTGAAATCGGTTCCGGATTTAATCTGTCAATGCGTGATCTTGAAATTCGCGGTGCTGGAAATCTTCTCGGCAAAGAACAATCAGGGTTCATTAATGAAATTGGTTTTGATCTCTACATTAAAATGATTGATGAAGCTGTTGATGAATTGAAGTACCAGGAATACCAGGAAATCTTTAAAACACTTCCACATAAAGAAGATAGAACAGAGCCAACCATTGATACATATTTTGAAATTGGAATTCCAGAGTCTTATATGCCCGAGCAGACAGACAGGCTGAGTTTTTATACCGCACTTTACTCAATTACAAGTTTTGAAGAGCTTGAAGATTTGAAGGAGGAAATGGAAGATCGCTTTGGTCCCGTTACAAAACAGGTTAAACGGCTTTTAATGATGGCAACTTTAAAATACTATGCTTCGTTTGCTTTGTTCGAGCGAATCATAATGAACAATAAATCTGTTACAATTATACTTCCAAAGGGTGAAAAAGAGGGCTACTATAAAATTAAATTTTTAGAATTGATGAGATTTATTATGTCCGAACACAAAGAATCAATCAAGTTCGAGCAGAAGAATGATACGATGAAACTAATAATCAAAAATGATTTCGATTCACCCGAAAAACTGCTGGAATTTTTAATTGGATTTTCATTGAATATTTCAAAGCTGTTTGAAAAAGGGCAGAAAAAGGCACGGGCAAATTAAACCTAATCAACCCTCATTTTTATCACCAGCTTTTTAACTGGCAAAGATTCTTTGGTCATTATTCCCGGCATATGAACATCTTCGGGAAAGAAAATTGCGAACATTCCCGCAGAAACTTTCGTGAATGATTTATCTCCGGTGAAAAATACGATATCATTTTCTTCTTTGTATGGTTCAAGGATTTGCTGCATACCAAGTGGAAAGTATCCCATCAATTCTTCCCCACTGATCACGTACTGAACGTCAATATATTTTCTGTGTGCTTCAAGCTTTCCTTCAGACTCGGGCTTGGTTTTGTACTCGCTGACTAAAGCGAAAATATTTTCACCTTCGATCGGATACTTACCCGCTGACAGATTTTTCAGATCAGTAGTTTTGATGTAGTCGAATGACCTATTTATCCGTTCTCCAAGATTTTTGTAGAGATGAGCGTTCTCGAGTTTGTCAATTATCATTTTCTTCTTTCTTTTTTAATTGAACAGTAAAATCTGTAACACAAAAATAAAATTATTGGAAGTATTCCAATCATCCATTGTATAAGAAAACACAGCCCACATTTTTTTATATTTGTCATCATAATTGGAGGGAAAAATGGCAAAAGATTCATCATTCGATATAGTTTCCGAAATAGATTTCCAGGAGGCGGATAACGCTGTAAACCAGGCAATTAAGGAAATCACACAGCGCTATGACCTGAAGGATTCTAAAACTGAAATCGAGCTGAACAAAAAAGACAAGCTGATAAATCTCAACACAAAGGACGATTACTCACGCAAGCAGTCGATTGATATCCTGCAGACAAAATTCATCAAGCGAGGACTCTCAATTAAAGTAATGAAACCCGAAGAGCCCGAACCAGCAGCCAGTGGAAGACTAAGACAGAAAATTTCACTGCAGAGCGGAATATCAAAAGACAACGCGAAGAAAATCACAAAGATGATTAAAGAGCTTGGACTGAAAGTAAATACACAGATAATGGATGAAAGAATTAGAGTCCAGGGTGCGAAGAAGGATGACCTGCAGGTTGTTATTCAGACTGTAAGAGAAGCTGATCTGGATTTTCCAGTTCAGTTTGTTAATTACCAGTGAATTATATAAACCCTAAACGAACCTTGCTTTATACGGACACTAATTTGTATAATTGCACGTACAATTAGTATAAGATTATGAATACAAAACTCACATTAAAGTTAGAAAAAAAAGTTGTTTCACGCGCCAAGAGATATGCGGCCCAAAAAAAAACCAGTGTCTCAAAATTGGTAGAAAGATACCTTTCGAAAATTACCTCTGGTGAAAATCCAACGGAAGAAATTTCCCCGTTGGTTAAAAGTCTTAGCGGTGTTATAACATTACCCGAAGGGTTCGATTTAAAGAAAGATTACGGTGACTATTTGATTAGAAAGTATGATTGAAAAGATATTTGTTGATACGGATATAATTATCGATCTTCTTACTGAACGGGAACCACATTATGAATTTGCTGCGATATTATTTACTCTTTCTGATAAAAAACTAATAAAGATATGTGTATCTTCGCTTACGTTTGCTAACCTGAACTATATTATTTCAAAACGAAAAAGCGCAAACGAAGCGAGAAAAATTTTGAACTGATTTAAAGTTCTTATTAATGTATTGCCTGTTGACGAAAAAATTATCAGTCTTGCTCTGAATTCAGACTTCAGAGATTTCGAAGATGCCATCCAATATTATTGTGCAGTTGAGAATAAAATTAAGATGATCCTTACACGGAATCTCAGCGACTTTAAAAAGAGCGCTATTCCTGTTGCAACGGCAGAAGAATTTGTAAAATCATTTGAGTAAAACTTAGAACATCGTAAAGATATAAACCTGAAAGTTTATGCGCAGATAATGGATGAAAGAATCCGTGTACAGGGTGCGAAGAAAGATGATTTACAGATTGTTATTCAAAAAGTCCGTCGAGACTTCGTCTTGCCGGGACGAGTAAAAGAAGCTGATCTCGATTTTCCTGTTCAGTTTGTTAATTACCAGTAATAAAAATTTTATGTGTTGAAATATTGTACGTTTATTTGAACAAAAAACAACCAAGAGCATTTATGCATAAAATACAATTAGACCAGGATATCCAACCGCTTTCCGAGTTTCGTTCCAAAGTAGCCTTTTACTTCGAGAAAGTTAAGAAGACCAGAAGACCTTTAATCATTACTCAGAATGGAAAAAGCTCGGCAATATTATTAGATGTTGCAGAATATCAGTCTATGATTGATAAACTGGAAGTTATAGAGGATATAAAGTTGGCAGAAGCGCAACTTAGTCAGGGAAAGGAAATCTCTCATAAGGAGGTAAAGAAAAAGTTTTTAGAAATTGTTAATTAATCATTATTGTGTGGGGCAGCAGCTTAACCGCGACGCCGTTATACCGCTTTTTGTATTACCTTTTACTAATGCAGGCAGATGATTAGATATAATTACACTCTGATATGTTATTTAGAATAGAGCATCTATCTATAATAAAACTTTTTACTAATCTCCAATCAATCAACATTATATCAACCACATTGAATTGATTTTTTTAAAGAAGTCATCACTTAGTTTGAGCAAGATAACTAATGAATCATCTTTCGAGCCACCCATAACCCTGAACATCCAGATTTGTTAGACCCAAATCTTTTGCTTTCTTTACAACCCTAACATATTCATCTTTGGTTATTCTCCTGGATATCTCCGGATAATCATAAGCTTTATAGCGCGGATTATATTGTGCCATTATATTAACATAAGTGTCTTTTGGTAAATTCTTTGCTACCCATTCCATGATTTCCTCTGAACCACCGGTATTATCTGGCATAACCAGATGACGGATCATCAGTCCTCTTTGCATAACGCCATCCTTAGCTGGTTTTGCAACGCCAACCTGGCGATGCATTTCAATTATCGCTTCTTTTGTAATTTCAGGATAGCTATCTGCACCGGAGGAAAACTTTGTTGCTATATTTTTATCCCAGTATTTAAAGTCGGGCAGGTATATATCAACTACTCCATCGAGATATGATAGAATCTCGGTGCGTTCCCAGCCGCATGTATTGTAAACAATCGGCAGCCGAAGCCCTTTACCCGCAGCAATATCTATAGCTTTAAGTATTGATGCAGAGTAATGAGTCGGAGTAACAAGATTTATATTGTGGCATCCCCTTGCCTGTAAGGTAAGCATTATAGCTGCCAGGTCATCAATTTTTTTTGTGCTTCCTCTTCCAAGATGGCTTATTTCCCAGTTCTGACAGAAAATGCAGCGCAAGCCGCAATGTGTCAGAAAGATTGTTCCCGAGCCGCCTTTACCAACCAGTGGTCTCTCTTCACCGAAGTGAGGAGTAAAAGATGAAATAACAAGGGTTGTTCCTGGGGAACGACAGACTCCGATTTCTCCTTTAATACGATTAACCCCGCATTGTCGCGGGCAGAGTTTGCAGCTTTCCATTACGGACCACAGCTCTTCAGCACGTTTTTTCAGTTCACCAGATTTATGAAGCTTCAGGTATGCCGGCTCAAATTTAAAGCCGTCATTAGCGGACTCAAACAATTCCGCCATTGTGTTGTTACCGGGTGAATCTGTTTTAAAGCATCCAAGAAAGATTGAAGATAAACCAACCTGGCAGCAGATTCTGGCAATGCTTTCCAGAAAGCTTCTTCGTGTAAAGTTTTTTATTAAAAAGTCATTCATCTTATACCTCCTCATATAATCCCATTGGTTCAGTAGTTATAATAATAAAACTAACTACTTTAAGCAGCGCTACAGTTATACAGGTGCCGCCAAGACCCAGAACAGGCAGAAGCACAACGGCGCCGACTATACCCCCTAACCATCCGCCAATTAAATCAGAAGAATACAGAAGTCCGGCAGTCCTGCTTAAACCGGTGCTTTTCCTTAAATACAACTTGTTCGCCAATGGAAACTGAGAACCGATTAAAAGTCCACTGATAAAAGAAACAATTAAAAAAAGTATTCTAAATAAAAAGAACGCACTCTGACTAACCAAATATGTATTGACTGCAAAGAATATAAAAGGCAATACGACAGAAAAACAGATTAATGCAATTTCAATTTTTTTATAAAACCTTAAGCCATTTTTTATTTTCACCAGGAGCACTGTTATTATCATCGCTCCGGCAGCAGCCCCGCTCATAAATGATGCTATAAGCAGCCCTATCCATGAAAAAACATATCCGTAAATTGATTGAAATGAAAAAATTATTATCAGACTAAAAATCATTCCTGCAAAACCTGTTGTAATAATTGAGAAGGGAACACCTGTTCTTCGGGCTGCTTTGCTTAGAGACCGGAATAAAAAATGAACAATAAGTAAAACGATGAGCATAAGAATAATATACTTCAGGTTTACTCTTTCAAGTTCTTTAAAGATTAAGCCAAATGAAGGTGAATACAGTGAATTCCAGTAAGTGAGACTGTAGAACATTCCGAGCGGTTTAAAATCATAATTGATTTCCCGGCTGCCGCCTTCGATGAAGTTCAAAAACCAGTCATCCCATCCATCGTGCAGCTTTTTTTCGATATGCCAGGGAACCATTACATTTGCTGTAATATTCCGCTCAGTTAATCGTTCTATAATAAGCATCAGATTTATTGTGGAAACATCCTGGGAATCTGACGACAGGAAAAGATTTCTGCCATCACCGGGAATTACTTTGACATTCGTAAAGACGGTTTTTAGAGTATAAAAAACAGTGCTGTTCAGATTTCTTAATTCGTCATTTATAAAACTCATTGAACCGGGAGCTCCCAGAACAAGTATGCCGTCCTCATTCAGTTTTTCTTTTACAAGTGAGAAAAACTCTTTTGTGAAATATCTGTTTGCCTGAAGATTAGACGGCTCAGTAATTCCAATGAAAACCAGGTCGTATTCAGACGGCGTTGTTTTCAGCATCAGACGACCATCAATATGTTTTATCCTGATCCTTTCATCTTTTAATTCAGACTCGGTAAGCGGAGTAGGAAATTTTCTTATTAAATGCAGAAGTAGCGGATCGAGTTCTGCATATGCAATTGTGCTGATTGATGGATGCTTTAATGCTTCGTTTATAACACCACCGGCTCCGCCGCTTAGTATAAGGATTTTTTTCGGTGCAGGATGAGCCAGCAAAGGAAGATGAACAAATTCTTCAACCGATATTATATCCGGAATCGGCGTTATGATTGTTGGAAGTCCATCCTGGAAGAACAAATACTGACCTTGGTTTTCTACCACACAAATATTTCCGTACTGTGAGTTCTGATAGTGAACAACATTATGGCTCTTCCATTGTGCCCGGATAGAATTCTGATGAAGATTATCCGCCTGGCTTGTAAGTAAAATATATCCTGAAAAAAAGATAAGCGCAGAAAGGATTGCGGCAATTGTCTTTTGATATAAACCTGTATTCCGGTTAGCTACAAGCAGCGAAAAGCAAATGATAAAATTCAGCAAAGCAAGTCCGATAACTGCCTGCACAGAATTAAGATAAGGAACTAAGATAAATGTGCAAACTATACCCCCGATAATTGTTCCTACGGTTTCATATACATAAACTCTTCCTGTAGAAGAGGCATCCTGTGCAGAATGCATTGAAAAGATCCGGCAGCTGTATGTAAATAGCGCCCCGTGTAGTATGCTCACCGGCAGAAGTATAAGGGCTGAAGAATAAAACATCTGTATGAATCCGATGCTTTCACCAAGTGAAATGCCGAGTATGCTTTTAAGAATGCGTGTTAAAAAAACCGAAACAAGAAGAGAAAAAGAAAACAGAATGGTAATAACTGTAAAAGCTTCCAGCTTATGTTTGGATTTCTCAATCATCTGACCGGGATAGAAGCAGCCCAAAGCTTCGAGAATAAGCCAGTTGGCAAGTATAATCCCTATACTCAGTTCGTTGCCGGAGAAAACAATCAGAAGTTCCCTTAATAGAAGTATCTCAGCAATCAGTCCGCTGAATCCCATCACTATTATTGCTATCTGAACTCGTTGTTTCATTAAACTAAAACCTGACCAAAGATATTTGTTCAAAAAACTTCTAAGGAGGAATTTCACTGCACTTCATAATTCAACTCAACCTATAAACATCATCCAGTGGATATCCTTCTGTCAAAAAGAGAAGAATTAATTATCAACAAGAACAATTACTTGCTATTCCTGACTTAGCACAAATAAGAACGATACTATTTTCTTGCCGGATAGAGTTCATTTTACAAAATCCGGGAGATTTTTATTTAAATATAATGGATTAAGAAACTAACTTCAGCAAAATCCGGAAAATCAGGCGGGATTATATGAGTGAAATTTAATTACTCCACTTACTCAAACTAATATTTGACCTCTTAGCACTAAATATTTTTTTACATCGCGTAATTATTAATGCCGAATTAACTATAAAGAAAATATCCTCACAAAATTGAAACAAATATTTTTACAGGTTGGTCTAACCGGTTAAATCAAAGCCAGGTTTTAATTGAGTAAAACAGGAGTATAGAACAGAAAAGGTGTAAAGCAGTTCGGGCGGGTAGATTTTCCCTTCATCGTGTAATCTTCTCACTTCTAAAAATTATCACAACATTCAAAACCATATGTGACAGATATTCACGTCGCTGTGATGCGTTTTATGACGGATTAGATTACCAATCATAGCATGATAAAAATTTTTCTTCCGGTATAATAATTGAAACTGAAAGTAATATCTAAGAACAAATGATGCATTATTCCAAAATATGAGAATGTTTTTACTAGCTTTTATTGGAGTTTTTGTACTCCTTTCAAACTCTATATCCAACAGTGCACCCGGTGAGAAAGAAATAAATTCAAGCAGCGATATCATTTCCGATGAAGATTATCAGCGCTTACTACTTACCAGTCTTTATACAGATTGCGGGCTAACAGACAAATTAGATTTTGATGTGTTTAAGAGTGCTATGGAGGGCTACAACTCAATTGAGCTGACAAATAAAAAATTACTTTCAATAATAGATTATTCAAAACCGTCTACCGAAAAAAGATTTTTTATTATTGATATTGAAAATCACAAGCTGCTGTATCATACATTAGTTGCTCACGGAAAAAAATCAGGTTATCTGAACGCAACAAAATTTTCAAATAAAATCAGATCGTATAAAAGTTGTCTGGGATTTTTTAGAACAGGCAATTCTTATCATGGTATAAGAGGATATTCGCTCAAGCTTGAAGGACTTGAAAAAGGAATAAATGATAATGCCATACAAAGAGGAATTATCATTCACGGTGCAAATTATGTTGACGAGCGGCTTGCCAATGGAAACGGTGTTATCGGACGTAGTCACGGCTGTCCTGCTGTTTCAAAAAAATTGTCAAAGGAGATAATTAATTTGCTGAAGGGCGGCAGTCTGCTTTACATTTATGCAGACGATGAAGTATATAAAGAGAATTCAGTGATTGCCAAACTTAATGTGAATGGGAATTCTAACCTGAATTAGCACGCTGTTTAAATTCCTTCATTTATTTATTCCGTATTGTTTTCCGTCATTCTTACCTGAGTTAATACACTCCAGTTCTGCACTTTAAAATGCATTTTTTGTGAAACCATCGTGATTAATCCAACTTAATTTTGACTTGTTCGGTTTGCCAGCCGGAATTATTTTGTCATAAAAATTGTTTAAAGAAATATTATGAAAAATTTATTAAGTGTATTTTTTGTTTTAAGCATATTCACTACAGGCTGCTCACAAAGCAGTGATGACAGGAATAATCAAACCGTAGCCGAAAGCAGCAATCAGCAAAAATCAGAAAGGAATGATTCAACTATGAGCACGTGGAATAAAGAATATAAAAAACCAACCGATGAAGAATTAAAGAAAATGTTAACAGATGAGCAGTACAAAGTAACCCAATGCGAAGGAACTGAGTTTGCTTTCAGAAACGAATACTGGGATAATAAGAAAGCCGGAATTTATGTTGATATTGTTTCCGGAGAACCGCTTTTCAGCTCAAAAGATAAGTTTGATTCAGGCACTGGCTGGCCAAGTTTTACTCAGCCGATAGATCCGAAATATATTGTGAAGAAATCAGACAAATCTTATGGGATGATAAGAACTGAAGTCCGAAGTAAAAATGGCGATTCACATCTCGGACATATTTTTGATGATGGCCCAGATCCAACCGGGTTGCGTTACTGTATAAATTCAGCTTCACTTCGTTTCATACCAAAAGAAAAAATGGCAGAAGAAGGTTACGGAGAATTTCTTTCGTTAGTTGAGTGAAAAAACCCTGAATTCATTTCAGGGTCTTTAAGTATTTAATATTTGCATTTCTTATTTTGCTATGCATCTTGATAACTCTCTCATATCTCTCTCTTAAAAAGATCAGTCGACTTCGTCGCCAAGACGAGGAGAGAATTATTGACAACAAAACGTTTAATGATAATGTGCTGACCGAATGTTAAAACGAGGTTATTGATTATAATAATAAACCCTTCTCTTTCTAAGAGAAGGTCGTCAGACTCCGCCAGAGCTCGTCTCGGTGAGACGGAGTCTCAACGGATCTGCCGGGCTCGGCGAGGTATGAGATGAGTTCTTTTTTGCGGACATATCCGTAAGACCTCGTCGGTCTTGGGAGACCGACGGGAAGTCCGCGGCTACCAGTCTTAAAAAAAGGTGAGATTCCGAAACGAAATCGGAATAAAACAACTCCATTGAATCTATCCCAACTTTGAACTACATTTCAACTGAGATTTTTGTCCAATGAGGTCAAAATGAACAGTCAATCCCTTCACGGTTTCTATTTTTCTCAATCCTCAAGCAGGACTTCCAATTTTATAACCCTTTTTGAAATTACAAATAATTTTTCGGGGAGCAGTTATGAAAACAAGATATTGTTTCTTCGTATCCTTTTTTTTGATGTGCTTAATTCCGGTTTTACTTTCTGCACAGGATATCAGCGTTCATAAATTCATCGGCAAAACAAAAGCTGATGTGATAAAAAAGTACGGCAATCCCGTCCACCAGGATAACAGCAATCCCGATATGATTTGCATGTTCTATCAAACCAAAACAAGCAGGATGATTTTTGTTTCGAACAAAGATGGAATTTATCAATCGGAAGCAACAACAAATTATTCCTCGGAAGCAAAAGCAAGAACTGTCGTCGATGATTTAATAAAAAATTCTGTTGCAGATGGATTTGCTGTGGATACTGTTTCAGCAAATGATTTTCAGTTGCATAAAACCGGCGTGAAGACCGATTTGCAGATTACAGAGAACAAAATCACAAAGAATTTTGATGTGAGTGTGAAGGCGCACAAGTCGGAAGATTAGTTCCATTGAAACCTTCGAGGTTAGCACGCGATAACGACGGGCAACCCCGAAGGTTACTCCTTCATTTAAATCATAATTACCTGCCGGGTTAATATGAGCAACTAAAAATTTAGGATAATCATATTCAATTCTTAGCATAGTATTTGCTTCGATATAAGTATGAAAAACAAATCATTAAAATCTTTTTCCCTGCTATTACTGGTTTTATTTCTCACCTTCGCTTGTGAAGATAATCCTGTAACAAGTAATAACAATAACGGCACTCCGTCAAACAATGTTGAGGCAGAAGTTCACCGGCTAATAAATTTACATCGTACTGGAATTGGACTGCCAGCACTTGAATGGAACAATGTAATTGCAAATGAATGCAGACAGCACAGTCAGGATATGGCAAATGCACATACAATTAATCACGATGGTTTTAACGAAAGAATTAATAAGATTGGCGAGGCAATTTCGTGGAGCTGGGCTGGTGAAAATGTTGCATATAACTACAGCGCTCAGTCTGTGGTTACAGCCTGGTTGAACAGTCCCGGACATAAAAGCAACATTGAAAGCAATTCTAATTTAACAGGTGTTGGCATTGCATTCGATGAAGACAGCGTGATGTATTTCACTCAGATTTTTATAAGAAGTAATTAATCAGATTTTTTCTGCCAGTTGAAAAATTTCCAGCGGTTCAAAGATTTTTATTCTCTCAGTATCAGTTTCGTTTGCAGATACAATCATCGCTCTCGCAACATTATCACCCTCAATCGGTCGCTGGTTTTTTAAGAATGGGAAAAGCGGGGCAACGATTTTAAGTAATCGTTCTGCAGCCTTCTCACCGAATCTTTTATCCTCTCTTTCCCCAACTAAAAGTGATGGTCTGAAGATTCTGATTTTTCTGAATGGAAGCAGCTTAACTTTTTCTTCAAGTTCGCCTTTAATTTTCATATAAAAAAGTTTTGATTTAGCGTTTGCACCGAAAGATGAAACCAGGAAGTAACTCATCACTCCATTATCCGCGGCAGCTTTTGCAAATTCATATTGATATGTTACATCAATTTTATATTGAGCTTCTTTGCTTCCTGCTTTTTTAATAGTTGTGCCCATTGCGGAGTAAAGTTCGTCTCCGGTTATTTTGCTTTTCCAATCAGTAATCTTATCAAAATCTACAATGTGTTCTACTAACTTTGAATTTGAAATGTTTATTGAACGGCGAACAAAAACTTTTATTGAATTATAACGATTGTCTTCCAATAATTTTTTTACAAGAGTTTTTCCTATTAAGCCTGAAGCACCTATCACAACTGCTGTTTTCATTTAGAAGTAATAAGGTTTATTTATTTTCAGGAATTGTTAATTCTTTCGGAGAATTATTTCCGCCGGTTTCTGTTTGCATATTCGGTGGTATATGTCCCATATCGCTGTAAGCAGCAAGTTTCATAGAGCCATCTGGTAAAATCCTGATTATTGTTAGACTGCAGTTGCCAATGCTCATTTGAAGCCAGGACATTGGATCAGCTTTTAATACTTTTGTAACAAAGTAACGAATGACGTTTCCATGGCACACGATGATATCATTTCTGTCATTTTTATCCGGCGAAGGAGCGAAATATTCCCCAAAAGCTTTTTCGAGATTTTTAGCACACATATTTAAATCGGATTCGGTTTCATCAGCCATTACATCGTTCCGCCAGGTTGGGGGAGTGCATTCACGAATTAAAGTTGATTGCTGAAGTTTTAGTTCGGGAAAATCTTCATTGATAACCATTGCTGTTTCTCTTGCGCGTGTCATCGTACTGCTTGTTAATGAAGTAAACTCAACGGGCATTCCTTTTAATCTTGCAGAGACTAATCTTGCCTGTGCAATACCGAGCGGAGTTAGTTTCTTCCCGATATCAGAATCAGTTGTATCTGTTTGATCATATTCACCGTGGCGAATGAGATAAATTGTTCTTGTTCCTTTTTGTTCCTCTGAAGAACTTTGAGAATAAAGATTGAATGGGAGAACAAGTAAGAATAGGAAAATAATTTGAGTGACATTAAAAATTTTCATTTTGAATGCTACCTCTTTTGGAATCTGTTTAGTTTTTTCTTGAAAATATATCCGCCCTCTGCTGCGCCCCAAACCTGGTTACCTTCTTCATCGAAGCCGCGGTCCCAGGTTATCATTTTATCTCTATCAATCATAACTTCGGAAGTTGCGTAACTTGCGCCGCGCAGATCGCTCGGACAATTGTTATCAATTGTTCCTCCTTCAAAATGACCATAGTCAGTTCTGTAAAGAACAACTTCACATCCTTCTCTTAATAAAAGTGAGTCGGGAGTTAGACGAAGCAAGGGATATTCTTTTTTATAATCCCCAGCAAACCGAAGAGGATCAGGGATAGAGAAAACTACGCTTTCAATTTTTCCATCACTTCTTTGTTTGATTTGATAAACTCTCTGCCGGTAAGGTTTATCTTTTGTCTCTGCGGCTGCCTGCTCAATGTAAATCCAGGGACCATCAGTTCTGTCTTTCCAGATCTGGATCATTTCAAGCTCAATATTAAAATAGCTGCTGTCTTTCTCTGCCTGCTCTTTACTCGAGAATGAGCCAACCATATAATCAACTAATGCTTCCATATCTCTTTGAGCATAAGTTAGAAATGAAATATTAAAAGCTAAAAGAAATGAAATTAATAACTTCATTGTATTGTCCACTAATAAAATTTAAAGATTAAATTACTGCTTTAAAATATTGATTTTTAACTTAATCTGGCTTTAGCGTTTTTCTGTTAAAATTAAGCGATTTCATTAAAAAGTGCTGGGCAGATAACCTTTCTTAACAATTTCTTAACATTGGAGTAGAAGGGAATAAGGTCTATTTTTAATACGTTTCATCTCCAAAAATTCTTACATTCTGAACTCGTGGAAATATACTTTGTAATTGTAGTAATATTATTGGTATTGGCGGCTTCTGACCTTATGGTTGGTGTTGCTAATGATGCCGTAAACTTTCTCAACTCAGCCGTTGGTTCGAAAGTAGCACCAAGACATATTATAATGATTGTAGCAAGTCTTGGAATTCTGGTTGGAACTATTTTCTCCTCTGGCATTATGGAAGTAGCCCGAAAAGGAATTTTCAATCCGCAGATGTTCTATTTCAACGAGGTGATGATCATATTTGTTGCGGTTATGCTCACCGATGTGCTTCTTCTTGATCTTTTTAATACATTCGGTTTACCCACATCAACAACAGTTTCTCTTGTATTTGAATTAACTGGTGCAGCAGTGGCAGTTTCAATTCTCAAACTGGCTGAATCAGGTCAGGATGCTTCAGCGTTCATTAATTTCATCAACACAAACCAGCTATTAGTTATAGTATCGGGAATACTTCTTTCAATAGCAATCGCATTTTCACTGGGTGCAATATTTCAATTCTTTACGAGATTAATTTTTTCTTTTGATATTAAGTTGACAATAAAAAGATACGGTGCTGTCTGGGGAGGAATTGCTTTAACATTTATCGCTTACTTTCTCCTCATCAAAGGATTAAAAGGAATTTCTTTTCTTACAGAAGAAACAATTGACTGGGTAAAAGACCACACAGAGTTTATTCTTTTTGTGAACTTTGCTTTCTGGACAATCGTGTTTCAGTTTTTACTTTGGTTTACAAAAGTAAATATTCTTAAGCCTGTGGTTCTTGCCGGAACATTTTCTCTGGCTCTTGCATTTGCAGCTAATGATCTTGTAAACTTTATCGGCGTTCCGCTTGCGGGATTAGCATCTTATGAAATTGCTGCGGGTTCTTCAGATCCATTTGGAATTTTAATGGAAGGATTAAGGGCTCCCGTTAAAACGAATGTTCTTTTCTTGCTGGGTGCGGGTACAATTATGGTTGTAACATTATCGGTTTCAAAAAAAGCAAGATCAGTTACAAAAACTGAAGTCCAGCTTGGCAGACAAACAGAAGGTTTTGAACGTTTTGAGTCCTCAGCAATTTCAAGAGCAATCGTTCGTGCGAACGTTAACTTTTCAAAAAATTACAAAAGAATTGTTCCTGATTTCATAAGAAACAAAATCAATCAGCGGTTTAGGGAAATTCAACCAGATTTAGGAGATAAGAATGCCCCCGCTTTTGATCTTCTTCGTGCGTCTGTTAATCTGATGGTTGCTAGCGTGATTATTTCTTTTGCAACCTCTTTGAAGCTTCCTCTCTCCACGACTTATGTAACATTTATGGTAGCAATGGGAACTTCGCTGTCAGATAAAGCATGGGGGAGAGAAAGTGCTGTTTACAGAGTTAATGGTGTTTTAACTGTAATTGTCGGATGGTTTTTAACAGCGTTCATTGCTTTTACTGCTGCTGGAATTATTGCAACGATAATATTCTACGGTGAAATTTATGGTATAGGTTTGTTATTAATACTTGCAGCCTATTTCTTATACAGGACACATTTTTTACACAAGGAGCGTGCTACTGATGAAGAAGAGATGGAAAAAATTTATTACAGCAGTGTAAGCAACGGACTCGATGGAACCATTAACGGATTCAGTGCTACCGCAGATTATCTTAACTCAGTTGTAGATTCGATTGAACTTTCACTCGACGGCTTATGGCAGGAGAACAGGGTTCTGCTCTCTCAGGCAGTTAAGAATTCAAAAAAAATAAATAAGAAAGCGCGTATTATCACAGCTAATATGTTCAGAACAATAAAAACACTTGCACCCGAAGAGTTAATTAAAGATAAAAAATATGGGCGGATAATTAATGGTATTCAGGAAATTGCGCTGAATGCTAAAGCCATAGCTCAAAATAGTTTTGACCATATTGATAATAATCATACCCGACCATATCAGGACGAGTATGATTCTATAAAACAACTTGTGGAATTTTTGAGGAAAGAAATTAAGGAAGCACAGGATATTCTTACCAGCAAAGACTTTTCTAAATATGAAGATTTAAAATTTACGGTTCAGCATTTCAAAGAAGTTGTAGATAATTTTGATCTGACACAGTTATCAAGAATCAAGAAAGATGAATCCTCTTTAAGAAACAGCTTGTTGTTTTTAAGAATCTCGGGTTATCTTGAAAATATTGCGGTGCACATTCAGAGCTTGTTAAATGCTATGAAGAAAACTTACGAAAGCTTTCAACCGAAAGAGGTAAAAGATTCCGGTGAAACCGGGACTGTTCCAGCAGATCAGAATAAACGATAAACCCATCCTGCAAAAATTACACCATAAATTTTTCCTTTTGACCGATTCATTTTGTCGGATCTCAAAATTTATTCGCATCTTACTGGCAGAATAATTGAAGCCGCATATCTTTATTTTTGTTTGTTAAATTTAAAATTCAGAACGTGAGATAATAATGAAATGAGAAAACTCTATTTCATAAATGTTATCTTACATCCTAAAAGGAGAGAAAAATGAAAAAAGCAGCTTTGCTCGTAACACTAACACTAATACTAATTTTTATTTCGTCAAATCTTTATTCACAAGTAACGCTTCAAGTTGGCGGCGGACTTGGATACATCTCACCCGCGGGAGATTATGCTGGTTCGACCATTGATTTTTATAACGGTACAAACTACGGCATGAGCAGCGGTTTCAACTATCATGCTAAAGCAAGAGTTGGTTTATTAGGGTTGAACCTGTTTGGCATAATTGAATATTCAACAGTCAGCGGTGATGGAGAAAGCGAACCAAATCAAGGCGAAGTTGAAAATTCACACGGAATCTTTTCCCTCAAAGCAGGACCGGAATTTAACTTTTCAGTTCCACTATCTCCTATTGGATTCTATCTTGATGGATTTATATCTGTGAACACTTTCAGCGGCACAGTAAAGTTTCAGGAAGTATCTCCGGATCTAAACGGTGAGTATGATCTGGAATCAGCAACAAGATTTGGAGTTGGTGCCGGTGGCGGTGTGCTATTAGATATACTCCCCGTTGTTACTCTTGATTTTGGAATTCATTTCAACCTGTATAATGTTTTTGGTCAGCAGTACACTGGAACGACGACAAATCCCAAGAGACTCGATTCATATACATCATTGAACGATGATAAAGATCCGCTATTTGGAACCGATGAAGATATTTATATAATTGAAAATACTCGCGCAATCAATGCATGGCAGTTCACACTAACGGCAATGATTGGAATATAACTTTCGAATAAGATATTATTTATGTGCTGAAATTTCGAACGTTGCAGGATCGTAGTTCTGAGATTTAAGTATCTCGTAAATCTCCTGCATTGTTTCGTCTGGCAATGCTGGAGTTCTGCTTAACACCCACCCGTATTTTCTGCTTGGCGTTCCAACGATTGCCCACTGG
>Ga0209498_1000430_pt1 | contig 25682 bp, 22 predicted proteins | sample WalLakDeSediment_FD_184131 | JGI IMG/M metagenome (GOLD analysis project Ga0209498, IMG submission 184131) | Lake sediment microbial communities from Walker lake, Nevada to study Microbial Dark Matter (Phase II) - Walker Lake 11/02/13 Deep... | ecosystem: Environmental > Aquatic > Freshwater >...
TTCGATGTATTTTTTCTTTCTTAGATTCTCTAAGAGTCCGATAGACTCTTCTGAGTCTATCGACCGGATTCCGTCTAGGCCGGACAAGGAAATATGAAATGACGAAAGAGAGATTGCGTCCTCCGACAGAAGCCGGGCCTGCAATGACAAGTAACGGAGATTCCGGACCGGAGTCCGGAATGACGCAGCCAGCTTATCCCAAATCCCCTCCCCAGACAAAATCCTTAAATGTTGGCGAGGGATAACGACCAACTATCATTTGATTTGAGATATCGATATTCTTTGAAAGATTTTTGATCCGGACAAGATCTTGTTCGGTTGCAGTTTCTTTAACTTCAATTGCGGTTTTATTATTAAGTATAAAATCAATCTCCTTTCCTGTCTTAAGTGAATAATACTGAAGCTTTCCGTAAAACTTCAGCTGGTTAAAGACAGCATTTTCAAACTGAACGCCGCTGCTTACCTCGGTAAGCTGATTAAGCAGACCATTGTCGTTAATAAAAATTTTAGGCGCTTTTACAATTTCCCTGTCGGGATTCTTTGCCAGCACCGGAACGAGCGTAATAACAAATGTATTCTCAAGCAGGTTCATATAATTATAAACAGAAGGTCTCGAAATCCCCGTCAAAGATGAAAGTTTTGAATAATCAAGCCGCGTTCCGGCTCTGTAGGCAAGCATCTTCAGCAGTGTATGAAGATTTTTCTGGTCTCTTATCTCAGAGATGTTTTTTATATCTATGTTCAGATAAGAATTGAGAATATCGCTCACAATATCCTTTTTATCAGAAGCACTTTTTGACAGGGCCACTTCGGGAAATCCCCCATAACTGACAAACTCTTCATAATATTTTTTTAAACGTTCATATTCGGCAGAAATAAATTTTCTGCCAATTGCCTCTGGTGCATTAAAATTAATATCCTTAAACTTCAGGAACTCCCTGAAGCTAAGCGTGTGAAGTTCAAAAACTTTTTTCCTTCCTGCAAGCGATTCGCTGAACAGATTTTTTATGTAATATGAGCTCGAGCCGGTAATAACAAATTTGATCTGATAATTATCATACAGATACTTTATAACGCTTGCTATTCCCGGTAAAAGCTGCACTTCATCAATTGCAATCAGAGTTCTCTTTTTGAAGTCAATGCCCCGCGAGCTTAAAGCAGAAATTATATTTTCGTAATTCTTTTCTGAAAAAAGTTCCCTGTTGTCTATCCGCTCGAGGTCAACGTATACTTTGTTATTACCCGCATAATCATCAAGCAGCTTTTTAATCAGGGTGGTTTTGCCGGTGCGCCTTAACCCGGTTATTATGGTTATCTGCCTTTTTGAAAGATGGTTCTTCAAATCGGAATATATACGCCGTTCTTTATAATTTATCATTATAATACCTTTACTATTTGTCAATCCTAACTTACAAATAGTAACACTATTTGTAAAGTATTAATTACAAATGGAAGTCCGGGCAAGAGACAGGGGTCAATGTGTGTTGTGCGGCGGAAAAGAGAACTTACATTTCGATTAAGCCAGAGGCTTACAGGCACGATCTTCCCTACTCAAAAGGTGGGACATCATTAACTGCTAAAAATGTTAAGATACTCTGTGCAAAGCACAATCTTCAAAAACATGATAAGATATTAAGCTTTCCCCCGATATTTCTTTCATAAGGCAAGACATCGTTTATTCGTGCTCCTGATATATTTAAAAACAAATTTCTATATTGGATTGAATGATTTTTCAAAATTATTATGCGGGGCTAAGATGAGTAAATGTTTTTTATTTATTTCTGTTTTAATTTTTCCAACGGTTATATTTTCACAGCCGCAGATTCCAACCCGTGCGCCAGATGATACAACTTACTTCACTGCTGTTGAGGAAATGCCGGAACTCATCGGTGGCGTTTCGTCATTAACTCCCAATCTTTATTATTCAAAGGAAGCCCTGAAGGATAAAATAGAAGGGAGGGTTTATATGCTTATTTACATAAATGAAAAAGGATCGGTTGATAAGATAAAAATTCTCAGCGGGCTTGGTTATGGGCTGGATGAAATAGCAAGCGATGCAGTACATCAGGCAAAGTTTAAACCCGGAAGGCAGGACGGCATTCCAGTTAAAGCCATAGTATCATTACCTATAATCTTCAAACTGGATTAAGTTCAATCTTAACTTCGTTACACCGGACAGGTAAGATTTTAACTTTCCCGCCAACCTGCCTGCCGGCAAGGCAGGTATTCCTTTCGTAGATTCCGGACAAGCCGGAATGACAATGGATAAAATTCTTTCTTTTTTGCCGATTTTTCTTTTCGTCGATTTCGAATTCCTCCAGAGGCGGACAGGTCCGTCTTCGTCTTTCAGTCTATACCGGAATAAACCGGATTGACTAAACTAAAAATTCATTAATCTGATTACGTTTAATTCAACATTGCCGTACGACAAATTACGATACGGGCTTCATTACCGAATAACGCTAAACTATAAATGCCCGGGATTATAGGATAGGTGTTACTTCCTTAAAGCTCATTAATATAGTCGTCAACAAAAGATCTAACGGAACAAACCTGAATTTTTTCGCTTGTAACATAACTATCGCTACCGGGAGTAATAACAAAATTCTTTTTTGTTTCTAAATCTTTAATGCTCTCAAAAAACCCTTTTGAAACGGCAGGTGCATTCGTCAGCTTTATTTCAACAGACGCAGCAGGTTTAATTCCTTTAACAAAAACAAGATCGGCTTCAGCACCCTGATGAGTTCTATAATAAAAGGGGCGAATATTTTCCGGCAGCACTGAAATTGTCTGCTCTATTACAAAACCTTCCCAGGAAGCTCCGGCACCGGGATGACCGTACAGCTCATTTGTCTCATCTACATCCAGCAGTGCATGAAGAATACCGCTGTCCCTCAAATAAACTTTGGGAGACTTGACCAATCGCTTCTTTGCATTTACAAACCAGGGATTCAGCCGTCTTACAAGGAAAGCTCCTTCCATATAATCAAGGTAACGTCTTACTGTTGGGGCTGTTACTCCGAGTGAGCCGGCAAAAGTACTTGCATTCCAGATTCCACCATGGTAATGCGCCAGCATCTGCCAGAAATTTTGAATGATAACCGGAGTTAAATCGACATTAAAAAGCTGTGATAATTCTGCTTGAATATAACTTTTTAAAAATGATCTTCTCCAGTTAAAGGATATGTCAATATTTTCAGCGAGTACTGATGATGGAAAACCGCCTCTTAACCATAATGTTTCCTGGCTTACCGGTTTCGGAGTAACTTCTAACAGATTAAAAGGGGTCAGTTCAAGATATGCAACACGCCCCGCAAGTGTTTCCGATACGCCTTTTACAAGAGCGGGAGAAGCCGAACCAAGCAGCAAAAATCTTTCGGGTTTTCGCAAGGCGTCAATCGAGGGGCGCAATTCTCTGAAAAGATCAGGAAGTGTCTGAACTTCATCAATAATAACCAGCTTGTCTTTATTGCCATCAAGAAATGTATATGCATCATCAAGCTTTCTTAAGTCCCTGCTGTTTTCAAGATCGAGATAAACAGCTTTGCTTCCATATTCTTTAGCAACCTGCTTTGCCAAAGTAGTTTTGCCTGCCTGCCTTGGTCCAAGCAAAGCTACTGCCGGGTTTTGCTTCAGGAGCAGTTTTAATCTTTCAGAAAATATGCGATTTATCATAGAGCAAACATAACAACTAACCACGAAAATCGAAAATATCATTTTCAATTTTCTTGGTCGGATTAGTGGCGGGTAATTAAGTGATCGATACCATATTCTTTGCGGGAAATTTCCTGGTGAAAAAAATTGCAAAAACTCCGGGCAGGTATATTTCATAAGTAAGCGCAGCCAAAACCAGAAATTCAGCAATACCGATTACGTTTAACGCAACTATTCCGTAAGACTAATTACGATACGGGCATCTTTACCGACTTCCGCTAAACTATAAATGCCCGGATAACTAAGTATTTCTTTTCGCTGATTCTACACATTCCATTGAATTTTTCGCTTGTTCCCAATATGGGAACTTTTTATGTTTGACTGTGCGTGTAATAGCAATTAAAGCCCTGAAAGATTTCTGGAAAAAGCACCCGGAAGCAGAACTGCCGCTGCGTGCCTGGTATGTTGAAGCTAAAAATGCAGACTGGAAGAAACCAGCTGATATAACCAGACTTTACAGAACAACAAGCATTTTGACAAACAACAGGGTTGTATTTAATATAAAAGGAAATGACTACAGATTAGTTGTTGCGATTAATTACGAATATAAAATCGTTTACATCAGGTTTATAGGCACACACAAAGAATACGATAAAATAAACGCAAAGGAAATTTAGAATGAACATCAAACCAATTAAAACAAAAAAGGATTACGAAGCAGCACTTAAAAAAATTGAGGGGCTTTTTAATGCAAAACCCAACACAATTGACGGCGACTTGCTTGATGTTTTAACTACTTTGGTTGAAGCTTATGAACAAAAGCATTATAAAATAGCTCCGCCCGATCCTATCGATGCTATTAAGTTCAGGATGGAGCAGCTTGGTTTAAAGCAGTCTGACATTGCGGAAGTTATTGGCGGAAAAAACAGGGCTTCAGAAATTCTTAACAGAAAAAGAGAGTTAACAGCCAGGATGATGCGCGACCTTCACAGGAAATTTAACATTCCTGCTGAATCTTTATTGGCGTAATTCTGTGCTGCTATGGATTTTTAACATTATATTTAATTGATTACAGCCCCGCATTTTCTTAATCATTTGCTTTGAGTTTTCTCTGATGGCAGGACACCCGATGTAAACCGGAATTTCAAATAAGACATATTTTTTACATTTTCATGACAAACGGTTATGGTTTTTTCAGGATAATTGCACTAAAAGAAAGAGAGGCAAAAATGAAAAGAATCTTTTTAATAACCGGTCTTTTGACAATCTTCAGTGTGATTACATTCGCGCAGATACGGGACAGTCTTATTCAGCTTACCGAATCGCTGGGCGACACAATCAGCTACAATGAAATGCAGCAACTTAACATTCTCAACCTGAAAGATTTCAAAGGATTTCAGCAGCTTGTTTTCTATGTAAGGAATGATACAACACTTGCTGCAGTAATTTCTTATGAAGATGAAGCAGGAAACCTGAAAGACAGCACTTTACTTTACAAGGCCAGCACACTTGGAAATCTTCGGGCAGGGCTAAGACTGACGGAAATGGAATTAGCAGAGAAATTTGAGAAACAGTCTGCTGTTGTTATAACTGACAGGAACGGAATAAATTACAGAGGCGTTATTGAATCCGTTAGTAATGATGAGCTGCAATTTGTCCATCGCACAACAGAGACATATTATAATTCCATCCCTATCTGGAAAAGCCGTACATTTCATAGAGATGAAATCAATACAGTATTCATTGAGGGAGAATCAAATGTATCGAGCGGAATGTTATATGGATCAATTATCGGCTTTGCAGCAGGGGCGATAGTTGGTGCGGTCAGTACACCTTCCAGTGGTTATACGCTGACCAATCCTGCTGCAAATGCGTTGGCAGGGGGGATAGTAGTGGGCGCAATAGGATTGCTCACAGGTTTGGTGATGGGCTTAGCCAGTTCTTCTTCCGATACCATTATTCAAATTGATGATGCTTATGATTTGTACGAATTAAATAAGTATGTGATGAAGTAAATTAAAGCCTGATTGACAAAGAATGTCGGATGACCATTCTGCTTTTTAAGTATTGTGTAGTTCAGTAAATTATTGAAAACGTAATATTCGATTCTCATAAAATCTTAAAATACTTTTCTGCCAATTTATCTTTTCGTCGATTTCGAATTCCTCCATAGGCGGACAGGTCCGTCTTCTTCGCCTTTGGCGGATTCGGCGAGGCAGGCCCATCTTCGTCTTTCAGACTTCCGTCTCCACTAAAGTTTCGCCGGACAAGTCGCCGGACAAGCAAGCCCGGAATAAAGGGCAAGAATACAACAGTGATGTTCATCCCATCGAAAGGTATTTTGAAGTTGAGTAATTATTTATACTTTATTGATAATTATCTGACAACATTCACTATCAACGGCAGTATTATGAAACCACTTGCAGATTATCTTTATCGGATTTTAAAATCGCAATCCAGACGGTCATCGCCGCTGGTTATATTTTTTCTTATTATATCAGCTTCGCCGGAACAATCATTCGGGCAGGAGCAATTTTTTATGGAAGAAAGTCCCGCCCCGCTTGATCAAAGCAATCTGCAGGATATTGACGCAGACCTGCAGGGCAGGATGGTTGCTGTAGGGCGGCAGCGTGAGCTGGTTACCGGCGGTTCACCGTTTTATCCGCTTGTGATGATCAAAGACCAGCCGCAGGATCCCTGGACTATTTTAGATCCGCCGAATTTCGGATGGACATGGTATGAGCTTAGATCCGTAAACTTTATTCCGGGAACTGATGGAGATTTTGTTGCAGTCGGAGAATATCAGCCTGATCCTTTGTCAGCTTTTGCGAATGGTTTTCTGCTCAGGTATTACAGAAATACCAACACGTGGGATATCCGTAGCTTCCAGGCGCCGGGCGCTCTTTTCCATTTTATCAGGGATGCGGTTTTTGATCCGAATGACTCCGCACGCCTGCTCATTGTCGGAACGCGTGCTATTTCCGATCCGGGAGGATTCTGCTTCGAGTTTACTACAATGGTGGTTGATTATAATATTAATACCCTCACATATTCTGTTCTACCGACAACTCAAAAAGGTTTATTATGGGCAATCGAACCTTTACCGAACGGTAACTTCCTTGCCGCTGGTCCTGCTGCCGCAGATTGTGATTACCTCCCGTACCCATTAGTAATGGAGGTGGAGCTAGGGGTAGAAATTATTCACCCCATTCCACCTCCTGCTACAAACGGTTACTTCTACGATATTACGGCGATGACTGTGTTAGACAATGGAGATATTTTTATGGTCGCCCATGAAAGTCCTTTTGGCGGATCAGATTTTAGCACTCTTTCATACAGGTATAATCCGGTTACACAAGAATACACTTTTTATAAACCATTGGACCCTGATTCTACCGGGAACTTTTCAAATCAGCTCTGGGCTATAGAAGTAACTGCGAACGGATTGATTTATGCAGTCGGCAGAGTGCATTATATCTACAATGGATTGCATTATAGAAGAGCAATGATACAAAGCTTTGATGGCGAAAGCTGGAGGCTTCATCCCGTTCCGGAAACTTTCGATGGCGGTCATTACAGCGAGCTCTGGGGAATTACAACGCATGCAAACAACCAGGTTTATTCTGTTGGACTCTTTCGTCCGGTAGGATCTTTTGACCGCCAAACGCTTGTCATGCATAATGAAATTATAACGGATGTACCCGGTGAGGAAAATTCTTTTTCCCCTTCGCAGTTCACGCTAAATCAAAATTATCCAAACCCGTTTAATCCAAATACAGTAATCAGTTTTCAATTACCGGTAACCAGCAATGTTAGTCTGAAAGTTTATGACCTGCTCGGTAATGAAGTTGCGGTACTTATAAGCGAAGAAAAAGCTGGCGGAATTTATGAACTTAATTTTGATGGTTCGGGGTTGACAAGCGGTGTGTACTTCTACAAACTTGTAGCAGGTAATTTCTCAGCGACTAAAAAGATGATACTTCTTCGTTAGTAATTAGTGTGTAATGCTGAATATGAAAAAGCACGATCTGCCTTTTCCACCTTTGGTGTAATCGCCGGACAGGTAAAATTTTATAGTTTCCACCTATTTTTCTTTTCATAGATTCCGGCAATATCACATAAAAAGAAATGCGCCTGCCTGCCGGTAGGCAAGGTTAAAAAATTATTTGGAACGAAGAGTTAAAAAAGAAAATCTGCTCGTTCCGGTGGAACGAAGTTCCAACGAATTTGAGTCCCGACTTGTCGGGTGAGGAGTTCTTTTTCTGTAACGAAGCGAATCGAATTTTAGCAGATTTATTTAAAGTCTTGACTTTTTGTTTCTGGCGCCTGTCCCGAATTTAGTTCGGGATGTCAAGACAAAAGAAATAATAAAAATTATTTGGCAAAGTGTTTTTAGTCTTGATTAGGAATCCAAAAAGTATAAACAAACTATTACTGGTAGCAGTAGATTCCGGGCAGGCGGAGTTTGGAGAGATCTGCTAAGTCACACAATCATTTAAGTCATACTAATTATTGTTAAAACGCAAAGAAATCTTTACGCTTTCCGGTAATTTTGCTTAAGTGAGGATATGCAGGGATTTGGCTAGAGTTCGTGTCTTTCAGTTAAAAATGAACTAAAATTATTTGCGCTTGTGGTACGGACATTGTAAATGGCAGTGACGGAGATTACTTTATTAAATATATAGTCTAAGCGTCCTGTATGGTTAAATGTTCTGTTGTTTTAGCTCTCGCAATAAAGAAATTTATCTTCTTTTATCATTTCATTTTAAACGCATTCCAGAAAAATTTTTATACGCCAACTATAAAATCATCGCATAATATCTGCAGCTATTACAGCAGCTTGTTTAGTCCGGTGATTCTTCAAACAATAAATCATAGGAGATATGAAAATGAAAAATTTCTTACCGTTTATTTTTGTCCTGTTCGTTATCGCATTTATAAGTAATATAAATGCACAAAGCTGGGTATTACAAACCAATCCGCTTGGCTTGGGTGAAGAAGCTATGCTTGGAAAAGTGCATTTTGTAAGTGACACAGAAGGATGGATCAGCTGCAGCAAGGGCGGATTCCTTCATACAACAAATAGCGGTACTGACTGGATATTTGTAGACCCGTTTCCATCAGACACCATTGAGAGTATGTCAGATCCTTCGGTTTCTATGTCCTGGGTAGGAACAACTCACGGCTGGAACATAAGTTCAATCGGCTCTTTCGATAGCAGCAGAGGAGCGGTGATTTATAAAACCACTAACAGCGGTGCAAATTGGAGTAAAGTTATTCTTTCCAATGAAGAGGGGAATAGTGGTATTCAACTGCAGTTTACAGATATCAACAATGGGTTTGCTCTTTTATTTAATTTTAATGGTGGAATTGTTACCTTCTTACGCACTACCGACGGAGGCAATACCTGGAACCCGTTCCCCGGTACCGGATTATTTTATTTTGTCGATATTAATAACGGATGGGCTCACCACGGTTCGGGGGAAATTGGATTTGACCCTCCATTTAAAATTTACAAAACAACAGATGGCGGCAGCAACTGGACTGAACAATTCTCAGATAATACTGAAGGACAATATAATGCTATAAAATTCTCGGATTTAAATAACGGTTGGGTTGTTGGAGGAAATGGTAAAATTATAAAAACTACTGACGGCGGCACCAATTGGACATTTGTTACGAACTCGGGTATAAATCCATTGAAAAGCTGCAAAACTGTTTTTCCATTAGATGCTAACAATGTCTGGATATCATCAAGGCAGGATGATCCTCATTATACCCCTTATTTAGTATATACATCTGATGGGGGTTCAACATGGACTTCTCAAATAACTCCATTTGGTGATCCAGTGGATCCAAATGATATCTTCAGCATTTATTTTACTAATCCTCAAAACGGATGGATAACCGGAGACTATGGCAGGATAGCTAAATATACCGGTGCTACCTCTGTTGAGGATGAGGTAAATGGTTTGTCGGATTATTCTCTTGAACAGAATTATCCAAACCCGTTTAATCCATCAACGACAATCAAGTTTAGTATTCCTGAAAGCGGGAATACAACAATTAGGATTTTTAACTTATTAGGATCAGAAGTTGCAACATTGCTAAATGAAATGAAGCAGCCGGGAACGCACGAGGTTAGCTTCGATGCAGCCAGCCTTCCAAGCGGAACTTACTTCTACTTGATGGAGTCAGGCAATTTCCGTGAAGTCAAGAAGATGATTTTGATAAAGTGATCTCGGGATATTGTTTCAATTCCGGGTGTTGCAATAAGGTTGTGACCCCGGAAATTTCTTATCTAACAATCCCTCGTTTCAAATACACAAATAATTAAAAAAGACCGATCTATCAGCAAAATCCTCCGCACATAATATATTAATGAAAAATTACTGTTTGACTCTTTAGTTTTCTGCCAGTAATTATAAAAGGAGATCTAAAATGAAAAAGGCTTTGATAATAGTCCAGAATAATGACAACACTACAAAAAAGTTTGGCGAGGAGATTGCAAACTTTTTACTTAACAGAGGACTCGCTGCAGAACTTATCCCGATCAACAGCTTTGAACCCAAAAAACTGGAAGGCGCTGATTATCTGCTTCTCAGCGGTGTCAGTAATGGAATTTTATTTTCACGGACGGATAATGAATGGATAAGCTTTGTTAAACGTCTCCCGACTCTTAATGGAATTAAAACGGCTCTGTTTGCAACATACAAAATCTTCCCGGGCGGAATTTTTAGAAGTATGAAAAGATATCTCCGTGAAAAAACAGATAACCTTGCTTTCACATTTAAATCAAGCGATGGCTCCCTTTCTGTGTCTGATAAGCTTAATCTGAATGATTTTATAAGATAGAGATTTTGCTTTAGCCGGCAGCCGCAGGATTGAACCCCCTTCGGGCTGAATTTGAACAATTGTTATGGCAGGATTTATAAAGCCCTGCCATTTTTTAATATCACCATAAACTTAGTTCCCCATTTTTATCACAATTCCTTTATTGCCATCAGAATACATTGCTTCAATTGTGGGCTGATAAAACTAAATAGTGGGTTTTCCTGAATAACCAATGTGTTTATATTTACGGTGGAAACAAGATTATTAATTTTATTTGCATTTTCACTCAATTATTCGGGGAACTACAATGCGCAAAATATTTTTTACTTCTTTATTTATTCTTCTCTTCTCTGGTTCTTTCAGTACAACTGTAATGGCACAAACTAATATTGATTCGCTTATCACCTCTATTATTTCAAGAGTTGAACCCGATTCTGTGAAATATGTAATTCAAACCCTGCAGGATTTCCAAACACGTTTTATGCTTAACAACAACCGGTACGATGTGGCTGACTGGCTGTATGACAGATTTACATCTTTAGGATTTACCGATGTCGAGCGAGATTCATTTATGTGCACAACCAGTTACGGTGGAGGCTCGACTACTCTACAGGTTAATATAATTGCAACTCTTCCCGGAACCACAAGACCCGACGAAGTCTACATCATCGGCGGGCATTATGATTCATTCGCTTACGGCTCACCAATGACAAACGCGCCCGGTGCAGATGATAATGCAAGCGGGACTTCTGCTGCACTTGAGTTTGCAAGAGTAATTATGGAATCAGGCTATCAGCCTGAAGCAACTATAAAATTCATTGCTTTTGCAGCCGAAGAATTAATGCTGTTTGGCGATTCCGGGTGCGAACATTATGCACAAAAAGCTTTTGATGAAGATATGGATATAAGTCTGATGATAAACTGCGATATGATAAGTCATAACACTCTGCCACTTGAACAGGCAAGTGTAAGTATTAATTATTATTCCGGCTTTACTAATTTGCTGAACATCGCAAAAGATGTTACAAACCAGTTTACTTTAATAACTGGTGTAACGGGGTCACAAAATCAGTATTCCGATAGTTATCCTTTTTATGAGAAAGGATTCCCTCCGATTTATTTTGAGGAAGACCAGTTCAGCCCGTACTATCACACTGTGAATGATGTCATTACAAATTATGACATGGATTACTGCAGTGAGGTAATTAAAGCTGCGGGGGCGATGCTCTTAAAGTATATGTTTATGAACACTCCGACCAACACTCAGGATGAGGAATTATTTGTTAATGATTTCGTATTACATCAGAATTATCCGAATCCGTTTAATCCGACGACAAAAATAAAATTTTCTGTTCCATTTGTAGAGACGCATCGCGATGCGTCTCTACTGGTAATATTAAAAGTGTTTGATTTACTTGGAAACGATGTAGCAACACTAGTCAACGAACAAAAGCCCGCAGGAAGTTATGAAGTAACTTTTAATGCATCCGGACTTTCTAGCGGAATTTATTTTTACAGATTGAATGCCGGAGGTTTTACTGAAATGAAAAAGATGATCCTCCTTCGTTGACACTTCCACCTTCGCCAAAGACTTCGGTGGACAAATCGGCGGACAGGTATTGATGAAATGACGTTCGTATAAAACTTTAACCAACATCATTCTTATAATAGGCTTTCAGGTTTTAACCACCGGCAGCCATTATTTTTCCTCCCTTAAAATTATTTATCCTTCCCTCAGAAATGAAGTGCGCTGAGAGTTTTATGAATTAGATTTTAATCGGTATCAAAATAACTTATCTAAACATAGCTCGTCAACACGTTACGTTTTTTTACTCCCGAATTTAGATCTTCTATCGGAATTGAAGTTTTATATGAGAAGAGCGTATTGATACAAATATTTACACTGATTAAACGGAAAGGGTAAACAAAAACCCACCGCCATTTCAAAAAGTGCGGCGGTGGGAATTAAAAAGAACAGAAAGTTATTTAAGCAATTGTTCTTTCTTTAGTATGTCTCCAAATTCTCTCTGGAACTGGATTGAATTTTCCCGCAGTAAAGGATAAAATGCCTGAACACTAACTGTGTCTTTCAGCGTATATTCACCGAAATTAAGATGATAAGTTTCAGTACCTCCCATCCTTACTCCATAAACAAAAATCTGCAGGTTCGGAACTTCATAAACAGTCACTGTGGCATCATTATTATTTGCAATGCCTGCCGTATTAAAGTCCTCGGTAAGCGGTTTATTTCCGAGTCCGGATACCTTCCATTTGCTGCTTTCTTCCCTTACCTCTACAACACCTACGACATTGTTCTGCAGGGCAAACGGGGCTACCATAGATTTTGGTTCAGAAGAGATGTCTGAAAGACTCTTGACATTCTCTGTCCGGAGTAATTTTTCAAAGTCGACATCAACATATTGCACCATTCTGACTTGTGTTGCATTTCGTAGTTTTTCAACATCGATGCCGAGGTCAAGATCTTTGCTAGTTTCAAGCACCTGGATAAGATCGCTTTTTGCTTTTGCAACTGCTTCTTCTGGTGTGTCAAAAGTGTTTTTCCCATTCATTTCTCCTTCTCCTTCTCCTTCTTGTTTTTCACATGCAACAAGAAAAATGATTAGTGAAAACAGGAGAAAGGCGGTTTTCAAAATTGAGTTCATTGTTTTATCCTCCTTTATTTCTTTGCTATGTTAAACCAGGTTCTCCAATGAGTAGACGCTCCCGGCGGATCAGCATAAGAGCTGTACTCCAGAAGTCTTTCACTGCCTACACACGGTGCCCAGGGATCATTGAGTATTACGTAGTTAGTTCCAGCAACCGTTATATACCCTTTTATCACAACTACGTGTCCGACTACACCCGGCGTACCGTAAGCATAGCCCATTGGTTTTTTACTGCAATAAATCTGCGAACGAATTTCTGCCCACGTACGGGCTGCTTCCTGTTCTTCGAACTTGACCCCTGCAAAATCCAGCTCCAGCCATCCGGGCATATTACAAGCATTTGTTTTAGGACAATCCGATCCGGGGTTCTGATTATCGCAGCAATCAGTTCTTCCAAAGCGGTGATTTGCAAGATCACACTGCGTTACCGATATTCCTACATGCTGCGCAAGCATCTGGGTTGTTGCAGCCCAGCACCAGTTGTTTGTTTGCTGTGCCCGAAGAGTATTAGGAACGGTTCCTGCAATCTCCGGTTTACAGCAGCCTGCAAGAAAAATGGCCAGAAGTAATAATCCTCCGGCAAAATAAAGTTTTCTCATGTTTGCCTCCTTCTAAGGTTTTTTAGTTAAGTATGTTTTTAGTAACCAGTTAAAAAATTAATAAAGCAATTTGTGTTATTTAAAACAGGGGGCTGAACTTAATCAGCCCCTAAGTTTTTTATTCAATTATCCTTTGCAGAATGTAACACTTATTGTGTTTGCAGAATCATCATTCTCACCATCTGTAAGTGCTCTTCTTGAAGTCAGCGAAACAAGATACGAACAAGCCGGCCAGGTGCTTATATCAATATAACGGTTACCAAAGCCACCGCGCGGAGCTGTTCCTGAAGGAAGAGGCGGTGCAATTGGCGGAATTACGGCCGCACTTGAGATACCAATACTCCAGGCTGCCATCTGCTGATGATCGGTTGTATAGAGAATATTCAAATCACCAACCAGGTCGGAACAGGTTCCGCCGCCCATAAACTGCTGGAGATTCAGGAGTCTCACTTCTTGCCAGTTATTCACTAACACATTTGATAATTCATTGCTGAATGTAACAGCTCCATCAACAGGACCTGCTTCAAATACTATCTTTATGGCTGTACCGTTCTTAGGATCGGAGACAGGATTGCCGGGACCATTACCTGGTGCATTGCCACCGGGAATAGCAACCGCTGAATTGAATCGTATGAGTGATCCGTAGAATCCATCATCAAGACCGTTCTGATCAACATTAATCCATCCGTCTGAATCAGGAACAATTATATGAGCTGGAACTGGTCCCCAGGGGCCGGAACCGCCGGGTGTCGGTGTTGGATCGGGTGTGGCACCGGATCCCTGAACATAAATTGATTGGAATGTCCAGACTAAATTATCATCAAAAAGTTTCCATTGAATCAATCTGCTTCCAACAAGCACCGGCAGAACTTTATCACCTGTGATAGGAGTTAAAGCAAGTGGATTTGAAAGCAATGCATAACGGAACCTGTAGCGCATTGGTAATGCAGGACCGGATGGAGCAATCTTAGGACAAAAACCTCTCAACTTCATACCTCCAAAGAATGCATAATTAGGTCCGCCATGCCCGAGAACTGCAGCGTTGGTTAACCCTGAACCGGAATTAATATCAGTGATAATATGAAAATCGCCGACATGGGTGAACCATGGATTTTTAAATGGGGGTTGAGATTCAACATCAACACAGAGCGAAACGCAAAAACACGGTCCGACATTTTCTCTATCATTTTGACGGGCTCTCGAGCGTGGTTCATTAAGAATAACATTTCCGCCAGAATCTTCTATACGAAAATAAATATCTGGTCCGCCAACCAACTCAATATTAAGTAGCGGCGAAAAAGGTGTTTTATTAAAGTCACTTAATGAGTAATCAATCCTGAACTTTCCGTCACCGTCTGTAATTCCGAAGCCAAGCTCATCATCCTGCAGCCAGTCAGCATCAAATGCATGTACTTTAAGACCAGCCACCGGTATCTGGGTTTTACACACTGTTACTTTACCACAAATTACCCATGCACCGAACCTTGCCCGAATTGCACACCAGAACCTCCAGGGAATACAATACTCCCATACACCCACATAATTTTCACCGATCTGCTTCCATTGCGGCTGGAGAACAGTTATTGTAAACTGAACCGGATCTGGTTTCTTTTGAGTACTTTTGAGGTGTGGTACGGCTTCACAATAAATGTCTATCTCGAAAGCCTCTCCATTGTACTTTTGCTTTTTGCCAAGCTCGAAACGAAAATTACCTTGCTCGTCTATTACTGTTTCTGCAATTAATTCGGCTTCTTTTTCTTTAATAGAATTTGAATTGAGAATATTAAAAGTATCGTTAGGATCAGCTACAGCAAGTGCTGTTACGTTTTGATCCTTTCTTGTTCTGTAAAGCCGGATCTTCAACCCGGCAAGCGGTTCAGGGCATTCCCTGCAAATGTAGCCGCAGAGTTTGCCTTTAAAAATATATGACATAGTGGGCCTCCTTAGTTTTGGTTTATAGATTAATTAGAGAACTATTAATATTTAATTAACTCTTTAACAAAAGATTTAAAATCATCTTGTAGGTAGAAATAAATGATTTTCCGTTCCCCCTTGAACGAATTCTTTCCGATAACTTGATCTGATTGAATTTGGTTTTGTCCACCAGTAATAAATTTACATGTGGACAGGAAGTGTTGGTTATAAATAGACAAGAACCCTGCCATCAATTGAAATTTTGGTAAGCTGTTATTACAAATAAAATTTTACGCTTGTCAGGACTGGATTGGAATTATTGAATTTTCATTCCGTCAAATTTTTCATTTGGCTGACGCTTGTGTCGTCGTTTTTATAAATTAAGAATCCTGTTTAATAAGAAGCTTTAGGTAGTGTCGTCACTTATTAATTACTTATAATTGTAAGCTGATCAACAGAAGTAATTTTAATTTATCGCGGATTGAATCAAGGATTTATCTTTCACCTCAATTTTTCCTCCCTTAAAATTATTTATACCTTCTTCACTATTAGAGTGTGCGGTATAAGTTTTCAAGTTAATTTTTTGTCGGAATAAAAATTATAAACATTTAAAAAGGAGCTAACAATGAAAACTTTATTCACTGTGTTATTGACGCTTCTTGTTGTGCATACTCTGTCAGCACAAGTACCCGAATTCCCTGCAGAAAAAAAATCTGCAATTGTTGATAACCTTACGGTGGGAATCGAGTCAGACAATGCTGGTTTAAATACCAGTGCGGCGCTTGTTATGTATGATCTTATAAATGAATCTTATCTTGAAAGCAGCGATGCATCAAAAGCAATGATTCCCCTTCTTAAACTTTTGAACGAAGGTAAAGCCGATGAAGAAAGAATAGCGGCTGCTGTTGCATTATACCAACTTGGTGATCCAATCGGTATTTATCGCTTAAGAGGTGTTGCTGTTTTTGACGAGAATGAAAAAGTAGCCACGATCTGCAAAAATTTGTATGTCACTTATCACAAGCTGCACGGCACAGAGTATCTGATAAGCTTATGATAGTCAGAAAAAAATATCCTCCCAATCCGGAAATGCGGGGGGTAACCAAAAAGTAATTTATTATTCAGTATTTGATTCCTTTTGAATAATGAATATCGAATAAGGAATTTGAAACTTCGAAGTTCTTTTTAGTCACCCTTCGTTATTTTATAAAAGAATTTGAAGATGCTGCTGCAATTCGGTGAGCAACGTTTTAATAAGTGGATTTAATTTCTTAACCAAATACTTTGCTTGTTACCTGGCAAAATCATTCTTAAACTGTTCCATCTGCTGATTATATTCCATTTGCGAATATTCTTCCATTCAGGGGATGAACATCGGGTTATCGGTATTATAAGTTTCTGGCTGCCCGGAATGTACCTCTGTTGGAGTTAACTACTGATTCAAACCATCGCCAGTCACCAATAAACATATTATCCTTTATCTCACCAACAAGTTCTACATAGTTTTGTGGAGTGTTAGGATTCAGATTAATAACTAAACTATCGTTTGCAATACTGCCCGTTAAATACCCGCTGCCGTATTGAGGACCGCACACAACACAATTTCTCACATTTCTTATTGACCAATTCCCTTCCACTTTATTTGAATCGAGATAATTTATGAACAAAGTACCATCGGCAATCAGCTCTCCGGCAATATTAAAACCTTTGTAAGAGTAATTGCCATAAGGAAAATCGCTGGCAGACTTTTGCGCACCGCAGGCTAAGAAAAGGAAAATTACAAATACGTTAAGCAACGCAGTCAGTTTCTTCATTATTAAGCGCCTCATTTTTGTTATTTATATCAGCTAAGATTATTATCCATATTTAACTTTTCAATAGATAAAAAAATACTTATACCTCTTCATCAGCATAAAGCTGATAAGCAGCCGACTTTTTCTTTAGTTACTTTTAATGGAATTTTTTTAGGCGATAGTATATTTGAAGGAAATCTCTTACTCTGAATTACAGATGCCTTCAAAATAACATATCATTTTTGAAATATTCTGGCTAATTTTCGTATTATTAATTTGAAGCTTGAATTTTACTGGAGTATGATAAACACAATTCCCGGCATATTGTCTTTTTTAATTCTGATGAGTCTCACTTATCCATCATCAGCACAAACGCAGCCATGGAAAAAAATGCAATCACCGGTTAATGTAACTTTAAGGTTTATGTCGTTTGTTGATAGTCTTACCGGATGGGCTGCCGGTGAAGCCGGTACAATTATCAGAACAACCGATGGCGGTGAAAACTGGGAAATTCAAAACAGCACTGTTCAGACATTTATAATGGATATCTTTTTTGTTGATAAAAACATCGGCTGGGCATTAACATTAAAAGACGAGTTTCCCTTTACTTCAGTAATTCTAAAAACTACAAATGGCGGAGATGAATGGACGGCAGAAAACTTTCCTGACTCTTCTAAACTGATCAGAACAATTTTCTTTTTTGATTCACTTAACGGTTTAGCCGGGGGTTCATATTTCGCATATACCTCTGACGGCGGTATGTCCTGGACTGAAGCTGAAGTTGATTCAAGTATGCTGTCTAATTTTCCTGTTTACAGGTTCAATTTTTTCAGCCGCCAGTTTGGTTACGCATGCGGAGGGTTCATTGATCGGGCTGGAGTTATCTGGAGAACCACCAATGGGGGTTTGAACTGGACTTCACAGGGAGTAAGCGCTGATGAAGTTTTCGATATATATATCCTTGATTCGCTAAATGCCATTACTTTATCCGGCGATCCCGAGGGACTTTATCCGATTGCATATCTTAAAACAACGAACGCAGGAATAAACTGGATTTATGAAGAGCTTCCCTACTTTGGTTTGTCTTTTAGAATTGACTTCAGAACTTACAGCGAAGGCTGGTCTGCTTCCGGTTATAAATTTTTGCTTACTACCAACAGAGGTGAAACCTGGGAAGAATTTGAAACTCCGGATAGCGCTGTGGTGTATGATATTCAGTTTTTAAATGCAAGGACTGGTTACGCTGTTGGAGAAAAGGGGGTGATCTTAAAACTTGACCCAACACTGGTTGGAATTGAAAAAGATATTCCTCCCGCAGCAGAATTTATTTTATATCAGAATTATCCGAATCCATTTAATCCGACAACCACTTTGTCGTTTGTCATTAGTCATCCGTCATTTGTCAAACTCTGCATTTATGATGTTCTTGGAAATGAAATTGCAACGCTGGTTGATGAATTCAAATCAGCCGGAAGATATGAAATTGAATTCTCCGCCAAAGGCGGATCCGCCTCCGGCGGAAACACTTCTTCCGAATCGTCATTCCGGCTCGTCCGGAATCTTGCATCAGGCATTTACTTTTTTCAGTTAAGAGTCACGAGCCCCGAAATAAATTCCCCACCGGGGCAGGCAGGACAAGTAATAATTCAGACAAAGAAGATGATGCTTTTAAAGTAAAAATCAGAAAGTATTGAGAATGAATAATACGTTAAAAGACTTCCCTAAAAAAACTGTCGCATTTCTTAAAAAACTTTCAAAGAATAATAACCGGGAATGGTTTGAAGCTAATCGCGAATTATACAATTCCGACTTTCTTGAGCCCTGCATTCAGTTTGTTGTTGAGATGGGAGATAAGCTTCAGGATATTGATCCGGATATTGTAGCAATTCCAAAAGTGGATAAATCTATTTTCCGCTTACATAGAGACATTCGCTTCAGCAAAGATAAAACTCCGTATAAGACAAATGCCGGTCTTTATTTCTGGAATGGCAAAATGAAAAAGATGGATGCGAGCGGATTTTATTTTCATCTTGAGCCAAAACTTTTTGGTGTTGGACTTGGAATTTATATGTTCCCTCCACACCTTTTGAAAAAATACCGCGATGTTGTTTCCAATTCTGCCTCCGTAAAAGAGCTTCACCATATTGTACGTTCACTCGAGAAAAAAGGATATACAATCGGTGGGAAAAAATATAAGAAAACACCGAAAGGTTATAATACAAGCACACTCTATCCCGGATATTTATTGTATGAAGGAATCTATGCCTGGTTTGAAAGTTCTAACTTAAAAATATTAAGCGGCGGGAAAGCTGTGGATTTAATTTATAAAATATTTAAAGATATGCTGCCGCTTCATAAGTGGATTATCAAAAATTTATTCTGAGAAATCAATAATATCTGGCTGGAATAAAAAAGCCCCGTGTGATGGGGCTTTTGAATTTATATTTAGTTGTCTATTTACTTAAGTAACGTCATCTTTCCGATGCTTGAGAAAGTATTTCCGTTAACTCCGACTGCATCTATGCGATAGAAGTATATTCCGCTTGTTAATGTGTTTGCACTAAAATTAACCTTGTGTGTTCCGGCTGCAAAATTACCGCTGGCAACCTCTGCTGCTTTTTCTCCAACTAGATTATACACACTTACTTTTACCTGTGCATCTGCTGGCAGCGAGAACTCTATTGTTGTTGCTGGGTTAAATGGATTCGGATAATTCTGCTCAAGTGAAAACACAGTTGGTAAGGAGACTTCAACTTCTGCTACTCCGGAGTATGTAAAGCTTCCGTCAAAATCAATTTGCTTTAGTCTGTAGTAATATGTTCCACTTGTGGCTGATTGATCGGTGTGGCTGTAACTCTTCGGTTCAGTTGTGGTTCCGAATCCGGGAACGAATCCAATGGTTGCCCAATCTTCTTGACCGGTTGTAGTCAAAGACGAAGCCCTTTCAATCTCAAATCCCTGGTTGTTTATTTCAGTTGCTGTTATCCAGTTCAATACAACACTGCGGTCAACAACGTTTGCTGTGAATGAAGTTAGCTCAACAGGAACGTAGACCCCCCCTTCTCCCAGCCATGCAGTTGATTGATAAGCTGTTCCTCCAGTACCATCATTACCACCGCCTAAAAATAGCTTATAAAACCCATCCATTAGTAATCCGTTTGCTAATCCTCTTGGTGCAGGTAACGCTGCGTCAAGCAGCCATGTATTTGCTGCGATGTCGTAGTAGTAAACATTCGTGGTAAGCGTATATGGCGAAAAACCACCTCCTGCCCCAACAAGGTAAACATAGTTATTATCAGCATCTACAGACCATTTTGTAAAATTCACTGCTTCGGGTAAAGAAGCAATTGCTTCCCAGGTATCAGTTGATATATTGTATCTTTGACATGTTGGAGACGATAGGTTCAATCCTTCAAGACCTCCAATCATGTAAATGTATCCATTTACATACGCCATACCTGCATATCGTTTAGGATAAAGCGAGCCGGTTCTGGTTTCCCAAGTATTGCTTGTAATATTATATCTCTGAAGATAAGTTGGATATGGAGAAGATGTTCCTGAGCTTGAAACATAAATAAAATTGCCGCCATCCCAGATCATAGAATTTTGTGCGTTCATTACGGTTGTTGGTCCTCCTGTCAATGTTGTCCAGGTCCCGGTTCCGGTTCCGTCAGGAGTAAATTTTTCGAAGGCGTTTGCATTTCCGGAACCGGAAAGTTTATAAAGCTCTCCATTTGCGACACAAAACGCACTGTTAAAAGCTGGGAAATTGCAGGAGGTAGAGGTACTCCAGGTTGAGGTCGGAATATGAAATGCCAGAGCAAGATTTGTAGTTGTCTGGCTAGTATGTATATACAGATAATTTCCGATAACCCCAGCTGTTGATCTTCCAAAGACCGATGGTGCATTTGGCAATGATGTCCAGGTTGTCCCCAATAATAAATCCTCGTCATAACCACCCTGCAAGATAACCGGAACATTTGTTCCATACTCTTCTAAGATGGCAACTTTTTCAGACTCGTCAATTTGAGAAAAAACAGAAATGGCAATGAAGGTAAAAAGAAAAATTATTAAAAAGTTTTTCATAATTATTACTCCTTGCGTTATTGAAATAGTTTAAATGAAAGTCAATATTAAATTATACAAATCAGTAGATGATTTCAATAAAAAACGAATAATAAAGCAATTGCGGCTGTTTTTTTTATTCTTCAATCGGGTAGAAGATAATAAAAAAGCCCCGGGTATGGGGCTTTTGAATTTATATTTAGTTGTCTATTTACTTGAGTAACGTCATCTTTCCGATGCTTGAGAATGTGTTTCCATCTGTTCCCGTTGCATCCAAGCGATAGAAATATATTCCGCTTGTTAATGTGCTCGCGTTAAAATTAACCTTGTGTGTTCCGGCTGCAAAATTACCGCTGGCAATCTCTGCTGCTTTTTCTCCGACAAGATTGTAAATGTTAATCTTTACCTGCGCATCTACCGGTAATGAGAACTGAATCGATGTAGATGGATTAAATGGGTTTGGATAATTCTGTGCAAGAGCAAACTCTATTGGCAAAGATATTTCAACCTCTGCAACATCTGAATAGGTAAAGCTTCCATCATAATCAATTTGCTTTAGTCTGTAGTAATATGTTCCACTTGTGACTGATTGATCTGTGTGGCTGTAACTCTTCGGTTCAGTTGTGGTTCCGAAGCCAGGCACAAAGCCAATATTGTTAAAGTTTAATCCGTCAATACTTCTTTGAACTTCAAATCCCTGGTTGTTTACTTCTGTGGCTGTTGTCCAGTTTAACACAACAACTTGGTCAACAACATTTGCAGTAAACGAAGTAAGTTCTACGGGAACTATTGAGAGATCATACTCACGAATAAATCTTCCGGAAACACCGGTAACCGGGGTTGCAACAACCGTACCTGTTGTTTGGTCCAGAACAGCCACTGTGGTACCATTTGTTACCATATAATTTCCATTGCCAAGTTGAAACGCACCGCGCAAACCAGTTACCGCATTGAAAAAGTTAAGTTGATTTCCATTGGAATCATAAATATATAAACCAGACGGAGCACTGAACGCTGCTGCAATAACATTCCCGCTGGATGTTTCATATAGCTGCTCGGGAAAATTTATTGAAGGCACAAAATTGCCAAGATGATTTCCGCTTAAATCATACCTTACAATATTATTTGATGTAATAGCAGCAACAAGACAATCTGCCGATCTGAATATTATATCAAATGGACTGTTCATTATAGCAGAGTTTGGTGCTATAAAATTTCCGAGGTATGCTCCAGTCGTTAAATCAAATTCTGGAATTGCATCATCATTTGCACCACCACCGACAGTTGCAACAACAGAATTTGTTCCTGGTCTTAATTCAATACCACGAACATTATCCAGAACGGCGGTGTTTCCACCATATAATATTCTTATAAAATTACCAAGCGTATCAAATTCAACAATGTTATCGCTGACCTGTCCCGAAATAATTATAGTTGCTGTTGGTGTTAGTATTGGTTCAACTGGAGTGGTCAGGCTTGTTGTCTGGATATAATTGGCATTAATCAAAGAACCATCATTATAATTGAATGTCATTACTCTGTTATTTGTAGACTCAAGAACCATCACGAAACTAATTGCCATGCTCTCCTGTTCCGTAAAATCGTAGCCAAGTTTTGGGTTTTGAGTCGGCTTATCTGCCCAGTGCACTCTTGCCTCAGATAAGTCAAAGCGTGCATCAACTTCTTCCCAGAAAGCAACTTCACCTCTGTTAAATGGATAAAGCATATCATTAATTATTGAGTAAACAACCTGGTTGTTTTCTATACCCTTTGCTTCAATGAAAACTCCTTCGGGTAGATAGATGGTGTGAGGTAAGTCGAAAGTTTTTGCTAACTTTCTTGCCTCAAGAACTTGCTGAAAATCTTTTTCGGCAGAAATCATCAGCTCATCAAAACCAATTGCCGGTTTGAATTGAGCCATCGCAGAAGCGGTAAAAAGTAAGATTGCGAAAAGAATGAAATGTTTTATTTTGTTCATCAGTCCTCCGTTAAGTGAAAATGAAATAGTTGATACACCAATATATAATTTATTTTATTTAATTCAAGTTCGCATTGAATTAATAACATTCCGATTATAAATTATTTACTTACTTCCCTATATCTGTAACAACTTATAATGTGATCATTTACCATGCCTGTTGCCTGCATATGTGCGTAAATGATTGTTGAACCAACGAACTTAAAGCCTCTTTTCTTCAAGTCTTCACTTATTTGGTCAGAGAGTTCCGTTCTTGCGGGAAGTTCTTTTAATGATTTGAATTTATTTTGAATTGGTTTCCCACCAACAAAGCTCCAGATGTATCTATCAAATGTTCCGAATTCTTTTCGTACTTGCAGGAAAGCTTTTGCGTTTGTAATTGCACCTTCAATTTTCAGCCTGTTGCGGATTATACCTGCATCTTTTAAAAGAGAATTAATTTTTCTCTTATCATACTTTGCTACTTTACTGTAATCGAGGTTATCAAACGCTTTTCGAAAGTTTTCTCTTTTATAAAGAATAGTCCGCCAGCTTAATCCCGCCTGAAAACCCTCAAGTATCAAAAATTCAAAAAGTTTTTTGTCGTTGTGAAGAGGAACTCCCCATTCTTTATCGTGATACTTGATCATTAATTTGTCATCTGATGGCCAGGGGCAGCGTATTTTTGTTTTCATTCTTTAACCATTTTGTTTTAAGATTTCTAAGTTGATGCTTTCCTGTTATAAAAGCCTAGTATTATTCCCAAAGCGAGCGACCAAAGTGCAGCTAATCCAATCTGAAATTCTTTCGGAAGAATAAAAGTAATTGTATGCGCCGGTATCCAGAACCATAAAAGCGAATAAAAACCTTTATCAAGATTCTTCCAGTTTTGTTTTCCAGCGATCAGGTTGTCCATCAGCCTGTGCATAATTACAAGAAAGGGTCCGAACTGCAAATTCATCGATGTCGAAATCGCTAATGACTTGCCAATACCTTCAAGCGGCGGAAAATAGTTGTTATCAATTAATGTCTCAACAAAACCGTGAAAACCAATAAAAGCATATTTAATCATAACTGCGAGAATTGACCATTCAATAATTTTCAGAACAAGCGTTTTAAAATCATAAGGGGAAAATATTTTTCTTTTAACTATCCAGTGAGAAACAGCGTCTCCAAGAGTACCAAGCACAGCAAATTGTATCATTGCTGTTAATATTGGATGGGCAGTTACTAATTCAATATACCAGTTCATTCGAATGACAATTTTTTATTTAATAAATTTAAGCAAATAATTTTTATCTATATTATTAAACATCACTATGAGCACAAAAGAGAAGTTTACGGAAGAAATTCAAAATGCATATTCTTTCAAAGATGATTACATAACTCTTGGCGGGACAATTTTTGAAGGAGAGTGCATTAATAATCTTTATGTTAATGTTCCGTTGAAAACACTAAACAGGCACGGCTTGATAGCTGGGGCAACAGGAACAGGAAAAACAAAAACTCTGCAGGTAATTACAGAGCAGCTTTCATCGAAAAGTATCCCTGTGTTGGTGATGGATGTAAAGGGTGACTTCAGCGGAATTGCAAAGCCAGGAATTACAAACTCCAAGATTGAAGAACGTCATAATAAAATTGGATTGGGTTACACCCCCGAGGGATTTCCTGTCGAACTTTTAACGCTTTCGGATGAGAAAGGTGTTCGACTCCGTGCAACAGTATTGGAATTTGGTCCAGTTCTTCTCTCTAAAATTCTCGAACTAAACGATACACAATCAAGCTTTGTATCGCTTATCTTTAAATATTGTGATGATACTCAATTACCTTTGCTCGATTTAAAAGATTTTAAGCGGGTGCTTCAATTTATTTCCAACGAAGGAAGGGCAGAAATAGAAAAGCATTATGGTTCCATTTCAACCACATCTGTCGGCACTATTCTCCGTAAAGTAATTGAGCTTGAACAGCAGGGCGCCGATAAATTTTTTGGCGAAAGATCTTTTGAGGTAGATGATCTTGTTAGAATTGATGAACAAGGAAGAGGAGTTATTTCTATTATTCGTCTTGTTGATCTGCAGGACAAACCAAAGCTGTTTTCAACATTTATGCTTTCTCTTCTTGCAGAAATTTATTCTACCTTTCCTGAAGAAGGAGATGTCCCTCAGCCAAAGCTGGTAATTTTTATTGATGAAGCACATTT
>Ga0209498_1000431_pt1 | contig 25621 bp, 25 predicted proteins | sample WalLakDeSediment_FD_184131 | JGI IMG/M metagenome (GOLD analysis project Ga0209498, IMG submission 184131) | Lake sediment microbial communities from Walker lake, Nevada to study Microbial Dark Matter (Phase II) - Walker Lake 11/02/13 Deep... | ecosystem: Environmental > Aquatic > Freshwater >...
GCAAAACCCTCCATATTTTCCATATTTCCCTGAAAATATTCCTTAAATTCTCTGGCCTGGTCAGGACAGGAACTTATGCCGGCCAGGGTTATGCTTACGCCCTTGCGCCAGCTGAGATCAAAAGTTAAACCAGTCACATGGCTTAAGAACTCTGTTTCCAGCTGCAGGCTGTTCCAGATAACATCATTGCCCTTTCTATAAAGGGGAAAACCAATCTTTTCAGGATCAGCGAGACAGTTCTGTGTCCTGACTCCGTATTCAGGCCAGATTTCCCTGGAAGCCACACATACCGAACCCAGGGGAAAAAGCCCCAGATCATAGCTGCCGGCAATGCCGATATTAATCACACAAAGAGTATGCCTGTTGTTTTCCAGGTATCTTTCCAGACTGATGGCCGCGTTGAGGGGGCCAATCCCGCATATGAGAAAACCTATATCCGTGTCTCTGAATTTGACATTGCTCCCCGGATAGTTAAGAACGCTAAGGGGCAGCCAGCCTTTAATAAAGTGCTCCATTTCTCTGATGGTCGCGGAAACAAAAAGGATCACTCATTCTCCAGGGTCAGGGTTCAGATTTATGGTTCAACTTTCATCTTTACTCAGACTTTGATCCTGAGTTCTTATGGCCTCTTATGTTTGGATGCCTGGACATTCAGCAGCAAAACGGATAATTTTTGTTCATGCAGTTTGACTTGGCTTTTTTCTTGAGCGCTCTTGGTCTTGCCTTTATACTTGAGGGTATACCATATTTTATCTGGGCTGAAAAAATGCCCAGGTTTCTGGAAACCATGTCCAGGCAGCCTCCATCCAACCTTCGTCGACTGGGATTGGCCGCCATAATTCTTGGAGTAATGGCTATATACCTGGGACGAAGTCTATTTCAGCCGTAGCTTTCTCTCCAACATGAATGAATACGATTCCCGAGCTCAAGGGATAATAAAACACCCTGGAGAATCCTGCTTCCCTCATTTCCAAGGCCAGATCATTGGAATCAGGAAAACCTTCTATTGTTTGAGCCAGATAGGTATAAGCACCTTTATCCCTTGAAATTATTCTGCCCATCAATGGCAATACCCTGGTCAGATAAAAATTATACAGACCGCCCCATATCTTTTTTTTACCAGTGCCGAACTCAAGCACACAAAGCCTGCCTCCGGGCTTTAATATCCTGATTATTTCTTTATAGGCTTCAGATCTTGGGACAATATTCCTTATTCCAAAGGCAATGGTAACTGAGTCAACACTTTTGTCAGGCGCGGGAATAATTCTTCCATCCGCCTGTACTGGCAGAAATCCTGACCTGGCGAACTTCATCTTTTTTTTGCCCTTGTTCAGCATGGGCAGAGTAAAGTCCATGGCCAGGACTTGATTGTCGGGATAATTCTTCAGGATTTCCATGGTCACGTCCATGGTGCCGGCTGCAAGATCAAGAACAAGCCCGCTGTTTTTGGTTCTGATATGCCTGACCAGCCTCTTCCTCCAGTAGATATCCTGGCCAAAGCTCAGAAAGTGATTAAGAAAGTCATACCATCCTGCAATACTGGAAAAATATCCGGCCACCATCTTACTGTGCCGGGTCCGGTTCATTCAGACTTCTCTTCGTTCAGGCTTATTGCAAAATCCTCCTTATCTCCATTGACTATGGTCTGCAGAACCCCTCGATATATCTGGGAGAAAAACTCATGGCAGTTATTAGGAGAAATGCGACCTACCTCAATGAACTTTACAACTATTTCCTTGGTCACCTGTAAGGCCTGCTTCTGGGCTTGATCCATCTGCTCTCCTGTGTAGTTAAAAAAACCGCCCGAATGGGGAAATGGCTTGACCAGACAAGACATTTTCGGGCGGTAAAACGAAGAAAACCTTAAAGCCCTCCCCGTTTATTATTTTTTTTTAGCATTAAGCTTTTATTTAGTCGAGTATAGATTGAGAGACCAAAAAAGGGGCGGTCATGAATGACCGCCCCGACATGATGTGATCTATTTTTTTTCACTGATCATGGCTAAAATTTCTTCCCGGATAATTCTGGCAGCCGCTTCTGGAATTTTTTTCAGAATATACTCCTCCAGTTCAGCTTTCAGCTGTGAGACCTGGCTTGCAATATCTTCCCCGGCAGGGATTTGATCATAAATGGATTCAAACTTTTTCGCCAGCTCCAGGTCAAGATCCCCTGTTTTTTCTCTGACTTCACCAATTTCACCGCTTAAGCTGCTCAGTCTTTCCTCCATTGCCCCTAAAAGCTTAAAGGCATTTTCCAGCTCTGTGGCCTGAGAATTCTTCTCGCTTTTCCAGGATTCAATAAAACTGTTTATCCTGTTTTCAGCTAAATCATTCATTTCCTCTTTGAATTCTTCAGGGTCAGGGGGCTGTGGAAAACTGTACAACTTATCCTGGAACAACTTATCAAACTCTGCCATTAAATCCTGTTTCAACCCGTAAGGATCAGGAATAGAAATCTCAGCGATTCTTCGTTCCAGCTCCTGAATTTTTTGGCTGAGTTCAGACCCTTCTCCTGGTTCAATAGTCTGAACTATTTCGGAAAATTTTTCATAAATTAATTCTTGTGTTTCTTGAGTGATTTTTTCCTTTAAATCACTTACCAGATTCATCTCCAGGCCTTTTTCCGCGAAAGCTTCCAGGGCCTTGTCCTTAATGTCCTGAGGCGTCAGCTCCTTAGGCTGATCAATGGCCCCAAGCCTTTGATCCATCTCAACCAGAATGCTGGACCTGAGCTCTTCTGTAATCTTGTCAGCAAACTCTCTGATAAATCCCATTTCCAGGCCCTTCTCCTCTACAGCCTCAAGGGCCTTGTCCTTGATGTCCTGAGGCGTCAGCTCCTTAGGCTGATCAATGGCCCCAAGCCTTTCATCCATCTCAACCAGAATGCTGGACCTGAGCTCTTCTGTAATCTTGTCAGCAAACTCTCTGATAAATCCCATTTCCAGGCCCTTCTCCTCTATGACCTGAAGCACGCTGGTCCTGAAGTCTTCCTCTGAGGGTTCTTGCTTTGCCGGTTCCAATGAATCCAGTCTGTTCTCAATGGTTGAGCTTACGTCCTCTTTAAATTCCTGAAGCATCTTATTCAGAAAACCCAGTTCAGGGCCTTTTTCTTCGATGGTCTCAATGGTCTTCTCAAAAAAACTGTTTTCCATGTTGATGATTCTTTCCTCAAAAGCATCCAACCGGTCAGACAGAGATTCAAGCTGATCAGCCAGCATTGCTATGGCGTCAGTCTGGCCCTCCTTTTCAGACCCAGTCACCTCACCCTGGATTGAATCTTCAGGATGGGTTTCCGCTTCTTCCAGTTCTTGAAAATCCGCCTCTTCCGGCTTTTGGATACTGTCGGAACTGTCCTGGTCTACAAGCATCTCATCCTGGGGTTCTTCACCCAGAAAATCCTTTAAAATATCCTCATCCTGCTGATCTTCAGGATGGCCTGACTTGCCGTTTTCCCGGATCTGATCACTGATCATCTGTTCAAGTTCATCGCCTTCAGAAATCCGGGCGTCCTTTTCCGAATCTAGACTGTCAAACAGTCCGTTCAGGTCGTCTTCCAGTTCAGTGTCCCGTGCGGAATCACCAAAAGCCCGCTCCCGGTCTTCCAGGGAATCAACTTCCAGACCCTCCTCAACAATATCAGTCAGATCAATAATTTCTTCATCTTCCAATATGTCTTTTTCTCTATCTGAAGCCATAGCCACCACCTTGGTTAATGGATATTCAAAAAACCGATAACCATTTACTACAAAAAAAACATTATAATTGTAAAGTAAAGGCAGGGGAAAAAAGGAGTGGACTTGAAAAGAAAATTGCAGGCAAAAAAAGGGGAAGCTTTCAACTTCCCCTGAGAATCAGATTTTAATCGTCTTTGGGATGACAATCCGGGCAGGCTGTGGGACCGGTTGGTTCTCCAGCCTGAGCCAGGGTGCGGTGACATCCGGTCATGCACTGATCATGGTAAGCCTTGTAAAAATACTTAATGTCGCGTCTGTCCTGAGGAGTCGCCGCAACCGCCATATCGTGACAACCTTCAGTCATACAGCCCAGCATCTTCATGGACTCGTCTTTTGGTTTATGGTCTGCGTCATGATGGCAATCTCCGCACGCAAATGCGCTGTGTGATTTGTGAGAGAACAGTACAGGAGCTTCCCTCATTTCACCATACTCAGCTGGTGCTTTAAGAAGAATCTCATCTGCATATTCACCATGAGCATAGGATTTATTCTTATCCTTGAACTCATGTTGGATTGTCAGACCAGCGTAAAGGCTGGGCAGGACCATGAAACCCAGGAAAAAGGCACAAATAACCCCGATAATTAATGACTTCTTCATCTTTTTTCACCTCCTTGAAAAACGCTTGTTAAAGAATGAACAATCTATTTATACATATCTAGGGCAGAACATTAGACTCTGTCAAGTAGGTTATCGCTTTTAAATACAAGACATTTTTTTATCAGAAGAGCCCGCGGATTCAACGTCAAAAGAGAAAACCTCTTGAATAAAAAAAACATTTTTAAAATTTGACTTTCCTGGCCGCATCAAGGGTCTTTTCCCACTCTTCCGGGCCGTGGGCAAAAGAATTAAAAGCGCATTCAAATCCTGAAGGAGCAAGGTAAATCCCCTGGTCCCGCATCTGATTGTAAAAGGATTTAAACATGCCCTGATTGGATTTTTTGGCTGAAGCAAAGTCTGTAACCGGATCAGCTGTAAAAAACAGGGTAAAAATGGACGCTATGTTATTCAGCCAGACAGGAACACCCTTTTCTTCAAGAATATTCTTCAGATTTTCAGCCAGTTCAGCGGTTTTATCAGCCAGTATCTGGTAATCCATTTCTTTCAGGGTTTTTAAAGTATGATAGCCTGCAGTCATGGCCAGAGGATTTCCCGACAGGGTCCCGGCCTGATAGACATCACCGCATGGAGCAATTTTTTCCATAATTTCTTTTTTGCCGCCGTAAGCCCCAACAGGCAGACCACCGCCGATAATTTTTCCAAGGCAGGTTATATCAGGGATAATCCCATAATATCCCTGGGCTCCAGAATAAGAAATCCGGAATCCTGTAATTACCTCATCAAAAACAAGCAGGGCTCCAAATTCATCAGTCAGTTTTCTCAAACCCTGAAGAAATCCTTTTTCAGGCAGCACCAGACCCATGTTTCCGGCCACAGGCTCCACAAATATGGCCGCGATATCCTGGCCACGCGTTTCAAAAAGATTCTTAACCTGTTCAAAATTATTATAGTCCGCCAGAAGAGTATTAGCTACAACTTCACCAGGCACGCCTGGAGTGCCTGGTATGCACAATGTTGCGGCCCCTGATCCGGCGCTGGCCAGAAAAGCGTCAACATGACCATGATAGCAGCCTGTAAATTTGACCACAAGGGAACGCCCTGTATAAGCCCTGGCCAGCCTGAGGGCGCTCATGGTGGCCTCGGTTCCTGAATTTACCATCCTGACCATTTCAACTCCGGGCAAAGCCTCAACTATCAGCCCGGCCAGATCAATCTCAGGTTTGCAGGGCGCTCCATAACTGGTTCCTTTGTCCACTGCCTCATGCAGAGCCTTGTTTACGGATAAATGGTTATGCCCCAGGATCATTGGTCCCCAGGACATTACGTAGTCAACCATCTTGTGACCATCCTCCGAATATATAAATGGCCCCTGGGCCTTTGATATAAACAGTGGCTCAGCCCCCACTCCTGAGCATGTCCGGACAGGACTGTTTACACCGCCAGGAATAATTTTTTTAGCCTGATCAAAAAAGTCTCTGGAAATACCCATACCTTCTCCAATATTAGTTAGTGAAACACATACCTGACCCATCAGGTTATTCAACAACCTGCTAAAAATATTTCATTGAAGTCTTCTTGAGCTCTTCATTGCTGAAGAGCATTTCATACTGAACAACACCTGTTTCTGATATCAGTTCTTCAACCACCCTTTGGCAGTCATCCCTGGATCGTCCATGTATCATGGTATACAAATTATAAGGCCAGTCCAGACAGTTTTTTCTCTCATAACAATGAGTTATTTCTGGTCTTTTAGCCATGGCCTTTCCAATGGCCTGGATATCCTTATCCCCATCCACATACCAGGCCACCATGGCATTAAAGCCAAATCCTGCCTGCTGATGGCGCAGGGTAGCTCCGAACCTCCGGATACTACCGTCTGCCTTGAGACGGTTCAACAGGAATAAAACCTGGTCCTCGCTGACTCCTGCTTTATCCGCGATATCGGCGAAAGGGGCAATTGAATCAGGCAAATCCGCCTGAACAATTTGCAGTATTTTTTTCTCTTGTTCAGTAAAGCTCATTGCAGTCATTATTAATCACCGCTTGAAATGCCAGATATAAACGACTTTAAAGTTCACCGGCCGGGCCAAACGAGTTTGGATATAACAAGTTAATCATTTTTAATATGTTATGCAAGCCGGGAATTACATTGTCGGATACGTGGTTACTTTTCATCTTTGGCCTTTGGATGAGCTTTGTCATAAATTCTGGTAACTTCATCCAGGTTAAGATGGGTATATTTTTGGGTTGTTGAGATGCGGCTGTGCCCCAGAAGTTCCTGAACGCTCCTTAAATCCGCTCCCCCCTGGAGCAAATGAGTGGCAAAGCTGTGTCTTAATCCATGAGGACTGATGTTCTGAGGCAGTGCCGCCATTCCTGCCAGTCGTTGAATAATCCTGGCTGCCTCACGTCTGTTCAGTCTTTTTCCGCGCACACCCAAAAAAAGGGCGTTCTCTCTGGGATCAGGATCAAAGGCCTGACGCAGAGAAATATATCTTTTTATCCGATCACTGCCTGGATTGGTAAGAGGGGCCATGCGTTCTTTCTGTCCCTTGCCCATCACCCTGACCATCATCTGACCATGGTCAAAATCATCCAGGTCAAGATTTACGGCTTCGCTTACCCTTAGCCCGGAACCGTAGAGAAGTTCAGCCAGAGCCAGATCCCGCAGGCCCATTGGGGAAGGGTCCAGGGAAGCCTCCATAAGGCTTAAGGCCTGATCAACATTGAGAAAAACCGGATGTGGCCTGTCCTGCTTTGGATTTTTGACACCCTGGCATGGATTTGAATTTATGATCTTATTTTTAAGGAGAAAACGAAAAAAAGAGCGTAAAGAAGAGAGTTTTCTGGACATGGATGACTTGGACTGACCCAGTTTATGCAGAGTCACAAGAAATGAATGGATATCCGGCCTGGCAATGCCCAGGGGACTTTGGCAAGACTTATTCCTGGTTTTCAGAAAGCTTTCAAACTGAAGAAGGTCCGCTCCGTAAGCTGCTGAAGTTGCCTGAGAATAACCCTTTTCAATATCCAGGTAAGCCAGAAAGACCTGTATATTTTCAGGAAGATTTTCTGCGGTCCAGGACATGTTTGTTTGAGGCCCTTTTCTTGACGATTTCTTTAACCTGCATTGCTACTTTCCATACCCGGACGTCAAAGAATAATACATCCCGGGAAACCTTCTGACCAACCCTTTGATTTCCAGCAATACTAGCATCTGACTGACTTTCTGACTGGACCAGCCAAGCTTGTCTGTCAAGTCATCAATATGGGTCTGCTCCTGACAAGCCAGCCGGTCAGCTATTTCTTGCTCATCCTGGTTCAGATTTTCAGGCGCAATGAGCTTTGCAACTTTTTTTTCCCCGGGCCCGCCATTTCCCTGATAAAGGGCAGATATTTTAATCATTGGAGCCAGGACTTCCAGGATATCATCAGCCCTTTGAACCAGATGAGCGCCCTGTCTGATAAGCTGGTTGCACCCGTCATAATTGTCCATATTAACAGCCCCGGGAACGGCAAAGACTTCCTTGTTCTGATCCAGGGCCATTTTTGCGGTGATCATGCTCCCGCTTTTGATGGCCGACTGAACTACCAGGACTCCAAGGGAAAGGCCGCTGATAATCCGGTTGCGAAAGGGAAAATTCCCTGGATCAGGTTTGGTCCCAGGGAAAAATTCTGTCAGGATCAGCCCCTTGTCAACAATTTTAGCCCATAAATCCTTATTCATTGCCGGATAGATGAGGTCTATACCTGTGCCCAGAACCGCAATGGTACCGCCGGGGTTGTCCACTGCCGACAGATGAGCCTGTCTGTCTATGCCATAGGCAAAACCAGACACAATGGTCAAACCGGCCGAGGAAATATCCAGGCAGATCTGCCTGGCCATATCAAGACCATACCTGGAACTCTTTCTGGAACCCACAACCGAGAGACTGTGGTTCTTTAAAAGAGAGGTATCCCCCCTGTAATACATTATTGCCGGAGGACTGTTTATATGCCTGAGCCTTTCAGGGTATTCAGGATCAGACCATATTATGACCTTTAAATTCCTTCTGATAATGAACTCAATGGCCTGGTCGGTCTCCCGTTCCCATGATCTTGAAGCAAAAGCCTTTAACTGGTCCTTTCTTACCAGTCCATCCTCTTTCCAGTTCATGAAGTTTTCAAGAGCCTGAGCCGGTGAGCGGTATTGCGCAAAAATTTTCTGTCTGGTCCTGGGACCGATCCCTTTGGCCTTGACCAGTGCCATGCAAGCAAAAAGATCTTTATCTCTTGAATAACCAGACATTGATAACCTTTATTCTCTGCTTCTCAATTCCCGGGCCTTGTCAGAGGCTCTTAAAGCCGCGGCTGAGCCGGGATAATCCTGAATCAGAACATCAAGATAAAACAGGGAATTGGGCAAATCATTCAGACGCTCATAAGAATAACCAATCTTGAGGAGAGCGTCAGGAGCTTTGGGGTCATCAGGAAATTGTTCCAGAAGCTGCCTGAAGGTTAATATGGCCCTGGGGTAGTCATCATCCATGTAATAGGTTTCACCCAGCCAGTATCTGGCGTTGGGAACAAGGGGGCTTTGTGGATAATTGTCCATGAATTTCTTGAACTCTTCCCGGGCCTGTAATGGTTGCTGGGCGAAATAATGAATAAGGGCCCTGTCATAATGGGACCTTTCATTGTCATAATTATCATTTTCGACCCCGGACTTATCTTCTGCTGTTTCATGTTTTTTTAATTCATCCTGAGAATAAGAAACTCCAAAGGACAACAAAATTATGAAAATAGTAAACATGATCATCCTGAAATACATATCAGACTCCATAATTTTAAAGCACTCTATAAAAACGATCCATAAAAAAATTTTGCCGGATTAACCTCTCATATATCCATAACTATGTTATCATCTTATAATTTTCAACAAATTTGCCTGGACAAGACCAAGATACTTGCCTGACAATGTTTTTTGAGGCAAGATTCATGGCTCAAGGCCCAAAAACACCCCCTGGTCAACCTAATAATTCTGAGGAGTGAACTGCTTTGGAATATTCAATATACCACGGTCTTGCCGCAGCGCTTGCAGTCATGCTTGTGGGATCTTCCTTTGGCATCCCGGCCCTGGCTTTCTTGAGTGAGTTGACAGGTTATGTCCGGCAAAAGGTGTTCATGGATAAATTCGCCAAACAGACTGCCAGACTGGGCCTTATGTTCATCATTTCAATATGTCTTGCCGTGGCAGGCATGTGGGCAGTATTCATCTATTACCCTGAAAATTCAGGCAGCTGGCTGAATTATGACCTTTTCTGGAATTTCAGCCTCTACCTTTGTCTTCTGTCTGCGGCATTGTTCAGTCTGTATTATTTTTTGTGGGACAGGTTAAAAAAAATAAAATCTTTTCACCTTTGTCTGGGCGCCCTGGCTGTTCTGTCCGTAAAATCATTTCTGGTCCTGCTGTTCTGGGCTTTATACAGACAGTTTATGATTATCCCTGACTTATTGCCTGACCTGGATTCAATTTTTTTGCCCATCCTGGCCCAGATTTTACTTATTTCTTTATCAGCTGCTGCTGTCTTGACTCTGGTTTATCTTCTTCTAAGGCGTTACAGGGATGATTTTGGAAGGGACTATTATCGTTTTGCACTGGGTTTTGGGGCAAAATGGGCCATTTTTTTTATTCTGGCTTCGCCTTTCACCTGTGTCTGGTTGTTCCTGGTGGTGCATAATGGATTTAACTTTACCTACACCGCCATTTCAGGAGCAGTTTACGCTTTTGTCCTGATCTTCATGGCCATGGTCCTCTGGAGAATAATCAAAAGTGATCAGCCGCTCAGAAACAAGGCCGCCATTGGCCTTTGCCCGATTCTGGTCTGGATCATCCTTGTTTTCAGGCTGGTTTCTTATCTGGAGTTCATGAACATGATCTCACCGGAACCAGTTGTCCATACCTTTGTCCGTGACTGGCCAGTATTGTTTTAGCAGTGTGAAAAAGTCCTTATTAGACAGACCGTTCAAAAATTCCAAGTGCAAGGAGGAATCCGGCACCCACTTTAGATGTCATTAATCACACACGCCAGAATAACATCAACTAAAGTGGGTGCCGGAGAAGCGACGCAGCAATTGGGAGATTTTCAACGGTTAGATCTTAAGGGGCTTCTTGCCGCAGGTGAACTTTTCTCCTTCAGGGCAATACCCCATGCGTTCACATCTTGGTCCTGCGGTCTGAAATATTACCGGTAATTCAATCCTGAGAATTTTAAGCATTTTCCAGGCCATTTTCCTGATTTCCCATTGAGCCCGTTCACAGCAGCGAAGCTCAAAAAAATGGATCAAAGCCCGGCAATTCATGGTCATCACAATCTTGGATTCTGAGGCCTGAGGCAAGACAAAGCGGGCATCCTCATTGGCTTTATTACCCCGGCCATGCTCCAGGAGAATGGTTTTTAACTCCCTGTAGGTGCAACCTGCAATGGACATGAACTCTTCAAATTTTTTTCTGGCTTCTGGGACCCGGGCAATAGCCGGAGGCAAAACATATTCAAAATCACCCTCATCCACATATCTCTGACTCTGCTGAGAATAAGAAGCAATCCTGTGTCTGACCAGCTGATGGGTCAAAGCCCTGGAAACACCCTGCACCGCGAAGGTGTAACAGACATGTTCCACAGGACTGTCATGTCCTGATTCCAGAACCTTGGCAATAAAACCCGCCTGTTTTTCGGGGTCTATTTCCCCCTGGATCAGTCTGGGCCATAGATCTCCGACAAAACCCGGGCTGTAGCACTGCCTGAAGGCGGCGTAAATCAGAGACATGGCATTGGGGGTCCCGGTCAGGAGTTTTACTTCCAGATTTGTTTCAGGCATAAGATATTCACATCCTTTTTTTCATTGGGACTACATTTATAACAAATAGATTTTTAATTATTTTTTTGAAAGAGTATTATTCTTCAATATCCATATCCATGGACAGCAATCCCTGTCTTAAAATTTTAAGATGCTTATAAGCTCTGGCCGTGACCACCCTTCCTCTGGAGGTCCTTTTCAAAAATCCGCACTGGATAAGGTATGGCTCATAAATATCCTCCAGGGTTCGCACCTCTTCAGAGCAGGCCACAGCCAGAGTTTTAACTCCCACCGGGCCCCCGGAAAACTGGTTAATGATACAATCCAGGATCTTGCGGTCCATCTGGTCCAGACCCAGGGAATCAACATCCATGCGTTTCAGGGCGGCTGAAGCTATGCTTGAATTAATTTTTTTCTTTTTGGCCATCTGGGCAAAATCGCGTACCCTGCGCAGCAGTCTATTGGCAATGCGAGGGGTACCTCTGGATCTTTTGCCGATTTCAAGAGCCCCGTCTTCTGAAACATCCAGATTGAAAACCCTGGCTGAACGCAGAACAATGGCTGCCAGTTCCTGAGGGGCGTAAAAGTCCAGACGACAGATTACCCCGAACCTGTCCCGCAAAGGAGAAGTCAAAAGGCCGATCCTGGTGGAGGCTCCCACCAGGGTGAACGGTTCAAGCTCGATTTTGACCGTTCTTGCGCCAGGCCCCTGCCCGATGATCAGGTCAAGGCAGAAATCTTCCATGGCCGGATAAAGAATCTCTTCCACACTGGCAGGCATCCTGTGTATTTCATCGATAAACAGAAGGTCATTCCTGTTCAGATTGGTGAGAATGGCAGCCAGATCAGCGCTCCTTTCAAGAACAGGCCCGGAAGTGGAAACAATATTAACTCCCAACTCAGAAGCCATGATCTGGGCCAGGGTTGTTTTGCCCAACCCGGGGTTGCCGTATAAAAGAACGTGGTCCAGATGCTGACCTCTTGTTTTGGCGGCTTCCAGGTAAACCCTCAGATTGGCCCTCAAATCATCCTGACCTATGAACTGGTCCAGGTTCTGCGGCCTGATCTTTTCTTCATTGACCATTAAAGACATGTTTTATCCGTCATAATAAAATCCTTATTTAGCCTTTTCCTTTGCTTTTTCCTTGAGCACAGCCCTGATTGCCGCACTCACCTCCAGGTCAGGCTCTTTTTCCAATACATTGTCCAGGATATGAGATACCTCAACAGGGGTATAACCAAGGCTGGTAAGGCCCATGAGGACATCCTCCCTCACGGGCGGCGACGGTACGGCCTGATCCAGGCGAACTTTGTCCGAGACTATAAAATTGAGCCTGTCCTTAAGATCGATAAGTATCCTCCTGGCTGATTTTATGCCTATCCCCGGAACCTGGGAAAGCATTCTCTCATCCTCAGCGGATATGATATTCTTGAGCTTGTCTGGTGAAAAAATGCTCAGTATGGCCAGGGCTGTTTTTGGCCCCAGTTTGGGAGTATTCAAAAGAACCTTGAATGTTTCCCTTTCTTCCAGACTGAAAAATCCATACAGATCAAGGGCATCCTCACGCACGACAGTGCTCACGTAAAATTCCGTTCCTTCACCTGCCCTGGGCATTTTCTGCATGCTCCTGGAGGAGAAATAAACCTCATACCCCAGTCCTGAATCAGTCAGGATTATGCATGATTTTTCAAGGATGCTCAGAAGCAAGCCGCGAATATAGGCTATCATTTCCACCCTCTCAGCCGGGACATCCGGCGCTGATTAAGATGGGTCACTGCAACAGCCAGGGCATCGCTGGCGTCTTTTGCCCATCCGTGCTTGCAGCCAAGCAGTCTGACCACCATAAAAGCCACCTGCTCCTTAGCTGCCCGGCCGACTCCCACTATGGACTTTTTAACCATAGTTGGCTCGTATGAATAAACCGGGATATTGCAGTGGGCGCAGGCCACAATTGCCGCGCCTCTGGCCTGACCCAGCTTGAGGGCGGAAGAAGAGTTCTTGGCTGTAAATATTTCTTCAACAGCTGCCTCACAAGGGCGGAAATCTGTGATCAGGGCGGAAATTTCCCTGAAAATTTTAACCAGCCTCAGGCTCATGTCATCAATGGAATCCATCCTTATAGTGCCAGCCTTTACTAGAGACAAAGTCCCGGAATTCTCCCTGACTATTCCATATCCTGTGCACCTTGAACCAGGATCAATACCCAGAACAATGCTTTCTTCGGCAGCACTCACAATATGACCATTTCTTACCACAGTTCTGCTTTTCCAGTTCGCTGACAATTTAAGGCTGTTATTCCTCAAGTTCCTTTAAGAGCTCTTCTGGAAGTTCAAAATTTGAATAGACATTCTGCACGTCGTCATGATCATCCAGGGCCTCATAAAGCTTCAGCAGCCTGCGGCCCGTCTCCACGTCAACGTCCACTGTATTCCTGGGAACCATGGTCACCTGGGCTTCCACATACTTCATGCCGGCTTCATCATAGGCCTTCCTGACGGACATGAAATTTTCAGGAGCACACATTACCTGCCAAACCTGACCATCATCCGCAATATCCTCTACTCCAGCCTCCAGCCCTGCCTCCAGGATTTCTTCCTCGGTGTATGCCTCTTTTTCAAAAGAAAGCAGTCCTCTGTTATCGAACATCCAGGCAACGCAACCAGACTCACCCATGGACCCTCCGCCCTTGCTGAGCATATGCCTGATCTCAGCCACGGTCCTGTTCTTGTTGTCTGTTACAGCTTCAACAAGAATGGCGGCTCCCCCGGGACCGTATCCCTCATAAAATACCTCTTCAAGACTGTCCGCTGCCAGCTCCCCAGTGCCTTTTTTAATGGCTGTGTCAATTTTTTCCTTGGGCAGATTAACAGTCTTGGCCGATTCAATAGCTGATCGAAGAAGATTGTTGGTGCTGGGGTCACCACCTCCGGTCCTGGCAGCCAAAAAAATTTCCTTGGTCACCTTGGTGAAAATCTTCCCTCTTTTGGCATCCTGCCTGCCTTTTCTATGTTGTATATTATGCCATTTACTATGACCTGCCATTTATTCCTCCATGAATTTATCCCTATCATTACATCTTTTTCGAGATTTACCGCAACGTTAGAACATATAGAACCTTGGTCAGTTATCCATGCCGGGACAGTATTCTTCTTTGCCGCTATTCAACAAATCATGGCGAATGTTTAAGTTCCGGAGACCAACATTTTGAACATTTGCTTTTCTTTCAACTGGCCGCTTTTTGTTCATGACTCATCACTCATTGCTCCCAAAAACTCCTGTCCCACCAGAAATATTTCCTTACTCTCAGCCCTGGAACTTTTGGGTTTAAAATGTTTAACTTTTTTGAAAAGAGATCTCATTTGCTTCTGTAATTCCTGAATGTCAGGACCCTCCAAAATTTTGACCGCAAAACCGCCATTTGCCTTGAGAAACTGTCTGGCCAGGTTCAATGCTTCCATGGCCAGGTTAAATGACCTGGCCTGATCGGTAAATTTGACTCCGGTTGTTCTGGGAGCCATATCACTTAATACCAGGTCAAAAGGAGCATTCTCCCTGATCCTCTTTCCAGCGTTGGAATCACCGTCAAAAACATCACCCTGGACAAAACTTACCTGATCTGGAAAAGAAATATCTGGCACATGAAGATCAACAGCCAGGACATGACCTTTCAATCCCACCTTGTCTGCCAAGTATAGACTCCATGAACCTGGAGCAGCTCCAAGGTCAAGGACATTTTGTCCTGGACCAAAAAGTTTGAACTTTTTGTCCATTTCCATAAGCTTGTATACGGATCTGGCCGGATAATTATCTTTTTTAGCCTTTTGGAAAAAATGATCCTGGTATTTTTTCATGAAGAATCAACCATCTGGGATGGCAACCAAAGAAGCCGCCCGTGGATGCTGGAGATTGGTTATTATGCCTGAGCACTGGTCTGCTGTAAAGATAAAAACAGGGTTGATACTTTGGGAACGCGCAACAAAGAACAGGAATTGAGGATCAAAAGATGATAGTATTTATTGGAAAAGATAAATCAGACGGGGAAAAAATCAGGGCCGGCAACCGGGACAGACATCTGGCCATGGTGAAGGAACTGAAAAAAAAGGGCCTGATATTCTTTGCTGGACCTTTTATCAATGATCACGGTAAGATGTCCGGAAGTCTGATAATCTTTGATACAGAAGACATGGACATGGTCAGGGAGATCATGTCCCAGGACCCCTATGTTTGCGCTGGACTTTTCTCGGCCAGGGAAATATCCAGAGTCAAAAGGATGTTATAAAAACAACCTAATACTTCTTGCATTGAGCTTGAACAGGGTATAATTCAATATCCTGTTGTTAAGATCAGGTTTTTATCCGGACAATCCAATGCTGAAACCATCCATTGACTGTTAAACTGGGGGCGTAGCTCAGCTGGGAGAGCGCAGCCTTCGCAAGGCTGAGGTAGTGGGTTCAAGTCCCATCGCCTCCACCAACCCATCAATAAAAACAGTCACCTATGATCAAAATCATTTTTTGATCTCACCAAATATCATGTATCAGACGCGATCTTATTGCTGATATCTCCAGCCAGAGACAAGATTTCAAAAGGACTTTTGCCTTTAACTTTCAAAGCTGTGCCCGGGCAGGAATCAGTCAGCCAGAAACTCGCGAACTCCTGTCCCACAAACCCTTGCCAGGCCTCACCCGGAAAGACCCCATGGGTAACAAAAGCGCTTACCTGTGAGGCACCGCTGTCCATCAATGCCTTGCGACACTGAATAAGAGTGCCTCCGGTCATCACCAGGTCATCGACAATGACGACATGTCTGCCCAGGGGATCTCCCTCCCGGATTATTACCTTTCGCCCTTCATGGTCCCTGACCTTATGAGCTGTAATCAGCGGATAATCCGCAAAAATCCGGGCAAAACGTTTCCAGGCCCCCTCATCCGGAAAAGCAATGGCAATATTTTCCATGTCTTTAATTCGATCAAGCAGCATTGGTATGGCTGTTTCCAGCCTGGGAACCACTTTATCTGAAAAGTAAAACCTCTCCTGCAGGGCGTGAATGTCATAAATAATGATCTGAACCGGTCCGGACATGGTACCTGGAATATTGGACAGCATTCTGGCCAGGGTAGCCGCGGTGGCGATCTCTCCTTCCTGGTCAACCCGTTCCATGGTCCCGGTTGAAAAGTAAGGCAACACCACTTTCAAAGACTTGACAGCCAGCCTGGGAAGCTCATAGATTACAGATAGTTGCCTGAATATCTCGCCAGGACTGTCAAAACAGGCCAGAAAGGCCACATGGCTGTTTCTAAGTTCAGCAGCATCCTTTATCCTGAGGTCAGGAAAACTATCCTTGAAATTTTGCCAGGATATTTCCCCGGGCAGACAATTTTCGTTTTGAGAGCATATCTGCCTGGCCAATTCCGTCATCTGGGGACAAAACAGCACCTTGATCATTATCAAACCTCATGTTTGTAAATTTATCCTGTTGAGATGGAATAAAAAATTCAGATCATAAAATAAAGAACTAATATTCATATTGACAATTAATTTACACTCAAGATAAAGAAAGTCAAAATCAACCTTAAAAAAAGACAATTATGCAGGCAGCTCGAGAACAATTTTTTGCTTACCTGGCCAAGAAAAAATTAAAGTTTACTTCTCAACGGGCTCTGATTTTTGATGTTTTCTGGCAGGTCAAGGAACATATCTCCTCAGAAGAACTTTACGGCCTGGTCAAAAAAAAGGACCCTTCCATTGGCCAGGCTACTGTATATCGTACTCTTAAACTCCTTTCAGACTCCAAAATAGCCAAAGAAGTTGACTTTGGCGATGGAGTTACCAGGTACGAGCCTTATTATGGTCAAAGCCATCATGACCATCTCATCTGCGAAGAATGCGGCAAAAGCATAGAAGTGGTGGACCAAAGGATTGAACAGCTGCAGGAAGAGCTGGCCGCCAAGCATGGCTTTATCCTGAGCGGACACAGCATGTATTTGTACGGCAAATGCAGGCACTGCTCCAAAAAATAGTACCCCTGCAGAATTGAATAAATGTTCCTCTATATCCTTATCTTGAAGACAATATGATTTGGCTTTTTTTATTTATTATATAATGATATTGATAATCATTTTTTTGATCAAAACCATGCCTAAATTTTCCCTTTAACCTAAAAACATTGACCTGTAATAAAAATCCCTTTAGTAGGGGAACATGTTCTTGAATTTTTATCCACATCCTTATCGAAATCCGGACCTACAAAAAGCAAAGATTACTATAAGAGACAACTCCGCTGGTAATTTCCATTTCGATCCCGAAAAAAATCATGAATAAGGTTGTTAAAACAGAATTTTAAACATATAAAATTGAGGTGCAATAATCATGACTAATATTTTCGGACCGGGAGGTCCGGTTGGACCAGGAGGGACCGGAGGTCAGGGACAGCCCATCAGGCTTGAAGACATTGATCTGGCCAAGATTTATTTTTTTACCAAGCTGGCCCTTGCCGCAGTGGCCGTCATGTTCCTATGGATGGGCATCAGCTGGGCCCAGAGTTTTTATACTGACTGGCTGTGGTACCAGAGCCTGGGCTATGAATCAGTCCTGCTCAAGGTGATCTCCACTAAGCTTTTACTGTTTATTTTCGGGGTGGGACTATTCCTTGTCCTGGCCGCGCCCAATCTATACATTGCCTACAATACCACATCCAGGCTGAGACTGGTCAATCCAAACGTCCCATCGCACCTGTACAACACAGCCAGAAAGCTCCTGATATGGGGGGCCCTGGGAATAGTTGCCCTTGCAGCTTTTTTTCTGGGAAGAGTTCCTTCCACGCAATGGGAGCTGATCCTACGGTATATGAATCAGGTTACATTCGGTGAAACCGACCCGGTCTTTGCAAAAGACTTTTCCTTTTTCATATTCTCTTTGCCTGCCCTTGATTTTATACGTTCCTGGCTTGTCGCGGTGATTGTGGCCATTATCATCATCATAGCCGGCTTTTATTACTTAAGCAGCATTATAAGAGGAGAGCTTTTTTCCCTGACAGGAAAAATCAAGTCACACCTGGCCATTCTCGGTGCCGCGGTTTTTGTGCTTATTGCTGCCGGTCACTGGCTGGGCCGGTATGACCTGCTCTATTCCCCCATGGGAGCTGTTTACGGAGTAGGTTACACAGATCACAAAATCATCCTTCCAGGATTGGCCCTGATGACTTTCATAGCTCTGGCAATCTCGGGCATCCTTGTTTCAGGCGCCTTTATCAGAGGGAAAAAAGTCCTCATCGTCTCTGTAGCGGCCTGGTTTGTTCTGAATATTCTAGTTACCAGCGTTGTTCCCGGTCTGGTCCAGCGCCTGGTGGTCGAACCCAGCGAACTGGCTAGGGAGAGAAATTATCTGGCCGAAAATATCAGCCACACCCGAAACGCTTTTGGGTTGGAACACATGGTCACCAGAAGCCATCCTGCAAGGGGCGAGGTTGACCGGAGCACCATTGAGGCCAACCAGGGAACCCTCAAGAATATCCGCCTGTGGGATGAAGGCCCCCTTCTTCAAAGTTATAACCAGATCCAGTTCTTTCGCCTCTATTATGACTTTATAGCTGTCCATACCGACCGGTACACGGTTGACGATGAACTCAGACAGGTCATGCTGGCCACACGTGAGATGTCCGCGAACAAGCTGCCGTCCGAGGCCCAGCGCTGGGTTAACAGACATCTTCAGTTCACCCACGGCTACGGAGTGGCCATGACTCCAGTAACCGAGGTTGAAGAAGGGGGAAGACCGGGATTTTTTATCCGCGATCTCCCGCCTGTGGGTAAAATTGAACTGGAGCGCCCTGAAATTTATTACGGATTGAAAAGCCTTGATTACATGGTTGTACGCACCAGGATGGAGGAATTCAATTTTCCGGGTCCTGACGGACCGGTATACACTCACTATGCTGGAGACGGCGGAGTCCAGTTGAGTTCATTTTTCCGCCGGCTCATGTATGCCTGGCAGTTTAAGGATATAAACATCCTTATTTCAGGCGAGATATCTTCTGAAAGCCTGATCCAGTACAGGCGAACTGTGCCTGAGCGCTTCTCAACCATCACTCCTTTTTTCATGAGGGACAGAGAAGTCTACAGTGTTGTTGCTGACGGCCGGCTGTTCTGGATTCAGGACGCGTATACCACCACTACACGCTATCCATATTCAACTCCCTGGGAGAAAAACTTCAATTACATACGAAACAGCGTAAAAGCAGTGGTGGATGCCTATCACGGAACTATTGACTACTATGTTTCCGATCCAGAAGACCCTCTGATCCAGACCTACCAGACAATTTTTCCGGATATGTTCAAGCCCATGAGCGAGTTGCCTGATTATCTCCGGGCGCATGTCCGTTATCCTCAGGACATGTTTACAATTCAATCCCAGATGTTGTTGCAGTATCACATGGAAGATCCGGTTGTGTTTTACAACAAGGAAGACCAGTGGTCTGTTCCGGTTCAGCATTCATTCGGCCGCACAGAGGTCTTAAAGCCATATTATATCGTGGCCAGGCTTCCTGGAGAGGAAAAAGAGGAATTTCTGCTCATCCAGCCTTTTACGCCCATCAACAGGCACAACCTGGTCGGCTGGATGGCCGCGCGCAGTGACGGGGAAAACTACGGCCAGCTGGCCCTTTTCAGATTCCCCACTGGAAGGCATGTTGACGGCCCAAACCAGGTTGAAGCCAGGATAGATAACGACGCGGTAATTTCAGAACAGTTCACATTATGGGGACAGGTGGGCTCAGAGGTCTTCCGGGGAATCCTGCTGGTTATCCCGGTTGGCGATTCCCTGCTTTATGCTGAGCCTGTATTTCTTAAACCCGACACCCTGGATTTTCCTGAACTCAGGCGCATAATCCTGGCCGACTCCAGGCAGGTGGTCATGCACCAGACCCTGGACCAGTCCATTGACGGACTGGTGGGCATTCTGCCGCCTGTGGCTCCGCCGACTGAAGTGGATGAACCGGTGGAACGCGAACCCAGGTTTCTGCCCGACCTGACCAACGGGCTCAAAGAAGGCCTGATGGAGGCCATTAACAAACTTCAGGAGGGCCTGGACCAGCTCAGGGATCTTGTGCGCTGATCTTAACAGGCTCAGCTCTTATGATCACACATTTACGGCGGACAATTTAATGTTCGACCATAAACCAACGAAAGCGCCATCGTCCCGGATTATTATCGCGTTTTTGGGAATAATGGCGCTTTTTCTGTTGCCTGGTAAAAGCTCATCACATCCCCATGTTTTTATCGAGTCTGAACTTGAAATCGAACTCGGAGAACAGGGCATAAAAGGAGTCTGGCACCACTGGACCTTTGACGAATATTTCAGCGCCTGGATAATCGATGAATTCGACCTGGACGGGGATGGCCGGTTTTCCCCGGAAGAAACCGAAAACCTTTATCAGGAAGCCTTCAAAAACCTTGAGACATATGGTTTCTGGACCAGGGTTCTGGAAGGAAGCAGGGAAATTCCAGTCACCCGCATAGAAAACTTTACGGTTGAGATAAACGACAATAAGGCCGTTTATTTCTTTTTTGTGCCCCTGGATATTCCGGTTGTCTCCGGGACAGACATATTCATTGCCGTGTATGATGAAGATTTTTACTGCCAGATATTTTTTCCGCCCGGAGATATCAGTTTTAAAGGGAATACCTCCAAATGGAAGGTGGACTACGACACAAAGAAAATGCCTGAATTAACCTATTATTTCGGCTTCATAACCCCTGTTGCTGTCAGGGTTTCCATTACTCCTTCATGATCAGAATTCTTTGTTTTTTTATTATTCTGGTTTTTATATTGGGCCTTGCCCCGGATTCTTCATCACAGAGCCCTTTTCAGACCCCTTCTCAGGAACAGAGTAAAAAACAGGAACAAGCTTTCTCCGCTGGTGACCTTCTTCCAGGATGGATTCAAGACCTGGGCCAGAAGGCCATGGCCAGAATAATCAACTGGCAGGCTCAGCTTCGACAAAAAGCAGGGACTTACGCCCGTCAGATCAGGGAAAACCCCTGGGGAGTCGCATTCTGGTCCTATCTCGGCCTGGCCTTTGGATATGGAGTAGTCCATGCCCTGGGACCGGGACATGGTAAAGTATTTGTGAGCACTTACTTTCTGAGCAGAAAGGGCAGTGTCAGGCAGGGTTTGTTAATGGGCTGGCTTATGAGCTTTTTACATGTGCTCTCTGCCGTTGTTCTGTTTTTTGTGTTTTATTTTGTGCTCAAGGCGGGCGGCCTGGGTTCTGTTGAGGACGCTGGCAGGCACATGCAAAAAATCAGCGCTGGCCTCATCTGTCTCGTGGGTCTGATAATGGGGTGGAAATCCTTGAGGGCAATCCTGCACGGTCATACCGATAAGTGTGGTTGCTGCTCTGCAAGCACGGACAATAAAGGCATGCTCTCCCTCTGTCTGGCTGTTGGTCTGGTTCCCTGCCCGGGTGCCGCGCTGATCCTGTTTTTCTCCATCACTCTGGATATCCTGCCCGCTGGATTGCTGGCCATGATCTTCCTGGCCTCAGGTCTAGCCCTGACCACAATATCTTTTGCCCTGGCATCCCTTTTTGCCCGCAATATGCTCGCCAAAGTAGCCACAAAAGCGCCGGTCAGCCCCAGGCTTTATCACGCTCCAGCTCTATTGGGAGCTATTTTCATCACTTTTCTGGGCGCGGTACTCTACTTCAATCCTGTGATGTAATGAATAATTGCGGCACATTGTTAATGTCTTTACGATATTTCACAAAGGTGTTCAGTCATTCTTCTTCATCCCGAATCTTGTTTCATCTCAGTCCGTCCTCAACGAATATTTCTGGACAACATAAACCCCCCACGCTCTTCTTGGTCACATTTTTGAAAATTTGATTTTGTTCATATAATGGTTCAGAATATCGAAACAATTCTTATAAGATCTACCCCACGAAGACTGATGCACGTAGTCTGTAAAATGAGGGCCTGAGGCCTATGGCAAGTATGGTGCACTTTTGGCACACTCAGTTTTTATGCACGTATGGTGCAAAGAGGACATAAAGGGTTTGACAAGCAAGCATTTTTTCTAACTTACCAAATTTCAGAGGATAATTTACAGTTGACATTATTGTAATCCTTCTAAAAAGCTTGACATGAATGGTGCCTGCCACATAAAAATAGATTAAGTCAGGAGAATGACTGCCAAGGATTTTCTTTCCTTATCTCTCCATGATTTTCTCTAATCCTTGTCCAAACACTCTTATCCCTATCTGACCCTGTCATTGAATATTCATCATTTGCAAAATCAATATGGAGATACGTTCCGATAATAAATGCATTTTTGATAAGGTCGCCAGATAAAAACCAATACTGAGATCATGAATTATCGTCTCCGACTTTGGGGCTGCCTATTTGGACTAGGTCTGCTCAGGCTTGTATCTCTGGGTCTCTATCCCCTAGCCGACACCACAGAAGCCCGCTACGGAAACATTTCCAGACTGATGGTGGAAACTGGTGAATGGATCATGCCCCAGTTTACGCTGGGCGTTCCATTCTGGGGAAAGCCTCCACTGTCAATCTGGCTTTCTGCGGGCAGCATGAAGTTATTCGGCATCAATGAATTCGCCGTCCGCCTTCCATCCTTTATCCTTGGCCTGACCGTTATAGTACTGGCCTGGTCACTGGCCAGGAGGCAAAGTGGAAAAGACCTTGCCTTGTCTGCTGCATTGGTGCTCATGAGTTCAGGCCTGTTTTTTTTCAGCAGTGGAGCTGTCATGACCGACCCTTCTCTTCTGCTCGGAACAACCTTGTGCATGGTTTCTTTCTGGAAAGCCTTAAATAATTCTCAGAAATCAGGGAGGATCTGGGGATATGCCTTTTTCCTGGGCCTTGCAATCGGCTTGCTGGCCAAAGGTCCAATAGCTGTTGTATTGACAGGTCTGCCTATTGGTATCTGGGTGCTCCTGCGGAAGCAGTGGTTGGTGGTCTGGCAGCGGCTTCCCTGGGTCAGTGGTCTATTCCTGACTGCTTTTTTAAGCATTCCGTGGTATCTGATGGCTGAGTTGGAAACGCCTGGTTTTCTGGAATACTTCCTGATCGGAGAGCATTGGAAGCGATTCACCATCTCAGGATGGGAAGGCGACCTTTACGGTAACGCCCATGACCGTCCAATGGGGACAATCTGGTTTTACTGGCTGATTTCAACTCTTCCCTGGTCGCTGCTTCTGTTTGTCATATTTCTTAAAAATAAGAGATGGTCGCTACGATCAAACAGCATAGCATCTAAGGAAGACGGTTGGTATCTTTATCTCTTTCTATGGGCCATTGCCCCAATGGTGTTCTTCACTTTTGCCGGAAACATCCTCTGGACCTACGTGTTACCGGGCATGCCAGCTTTTGCTCTAGTCGCATCAGAATTTCTTTCAAGTTCTGAATTGCAGAAAAAAGAAAGCTCATATCCTAGCCCAACACTGAAATGGGGATGCCTATCCATGTTTGTGCTTTTTGCTCTGGCACTCATCATCATTGTCAGCACGAATTATGGACCAGCTGAAAAAAGTCAGAAGGAGCTTGTAGCAACTTTTGAAAAGCATAGGCCGGACCATCAGGCAACCCTGACCTATCTTTTCAAACGACCCTATTCAGCCGAGTTCTACTCAGGAGGAACAGCTTTTTTGGTCAAAGAGTTAGATGAGGCGACAATCCTTTTACAAGATGATCTTGTCAATTATTTCGCCATCTTTAAAAAGGACATGCGGAAGTTGCCTGAATCCTTCCTTTCACGATTGATTATTTTAGATCATATAGGGCAATATTATCTGTTAATTGAGAAAGAACAAAATCAATTTGACTCGGGGAAGTCAGAGCACAAACCTGTTATGCGTTCAGCATAAGAGGGATATTGCAAGGATTACGAACTGCAAAGGTCAGGAATCATGTCTCTGGTTCACTGCCATGTTCTCAGTTCAATGATCCGCTCGGGTCGTCTTATACGATTGTCAAAAGTGGTTTCCAAAGTTTACCAGCATGAACTGCCGCCAGGATTTGAGACCAGGACTTTATTTTGAGCACCGTTTCCGACCTTAATCTTTTGACTGGCGTGCAGAGATGCTTTTGGATGATAAATTGCCTGGATTAGCTGAACTTATGACCAACGATCGAGGGGTAAGAGACTTACTTTGCTCCCCGTTTTAATTGAATGTTACGGCTATGAACAATCAGTCCACCCCAGCAAATGTCCCCACCCTCTCCATCATTTGTCCCATGCGGGATGAACAGGAATCCATTCAGGCATTTTTCGGAAAAATGATACCTGTGCTTACTTCACTCGGAGTGGAATTTGAAGTTATCTGCGTAAATGACGGCAGCCAGGACAACACTTTGCAACGCTTGCTCGAGGCCCGTCGCAAGGAGCCAAGGATCAAGGTGCTCGATCTTTCCCGCAACTTTGGCAAGGAAGCCGCACTGACCTGCGGTCTGGACCACGCTTCAGGCCAGGCCGTAATACCCATTGACGCGGACCTGCAGGACCCGCCTGAAATTATTAAAGAAATGGTCAAAATGTGGCGCCAGGGATTCGAGGTGGTCCTGGCCCAGAGAGCTGCCCGGTCTTCAGATGGTTTTTTCAAACGCAAGACAGCTGAATGGTTTTACAAACTTCACAATATAATTTCAGAGCCAATCATTATGCCCAATGTCGGGGATTTCAGGCTCATGGACCGAAAAGTGGTGGATGCTTTGAAAAAGTTTCCAGAAAGACGCAGGTTCATGAAAGGGCTTTTCGCCTGGGTTGGTTTTCGCCAAGCCGTCATCCCCTATACCCGCGAAGTCCGGAAATCCGGGAAAAGTAAGTTTTCCAAATGGAGATTATGGAACTTTGCTCTGGATGGAATAACATCCTTTTCAACTGTTCCCCTTAGAATCTGGACCTACCTGGGTCTGGCCATAGCCGCTTTTTCTTTTTCCTATGGTGCTTTTATTATTGGGCGTACTATTCTGTTCGGACGGGATATGCCGGGTTATCCTTCACTTATTACTGTTATTCTTTTTCTTGGTGGACTGCAGCTAATCGGGCTGGGTGTTCTGAGTGAATACTTGGGCCGCATCCACAACGAAACCAAAGGTCGGCCTATCTATATCATCCGTGACAAGTACGATGATGAGGAAACAGATAAGAAATCCTAACCGCCCGCTCCGCTTGATCCCGCACTCACTTATTTATTTTGATATTATTACTTTAAGAGGATTATTAACTTTTTAACAAAAGTCTCAGGAATCAACTTGAACGCGCCTCTCAACCTGTTATAATATCGTAAAAAATCAGATTATTGCTGTAGAACCCATGCGTCTTTGATCACATAACCCATAGCATTTAATATTTCCATCTGGAGCTAGGTTGGGTCCTCTAAGGTTTGAAGTTCCCCCCAAAAACTGGACAAAGAGTTAAGGTGGATTTTATGAACATCCACAAGTCCGTAATCGGGAGGGAAAATGTCCAAACGAAAAAA
>Ga0209498_1000432_pt1 | contig 25561 bp, 25 predicted proteins | sample WalLakDeSediment_FD_184131 | JGI IMG/M metagenome (GOLD analysis project Ga0209498, IMG submission 184131) | Lake sediment microbial communities from Walker lake, Nevada to study Microbial Dark Matter (Phase II) - Walker Lake 11/02/13 Deep... | ecosystem: Environmental > Aquatic > Freshwater >...
GCTGATGGCGACCATCGGCCTGGCGCCCGTTCTCTCCTGCCACTGGCCCACGAAGAACATGAAGGTGCCGACACCGGCAAGCATGAAGAACAGTACGCTCCCCGTGGCCCCCTGCCCCACTCCGAAAGCTTCCTGCCAATATGCTGCCATCACCCCGGGATAGCCAAAGATCATTGCGCCCGGCCAGAATATGGCAACACAGCTACCGACTACAGCGAGTAACCCCCTCCGCGTTCGGGTCATCTAAACCCGCCGGCTCCTCTCAGTAGTAACGACACACTGCTTCATCGGCTCGGCTCAACTAAGAAACTCGGGGCATCGACACGCTCCGGCCTGGAAGGCCGTACCCGGCTATCACTGCATAGCCGGTGCCTACGCCCCGGGGAGATCATCAACCTATTCAGCACCGCTTCACGACACGCACCCCGGACTTAGAACACTCCGGGTGCGCCACCGGTGTCGCCCTGTTTACCTACCACGCTGGCTCTGGCAATCCTCAACGTTGCTCCTGACTCCACCTTAAGAAGCACGGCCTCTTCATCGATCCCCTCGATCTGGCCGTAGATGCCGCCGGCGGTGATCACCCTGTCGCCTGCTCGCAGTTCCTTCGTCATCTCCTCTTGATCCCTCTGCTGCTTCTGCCTCGGCCTGATCATCAGAAAGTACATGATGGCGAAAAACGCCACCAACAGGATGATCATCCCTCCTGCGCTAAAAAGCCACTCCATATGCCCTCCTTCTCTGAGCTACTCGAGTTTGACATCGCCCCCCAGCGACCATGGACTGGTCCTGTTGATCATGATCATGTCTACCTGGCCTGCCCGGTCACCGGGAGCTTCAAAGAACACTAGTTTATCACTTCTGGTTCGTCCAAACCACTTCCCCCCCTTCTTGCCCTCGACCAGCACCTCTACGCGCATGCCTTGAAGCCGCGCATTGATCTCGCCGGCTATGCGCGCCTGCAGCGCTTCGATCCTCGCGAAACGTTCCTTCTTGACCGGTAGCGGAATATCGTCCCGGTACTCGCGCGAGGCAGCGGCCTCAGGACGGGGAGAGTAGGCGGCAACATGAACTACATCGAACCTGAGGTCTTCGATGAGCGAATAGGTGTGCCCGAACTGCTCCTCTGTCTCCCCGGGGAATCCAACGATGACGTCGGTGCTCAGCGATACTTGGGGGATCCTCCGGCGGATGGTGTGAACAATCTCTCTGTACTGCTCTGCGGTGTAACCGCGTCTCATGGCTTTCAGTACATCATCGTCGCCCGCCTGCACTGGCAGATGAAAGTGCTCACAGACCTTCTCGCCGCTCGCTACCATGTCGATCAGTTTGATGCTGATATCCTTGGGGTGATTCGTCAGAAAGCGAATCCGCACCAGTTCGTCAATGCTGTCCAGTGCGGCGAGCAGATCAGCCAGATCGGGTTGCCCGGGCAGATCGTGCCCATAAGAGTCGACGTTCTGTCCCAGCAAGGTCACCTCCTTTGTGCTTCGCCTCGTCATCTCCTGTACCTCGCACACAATATCCTCCAGAGAACGACTGACCTCCCTTCCCCTCCTGTAAGGGACGATGCAATATGAGCAGAAATTGTCGCATCCCTGAATGATCGGCACAGAGGCGCATGGCGAGGTAGCCCCGGGTCGCCATTTCCGCTGCGGAACCATACCATGTGTCCTGCCCCACGCGATCAGCTCATCATAGTCTCCCGGTCTGAACGAGAAATCGACCTCGGGATACCGTTCCCTCAGTGGCTGGTCGCCGGAACCTACGAAGCACCCTGTGACCAGTACCGTAAGGTCAGAACGTTTGCTCTTCAGCCCTCGCAACAAACCCAAAGTGCCCATCACCTTGTTCTCCGCGCTCTGCCTGACTACGCAGGTGTTGAGAACTACAAGATCGGCATCGGACAGACCCGCGGCAGCTTTACAGCCCGCGGAATCCAGATATTCGGCTATCCGCCGGGACTCCGCCCTGTTCATCTGGCAACCGATGGTCCATATGTAATAACTCAGCATGATCCTGTGCCTTCACCTCTCCGGTGCAACGCCCACGTGCACCACCGGGCACCTACCATCCGGAATTGTAGCGGAAAAGAGTCGCCCCGGGATAACAACCGGGACACAGAGGCGAGCAGGCATCGTTGGATGACAGTCATCTTCGGAAAAGCGCGCCTGATGTGCGCTGCAAAGGACTGGACAGCTAGTCGATAATCAGATCGGCCAGAACTCTCTTCGGCACATGGTGCACGCCTTCCTCGTCCCGCCAGTATCTGATGCTCCCGCCAGGACCGACTTCCTCTAACACCACGGTTTCCTTCGGCTTGCCGAGAGCCAGTACCAGCAGCACCTCGTACCGCGACGGTATCTCCAGCGCTCTTCGGAGTTCATCCTGCTTTGCGCTGCCGATCATGCACCCGCCAAGACCCCTTTCAGCAGCCCCGAGCATGATGCTTTGAGCCGCGATTCCGTGGTCGCATCCAAACGATCGGCTTATCTCCGTATCCCCGAGGATGATTATGTAAGCACATGGTCTCTCCCCTTCACACGGACCCGACCAGTCCGTGAGATAGCCGGCCCAGCCTAGATGAGGGAAGATAAGCGCATTCTTCTTCGCTTCACAGGAAAGGATGTACTTCAACGGCTGTAAGTTCATCGCCGATGGAGACAACCGCGCCAGTTCAACCAGCTCTCTCAGGGTCTCAATCTTTATGTCAACTTCCTCGTGGAATCGACGATAACTCCTGCTCCTCAACGCCAGATCTCGTATCATTCTCATGCCCTCCCGGGAATCGCTACACCATGCGGATCATGCTCAACACAACTCAGTTCCCTTCAGAATCCCAGTGCTTGAGCCACCGCAGCACGATGGAAATCGGCATCGCCAAAGATCGCCTGGCCGGCCCTCGCCCGCCTGTAGTACATGTGCATGTCGTGATCCATGGTGAAGCCGATGGCTCCGAATATCTGATGCGCCAGCAAGGCAACCCTTCCGTAAGCGTCACCCGTCCATGCCTTCGCTATCGCAGTGTCCGCTGCCGCGGGAAGCCCTTCGCTCACCTTCCAGGCCGCCTTATAGGTGACAAACCGCGATCCGCTGACATCGGTCAGCATATCGGCGCAGTAGTGCTGGATGGCCTGGAAGCTGCCTATCGGCCTGCCGAACTGGACCCTCTCCTTGGCATAGGCCACAGTCATATCAAGAACCGCCTGAGCACCGCCAACCATCTCAGCACACTTGGCCACCGTCGCCTTCCGCAGAATGTCCATCACTATCGGCCACCCCTCATCCACTCTGCCCACTACGCCGGTCTCGGGGACATTGACACCGTCAAAGACAACCTCGCACTGCTTGTCACGTGCCAGAGTGCTCAGAGGAGTACACCTGATCCCGGCACTACTGGCATCTACCAGAAAGACCGTTAGGCCATCCTCCGGACCGTTCATCTCTGCTGTCCGGGCCACACATATCATGTAGTCCGCGACGTTGGCATCAAGAACAAACAGCTTGGTGCCATCGATCACGTATCCGCCATTACGACGGATAGCTCTGGTCTTGACTGCTGATGCATCATAACTGGCAGAGGGCTCAGTCAAGGCAAAGGATATGATCGTCTCTCCCTCGGCAACATCGGGCAAGAGTTCCTTCCTCTGCGCCTCGTTGCCGGCTGCCAGTATGGCTAGCCCCCCGAGCACCACCGTCGAGAAGAACGGCCCCGGCAGCATAGAGTATCCCATCTCCTCGAGAAGCACCGCCAGATCAAGGAAGCTACCGCCACCACCACCGTACTCTTCAGGAAACACGAGCCCCATCCAGCCCTGCTCTGCCATCTTACGCCACAGATCTGGAGAGTAGCCCTCCTCACCCTCTTCAATCCGCCTGACGGCCTGCCTGGGACACTCCTTCTGCAGGAAGTCGCGGGCTGACGCCCTGAGCATCTCCTGTTCTTCGCTCAGACCGAAATCCATATAGCTCGCACCGTCGTTCTTATTGGCAAAACCGCCGCTTGTTCACTTCCGGGGCAGACCAAGCCCCCTCATAGCTATTATGTTACGCTGAATCTCATTCGAGCCGCCACCGACGCCGATGGAAAGCGAACTCAGGCACATGCGCATCAGCCGCGCGTTCATGACTGCCCATTTGGAGTCTCTGTCGAGTTCTCCGTAATGCCCGAGGATTCGCATTCCGACATCGGCCGTACGTCGGGTCGCCTCGCTGATGAAGACCATAGACATGGATGACTCGTAGCTGGGGTGAAGGCCTCTGCTGTACATCCACGCGATGCGATACGCCATCATACGGGCCACTTCGTTCTCCACTACAAGCTGCGCCAGTTGGTTCCTGATCAGCGGGTCGTTGGCGAGGGGTGCGCCGTTCCTATCGGTCGTCCTGGCGTACTCGATGAGCTCTTCGATGATCCGCTGGTTGGCCGCAGCCCAGCCTGTGGAAGAGCGCTCTAGGTCGAGAGCTATCATGAGCTGATACCACCCGTTGTTCTTCTGACCCACCAGGTTCTCCTTAGGGATGCGCACCTCGTCGAAGAACACTTCGTTAAAGGAGTGCCTGTTCAGGATGTTTGTCAGCGGACGAACAGTTACACCCGGCGTCTTCATGTCAACGACAAATACACTGATTCCCTGGTGCCTTGGAGCATCGAGGTCGGTTCTGGCAGCGAGCCAGCAATAGTCGGCCAGATGCCCGTAGCTACACCATATCTTCTGGCCGTTGATCACATAACAATCGCTGTCTTCCACAGCCCGCGTCTTCAGTGAGGCGAGGTCAGAGCCAGCGTCCGGCTCACTATAGCCAATGCAGAAGATTATCTCTCCCCTGGCTATCCTGTTTACATAGTCCCTCTTCTGCTGCTCGCTTCCGAAAAGCATAATCGAGGGCGCCACCCAATTCACGGTGATCTCCACCTCCACGCTAACCGGGGCTCTGTTGTAGGCAAGTTCCTCAGCGAGCACAAGCCGTTTCATGTGGCTTAGTTCGAGCCCACCGTACTCCAGCGGAAACGCCGGCGCCAACCAGCCTTTCTCTCCCAGCCTGCGCTGGAATCCGCGCGCAAGCGCCCAGGATTCCTCGGTCTCCTCCCAGATCCCGGGGTCCAGTTCGATCCACCTCTGCGGGATCTCCTCCCTGAGCCACCGGCGTACCTCTTGCCTGAACGCTTCCTCGTCTTCCGAAAACCTGAAGTCCATAGTCGTCTGCCCCGGGATCGCCGAGCAGGACTGCGCCTACTCGACTAGGGCCACAATGTCATCCTCCAGTACAGAATCGCCCTCCTGCACCCTGATCTCAACCACCTTGCCCTTCTGCGGAGATTTGACTCGAATCTCCATCTTCATGGATTCGAGTATCATTATTGTCTCGCCCTCCTCGATCGATGCCTCGGCCTGTGCCAGGATCTTCCAGACACTGCCTGTGATCGGTGACGCTACCTCTGCCAAGTTCCGTCCATCCTATTCTTCGCCTGGTCTTCAGTTCGCCTACGCGAGCTTGAGAATAGCCCGGGCTTCCTCCACCGTTGCCGGTTCCCTGCCGACATCCCGTGCCATTCTCGCTGCCTTCGCCACCAGGGGCCCGTTCCCCTCAGCCACTTCCCCGGGCGACAGGTAGAAATTGTCCTCAAGGCCGACTCTCACATTGCCCCCCAGCGCCAGGGCGGTGGCTATCAGGAGCCACTGCTCCTTGCTGAGCCCTATCACTTGCCAGGCTACTCCGGAAGGTACCACGGTCGATACATGCGCCAGATTTCTTGCTGTGGCACCCATACCCCCAACCACACCCATTATCAGACTCATCTGAAAGCTCTCGAGCAGTCCCATGTCCATCAGGGGGAGAATGCTCTCAGCCTGCCCGAGATCGAAACACTCGCATTCCGGCTTGACGCCGTTCTGCTTCATGGTATCAAGGAAGAGCATTATATCATCAAAGGGGTTCTGGAAGACCACGGAGAACACAAAGCTCTTCCGCCTATGGCTGTATTTGGCATAGTTCATCGTCCCCATGTTCAGTGCAGCTATCTCCGGCCTGAGTTCCCGGATATGCCCCATCCTGGTGTCCCTGTCCACACCGACAGCCCCTGTGGAGAAGTTGATTATCACGGGGCACCGTTTCCGAACCTCCTGCATAATCTCACGGAATATCTCGACCCTCCAGGACGGGGTGCCATCATATTCCCTGCCGTGTATATGCACGATCGCGGCTCCCGCGTTGTATGCCCTTAGCGCCTCATCGGCGATCTCCTCGGGCGTGTAGGGGATCCATTTGCACTGGTCTCTGTTGGCTACCACTCCGGTGAGTGCAGCGGTTATCACTACTTTGTCCGATGATGCCATATCATCTCCTCTCGCTTATCTATTTTCCCTTCCACTGTGGTTCGCGCTTCTCTAGAAAAGCTGCAACGCCCTCGGCCACGTCCTCAGCCATTGTGTTGATCGTCAGCACCGACGCCAGGTACTCCAGTGCCTTCTCATACTCCATGTCACGCGCAGTATAGAAGGCTCTCCTGCCTAGCCTCAGGATTGCCGGACTTTTGCTTGTTAACTTTCCTACAACTTCATCCACCTTTGCATCCAGTTGCTCCCTGGGCACGACATGGTTCACCAGGCCGAGCTCCTGCGCCTCTCTGGCATCAAGCCTCTCACCCGTCAGCATCATCTCCAACAGCCTCTTCGGTGCCGAAGCAGAACGAAGCAAAGACGCCATGATGATGTAGGGGAAGAGACCGACGTTTATCTCCGGGGTCCCAAAACGGCAATCCTCAGCAGCGATCACTATGTCGCAGGCACAGGCCAACCCAAGTCCACCACCCATAGCATGGCCGTTGACCCTCGCCAGTAGTGGCTTCCGCAAGTCTTTGATCGCTCTCAGAAGCTCAGCAAACCTTCTCTGCTGCTCATGCCGCTCGAGCAAGCTCGCTGTAGCCCCCATTGACTCAGCGAAATCCGCCCCGGCGCAGAACGCCTTGCTGCCCGCTCCAGTCAGAACGATGGCGATGACGCCGGGATCGTCGTCATACTTGCCCAGAGCATCGAAGAGCTCAGTCAGCATAGTTGGCGATATGGCATTCCTGCGATCCTCCCGAGACAGGGTGATCACGCCCGCTTTGCCTTTCTCCTCGGTAACTATCGTCTCATACATTCGCATCCTCCTTAGACCGGGTACACTCCGTGCTTTCTGGGATGCCTGATAATCTTCTTGTCCTTCGTGAACTCCAGCGCCCGGAACAGAACCCTTCTGGTCTCCCTTGGGTCTACAACATCATCTATAACGCCGAACTGCGCAGTCTTGAATATGTTGATCTGCGGTCTTATATCATCGGCAAGACGCTCTACCATCTCCTGCGGGTTCTCGGCCTCAGCGAGCTGCTTTCTGGCGAAGATGGATACCATGCCCTCAGGCCCCATGACCGATATCTCGGCCCCGGGGTAGGCGATCAACAAGTCAGGATCGAACGACCTGCCGCACATAGCATAATACCCGGCACCGTAGGACTTCCTGACAATCAGGGTCAACTTCGGAACCGTCGCTTCTGCCACAGTATGGATCAGCTTGGCTCCGTGCCTTATTATGCCCGACTTCTCAGCCTTGGACCCGACCATGAAGCCGGGCACATCGGAAAGAAAGAGAAGGGGGATGTTAAAAGCGTCGCAGAGCCAGATGAAGCGTGCTGCCTTATCAGCAGCATCAATGTCGATGACACCGCCGTAGAACATCGGGTTGTTAGCCACGATGCCGATGGAGTAGCCGGCCACACGCCCGAACCCCACGATTATGTTTCTCCCCCATTTCGGCTTCATCTCGAAGAAGTAGCCATCGTCCACGATGTACGTGATCAGTTCGTGCATGTCATAGGCCTCTCTCGGGTTGTCCGGTATGACCTTCAGAATCCCATCATCGATCAGCGCCATGGGGTCTCCCTGCCACTCCTTCCGCTGTGGCTTCTCTTCGCAATGCTGAGGGAAGAACGACAGGTACTCCTTTATCGCCCTGATGCATTCATCGTCCGACGCAACCTCCAGGTCGCCACAGCCGCTGATCTCACAATGAACCTTGGAGCCCCCCAGTTCATCCTCGGTCAATTTCTCACGAATCACCGATTCTACAAGCGCAGGACCTCCCAATCCCATGAAACTCGTGCCCTTGACCATGGGCACAAAATCGGAAAGCCCGGGGATGTATGCGGTGCCTGCGTAACCGGGACCCATCATGGCCGCTATCAGCGGGATAACCCCTGACATTAGTGACTCCTCCTTGAAGAGATAGCCGGAATCGGCAAACAACGCCACCCTCTCTCCGCTGAGGCCACCACCACTGACCCTGGCCCCTCCCGAATCATTCAGCCATATCATCGGTATACGTTCCTTGAGGGCAATCTGCCTTATCCTCGTCACCTTTGTCTCATTGACCGCTCCCATCGAGCCTCCCCTCACCGTGAAGTCGTAAGCTGCAACAGCCACATCTCTAATCCGAACTCCGTCATTCACCCTGCCATATCCTGTGATGACTCCATCCGCAGGCACGAGTTTATCGACACCGAACTCGCTCCCAAGCATGCCGACTTCCACGAACGTACCCTCTTCGATGAGAAGGGCAAGCCTCTCCCTGGCAGTCAGTTTCCCTTTTCCATGATGCTTTGCCACAGCCTCCTCACCCCCCATCTGCCTGATCTCTTCCCTGAGGGCGGCAAGCTTCTCGACCTCTTGTCTCATCCTATCACCCATCTCTTTCCTCCTTTAGCTTAGCGATAAAGTGAGTATCATAGTTGCCCGACTTGAAAGCTGCAGAGTCAAACGCCTTCCTGAGAAAAGGGATGTTGTTCCTGATGCCCGTGATCTCATACCCATCAAGGGCACGACGCATCCTCAGTACTGCCTCTTCCCTCTCGCTACCCCAGGCAACGAGTTTCGATATCAAGGGATCGTAGAACTGACTCACGGTATCTCCTGCCTGATATCCTGAGTCCACCCTTATGCCTTCGCCATGTGGCTCGATGTATGACACCAGCTTGCCGGGTGAAGGGTAGAAGCTCTCAGGGTCCTCGGCATAGACACGCGACTCCATAGCCCAGCCTCTCCATTCTATGCTCTCTTCTCTAATGGACAGGGGTTCACCAGAGGCGACTCTGAACTGCTGCTCAACCAGGTCCACGCCGGTTATCATCTCGGTAATCGGATGCTCCACCTGCAGCCTGGTGTTTATCTCCAGGAAGTAGTAGTTGCGGTCGCTGTCAACGACAAACTCCACAGTGCCGGCATTCGTGTACCCGATCTCCTGTGCGAGGCGTCTGGCGGCTTGCCTGAGTCCCTGTCTTAGTGCCGAGGTCGTGAACGGAGACGGCGACTCCTCAATCACCTTCTGGTGACGTCTCTGTACAGAGCATTCCCTTTCCGGGAAGGTGACAATGTTGCCGCCTGCCTCACCCAGGATCTGGATCTCGATGTGATGCGGTGAATCCATGTATTTCTCGACGTACACTCTCTCATCACCAAAGGCGAGTCTGGCCCGGCTCGTGGCCGTATCGAAGGCATCTGCCACCTCCTCCATGCTCTCCACCATCATCATGCCGATACCACCACCCCCCGCCGATGCCTTGAAGATGACGGGCAGCGAGAGGCGCCCCGCCCACTGTCTGGCTGCTTCTACGTCGCTCAAGACCGGGCTTCCCGGTGGAATCGGTATGCCCAGATTGGTAGCGATCTCTCGAGAACGGGACTTGTCTCCCATTCTGTGAATGACATCGGACCTGGGCCCGATGAACGTCAGTCCCTCGCTCTCACATCTTCGGGCGAACTCCCGTCTTTCGGCAAGGAAGCCATATCCGGGGTGAACGGCAGTCGCTCCCGACTCTTTGGCTGCTGCGATGATCCTATCGATGTTCAGATAGCTGTCCCTGGGTCTGGCCTCTCCAATCGCTATGGCCCTGTCTGCTTCTTGAGCGAATAACGATGTACTGTCGATGTCGGAGTACACCGCCAGAGTCTCGATCCCCAATCTCCTGGCTGTTCTGATGATGCGTCGGGCAATCTCCCCGCGATTGGCGATAAGTACAGACCCAAGCATATGATGAGGCTTTCCGGGTATGATCGCCGGCCAACGACTCTGGGCAACACCCTTGCTTTATGCTGGCTCGACCTGGGTATAGGGTATAACCATAACCATGGGGCTGTCAAGACAACCGTCTGCCATGACCCCTATGCACGCCTTGACCTGTCACATCCTGTGTCGCCTCTCAAGGCTATCGAGGCGGCGTCGAGCATCTGGCGTCCGTCGTGAGAAGCTACCCACGGATCCCATGTCGAGCAGCCGTTGCCTTCTCTCCGGATGAGGTTCCACCCCTGCCCATTACCTTCAGAACTCCTGCGCCGCGCATGGCACCCTCTTTGAGCAAAACCAGGGCCTCGTTCGCCTCCTGCAGGCAAAACTCCTGCACCACAGGCACGATGGGAATCGCGGCAGCCAGGGAAAGAAACTCTTCCGCATCACGCCTCGTCACATTAGCAACACTCTTCAGTTCCTTTTCATGCCAGAGGTGCTGCGCATAGTCCAGTTCCGGAATCGACGTGCGCTTGCGAATCGCGTTGATGACCACCCTGCCACCTTTCTGCAGATTCCTCAAGGCTTGGCGCACCGGCTCACCAACAGGGGTGAAGTCGATGGCGCAATCAAGCTTATCCGGCGGAGTGTCCTCGGTCGCCCCGATCCAGTCGGCCCCCAGTTCTATTGCCAGATCCCGATGTCCCTTCTGTTCCTTTCTGCTGAAGACGAACACCCTGCACCGGGGGTACATGTGTCTTGCCACCTGGATAACCATGTGGGCAGAGGCTCCAAATCCGTACAGTCCCAGCACCCCACCGTCTTCGATACCCGACAGCCTCAAGGCCCGATAGCCGATCACCCCGGCACAGAGGAGCGGGGCTGCCTCCAGATCACTGAAACACTCGGGAATAGGATAGGCGAAGCCCTCCGATACCACAGTGTACTCAGCATAACCCCCGTCCACATCCTTCCCCGTCCATCTTGCTTCCTCACACAGGTTCTCTGCACCCCTCAGACAGAAAGAGCAGCGGCCACAGGCCCAGTTTATCCATGCTATTCCCACTCTGTCGCTCTCCCTGAACCTCTGCGCCCCCGGCCCCAGCCCGTCTACTCTGCCCACGACCTCATGCCCCAGGATCATAGGGAGTCTCGAAGGGAGGATCCTGCCTTCGATCTCGTCGATCTCGGTATGGCACACCCCACATGTGGAGACACTGACCCTGATCTGACCCGGTCCAGGCACAGGGTCTGGCAGATCGACCATCCTCAGTGGCCTGTCCCCTACTGACGATACCCTCTCGAGCACCATCGCCTTCATCGTCTGGTTATCCTCATCGTCGGTGCCGCCGATCTACCAAGCATGGCTAAAGGACGAGTCCGTCAACGACAGTCCTGTGACTCGTCATACCACATAGATGCTCTCGTAGAGATTCTCGGAAATGTCCGCGAAGTTCTCCCTGTACAGTTTCATCGCCTCGGGAAGCGAGTCCAGAATGTCCTGCGCCGTCATCCCATCCTCGCCTCTGTCTACCGCGGCTATGTCACCGGCGAAGCCGTGGATGAAGACTCCCATTCTCACCGCATCTTCCAGGGACAAACCCAGGCCAAACATGGCGGCGATGGTTCCCGTCAGCACATCGCCGCTGCCGGCCGTGGCCATCCCGGGATTACCGCTAAGGTTGATGAACACGGTGCCGTCGGGATAACCTATGAGCGAATGGGCCCCCTTGAAGACGACCACGGCGTTGAGATCTCTAGCGGTGTTCTGTAGAATACCGATCCTGTCTGAGCTGACCTCTTTCACATCCGTCTTCGTGATCCTAGACATCTCACCGGGGTGAGGTGTGAGTATCGTTGCCGCTCTTCTGTCTCTTATGCTCGCCATGTCCTGAGCTATGGCTGTGATGCCATCCCCATCTATGAGCAGAGGCCTGTCGATTACCTGTACTAGCTCTCGAACAAGCTCTTGTACCTCGTCGTCGAGCGACAGGCCCGGCCCGATGATCACCATATCCACCATCCATGAGAGTTCCACAAGATCATCCTTGTTCGACAGAGCTATGCTGCCGGATGACGTCTCCTTCTGAGGAAGCACAACGACTTCGCTGCCCTTGGCCGCCACAAACGACGCCATAGAACTGGGCGCAGCCAGGTAGGAGAGACCTCCTCCAGCTTTGAGGAACGACAACGCAGAGAAATACGGTGCCCCGATGTAGCGCGAGGAACCGGCGATGAAAAGCGTCTTACCGTAGCTGCCCTTATGGGTATCACTGACTCTTTCGGGTAGTTCAAGCGGAGCGTTGATCGCCACTTGAAGGGCATCTGACGCGTACAGCACAGGTGGAAAAGATATGTGCGAGACGTACACCTTGCCGCAGTAATCATAGCCCGGATACAGCAGACATCCGCGCTTGGGAAGCCCGAACGTGACGGTGCAGTCAGCCCGTACTGCCGTCCCCATCACCTCGCCGGTATCGCCGTTTATGCCGGAAGGGATATCGACGGCGAATACAGGACCGGGGCTCTGGTTCACAAGATCGATCACATCCCGGAACAATCCGTCTACCTGCCTGACAAGGCCGGTGCCGAACACGGCATCCACGATTCCGTCGGCCCCAAAGACCTCGGGCATGACCGAATCGGGTGAACTAACCCTGGCAATCTCTATGGCCATCTTCGACACGATATCTAGGTTCTTCCTCGCCGCCCCCCTGAATTTGCCCTCGTCATCAAGCAGGAACACCTTGACCTCCCCACCACTCGAGCGAATCTTCCTGGCTACAACCAGGCCGTCTCCGCCGTTGTTGCCGCCCCCACAAAGAACGATGAACCTGTTTCCCTTTACTCCCATTTCCTGAGATATAACCGAGTACACCGCCTGGCCCGCATTCTCCATCAGTAGTTCTTGCGAGATCCCGAACTCCGTTGTAGCGCGTTCGTCCAGTGCCGCCATTTCGGCCACCTTGGCTACTTTCATCTTCACCTCCTTGCCAGAGATCACAGTCACGCTGACATGCCGGTGTCATGCATACCGCTTAAGCATAATGGTACCCCACCATCAGGAAAGATCACAAGGCCGCGCAGGAATCCGGCCCGGGTGTGCCGGGCACAGCATACAACCGCATCCTTTCACGCCATGGCTCCGCAGCAAACATGCACGCCCCTCGAACGGTCGACAGCCACACCGCAGGACAGCACACTCTCAAAGCTGACGTGCCACGCTCAATGATAGTATAATGAACGCCGTCGCCAGACGAACGCGATTACAGAGAGGAGGAAGATCGACAATGTCGAAGACAGAAGAACACCTGAGAGAGGCCTTCGCGGGAGAGTCCCAGGCTAACCGCACTTATCTTGCCTTTGCACTGGCCGCCGATAAGGAAGGGTACCCGCAGGCGGCAAGGCTGTTCAGAGCCGCCGCCGAGGCCGAGACCATTCACGCCCACAATCATCTGAAAGCGCTCAAGGCAGTTAAGAGCACCAGGGAGAACCTGGCAGAGGCCGTAGTGGGTGAGACGCATGAGTTCAAGAAGATGTACCCCGAGATGCTGAAGGATGCAAGGGCCGAAGGGAACAAGGAGGCGGAAAGGTCATTCCACTATGCTAACGAGGTAGAGAAGGTTCACGCCGATCTCTATCAGAAGCTGCTTGAGGGCCTGGGTACAGATAAGGAGACCTATCCCTACTACGTATGTCCGGTCTGCGGCTATACAGCGGGCAACGAACCGCCCGACACCTGTCCGGTGTGTGGAGCCAAAGGTAAGCTCTTCAAGAAGATAGACTGACGACAGCAGCCTGGTCGGCCCCCAGTCGGGCCTCGATACGTGGCAGGAGGTCCGTAGCGAGGCAACTGGTACCATGGGCATCTTGGTTTGGCGAGAGTTACCGGACGCCAATGGCTCATAGAGGTGCAGCGTCAGCCCATCAGTCCCATCAGGGCTCTGGCAAACCCCTGTGCCCGCTTCAGGTCTGTTGCATCGGGCCTGCCTCTGTTGATCCCTCCGACGATCATGGTTGCCCCGAACGTGTCCAATCCCCGGCAGGAGAACTCACCTACGACCTCAAACCCCCTGTTCTGCAGCTTCTTCTTAAGGGGCCTGCTGAAATCATGGACAAATCGCATCCGTCGCAGTCCGCTGGTCGCAAAGACGAACGCCCTCTTGTTACTCAGCACCGGCAACCTGTCCACAAAACCCAGCAGAGTCCTGTGATGCCTGCCGAAGTAGATCCCTGATCCAAGACCGACGAGATCGTACCCCATCAGCCTGTCTACGTCCACTTCCTGCAGAGGGAGTAAGTCGGCCCCGATAGTGGCCGCAATCACCTCTGCGATCTTCCTGGTATTGCCATGATGAACCGAGATATAGCTAACTAGAGCTTTCATAACCCATCATCCTGACCTTAGTTCTGCGTGTGTCGCCGGAGGCCATGGCCGGCGATTCCTGCTATGCAACTGGACACTTAATCGTGGGGTCACCCTGATCTAGTCTGCAACCGCCTGTACAGAGCGGGTTGCGGAACACCGCGGGATCGCGGAATGCACTGAGTTACATGGTTAGAGTGCTCGCGACAGCAAGCAAGGATGCTATGTCAAGCTTGAACCCCGGGCCCATGCTGCTAGACAGGGATGCACTCCGTATGTACTGACCCTTAGCTCCGCTGGGCCTGGCTCTGACGATCGCTTCGACAGCAGCCGCCAGATTCTCAACGAGCTTCTCTTTATCAAAGCTTATCTTGCCTATAGGCAGATGGATGATCGCCGTCCTGTCCAGTCGAAACTCAGCCCTGCCTTTGCGGGCTTCCTCTATCACACGAGCGATATCTTGAGGAGGCACCACGGTGCCTGCCTTGGGATTGGGCATGAGTCCCCGGCGACCCAGGATCTTGCCCAGCTTGGCTACTTTGGGCATCATATCAGGAGTGGCGATGGACACGTCAAACTCGAGCCATCCTCCTTCGATCTGCTTCATGAGATCGTCTCCCCCGACATAATCGGCACCGGCCTCCTCCGCAGCCCTTACTCCCTCGCCTTGAGTGAAAACCAGTATTCGGGTCTTCTTGCCCAGTCCATTAGGCAGCAGAATGACCCCCCTCACCTGCTGATCGGCGCTACGCGGATTCACCCCCATCTTCAGATGGAGTTCCACAGTCTCATCGAATTTGGCGAACGAGGCTTCCTTGGCCAGCCCTATCGCCTCCTCCGGAGAATAGGCCTTTGTGCTATCAACCAGTTTGCTGGCTTCTTGGTACTTCTTACCGTGCTTTGCCAATGTTTTATACCTCAGAACTCGGATATTTCGGATAGTTAATCTACTCTACCTCCACTCCCATGCTGCGCGCTGTGCCTGCGACAATCTTGACCGCCTTCTCAAGATCAGTTGTATTCAGGTCCTTCATCTTGGTCCGCGCAATCTCCCTGACAGCCTCTCCGCTCAGTTTGCCTATCACCTCACTCCCGGGATTGCCGCTGCCCTTCTCCACTCCCAGAGCACGCCGTACAAGGTCAGAGACAGGCGGCATCTTCGTTACAAAGGTGAATGAGCGATCCTCATAGATAGTAATATCAACCGGAATTATGTAGCCTTCCTGGGAACCCGTACGCTCATTGTACTCCTTGCAGAAGGCCATGATGTTGATGCCGTACGGACCCAGAGCAGGCCCGACAGGCGGAGCAGGAGTAGCCTTCCCCGCAGATATCTGCAGCTTAACCACAGCCTTGACTTTCTTTGCCATATGTTCTCTTTCGCTCCGTTACCGACTCTCGGCCAGGACTAGCTATATCTTCTCTACCCCCAGGAGATCCAACTCCACGGGAGTCTCCCTGCCAAAGAGCGACAGCAGGACTATCACTTTGCCTTTATTCAGATTCAACTGCTCGACCTTGCCGATGAAGTCAATAAAGGGCCCGCTGGTTACACGTATGCTGTCTCCCTCCTTGAAGGTCATCTTGACCTCGGTAGGAGCTTCGTCCATGCGCTGCAGGATTGCGTTAGCTTCTTCGTCAGGCAAAGGTACGGGTTTGACACCGGCACTCACAAAGCCGGCAACACCGGGGGTGTTACGCACTATGTCCCAGCTATGCTCGTCCAGCTTCATGTTGACCATGATGTAGCCGGGAAAAGCCTTCTTGCTTATAGTACGACGCTTTCCCGCCTTGATCTCGATCTCTTTCGCCGTCGGTATCACCACGTCAAACACCTTATCTCCAACATCCATATACTTGATACGCTGCTCGAGGTTTCGCCTGGCCTGCTCCTCATGACCAGAAGAGACGTATAACAGGTACCATTCTCCGCTAACCATCAACTGCTAACTGCCTATGAGCAAGAAGAGCCTGTAGAAACCATAGTCGAGGGCACCGAGGATTCCTCCCACCACAGCACACACAAGCAGAACCAACAGGCTCAGCCTCAGGGCTTCCTGTCTCGTCGGCCAGTGGGCCTTCCGGAGCTCCGCCACAACTTCAGCGAAGAAACTGAATCTCGACTTCTTGGCTGGGGCAGGCTTGGTGCTTATGGCCTTCCTTGTGTGACTCGTCATACGTTACTTCGCTTCTCGATGAACGGCATAGCCGCGACAGTGGGGACAGAACTTGCTCAGTTCCAGCCTCTGAGGATCATTCTTCTTGTTCTTGGTCGTGGTGTACGTCCTCCGCATGCACTGGCTGCAGGCCAGGTGGATGATCACACGCAGATCGCCTTTCTTCTTAGCCACATCTATCCACAGATTCGCACAGATTCGGGTCAGCAGCGTTCATGCGATGATCTTATCAATGACTCCAGCACCTACTGTTCTTCCGCCCTCTCTGATGGCGAACCTAAGACCTTCCTCCATAGCCACAGGAACCGAGGTCTTGATCTTCATGCGATTGAGACTGTCGCCTGGCATCGCCATCTCCACGCCTTCAGGCAGGATTATCTCACCCGTAACGTCAAGGGTTCTGATGAAGAACTGAGGCTTGTACCCGGTGAAGAAAGGTGTGTGCCTGCCTCCCTCTTCCTTCGTCAGAATATAGACCTCCACCTCAGCTTCGGTGTGAGGCTTGACTGATCCTGGCTTCGCCAGTACCTGCCCCCGCTCGATTTCGTCCCGGTCTATGCCGCGGAGCAGCACTCCAACAGCATCTCCGGCCTCTGCTTCCTGCATGGTCTTGTGGAACATCTCGAGGCTGACCGCTACTACCTTTCTCGAATCCTTCAGTCCCACTATCTCCACCTCGTCGCCGGCCTTTACTCTTCCACGTTCGACCCTGCCCGTGGGCACAGTGCCTCGCCCCTTGATACTGAACACATCCTCGATCGGCATCAGGAATGGCTTGTCGCTCTCTCTCTGCGGCAACGGGATGTAGTCATCTACCGCGTCCAGCAGGTTCCGTATACGCCCGCACCAGGAGCACTCCCTCTTACCACAGCCACACTCCAGAGCCTTGACGGCACTTACCCTCACAACAGGAAGCTCGTCGCCGGGGAACTCGTACTTCGTAAGGAGATCCCTGACTTCCATCTCTACCAGATCCAGCAACTCTGGATCATCGACCAGGTCCACCTTGTTCAGAGCCACGATCATCCGCGGAACCTGAACCTGTCTGGCCAACAGAATGTGTTCCCTTGTCTGAGGCATGGGACCGTCGTCCGCGGCGACCACGAGGATGGCTCCATCCATCTGGGCGGCCCCGGTGATCATATTCTTGATGTAGTCGGCATGCCCTGGGCAATCGATGTGGCAGTAATGACGTTTCTCGGTTTCATACTCGATGTGAGAGATCGCGATAGTCAAGCCGCGTGCCTTCTCCTCGGGAGCGTTGTCAATCGAATCAAAGCTCCTGAACGCCGTGGTGCCAGCTGCAGCCAGTACATTGGTTACTGCTGCAGTCAAAGTGGTCTTCCCATGGTCAACATGCCCTATGGTGCCCACATTGACGTGTGGTTTGACACGCTCGAATACTTTCTTAGCCATCTAAAACCTCCTTCTAACTCAAAGCCCACAACCAGATTCGAACTGGTGACCCCGTTCTTACCAAGAACGTGCTCTACCTACTGAGCTATGTGGGCGTCCTATGCTCAGCACTGGAGGGAGTAGGATTCGAACCTACGTAGCCCGCATGGGCGGCAGATTTACAGTCTGCTCCGATTGACCGCTCCGGCACCCCTCCGCGATAAGAGCTTAACACAAAACATTCCAAAAACCTAGCCCGAGAGGGGATTCGAACCCGCCAACCTACCGATTACAAGTCGGTTGCGCTACCATTGCGCCACTCGGGCAACCTTCGCTAATCTCGCGGCTCAATAGTATAAATAAGCACACATCCATTGTCAACCGCAGGTTCACCCCTTCGCCGCAAGCGGCCTCCGCAGTTGCCCCGATGCAAGACCCGGCAGGCCCGGTCGCGACCAGCAGCGCCCCCTCTGCCCCACCAACCTGCAGAAGTCCTCGGCCGACCTCACCCCAACCACAACCATGCCCCCATCACTCGCCAGAGGCAACCAAACCCTCAGCCCAGGAGGACATACACACCTCCTCCGGATCATCCCTGGAGAAGATTCAGCCCAAAGACTCGACGCATTAGCAAGGCATTGCCGGTGTGAAGGCATCAGGGGGCATTTCTAATGAGTTAAAGTGGAGGACATTTCTAAAGAGTCTTGACAGGGTTCCGAACGGCATGTTGCATTATCCAGACCGATCATGTTACATTATACAAGTTTTGCCGACATATGGCAGTTGACCTGTAACGAACATGACTAATAATGTATTGTTGAAACAACTACTGGAAGCGGGCGCTCACTTCGGTCACAATACGAGCTACTGGCATCCCAAGGCCAAGAAGTACATCTTCACCCAGCGCAATAGCATCCACATCATCGACCTTGAGCAGACGGTTACCATGATGGCAAGAGCCTGTGCCTTCGCACAAGACCTTGCAGCCCGAGGCCAGAACATCCTTCTTGTAGGCACAAAGAGACAGGCCCAGCAAACCATAGAAGAAGAAGCCACCAGGTGTGGAATGAGCTACGTTAACCAGAGGTGGCTGGGCGGTATGCTGACGAACTTCGCCGTGATACAGGCTCGGATCGATCACCTGGTACGCCTTGAGAATAGACGAGACAAAGGTGAACTCGAAGGCCTGCCTAAGAAGGAGCGCGTAAAGATAGAGAAGGAGATTTTCCACCTGAACACTCAGATGGGTGGGTTCAAGGAGATGACCACGTTGCCCAGTGCGCTCTTTATTGCCGATCCGATCAAGGATGATATCGCACTTAAGGAAGCGACAACACTGGGCATACCTGTGATAGCCATTGCGGACACCAACTGCAACCCCGAAGGTATCGACTATCCGATTCCCGCCAATGATGATGCCGTCAAGGCCATAAAGCTGATCTGCAGCAAGATAGCCGATGCCATAGTTGAGGGCAAGGCCGAGGCATTCTCCGGAGAGGCAGTCGCCGCCAAGCTGGCAGGTGAGCAGGAGCGTGAAGAGGTGCTCGATACCCTTGGCTCTTATACCTTTGAGCCTGATGAGCCACAGAGGCCACAGGACCTCGGTGAGCCGCAGGAGCCCGAGGAACCGAAGGAATCCGTTGTGCCCCAGCAGCCTGAGGAGCCGAAGGAACCCGCTGTGCCCCACGACCCCGAGGAGCCGAAGGAGTCAGAAGGAGAGATTTCAACCACATGAAAGTGTCAGTTCAATCAGTGAGAGAGTTAAGGGACATAACCAATGCCGGAGTACTCGACTGTAATCGTGCTCTGATTGAGGTGGACGGCGATATAGAGAGGGCTATCGAGATACTTAGACAGCGCGGGATGGCTACCGCCGAGAACAGGAAGGACGCTGCCGCAAAGCAAGGCCTTGTGGAGGCGTATATCCATCATACTAAGCACATAGGAGCCATGGTGCAGCTGAACTGCGAAACAGATTTCGTGGCCAACACAGACGAATTCAGAGAGTTGGCTCGTAACCTGGCCATGCAGGTCGCGGCTACTTCTCCACGCTTCATCACCAGCGAGGAGATACCCCCGGAAGCAGACATGGATCCCCAGGTTGTGTGTCTGCTTAGCCAGCCGTTCATCAAGGAACCCGCCAAGACCGTGAACGATGTTGTTACCGAAACCATTGCCAAAGTAGGCGAGAATATAAGGGTACGCAGGTTCGCTAGGTTCGAGCTCGGTGTCGAACACTAGGCCATGGTGGATGAACTACTTACTGAACTGAACAGCAGAATGCAGAAGGCCGTTGACGGCTTGGCCAAAGAGCTAGCCACCATCAGGGCCGGACGCGCCACTCCAGCTTTGCTCGACAACGTGGTTGTCGAGTACCTCGGTTCGCCTGTACCGCTCTACCAGCTAGCTACCATGTCCACACCCGAGGCCAACCTCATTGTTATCCAACCATGGGACCGCACATCAGTGCGTCACATCGAGAAGGCCATCCTGGCAGCCAACATCGGCCTTAATCCGGCAAATGACGGCAACCTCATTCGCCTTGTGATTCCGCCTCTCAGTGAAGAACGTCGCATCGAGTTGGTCAAGCTGGTCTCCAGGAAGATCGAAGAACGGCGAATCGCCATACGCAACGTAAGAAGGGACGGCATCGAGAAGCTGCGGGAGATGGAGAGATCAAAGGAGATATCACAAGACGATCTCAAGAGCAACACTAAGAAGATCGACCAGCTTACAGAGGCCTGCGTGGACCAGGTGAACGAACTGGGGGAGAATAAGGAAAGGGAAATCCGCGAGATATAGGCCATCTATAAACCGGCACTCATGGTATCCCTCGCCGGTTTTCAGGCCTACAGCAAGAAGGAGGCATAGCTGCCCCGCCCGGATTTGGCCACCACTGTCTGACAACGCCCTTCTCTCCCCGGTCACCCCATCCGAAGTCCCGTACTGACATACTGAGCGAGGAGGTTGACCATGTTGAAAGCAGCTTCGATTGTCCTCATCTTTGTGGCGCTGTCTTCCCTCGTTATAGGTGTTGTCTATGTCGCCAGCGGCACCCTGATGGGATATCACGAGGAGTTCATCGGCATGACCATCGATGACGTTGCCGGCTTCAACCCACAGCTGGCATCTCTGGCGAAGGTCTTTATCAGACTCGCCGGAACCCTCTTCATCAGCGTCGGAGTCTCCCTGATGGCCATAGTGTACTACGGCGTAAGACAGTCTAAGAGATGGGCCTGGTGGGCTGCGCTGATCGCTATGGGCGTCGTGAACGCGCCGATGGTGGCCATTACCAGTCCGGTAGGAGGCCTTCCCTGGACGCTGGCGATAGCGATGCTCGGGTTGTTCATCATCGGCATCGCTCTTTCCGGCAGGAGTGTCTTCACAAACTCCCAGAGAGCTTGATCATCGATCAAGATCGTCGCACTGCCATTGCAGAAGCCTGACGCCCCGCTTGTCTGCACGCATCGCACCCATACTCCGGTGCTGACGACCGGCCGCGAAAAAAGCTGGTACAATACAGCGATGCTGAAGCACAGAGTCATCACCGCTGCTCTGGGCATACCCATCATCATGCTGGCCGTCTGGCTTGGTGCCCCCTGGTTCAGTCTTCTCATGGCCGCGGCCGCCTTTGTCGGCACCTACGAGTTCTACCGTATGGGCGGTCTCGACAGGAGAGATCATCTGCTCCATCTGGGCCTGCTCTGGGCACTGGCGCTTGTCCTCAGCCCCCACTACGCTCACAGGGGCCCCGGTGCTCTTCCCATGGTGATCACCGCCGCTATGCTGATATCCCTGATCTACCTTCTTCGCAGCCCCACAAGAGCGGATGCATTTCGCAACTGGGCGTGGATAGTGGTGGGCGCTCTGTATGTGGGATGGATGCTCAGCCACTGGCTCGATTTGCGCAGTCTGGAGGACGGCCGAAACTGGGTCTACTTGACGATCCTCACGGTATTCGCCAATGATACGGGTGCATTCTTCGTCGGCAGAGCACTGGGCAGGCATAAGCTGGCACCCGCCATAAGCCCGGCCAAGACCCGGGAGGGAGCTGCGGGAGGTCTGGTCTGCGCGATTCTGGGCGCCATCGTGATAGCCCTGGTTCTCAGTCTCGTTTCTGAGTACACCTTTGTCTACTGGCAGATCATCGTCCTGGGGATCATCGTCAGTCTCTTCGCTCAGCTTGGCGATCTCGTCGAATCACTTCTGAAGCGCAACACGGGGACGAAGGAGTCCGGTGGACTGCTACCGGGACACGGCGGTGTCCTGGACCGCTTCGATAGCATCATCTTCGTCGGAGCAGTGGTATACTACTACGTGATGTGGATAATATGAAGAGGGTGGCGATCCTGGGCTCGACGGGCTCCATCGGGCAACAGGCTCTGGACGTGATCCGCGCCTCGCCCGATGAGATACAGGTAGTAGCGCTGGCAGGAGGCAAGAACTCCGGTCTTCTCCAACAACAGCTCCGCGAGTTCCGACCCAGGCTCTTCTCATTATCGGTCGAGCCCGACCGTATCATGGAGGGCGAGTTAGTCTCAATGGAGGAGATCGCCGGTCATCCCGACGTAGACCTGGTGATTGTTGCCACATCGGGCAAGGCAGGGCTAGGCCCTACTCTGACAGCCCTGAGGACAGGAAAGACTGTCGCTATCGCCAGCAAGGAGGTGCTGGTGATGGCGGGGGAGATCGTTGTTCGAGAAGCCAACCTCCATCAAGGCCAGCTTCTGCCCATTGACAGCGAGCACAGTGCCGTCTGGCAATGCCTGCAGGGCGAAGAAGATGAGCCGCGGCGGATTCTGCTGACCGCCTCCGGAGGCCCCTTCTACCGATACTCGGAGGCACAACTCGATGAGATCACCCCCGAGCAAGCTCTCCTTCATCCGGTGTGGAAGATGGGCAAGAAGGTGACGATTGACTCAGCAACACTGATGAACAAGGGCCTGGAGGTGATCGAAGCTCATTGGCTTTTCTCTCTTCCTTTTGATAGTATTCAAGTACTCGTTCACCCCCAGTCTGTCGTTCATTCCATGGTCGAGTTTATCGATGGTTCCCTGAAAGCTCAACTCGGACCGCCTGACATGAGGTTGCCTATTCAATACGCCCTCTCCTATCCGAGCAGGTGGTCCAACGCCGATTTGCCACGCCTTGACTGGAACAGAATCCGCGGCTTGAACTTCGAGCCCGTGGACTACAGCAGATTCCCCTGTCTGAGCTCGGCAGTAGAAGCAGGGAGGGCAGGAGGCACCTATCCGGCAGTGCTCTGTGCTGCCGATGAGGTCGCTGTTGACCTCTTCCTCAATCACAGAATCGGCTTTACTGACATCGCAAGGATAGTGCAAGAGGCACTACAACAACACCGTAGCGTCTCGCAACCATTGATCGAACAGATACTCGATGCTGACGAATGGGCGCGGGAATACGCATTGCACTCCTCGCTCGGTCGCACGACGGAGCGGGAGCGACTACGAGATCATGGGAAGGCAGCTAACAGATGAGCATTGTCATCAGCATTGCCGCCTTTATCGCCGCCCTGTTCCTGGCTCTCTGCCTGCACGAACTTGGGCACTTCCTGGCTGCCAGGCGGGCCGGAGTAAAGGTAGAAGAGTTCGGCATAGGGCTCCCCCCCCGCATCTTCGGCATCAGGCGGGGCGAGACCGTATACTCGGTTAACGCTATACCCGTCGGAGCATTCGTCAAGACTGCCGGAGACGATGATCCCACAGTACCTCGCAGCCTTGCCGGCAAACGTCCCTTCACAAGACTGGGAGTCTATGTCGCCGGCCCGGTGGGCAATTTCGTCCTCGCTTTTGTTCTTCTCAGCGCCTTTTATGCGCTTCCGTACTCAGTCATCTCCAGCAACGGACTCGTGGTCTACTCCGTAATTGACAATTCTCCTGCCCACATGGCAGGCATCGCTCCCGGTGATGTGATACTCGAGGTGGCAGGCCGACCGGTTCACAGGTTGGGCGATATCACCGACGCACTGACTGAGAGCGAACAGGATGAGGTGGCTCTCCTTCTGTTGAGAAACGGGCGCGAAGAAGAGATCAGCTTGGTGCCCGTACTGGACCCGGATTCAAAACGACCTGTGATCGGCGTCTACCTCTGGTGGAACATGGTCGACCACGTCGACCAGAACTCTCCGGCCTATGAAGCCAACGTCAGACCGCGTGACGCGGTCTACAGCGTAAATGGACAGGTTGCGTACGATGGCGAGGCTGTGTCCCGCGCTCTCCGTGCCACTGGAGACGATGACGACATCAGGTTGGTCTTGCTTAGAGACGGTAAGACGATATCGACATCGCTGACTAACGTGAACTACGAGAGCCTGCCGGGTGTAGACATGCGCTGGGTTGATACCTATTTCGAGGAAGAGAGGCTTCCTGTATGGCGCGCCGTCTACGAAGGAGCCAGCTTCGTCGTACATATGCCTGCTTTCATAATCGAGGCCATACCGCTGATCAGAGAGTCGCCCGACACGGCGCTGGTGGGGCCGATCGGCGCGGGACAACTCATGGTGGAGGTAGTGCGTACATATGGCTTCAGCAACACTCTGTTCATGGCCGGCTTGATCAGCCTCGGTATCGGGATATTCAACCTCCTCCCCATCCCCCCTCTGGATGGAGGAGGCATGCTGATAGCTTTCATTGAATGGGTCAGACGCGGCAAACGCCTCTCCCCTCGGGCAGCCCGTTTGGCTCATACCGTGGGCCTCACACTGATAATCGCTCTCGTGATCTATGTGTTCTCTTCCGATATTCTGCGTCTCATCCGTGGCGAGTCCTTTCTATGACACGTCGAACCTCGGTATCTCTAAGAGTCGGCAACGTATCGATTGGCGGCGATGCTCCCGTCGTTGTGCAGTCCATGACCAAGACCGACACACGCGATACGTCGGCCACCATAGACCAGATCATGCAGCTTGACGACTGCGGCTGTGAGGTCGTGCGATTGGCCGTTCCTGACACGGAGGCGGCTCAAAGCCTGGCGACAATTAAGAGGAGCGTCTCTTTGCCCATCATCGCCGACATCCATTTCGACTATCGCCTCGCTCTGGCGGCGCTGGAATCCGGTGTCGACGGACTCCGACTCAACCCCGGCAACATAGGAGACAGGGAGCAGATCGCCAGGGTTGTATCCGCCGCCCGACATAGAGAGGTTCCAATACGTATTGGCGTGAACGCCGGCAGTATACCCCCCGGCTTTCAGCCTGAGGCCCCACCCGTCGAGCGTATGGTCAACATGGCATTGGAGCAGATAAGGCTCATGGAGGGACTGGATTTCAGCTTAATCAAGGTCTCACTGAAAGCCTTCGATGTGCCTTCTACGGTTCAGGCCTATCAGATGATCGCCCGGAAAACACCATATCCTCTGCACCTGGGAATCACCGAGGCCGGGCTTCCGCAGACCGGCGCCATACGGAGTGCGATAGGCATAGGCATACTCCTCTACCATGGCATCGGCGATACCATACGCGTCTCTCTGAGCGCTCACCCGTGCGAAGAGGTATTCGTTGCCTACGAGATTCTGAAGAGCCTGGGGCTGCGTGAGCGGGGCCCCACTCTGGTCAGTTGCCCTTCCT
>Ga0209498_1000434_pt1 | contig 25534 bp, 26 predicted proteins | sample WalLakDeSediment_FD_184131 | JGI IMG/M metagenome (GOLD analysis project Ga0209498, IMG submission 184131) | Lake sediment microbial communities from Walker lake, Nevada to study Microbial Dark Matter (Phase II) - Walker Lake 11/02/13 Deep... | ecosystem: Environmental > Aquatic > Freshwater >...
CCGCCTTGTCTCTTTTGTCAATAAATTTAGTTTATCCAGAAACGGACGATCGCCGACCGGAGATGCACCCTGACCCGTCAGAAAAATACTGTTTCCGTCGGATGAATGAAGCATCCTGGGATTGCCACGGCTGTCATATGTCATAACAGGTGAACCGGGATCGTTGTATCTGTCCTGCGGGTCGCGATCGTAGAGTAACACCGGAGTGGCATCCGGCTCAGACGGTTGCAGCAACCAACTGCGAAGATGGCTTTTCGGTCTGTCATACTCATTCAGGATCGCCACACCTTCTCCCCAGACAATACCTGCATAACGATAGCCGGTTCTTGTCCATTCCTGTACGTTACCGTCAAACGGATAATCAAGCACCAATACCCTATCTCTGTGATCCGCTTCGATACGCGGGTTGCCTTCGTCAAGTGCTTCGATGTACATAATGCGGGCATCATCGGTATTCATCCAGCCGTGATTTCGTGGACCCTGTAAAACACCGAACAAGGGAATTTCTTCCGCAAGGGGTATCGATGCGAGACGTGCAACCAATGCACCCGTTTGCGACCATACCTCAACTTCCGTCGGGAAACGAAATGCCGGTACAAGATAAGAATATGGTTTCACGACCCGGGACACGAGTATGAATTTTCCGTCCGGCGACGGGGATACATTTTGAAAAATGGCAGGCTCTCCGAGTTCAGTAATAATATTTTCCGTTATGTCAATCGATAGTAATTGAGATGTTGCGTAGTAATCGAATAACTGTTCGTCATCGGGGCCGGTTAAAAGATTTTGATAGGTTCTCACGGGGGACGGCGTTCCGTCGGATTCCTGTACAACAGGTCCGGTTGGAACGGGTGATAAAGCAGGAGCGGGGCCTCTGCCTTCGGGAACGCTTTGCGCCAGAATTATATTTTCACCCGGCATCCACTGAAGCGGTCTGCCGTATACGTTATTTATCATAACGTCGGGTATGCTTCGAGATTGCCCCGTGGCGATCTCGGACACCCATAATTCCATGCCTTCATCGGTAGTGTGGGTGAAATATATCATCGTACCATCGGCAGACCAGTCAACCGCTCCGATATTCGCATTTTCAGGGACCTGTATATCATGTTCAACGCCGGTTTCTATATTCTTGATCTGCAGGGCATAGAGCCTTGCCATCGGTGAATACCTGATATTTCGTTGCGGATCGACACGGAAACCGGCAAGATTTATGTAAGCTATTGCCAGGTCATCGATTGTTGGCATTGATTCCCGGTACATAAAGAGCATATGGACACCGTCGGGGCTGATGCGGGTGACCGGTAACGGAGGTGCATCAAGAATATCGACTATATCCTGCGGCGGTAGTTGATAGGGTTGTTGAGCTTGTATCGGAATCAGTAAAAAAATCATTGTGAGCAGACCGCTCACACAGAGACGACAGACGGTCTGGTAACGCATAGGGGGACCTCCTTTGTGTTTGTGTGGTAGTCTATAAGAATCGGAAACTACGGGATAAAAGTCAAGACCTACCGGTCAAGTATACCTCCCGGTTAAGGGCATCAGTCCGGACTGCGTTCTTCTTCCTTTTGCTCGAGAACTTCTTCCCGGGGGAGCAATTCCTCGCCGATCACCCGTTTTCCTGCACGCTCATCGATGATGGTGTGTTTCCAAATCTTTACTTTTGAGTGATACGCCGCCTTCGCGAGCATGTGTGCTCCGACCGGGGCGGTGAGAAAAATAAAAACGATAGCGAGCAATTCTTTAAATCCGGCATCCGGAAGCACCCCGTAAAAATGAATAATGGCTCCGAGGATAATACTGCTCACACCGAGTGTCGTGGCTTTTGTCGGAGCATGAATTCTGTTATAGAAATCCGGGAGACGTAATAATCCCACCGTACCGGTTATGATAAAAAAGATACCGACCACCAGGAAAAAACTTACGATAATATCATTGATACTCATTCTATTATATCTCCCTTCATTAAATACTTCGCAATTGCTATGGTTCCGACAAATGCGATAACAGCGATCACCAGGACGGCATCAAAAAACATTTCGGTATTCAGATGCATGGAGAGGACTGTAATAAATGCGAGGACATTCACTGCAACGGTATCGAGCGCTATCACACGGTCGGGTGTTGTCGGTCCTTTATAGACCCGTACCATACACAGTGCTATGGAAAGAGAAATGATTATCAGAATTATGAATGTCAGTGTTTCCATCATGATGATAGTTCTCCTGCGTATGCACCGAGCATTTTCTGTATTCTGCGCTCGAAGGTCTGTTTTATCTGTGCCTTCAATTTGTCGGGTGTCTCCATAACCATCGCGTGGACGTATATATATTTCCTGTCGGGTGAAATATCAACGCTCAGCGTACCCGGTGTCAAAGAAATCATATTCGCGAGTAAAACAATCGCTCCGTCATTCCTGATATCGAGCGGATACTCAATAAATCCGGGGCGTATGTTCATTGCCGGACTAATGATAATATACGCGATCTGTATATTTGCGATGATCATCTCTTTCAGAAAAACAAAGAATAATTTAATACCTTCCCAGATATTCATCCGGAAAGGATTATATTTAGTCAGGACCAGAAACATAGATGTGCTACCCCACGCAAGCAGGTATCCGACGATAAAGGTAACCGGATGAAGGCTATTGTGCATCATGCACCAGATCAATGCCAGCAGAACGTGAAAAGCTATACGAGAAATTTTCATAGTACCATCCTCATTGTGATCCTTTTCCTAATACCGCTTCTATATATTGCGAAGGATCCAAAAGTTGTTCGGCCGCTTCGTGTACCATATCATACACCGGCTGTACCATAATGGCAAGCACTATCGACATACCGACCAGAATAATAATTCCCCATACAAATGAACCGACGTTGACGGTATTGAGTTTCGGCTCGCGTTTGCCCCAGTAGGCAAGCTGCCAGATCTTTACCATGGAGAAGAGCGTGAGGAATCCGCCGACCAGTATTGCCGCGATATAGATGTATTCCTGCAACTCGGCGCCCGCAAAAAGCAGAATGAGTTTAGCAAAGAAGCCGCTGAAAGGCGGTAACCCGGCGAGCGAAAACGCCGCGATCAGGAAAAGTGCACTATAGAAAGGATGGCCTTCGATTATGCCGCCCATTTTTTTAATGTCACGCTTGCCTGTCAACCGTTCGGCAATGCCCGAACACAAAAACAGCGACGACTTGATCATACTATGGTGCATGACAAAATAAATCGACCCGGCTAATCCCATCGGTGTAAAGAATCCGACTCCGAGCACCATAAATCCGACCTGGCTTACGCTATGGAAGGCGAGAAGCCGTCGGAAATTTGTTTGCGCGATAGCTCCGAGTACACCGATCAGCATCGAGGAAACGGCAACGACCTTGATAACGGTCAGCGTAAACTCATCGCCCGGAAACATCAGGGTAAATGTCCGGGTAATAGAATATACACCGACTTTCGTCATAATCGCCGCAAACATAGCAGCAGTAGCAACCGGCGGTTGCGGGTACGCGTCCGGCATCCAGAAGAATAGCGGTACCAGAGCGGTTTTTACGCCGAATACCACAAAAAACATCATCGAAATTGCCGTGAGCATCGATTGTGTTTCGGGGTCGGCGGTTTGTACCGCGACGGCAATATCAGCCATATTGAGCGTCCCGGTGATTCCGTAGAGTAATCCGACTCCAAAAAGGAAAAACGTCGAACCGAACAGATTGATCATTACATAATGTAATGAACCGCGAAGCTGCCTTGCCTCACTGCCGTGCGACAACAAAACATAGGAAGCCATCAGCATGACTTCGTACATTACGAAAAGATTGAAAATATCGCCGGTTAGAAACGCACCATTGATACCCATCAACAGAAATTGAAAGAGCGGAAAGTGGAAGAACTTCTCCCGGTCTTTGTCGATATCCGCAAGCGAATATGCCGACATAGCAAGCGATGCGAGCCCGGAGAGGAAGAGCATAAAACATGCAAGCAGATCGGCAACAATGACAATGCCGAACGGTGCGTACCAGTTCCCCATTTCATAGACCTGTATACCCTCGGTCCGGACCAGTTGATATAAGTAGATGACAACAACGAGAACGAAGGCGGACGATATAACACCGAGCGCCCGTTGTACGTACGTATTCTTTGCGAAGAACAACTGAATGATCGCCGCGACAAGAGGAATTAAAATCGGATATACTGCCAGATTACTTGTCATCTGCTTCCTCAAAAAGATCTACATTGTCTGAATCATGTGCCTGATACGCTCTGTATACGAGCACAAGCAAGAAAGAGGTAACACCGAACCCGATGACAATAGCAGTCAGTATGAGCGCCTGAACGAGTGGATCGGTATACACGATTCCGTCCTCACCCAGGAGAATCGGAGGGGCGCCTAATTTGACTCCCCCCATTGTTATTATCAATACATTCGCCGCCTGACCGTACAATACCATCCCCAGTGCTACCTTGAACGCAGTTTTCTTCAGTATTAAATATGTCCCGGTTGCAACGAGTACGCCTATGATTATCGCGAGCAAACCTATCATTTTGAACCTTCTCCGAGTGTCGAGATAATGAGCAAGGTAGCACCCACAACGACCAGAAACACACCGATGTCGAAACTTAATGCGGTTGCAAGCTCTATCTCACCAATCAACGGGATTTGGAAATAATCGAATGTTTGTGTGAGGAAGGGATATCCCAGAATCATCCCTCCAAGACCGGTTCCCGCGGCAAAGAACAAACCAAGAGCAATCATTGCCGGATAAGAGACCGGCATCAGCTTTTTCACTGTCTGCAGATCGTAAGTGATATATATCAGCACGATCGCCACCGATGCCATCAGACCGGCAATGAAACCGCCGCCGGGTTCATTATGCCCCTTGAAAAGCATAAAAATCGAAAACAACAATATTATGTGAATCACAACCCGCGCAATGCGGTTTAGAATCAGACTGATCATATGTTATCCTCCTTTTGCTTTCGCCGGATCCCCAACCGAACAAGGGCGTAGACCCCCAGACCCGCAATAGCCAGCACGATGATCTCTCCGAGCGTATCAAAAGCCCTGAAATCTACCAGTATGACATTGACCACATTCGTACCTCCCGCAAGTTTGTAGCTGTTCTCCAGGAAATACTCCGCAATCGTTGTCGTATACCGGTGTGAATAGGCGGCAAGAACAAAGACAGTCACAAATCCACCGGCTATTACCGATACAAGCAGGTCACGGATGTTGACTGAAATCCGTTCTTTTTCAGTTTTTAATTGAGGGAGAAAATATATTACCAGGACAAATAGAATAACAGTCACACTGTCTACGAGTAATTGCGTGAGAGCGAGATCGGGCGCACGGAGTATAATAAAAACGGCACACAGAAGATATCCGACCACACCAAGGGAGATTACGCGGGCTATCCTGCTTCGAAATACGGCAACACTGATCGTGGCAAGTATAAATGCAGCCGCAACGATGTATTCGTATGTCTCAGCCATCCAGAGATCGTGAGGGATAAATCTGAAATTATCTTCGCGAATGAGAACCCATCCGCATAACACCACAATCATACCGAGTATGTACATAAAATAAAAGCGGAGTTTCTGGCTCTGAAATACTCCTATCAATTTTTCGGCACCGACCATAATATTCGGATACCACCAATCGTACATCGCATTGGCCGTCAATCCGAACGGCGGTTTCGAGTGCATCTTCTGCAGCAATGCTTTCCGGGAATACAATACCAGACCGATTCCAACCGTTACGACACTCATCCATAGTGCCGGAGTGAATCCATGCCAGAGCGTGAGATAGAAATCTGTCGTCGTTTGAGTAATGGCGGAAGTAGCAGCATTGACGAGATTCTCCGCAACAAACGGCATAATACCGACAATAACGGTAATTGCTGCAAGGAGTCCGGGTGAAAACAACATACCGAGCGGCGGATCGTGCGGATGTTTCGGCAATTCTTTCGATTCTTCACCGAAGAAAACGCTGAAGAAAATTTTCATGGAATATGCAAACGTCAATGCACTCCCGACGACGGCAAATACCGGGAATACGGACATCCATGGCGCGATCCCTATCTGATCATATGCCGCTTCGAATATTAATTCTTTGCTTACGAAACCGTTGAAGAGCGGTATACCCGCGGACGCAAATGCACCGATAAACGCCAGTACGGCAGTCTTCGGCATCGTAAAACGCAAGCCCCGTAATTTTGTTATATCCCGTGTCCCCGTTTCATGATCAATGATGCCGACGACAAGAAAGAGCATACCTTTAAAGGCAGCGTGATTCATGATGTGGAATGCAGTCGCCTTCGCACCAAGCACATCGGCAAATCCGAGTGCCATTATCATCAATCCAAGCTGACTCACCGTTGAGTACGCGAGGATTGCCTTCAAATCAATTTTTCGCAGGGCATAGTATGCGGCAAGCACCATGGTTATCAAACCGACCGTTGCAACAAGCAGCGTCCACTCTTCTCTACCGCTGAACACCGGATGAATTCTTGCAATCAGGAACACGCCTGCCTTGACCATGGTCGATGAATGGAGAAACGCACTGACGGGTGTCGGTGCCTCCATTGCGTCGGGTAACCAAATATGGAACGGAGATTGTGCAGACTTACTGAATGCACCGAGTAAAATCAACAGCAGTATCGGAAAAAATAACGCGTGTTCCTGGATCATTCCGGCTTTTGCTATCAGTTCGGGTATCTCCGATGTCCCTGCAATTACCGTTAACAGTACGGTTCCGCCGATCATTGCCAGGCCGCCGACCGAAGTCACAAGGATTGATTTGACGGCGCCGTAGCGGGCACGCTCGGTGTGGTGCCAGAAACCGATCAGGAGGAAAGAGCTGATCGTTGTAAGTTCCCAGAAAATAATTAAAATGATAAGATTCGACGATAGCACAAGGCCTAACATCGATCCCATGAAGAAGAGAAGATAGGCAAAGAACCGTCCGAACGGATCGGGTTTTTGCAGGTACCAGTACGCATAGATATTAATTAAAACGCCGATACCTGAAATAAGAAATGCAAACAGCCAGCTTAATCCATCGACGTAAAAACCGAAAGAGAGTCCGAGTGTCGGTGCCCACTCATAAAATACATATAAGGGCTCATCTCCGAATGCATAGGTTGCCAGCGAAAGTACACCGCCAAACGTGAGAAGAGAAGAGACGATGCCCCATATACCGATCCTGTCACCTGCAATTCTTTGAACCAAAGGTGTTAAGATCGCGAATAAAAAAGGTATAAAAACAACCCACAATACTGCGACCATCTAGTATTTCCCCGCTTCAGTCGCAATATCGGACGGCAAAACATCGATAAAAAGAAATGTGATAATAATCATAATGGAATGTAGAATATGTTCTATTCAAAGAAAACTTCCGGGAAAAATCTTATATTTAACTTTTCATAAAATAAAAAAATCTTTGTAAATTTAATAAACCCCGGGATTATAATCAAGGTTTCTTAACTATATATCGTATATAAAATGCCGACTGAACGCAGAACAGAGAAAATCGAACAGGTCCTATCACGGAAACAGCCGGATTTAACGGTCGTTCTTGAAGATATACATGATCCGCATAATGTGAGTGCGATACTCCGCTCCTGCGATGCGGTTGGAATCAAAGAAGTACATCTGTTGTATACGCTCAACTCTTTTCCGGATATCGGGACAAAAAGTTCGGCAAGCGCAAAGAAATGGATCGAACGAAAGAAACACCAATCGGTCGATGCATGCTACGAATTTTTACACGAGTGCGGATTTTTGATTTTCGCAACACGTATCACACAGGATTCGCTGTCGTTATATGATCTCGATCTGACGAAAAAGGTCGCACTGGTCTTCGGCAATGAGCATCGCGGGGTCTCCGACCAGGCAGCGGAAAAAGCAGACGGCACCTTCCAGATACCCATGCTCGGTATGATTCAGAGTCTTAACGTATCGGTGGCATGCGCCGTTTCCTTATTTGAAGCATTCCGTCAGAGACAGCAGGCCGGTCACTACAACACCCCAAAGTTAACCCGGGATGAATTTCATCATATGAAACAGACATGGCTGGAGAAATAGATTTGCTGCGGACAGAAGAATCTTTCATCACCATTCAATCCAGTCGCCTTGCTATGAGGTGGATATACGGCAGGAAACATATAACATCCCCGGTGCTTGTCTTTCTTCATGAGGGACTCGGTTCCATTAAGATGTGGCGTGACATTCCCGAACAGCTCTGCACCGAAACAGGTTTAACCGGAGTCGTATATGACAGACCCGGTCACGGGAATTCCGATCCTCTGCCCCGGCACCGGACACCGGAATATTTACACGATGAAGCATTAAAATATCTTCCGTTGTTTCTGGAAAAGAACGCCATCGACAAACCGCTCTTCATCGGTCACAGCGACGGCGGAAGCATCGCCCTCCTGTATGCAGCACATTTCCCGGAGAAAACAATCGGCGTCATCTCCGAAGCGGCACATGTATTCCTTGAAGATATAAGCATTATCGGAATACAAAAGGCGATCAACGAATACGAATCGGGATATCTGAAAAAAGGTCTCACAAGATATCACGGCGACAAGACCGATGCCGTTTTTTACGGATGGGCACACACATGGCTCTCACCCGAATTCAGGAACTGGAACATAGTCGATGAATTAAAAAATATTACCGCACCCTCATTGATCATACAGGGAACAGAAGACGAATACGGAACCGGGAAACAGGTCGACGCAATTGTGAACAACGTAAGCGGTGAATCCGAAAAATTCATGATTCCCGGTTGCGGACACGTTCCTCATTTTCAGGCAAGAGAGATCGTAACGGCAAAGATGATAGAATTCATACATACATTGGACGTTGAATGATTTCAATAAAAATGTAGTCTTTTACATTTTTTGTATCTATATTTAAAATTTACATGATCTGAATATATACAGGATATACAATGTCATCATTAAAAGAGCTCAGGGAAAAAATCCAGACTGCTTACCGAACGTGGGAAGAAAACACTTACGGGAAATCGATTGAAAAAAATCCCGAACGACAGCAGGCGTTCACCACAGTGTCGTTCGAACCGGTTAAACCGTTGTATACGCCGCTCGATGTCGATGCTGATAAATATAATGACCGGATTGGATACCCGGGTGAATATCCGTACACCCGGGGTGTACAGCCCACGATGTATCGCGGCCGTTTGTGGACAATGAGACAATATGCCGGTTTCGGCACTGCGTCTGAATCGAATAAGAGATATCGGTATCTCCTGTCACAGGGGCAAACGGGACTCTCGGTCGCGTTCGACCTGCCGACGCAGATCGGTTACGACAGCGATCATCCGATGGCAAACGGGGAGGTTGGTAAAGTCGGTGTTGCGATAGATACACTTGCGGATATGGAGATATTGCTGAAAGATATTCCGCTCGGGAAGGTAACCACGTCGATGACAATCAATGCACCCGCATCGATATTGCTCGCACTCTACATTGCCGTTGCCGAAAAACAGGGTATACCGAAAGATAAAATCGGCGGAACTATCCAGAACGACATATTGAAAGAATACATAGCACGCGGTACGTATATTTTCCCTCCAAAACCATCGATGAGAATTATCACAAATATCTTTGAATACTGTGTAAAAGAAGTTCCGCGCTGGAACACTATTTCGATTTCGGGTTATCATATTCGTGAAGCAGGTTCAACTGCGGCGCAGGAAGTCGGTTTTACACTCGCAGACGGTATCGCATACGTTGAGGCTGCGCTCGATGCCGGGCTGGATATTGACAAATTTGCCGGACGTTTGTCATTTTTCTTTAATGCACACAACGATATGCTCGAAGAAGTTGCCAAATACCGCGCCGCCCGAAGATTATGGGCACGAATTATGAAAGAACGGTTCGGCGCAAAAGATCCGAAATCATGGATCATGCGATTCCACACGCAAACTGCCGGCTCGACACTTACCGCGCAGCAAATCGATAACAACATTGTACGGGTTACGATACAATCCCTTGCCGCAGTTCTGGGAGGCACGCAGAGTCTGCATACAAACGCGCGCGATGAAGCACTTGCCCTGCCGACCGAGCAGTCTGCACGGGTAGCCTTGCGCACACAGCAGATCGTCGCGTATGAAAGCGGTCTGACCAACACCATCGACCCCCTTGCAGGTTCATACTACGTCGAAGCAATGACCGATACGATCGAACAGGCATCGGAGGAATACATAAAACAAATCGACTCATTGGGTGGCATGACAAACGCAATTGAAAGCGGATATGTACAGCGTGAAATCCAGAAATCCGCATATCAGTTTAACCGGGAACTTGAATCGGGAAAAAGGTTTGTCGTCGGAATTAATAAGTATCAGGTGGATGAATCCCCGGTTGAAGATATACATCAGGTTGACCTGAAACAGCAGGAAGAACAGATACGGTTCTTAAATAAAATCCGTAATGAACGTGATAATACAACCGTTCATCAAAAACTCGCGGCTCTGAAAAAAGCAGCAGAAGGGAGCGATAATCTGATGCCCTTGATACTCGATTCGGTACGGGAATATGCGAGCATCGGTGAAATATGCGGTACGCTCCGGGAGGTTTTCGGTGAATATGAAGAGCAGGTTACTTTGTGAAATAGGAAATAGGAAAGAGGAAAGAGGAAAGAGGAAATAAGAAATCAGAAAGTAGAGATAACGGATACCATGAAACTTCAAAAAATTGAACATATCGGGATAGCGGTTAAAGATCTTAAAAAGTCGATACAGTTTTACGAAGAGGTGTTGGGATTGAAATGTTACAAAATTGAAGAGGTTGAAGATCAGAAAGTCATGACCGCATTCTTTAAAATCGGTGATACAAAAATCGAATTACTTGAATCCACTTCACCCGAAGGTCCGATCGCGAAATTTATTGAAAAACGCGGCGAAGGAATACATCATATCGCATATGCAGTCGACGATCTCGCCGGTGCATTGCGGGAAGCCGAATCAAAAGGTATTCAATTGATTGACCGCGAACCCCGGGAAGGGGCCGAAAACTTCCGCATTGCGTTTCTCCACCCGAAATCGACAAATGGAGTACTGACGGAATTATGTGAAAAACCGGAATGATACGGAAACGGTTTAACCAATTATTCGATGATTGCAATGGCTCTTACCGGTGCTCCGTCTGCCTGCTGGGTTTTTAAAGGCAGACATGTAAACCGGAACTTTTTTTGCCCGACGTTCAGCAGATTGGTCAGGTTTTCTATGAGCAGTTTGCCGGCTCCGAGGAGGATATGATGTACCGGGAAATCGTTACTCCCCTCTCTATCGAATGAAATCGCATCGATACCGATACCGCGCAATCCGTTTCGTTTCGTTAGCCAGACCGCCGCATCCGGATCGAGAACCGGGTACCCTGAGAAATAGGTATCTTTCCCCCAGTGTCTACTCCAGCCTGTGTTCAATAATAAAAAATCCGATTCATTGATCACGTCCTCATGGTAAATTAATAGCTCTTTCGTAATTTCGCGTCCGGTTTGGATTTGTATATCAATCACAAATCCGTTCCCGACAAAATATGCGGCATCATATGTATTCAGTGTCGATCCGTTTTTTAATATATGCGACGGGGCATCTACGTGCGTACCGGTATGAGTAAACATCGTAACTTTATGTTCGAGGAATCCGTCTGTTTCGATAGTATTTACCCGGCGGATCACCGGAGGTTCTGTGCCCGGATAAACAGGCATGTTCGGTTCGATGTTATGAGTGAGGTCTATAATTTTCATAGGTTACAAAATAATATAGAAGGGAAAGGTATTACATATCCGGGTGATAAGAATCCCCTTCCCTTTACAAAAATAATAAAGTAATTACTCGGATGCTTTCCATATTTCAACAGTAGCTTTTGTGAAATCGGAAAACTTTCGGGGAGCGTGTCCCAGCAATTTCGTCTGGATATCTATATCTTCCTGTGTAGCCAGCATACCGTCCCGCTGAAAACACTCATACATAAGTTTAAAATCGAACACCATCCAGTCGGGTAAAAATTGAAGGAATTGTTGTTCCCACGCATTAAGATCGTTTCCGCCATACGAGATGGTTGTCCCGAGGGCTTCGCTCCAGGTCGCAGCGACCTGACTTCCCGTCAAGGTATCCGGGCCGACAAGATTATAGGTTTTTCCCTCGTGTCCGTTCTGCGTAAGTGTTACGGCCGCCGCTTCAGCGATATCCGCAACATCCACACGTGAAACGCCTACATCGCCGAGGGGTTGAGGATACACACCATATTGAAGGAGAGCATCTTTGAACCAGTAATCATTCTGATAAAAATTATTCGGACGGAGAATTGTGTGGGGAATCCCCGATTCTTTAATAGCAAGTTCAATCGGAAGTTTTGAACCAAAGTGCGGAAGATGTATCCAATTATCCAATTTGTGAACCGACATATAGACTATCCGCTTTACACCCGCCATACGAGCACCGTTCACCGCGAATAAACCCTCGCTTGCCTCTGTATTCCCGACCGGGTTTAAAAGAAAGACACTATCTATATTATTAAAGATTTTCTTTACGTCCTTTGGTTTGAGCAGGTCACCGAGAACGGGATTTACACCCCCGGGAAGTTTCCCCGCATTCTCTTCGGTCCGTGTAAGGACATATGTTTCTTGATTTAGTTTGAGCAGCTCCTGCACGACCTGCGAACCGACTAAACCGGTACCACCTATTACAAGCACTTTCATGATCCTATCCTCCGATTTGTTTAAAAAAAACTTAGTACGAAATGATTGCTTATTGAACGATAATCATATATAACACCGTGATTAACACCGGTTTAAAGGTTATTAGTTCCCTTCGATGGCGTCAGATTCGCCTTTCCTGGCAAGTACAATCTGTTCAGATTCCATAGCAACGACCTGATTGAAGAAACCCCTCAATCGTCTGTATTCGGTGGGACTAAAAAGCGTTTTGTTTATTGCAAAGGATCTCTGAAAGGATATCACTCCGTCGTTGAAAGTTACTTCCCGTGTATACAGTGCGCTTCCGTCCCGTTGACTCAGATCGACAGATTGCGGCAATGCAACAATCTCATATTCGTCGGGTACACTGATATTGATATGTAATAATGATTCACGCAAAAAAGCGAAATCAACGGGATATGTGCGGCTTGCAGGTGTGAAAGGATTTTCGGTTATCCGTGCCATCAGTATGGGATTGAGGTATAGCAGGCTGTCATCGGTATGCACATGAGTATCAGACGAAAATTCGATATAGGTTTCGAGTGGATCATATATTTCTTCTTCTCCCCTGATTCCCAAAGAATCCACGGTAATTATTATGTCCTGATTCCCTAAAAGCGATTGTATAAATGTAATCTCTCCTTCATTTTGAAGCATCCGTCTGGTGGATACCGCTGCATATCCGTCATCCGATACGTGGATTCGTGCCGACAGTTTTGCATCATCATAAATATCCACCGTCCCCCATATATTTCTTGCGTATTTCACCGAAGGTTCGAGCGGCACCCATGTGACTTCACCACGCTTAACGAGGAGTCCCTTATCGTTGATCGTGTTATACGGAAGCACATTGACCGGATAAAGAGGATTTGTCGCATCCAGCAGGTAGACATCTTCGTCTATTTCCACATATGCGATAACGTGATTAAACTGATCCCGCATCGGATACATATTTTGTATTTTTCCGTTATCTCGCGTGCTGAGCAGTAACGGATGAGCATCGAGATCTGCGGCTTGCAGCATACTGGTGAGAAGCAATGCAATATCGGCACTGTTGCCTGATTTTCTGTCATGGATCCGGTCAACCCGGTCGGAAGTGAAAATACCGTATTGACCATTCCATACTATTGTTGATGTTACATAATCATGGAGTACCCCGAGTCTATCCACCGGGTTGGACAGAGTATCCGTGAGCGAAGATGCCAGACGTCCAATCGAACGGCGCGGAGAGATCTGACCGCCGAGTTCCCGCACTCTTACCAGTCTGTCAACGAGCTCCTGCCATGTATCGAGGACCATGATGCGCATTCCCTGAGGGTGATACCACGCCGCCAGCTGGAAGGTTATTCTCGATACATAATCCTGCATGGTTGTTATAAACGGCTCCTCGCGGATTGCAGGCATATCTCTTCTGACCCATCGGAAAGCTTTGCCGCGATGAAATCGCGACGGGCCGTCATAATACTCCACGGACGTACTGATATGAAACGGCTGATTGCTGCTGACGACATAGGCATATTCGAGGAATTCAGGAACGCGTAAATTATACTCACTCCACAGAACCGGTTCGGATGTCTGGAATGCCCAGTCGGGGACCAATCCCGGTTGATCGGCTATGATATCATATCTGTACTCTACCGAAGAGCTGCGTTTCAATTCAGAGGTTGTCTGATAATCCCAGTACTGCAATTGTGTCGGGTTTTCGGATACGATCTCATACCGGTATTCGATCACGGCACCGGGTTCGGCGGCAGGTAATTTCAATTGAATTTTACTCTTGTCGGATGATATTTCTTCAACAATTATATTTGACGGATCCAGTTGGTAAATTCTTTCGGATCCGGATGAAGGTAAAATAACCGTCATACCCTCTATACCGCGCACATATTGTGAGATAGGTCGTGTATGATATGGAATTTCGTGATATGCCCGTCTGACGCCTTCGTGAGTCAGAATTTTTATCCTGCGATGCCTTTGATAAACGACATTCTGATCTCCGTCGATGTAGACACTTCCAAAATCGAATAGTACCAGAGCCGAAGCATTTGTATCCGCAGGGTAGTCCTTCATCAGGAGTTGATCTATTGGAATTTCCCCGAACCGGTATGGCGGTTGAGGAAGAGCAGATAATTCGGTTCCGAAGACAGGATTAATGTGATACGGGGTTGTCTGGGGGTAAACCACCTGGAGTATGATGAAAATAGAAAATATAACTCCTGATAACCTATTCAGTTTCACATTTCCCTCCCTGTTTGTTCCGGGAATAGAACAGTTTTTAAGGATTCTGCGGCGTGTGGTATACAAGCATTCCGGAGCTGGCGACCGGACTTGAACCGGTGACCTGTTGATTACGAATCAACTGCTCTACCAACTGAGCTACGCCAGCAAAAAGAGTTACGAATTACGAATTGGACAAGCAAATTTTTTACTCTTGATTCGTAAGCTCTAAATATACTGATTTATACTCGTATTTTCAATATCACTGGACGCCGCGTATAATATCCATCTCGGTCGACTGGATGAGTTCCTCCATTTTATTCCATATATCGGATACGCGTGTGGTCATAATGATGAGATCGTGTTCCTGACCGGTTACATCGATAACATATTTCGGTAGGGTTGCAATCTTTCTGAATCCCATTCGTTCGAATATTTTCATTTCCCGTGCCTGCGTTTCGACGAATGACAATTGAATGTGGTGTAATCCGACGCCGGCGGCTTTCTCGAGCAATTCGTGTATTAAGACTCTCCCAAGCCCCTGTCTCCTGAATTCTTTCGCGACAACTATCCTTATCTCGCCTATATGTCGCTGCCACCCGAAACGTTTTATATGCAGAGTTGCATCACCGATTATTTTGTTCTTGTGTTCTGCCAGAACCGGATAGACTTTATCATAATCGATTTCCTGTACCCATCGCTTAATGACACCGGGATCGGTCGTGTCGTCTCGAAGCACGAGACGGTCATCCGGGGGTAAATTTTTAAAGAATTCAAGTAATTTCTCTTCGTCTGCCGGTACCATGAGGCGCAACATCACCTGTTCCCGGTTCTTTAACTGTACAAATTTAGGATATTTTTTCATCGCCTCAACTCTGTTTTACTTTTCAATACTGATCCGTTCTGTCTTTAACTTCAATCCGTGATTATATCCCGCTTCGAACGCTTTCAGATTTAACTCTTCTGTACCTTTCGGGATAGAATCCTCGACCGCTTTGCGTACAGCATCCTTTTTGAGTAAGCCGGTGACCGCGGTGAAACAGCCGACAACGACCATATTCATCACAATACGTCTGCCGAGCTGATCGGCTATTTGCGTGGCCGGAACGGTATAATGCTCGTATTGCGCTAAGGCACCGTTACCGACAGATACCATATTTTCTTCGGTAATGAGGATGCCGCCCGTTTTCAGATCATTTCCGTACTTGGTATATGCTTCCTGAGAAATTACGACATTTATATCGGGTTTTCGGATATATGGATAATCGATTAATGCATCCGAGATGATTACCTGGGCACTGCAAGCACTACCGCGCGCCTCCGGTCCGAAACTTTGAATCAATGTGGCATATTTATCATCAAACAAGGAGGCGGCTTTACCGAAGATATATCCGCTGAGGATCACCCCCTGCCCTCCGAAACCTGCAATCCTAACTTCAGTACGTGCCATATTTAACCCTCATATTTAGTATATTGTTCGCCGAATACGTTTGACAGATGTTCGTTCATCAACTGCCGGTATGTTTTACGCTCACGTTCGACAAATTTCCCGACAATGATCGTCTTCTGGAAATCTATATCTACATCTTTTGTATTCGCACCATTCCTTATCTCGCTGTTTTCTTTGTAAAATTTCATTTGATCGAGACCGTCGCCCAGACGATTTCGTCTGCTGTAGAGCGTCGGACAGGGTGATATGATCTCAACGAAGGAGAAACCGCGATGCAGTATAGCTTCTTTTATTGCTTTCGTTACGTGCCGGACATGGTAAACCGTCCACCGTGCAACATAAACCGCTCCGCTCGAATCTGCAAGAAATGGCAAATTGAACGGCGGGTCGTAGCTTCCGTATGGATATGTTGTTCCTTTCGCGGTGACCGGCGTTGTGGGTGCAACCTGTCCGCCCGTCATGCCGTAGATCAGATTGTTGACACATATTACCGTCATATCGACATTGCGCCTTGCGGCATGGATAAAATGATTTCCGCCGATAGCGAAGAGATCACCGTCACCGCTGTAGACGACAATTTTTAAATCCGGATTGGCGAGTTTTAATCCCGTTGCAAACGGAATTGCTCTGCCGTGTGTGGTATGAAATGAATCGAGGTTCAGGTAGCCGGCAACCCGTCCCGTGCAACCGATGCCTGACACGATAGCCGTTTTATCAAGATCCACCTTCGATTGTTCCAGTGCACGCGCAAAGCAGTTCACCGTCGTGCCTATTCCGCATCCGGGACACCAGATATGCGGCATCCTGTCCATACGTAATAATGATTCTACCGGATTTCTAACTTCCGGCGCTTCCGCTATTGCTGTCTGTTGTTCATGCATGTTCGAGCACTCCTTTGATTGCATCGTAAATATCTTCCGGTTCGTGGACGGCTCCCCCTGCGTGCGGAACAAGCCGCGTGACTGCATGACCTGCAGCACATCTCTCTACTTCGTGTACTATCTGACCGAGGTTCAACTCCGGTACGACAAAAGCCGACACCCGTTTGGCAAGATCACGAATATATGATTCGGGGAACGGCCACACGGTCAGAAGCCGGATGTGACCGACTTTTAGACCGTCCTCTCTGGCGTTATTGATGGCGGGTAGTACAACTCTTGATGTAATGCCATAAGAAATAACCACAATATCCGCATCATCCACCCCATCTGCCTCAATGTGTCGGATCTTTTCTTCGTTGAGGAGAATTTTATCAACCAACCGTCGCAGCATTTTCTGCTGGACCTTCGGTGACATAGCCGGATACCCACGTTCGTCATGGGTGAGACCGGTCAGGTGCATTCTATATCCGTCTCCGACCTTAATCATCTCCGGCACCATAGATTCGTTCGTCTCAAACATCTTATATTCCCCCGGGGGTTTTTTCGTGAATTTGCGTTCCACTATATCGATCTGATCGGCCTCGGGGATCACTACTTTTTCTGTCATATGACCTACACATTCATCCATCATCACGAGCACGGGGACGCGGTATTCTTCCGCAAGGTTAAATGCGCGGATGGTAAGATCGAAACATTCCTGCGGTGAATTCGGGACAATAGCAATTATCTCGTAATCTCCGTGTGACCCCCAACGCGCCTGCATCATATCTGCCTGTGCCGGAAGTGTCGGTAACCCCGTCGACGGACCGCTCCGCTGCACATTGATAAAAACGCACGGGGTTTCAGTAATCGCTGCATACCCGATGTGTTCCATCATTAACGAAAAACCGGGGCCGGATGTGACGGTCATGGCTTTTTTACCCGCCCACACCGCTCCCTGTATGGCGATGGACGACGCGATCTCATCTTCCATTTGAATAAACACTCCGCCGACAAGAGGAAAACGCAGTGCAATCCGTTCGACGACTTCGGTAGACGGTGTAATCGGATAACCGGCAACAAACTTACAGCCCGCAGCAATGGCTCCCTCACACGCTGCGTGATCGCCATCGATGAAATGTGCGCCGGTCAGAACCGCAATCTTTTCTGCCTTCACTAGGAACTCCTATGCAACTTTTTTTATGATAAATCCGTGAATTGCAAAATCGGGGCAGAACAAACCGCACAATCCGCACCCGGTGCATTTGGTTTCGTCTAAGAGTTCGGGTATCCGGTACCCTTTTGCATTGTAGGTATCCGAGAGATGTAAAGCGCCCGTCGGACAGAACTCGACACAAAATGCACATCCCTTACAACTATCGGCTTTAATGACAACCGTGCCCTGTACTTTTTTCATACTATAGTATCCCCTTCATACATGTATATATAACCTCTAACGATCACTTAAAAATAATTTTACATATATTTCTGTTGCTTGACGTAGTGCAGCAACTCATCCCTGAAATTGGGATGTGCAATATTGATTAGCTCCTGTGCACGCTGCCGTAAATTTTTCCCGTGCAGGTAGGCAACGCCATACTCGGTTACGACGTAGTGTACATCTGCACGGGTGGTGACGACACCCGCTCCCGGTTTCAGGTGCATGGTAATTTTACTGATCGTATCATTCTTCGTGGTTGACGGTAATGCAATAATCGGTTTCCCGCCTTTCGAGTATGCTGCTCCCCGGATAAAATCGACCTGGCCACCGAATCCGCTGAATATTCGCGTCCCGATTGAATCGGAACACACCTGACCGGTCACATCGATTTCAATCGCCGAGTTAATCGCCACCATATTTTCATTTTGTGCGACAACGAAAGGGTTATTCGTATAATTCGTCGGATGTATTTCAAAGTAAGGATTGTTGTCGACAAAATCATATAATCGCTGGGAACCGAGAACGAACGTTCCGATAACTTTACCGGGATGGAGAGTCTTTTTCCTATTGTTTATGAATCCCTTTTCGATTCCCTCCACAATCCCATCGGATACCATTTCGGTATGCACACCAAGATCTTTCTTATGTGTCAATGCTGCAAGCACAGCATCGGGAATTCCACCAATACCCAACTGGAGGGTGGAGCCGTCATCGACAAGATCGGCGATATATTCACCGATTTTCTTCTCGACATCGGTAAATCCTTTCTTATTCAGTATAGGAATTTCCTGAGTGTGTTCAACTATTTTTTGTACTCTCGAGATATGTAAAAAAGAATCACCGAGCGTTCGCGGCATATTTTCATTTATCTGTGCAACGACAAAGTCGGCCGATTCCGCAGCAGCTTTCGAAGCAACACACTCCACGCCAAAACTCATAAAGCCGTGTTCATCGGGAGGAGAGACATGAATGTACGCAAAGTTAATCGGAATGAGTCGCCGTAAAAAGAGTGACGGGATTTCAAACAGGAAGACAGGTACATAATCAGATCTTCCTTCATTTACCGCGGCACGGTCAGCCGGCCCGACGAAAAGCGAATTATGCCGGAAATGTTTTTCCATTCCCGGGGCACTTAAAGGATCATCGCCCAGCATCAGGAGGTGATTTACCTGTACGTTTTCCAGTTCATTCTTGCGTGCTGCAAGCTCTTCGATAAAGGGACCGGGGGTGGCCGCATTTCCGCTCAGGAATATTATGCTGTTACTTTTTACGTATTGTGCTGCCTCTTCTATTGATATTGTTTTATCTTTATATTTATCTATCCAGGACATTCGTTTAACCTATTTCTTTGTAATCAATTTGCTGATCGGGGAAAAATCGTATTCGTACATTGACGCCAGATGTTCATTCGTACAGGCCCCGTCGAAAGTACAAACACCTTTTTGAAATCCTTCGAATTCACGTATCGTATTTTGTAAATCTTTCATTACGATGTGCTCAAGGTATGGGAGTAGTGCATTATTCAAACCGTTTGTAGCCGTCCGTGCAACCGCCGCAGGCATATTCGGGACACAATAGTGGATCACATCATGTGCTATAAACACCGGCTCAACGAAGCTCGTCGGTCTGCTCGTTTCAACACAACCTCCCTGATCGATTGATACATCAACAATAACAGCCCCCGACTTCATAGTCTTGACCATATTTTCTGTTACCACAACGGGTGCACGTTCACCTTTGATCATAATAGCCCCGATAAAGACGTCAGCGTACTGAACCGCTTTGGAAAGATTATAATGGTTTGCTACAGCTGTCGTCACACGGCGTTGAAATCTATGTTCAATATCGCGTAACCGGTTAACATCAATGTCAAGGATGATAACCTGCGCTCCCGCGCCGAGTGCTTCTTCTGCTGCGGTCATCCCGACGACTCCGGCGCCCAGTATGACAACTGCCGAAGGCGGAACTCCGGCGATACCTCCCAACATGACTCCCCGCCCACCCTGCGTGGTCTCAAGATATCGTGATGCCACCTGGATTGCCATTGCACCTGCGATCTCACTCATCGAATGAAGAATTGGCAGGGTCGACCTGTCTTCGACAAGTTCAAATCCGATAGATCCGATTTTTTTATCAATGAGTTTTTTAATATATGGTCTACCGGCAACCGGCAGGTGTAGAAAGGAAAACACGGTTTGTCCTTCACGGAGCAATTCAAGCTCATCCATTGTCGGCCGGAGAACCTTGAGTAAGAGATCCGCTCTTCCGACAGCCTCTTCCGGATGGTAGACAATCGAGGCCCCGGCTTCTTCGTATTCATCATCCATAAACCGACCTGCACTGCCTGCTCCTTTCTCTACATATACCTGTGTGCCAAGTTGAACAAGAGAATGGACACCGGAAGGTGTGATCGGAACGCGATTTTCAAACTCTGATTTTTCTTTGACTATACCGATATTCATATGTTTCTTTATCCATTCATTAGATTAAAACGGTATATTATTTGGTATAGCCTAAAATCAAACAATTAATGTGCCAATTATTTTATGTGTTACGGAGAGTATTAACCAATAATGGTTGGATTTCTTCTAAAAATAGTAGTTTTTTTGAAAATTATTCCCAAATATGGTAGGAAAATCAATCCCCGGTATCCTGTTTTTAGATGTCAAACTGAATATACTGAAACATGAAACCCGGGGACTCAATAAAATATCTTTTAATCCGACACCTGCTGCCGTGCCGCCTGCAAAGTGTTCGCAAGCAACATCGCTATCGTCATCGGACCGACACCACCGGGGACGGGGGTTATTGCCGATGCGACTTTTTCAGCTGATTCGAAGTGGACATCACCAACGAGTTTATAGCCCTTCTCGGATCCGGGATAATCTATGCGATTGACTCCAACATCAATAACGACAACCCCCTCCTTCAGCATATCACCCGTGATCACTTCTGCCCTGCCGACAGCCGCAACGAGGATATCTGCCTGTCGGGTATAGTAAGATACATCTTTTGCACCGGTATGACATATCGTTACGACCGCATTCGCCCATTCTTTTTTTTGTACAAGAATATTCGCAATCGGTTTCCCGACAATATTACTCCGGCCAACGACAACAACGTGCTTCCCCGCCGGGTCTATATTGCTGCGAATCAACAACTCCTGTATACCTGCCGGTGTACAGGGACGGAAGGTATTCAATCCGATTAAAAGTTTACCGACATTAACCGGGTGGAATCCATCCACATCCTTCTTCGGGTCAATCGACTCGATTACAGCTGCTTCATCGATATGCGAAGGGAGCGGAAGCTGGGTCAGGATTCCATGAATTTTAGGATCATTATTAAAGGCATCTATAAGTTTCACCAGTTCCTGTTGTGAAATGTCGGCCGGAAGCTCTTCCGTGACGGAGTGAAAACCCACTTCGGCACATGCTTTTCCTTTCATTTTGACATATACCTGAGATGCCGGGTTCTCTCCGACGAGTATGAAAGCCAGGCCGGGCAACACTCCGGCCTCTTTCTGAAAGATTTCAGTTTGTTGCCTCAGATCCTGGCGGATCTGTTTGCTGATTTCTTTTCCGTCGATTAGTTTTGATTTCATAATTCATTATATATGTATTTAATGGAATTGCGGAAAAATTATTTGCTCGAACTTATTTGCTTTTCCCGTCTGTACATCTACCTGCACATAAACACCGCAGAAGCGGACGTCATGCGATGCGCCTTCGTACTTAAAAGGGGTCTGATAAATAAAGCGTCGGATTGCTATATCCTTCTTCATACCGATCACAGAGTCGTACGGGCCGGTCATACCTACATCGGTAATGTATGCCGTACCGTCGGGCATAATCCGTCCATCCGCTGTCGGGGTGTGGGTATGGGTTCCGATGAGGGCACTGACTTTTCCGTCAAGATACCATCCCATTGCGACTTTTTCCGCGGACGCCTCCGCATGGAAGTCGACAATAATAATATTGGTGTGCTCTTTCATCTTCGCAAGAGCCCATTCCGCTGCCTTGAAGGGGCAATCTATTGTCGGCATGAATGTCCGTCCCTGAATATTCAATACACCGACTTTCGGCACCCCCTGGACCTCGATAACTGTAAATCCGAGACCGGGGTTTTCCTTAGGATAATTCAGCGGACGTAATACGCGGTTTTCCTTAGCGAGTAACTTGCGGGTTTGCCACTTATCCCACGTATGATTCCCTCCGGTTATAGCATGTACACCGAGTGAAAATAATCGTTGTGCATCTTCGGGAACAATACCCTTCCCGTCCGAAAGATTCTCGCCGTTCGCAATACAAATATCTATACTGTACTTTTCAATATAACTTCGGAGCAGGGTTTCGGTCAGGTCAAGACCGGGTTTGCCTACAATATCACCGACAAATAATATATTAACAGACGTTGACAAATAATATCCGGTGTTTGTTTTTTAATGGTATAAAGGTAATATCTAAATTACCTTCGGTGTTGAACAATTAAAATACAAAATCCAATCTCAAAATGAAAGAGTTTCAAGAACGGAGAGCGGAGGTTTTTGTAAACCGAATTCAGTGATAAAACCGCTCACAAGGTCACCCGATGTTCGTTCGAAAATTATATTGGATAATATAAGATGTTCCGATAGTATCCCCCATCCCATCATATCACCGGAAAAATTCTGATTGACTTCGCTTTCAGCCATAAGATCGTGAACAAATTTTAATCTCTCCGCGGCGACATAATACGGTACTCCGTACTTATGAGCCAGTAATGCAAGAGGATGACATCCTACTTTACCAATAAAACTACCATCGATAGCGACGGCATCTGCACCGACAAATACGTAATCCGCACTGTCTATCCAGAACCCAATGGCTGCATCCGGTATGACCGTTACGTGTATGCCATGGTCGAGCAACCGTTCAGCATTTAATCGTCCCTCCAGCGCGGGTCGGGATTCCAACTGAATTACCCGCAACAATTTTGCATGGCGCTCCAATCGAAGAATAATTTGTTCGACCACACTGCTTCTGCTTATCGTCAAAATGCGTGCCGGTCTTGTCACTAATTTTTCCGCATGTTTGGCGATGCTATCTGGTGCCTGATCAAGATATTCAAGCAGTTGAGAAACGGAATCTTTCAGAGCGTCTATATTTTCTGTGCTCACTGTCCGGATACAATTTGAGAAGCCAGCCATATCGCGTCTTAAATTCGAGAGTTCGTTCACGATTAAATCGATCTCTACATAATCATTACTTCCGATATCTCCCAGGAAATCCTGAAGTGCGTGCAGCGCTGCCCGTAATAATTCGGAAGCTCCTCGTGTTTGATCGTTTTGAATCTTCAGCCATGCTTTTTCCAGCTCTGCTACGGCATTTTTGATTTTATCGTCCATATGCAATTTTCCGGTATAGGGTAAAAAGGTTAGACGTTCGGGTTGATTATGATTTATTGAATTTGTATATTTTATTATTAAAAAACAACCGAAAGGGACCTTTGGCTCGTTCAAAGAACATAACGCAGTTCTGCGCTTATTGTAATAAAGAAACAAAAATGGCACGGGTCGGTGCTATGGAAGTTACTGAAAATGGTGAAAAAGACACCGTTGGCAATAAAGTTTGGTATAAGTGTTCGAGATGTCATCATAATATTTTATTCGATGAAACAGAACTCAATTCTCTCAAAGATTCCGCAGAGATTAAAGCCCTTTCTAAGGAAGAATGCATAGAGTATTCACCCGAGAACTCATATAGTGTCGGACAGGCTATATATCATGAGAATTTAGATGATGTAGGCTGGGTAAAAGATAAAAAAATAATGTCGGATGGGAGATCGGCAATCATCGTTGCTTTTCAGAAGCTCGGTGAAAGAAAGCTGATCGACAATTTTCGCCCGGAAGACACCGTCCTTCCGGATGAATAAACAAGTTTTCACTACAAAAGGAGGTGAAGTTAGTGGTTGGTATTATCGTACAGGATAACGAACCAATTGATCGTGCTTTAAAACGGTTTAAGAAGAAGTATGAACGTTCGCGTGTTTTAAAGGAATTTAAAAAACGTTCCTTTTTTGTCAAGCCGTCAGTGAAGAAGAGACTGAAACGAGCAAAGGCGATTCGTGCGCAGCAGAAAGTGACGCAGGAAAAAGTATAACGATCGTTTATATATTCACGGTTAGAAAAAGCCCGTCCCGATAACGTGTAATTATCGGGACGGGCTTTGAATTTTTATAGCGGTTTATTACCCATCGCACCTATGCTGTCTACAATAATTTTCCCATGCTCACGCCCGTTCTCAATAAAGATGCGGTTATTATTCATACCGGCTGCAACAGATCCCGCGACAAAAAAGCCCGGGACGTTTGTTTCCAGTGTGGCCGGATCGTGAACCGGTTCACCGTTCTCCGGATGAATATGAACGCCAGCCGACCGCAACAGCGTCAGATCGGGAGTAAAACCGATGAGGACATAAATAAAATCATTTGCGATTTCAAACGTTCCGGTGTTATTTTCCAGTACAAGTGAGTTTTCCTTTATTTCCTTAACGACCGTATGGAAATGCGCAGTAATCTCCCCGTTCTTTATCCGGTTTTCAATATCGGGTTTTATCCAGTACTTTATACCGTCGCGTAATTTATCACCGCGATGTATAAGAGTGACGTTGGCTCTGCTCCGGTAGAGCTCAAGGGCAGCTATTGCCGCAGAGTTGCTTCCGCCGACCAATGCAACGTTTCTTCTGAAGAACCGATATGGTTCGTCATAATAATAAGATACCTTCGGTAAATCGTATCCGGGAACATTATATGCGTTCGGAGTGTCAAAATACCCGGTGGCAAGAACAACGT
>Ga0209498_1000435_pt1 | contig 25505 bp, 27 predicted proteins | sample WalLakDeSediment_FD_184131 | JGI IMG/M metagenome (GOLD analysis project Ga0209498, IMG submission 184131) | Lake sediment microbial communities from Walker lake, Nevada to study Microbial Dark Matter (Phase II) - Walker Lake 11/02/13 Deep... | ecosystem: Environmental > Aquatic > Freshwater >...
ACCAGGCCGTCAGGCTTGACGCCCTCGTGCTGGCAGGCCAGCAGCTTGCCGGTGCGCCCGAGGCCCGTCTGGATTTCGTCCGCGATCAGCATCACGTTGTGCCGCCGGCAGATCTCCGCGCAGCGCGCGAGGTAGCCGTCGGGCGGGATCACGATGCCGTTCTCGCCCTGGATCGGCTCGACCAGGAACGCCGCCGTGTGCGGCGTGATCGCCGCCTCGAGCGCATCGGCGTCGCCGTAGGGCACCGTCAAGAGGCCCGGCGGGAAGGGGCCGAAGCCCTCGCGGTACTGCCGCTCGGTGGACAGGCCGCAGACCGCGATGGTCCTGCCGTGGAAGTTGCCCTCGCAGGCGATGATCTCGGCCGCGCCGTCGGCCACGCCCTTGACCTGCCAGGCCCACTTGCGCACCGCCTTGAGCGCGGTCTCGACGGCCTCGGCGCCGGTGTTCATCGGCAGCGCCATGTCCTGGCCGGTGAGGGTGCAGGCGTGCTCGAGGAATGCCGCGAGCTGGTCGGTGTGGAAGGCGCGCGAGACGATGTTGAGGCTGCGCGCCTGGTTGACCAGCGCGGCGACGATGCGCGGGTGCGCGTGGCCGTGGCTGACGGCGGAATAGGCGCTCATCATGTCGAGGTAGCGCTTGCCCTGGTCGTCCCAGACGTAGGGACCCTCGCCGCGCACCAGCACGACGGGCAGCGGGTGATAGTTGTGGGCGCAGTAGCGGCTTTCGAGCTCGATCAGCGGATGCATGGCGCACGTTCCTCGCCTTGCGGCATTCTACGCGAATGACGCAATTGTACCGTGATCGGGCGCCGCGGCCGCCGCGGCCCGCGCAGGCGGAGATTCCCGGCCCCGCCGGGCCGCTGGAGGCCATCGTGGAGGACCCGGGCGGGGAACCGCCCGCGCTCGCCGTGGTCTGTCATCCTCACCCGCTGCACCTGGGGACCATGCACAACAAGGTGGCGCACGCCCTGGCGCGGGCCGCGAACCGGCTCGGCGCGCCGGCGGTGCGCTTCAATTTTCGCGGGGTCGGCGCCAGCGGCGGCGCCTGGGACTACGGCCGCGGCGAGACCGAGGACGCGCTGGCGGTGGTCGAGTGGGCGCGCCACCGCTGGCCGGGCCGGCCGCTGTGGCTCGCGGGCTTCTCGTTCGGCGCCTTCGTGGCGCTGAAAGCGGCCCCCGCGGCGCGCCCCGCGGCGCTGGTGACTGTCGCGCCGCCGGTGCAGCGGTTTCCGCTCGGCGAGGCGCCGGATCCGGCCTGCCCGTGGCTGGTGGTGCAGGGCGAGGCCGACGAGTTGCTCGACTACCACGAGGTGGTCGCCTGGACGAAGGGGCGGGCGCGAGCGCCGCGGCTGGCGTTGCTGCCGGAGACGAGCCATTTCTTTCACGGGCGTCTTGCCCAACTGCAGGACATCGTGGAGGATTTCCTGGACACATCGAGGGAGCTGGACACAAGGTGATCGCGAAGCTGAAGAAGCTCATGCGCGAGGCGCTGGGCGAAGACCAGGGCGTCGCAGGCGGGCACGATCTGCGGCTCGCCACGGCGGCGCTGCTGCTGGAGATGGCGCGCGCCGACCGGGAGGAAACGCCGCAGGAGCGCCAGGCAGCCCGGGCCATGCTTGCGCGGCATTTCTCGCTCGAGCGGGAGGCCGCCGAGGCGCTGCTCGCCCGCGCCGACGAGAGCCTGCACCACGCGGTCTCGCTCTACGAGTTCACCCGCGTGCTGAACGACACGCTGTCGCCGACGGAGCGCGTGGCGGTGGTCCGGATGGTGGCGGAGATCGCGGCGACCGACGGGAACTTCGACAAGCACGAGCAGCACCTGCTGTCGAAGCTGGCCGACCTGCTGCACCTGCGCCGCGCGGAGTATGCAAATATCCGGGCGTCCGTGCTGCAGAGTCGCGCGGACGCCCGGGAATAACGGGGCCCGGCGCGATTCGCCGGGCCCGCGCCGTCACACCATGTCTTTCAGGCCCTTCAGGGCGGTGACCTTGACGGCCTTCCGCGCCGGCTTGGCCTTGATCATGATCTCCTGGCCGGTGAAGGGGTTCTTGCCGAGGCGCGCCTTGGCGGCGGGCTTCTTCACGACCTTGACCTTCATGAGCCCGGGCATCGAGAACTCGCTCGCGGACTTGAGCGACTTCTTGATGATCGCGCTCAGTTCGTCAAAAACAGCGGTGACGTCCTTCTTGGTCAGGCCCGCCTTGTCGGAGATCTGGGTGATGATCTCTGCCTTGGTCGGCGGCTTTGCTTGCTTCACAACGGCTGCTGCCTTCTTCTTAACGGCCATCTGGTTCTCCTGCCTGTATCGTTTTTGATGGTGATGAGCCTGCTTTGCGGGCCGGCCCGGTTTTGCTTCAGTCCGTGTAGAACTGTTGCCGGAACTTGAACTGGTGCGGCGTATCAACCCCCTCGGGGCGGACGCTGACGTTGAACGTAATGATCTCTTCGTTGGCGACCGTGACTTCGCCGATGTAATAAATCGCGTCCCCCTCGCGCAGCTCGCGGATGCGGACATCCTTCTGCTGGCCGAGCAGGTTGCTCGCGCTGATTGCGACGTCGGCGGTGACGGGCGTGCTGTCCTCCGCGTCTCCCCTGCGCAGCACGGCGATGTTCAGCATCGCCCGATTGCCGCTGCGTCGTATGCCGAAGGCGCGCGCGACTTCCGGCGGCAGCATCGTGGTCGACTGCGCGTTGAAGTGCACTACGTGATCACCGAAAGTTTCGAAGCTCGCGCGGGTCACTTCCTGCGCCTGGGGCACCGGCCGTGAAGCAGGATCGGGGCCCGGCCCGCAGGCTGCCATCACCGCGGCAAGCAGTGCCACGGTGCATGTGAGAGCGATCTTCGTGCGTGTCATAGGCGGGCTCCTGTCCGCCGCGTGGCGGCGAACGCGCTAACTATAGCTCATGAAAATCGATTCGGCGCGGTCAGCGGGGCGATTTCAGCAGGTATTTTGCAGGGTGAGACTATACTGGCCACTTTTTTGCGGGCATTTTTCCCTGCCAGCGGCTGCACCCGTGCGAGCGGCAGGATCGCATCAGGCCAGGTAGCCCGGCAGGCGAATCATGATCAGCAGCGCCTGCAGGCCGATCAGGACGAACAGCGGCGACAGGTCGAGGCCGCCGATGGGCGGGATGACGCGGCGCACGGGGCGGAGCACCGGCCCGGTCAGGCTGTGCAGCACGCTGATCAGCGGATTCCAGTGCCCCGGGCTCACCCAGCTCAGGATGACGTGCACCAGGATGGCGAAGAAGTACAGGCGGATGACGCCGACGATGATCCTGAGCATGGCGTAGTAGAGCAGCATGCCTGGACTCGTGGCGGCGCCCGTGGCCATGAAGAACAGGATCGCGGTGACGATCACCTGCAATAACAGCAGCGCGACCAGGGGCGACAGGTCGAGACCGCGCCAGGACGGGACGACGCGCCGGAGTGGGCCGACGATCGGGTCGGTGATGCGCAGGATGAACTGCGACAGCGGGTTGTGGAAATCAGCCCGCGCCCATTGCAGCAGGAACCTGAGGATGTACGCGATCAGGTAGAGGTCCAGCAGCGTCTTGATGACGAAAAACAGGGCGGCATTCATCTCGGGCATGCTCTCCAGTGTTGATGCGGGCGGCGCGGCCGCTCTTGTTATTCGGTGCCGAAAAGATCCGCCAGCTCGCGGGAGCGCGCCTGTGCCTTGGCCAGCGCGCCGGCGACCAGCGTCCTGAAGCCGCCGGCCTCCAGCGCCTCGAGGGCCGCCTCGGTGGTGCCGCCCGGCGAGGTCACGCGGCGGCGCAATGCGGCGATGTCGTCGTCGCTTTCGATGGCCATGCGGGCCGCGCCGAGCGCGGTCTCGACCGCCAGCAGCCGCGCCAGTTCCGGCGCCAGGCCGAGCTCGGCCGCGCCGTCGGCCATCGCCTCGGCGAGCAGGAAGAAATAGGCGGGACCGCTGCCCGACAGCGCCGTCACGGCGTCCATTTGCGCCTCGTCCTCGACCCAGCTGACCGACCCGACCGAGCGCATGATCGCCTCGGCCTGTTCCCGGTGCGTCGTGCGCGCCCCCGGGCCGGCGCACAGCACCGTCGCGCCGCAGCCGAGCAGCGCGGGGGTGTTCGGCATCGCGCGGATGACCGCGGCGGCGTCGGCCAGCCAGCGGGCGAGATCTGCGTTCCGGATGCCGGCCGCGATCGAGATCACCAGCGCGCCGCGTCCCGCCAGCGGACCGGACACCTCCCGGGCGACGCCTGGCATGACCTGCGGCTTGACCGCCAGCACCAGCACATCGGCGGTCGCGGCGGCCGCCGCGTTATCCGCCGTGGTGCGGATGCCGAATTCCTGCTCGAGGGCCGCGCGCCGCGCCGGGTCGGGCTCGGCGACCTGCAGTCGCGCGGCGGACATGCCGTCGGCGATCAGGCCGCCGACGAGGCTGCGAGCCATGTTGCCGCCGCCGATGAATGCGATGGGGGTGTCTTTCATGATCACGTCAAGGATAGCGGATATGGGGACACTCCTGAATCAGGCGTGTCCCCTTGGGCCGAAGATGGCGGTGCCGATGCGGACGAGGGTCGAACCTTCCGCGATCGCGGCCTCGAGATCGTCGGACATGCCCATCGACAGGGTATCCAGCGGGAATCCGTCGGCGCGCAGGGCGGCGTACAGCCCGGCAAGCTGCCGGCACCAGGCGCGCTGCCGCGCGGGGTCGGTCTCCGGCGGCGGGACCGCCATCAGGCCGCGCAGCCTCAGCCCGGGCAACGCCGCCACCCGGCGCGCGAGCTCGCTCGCCTCCCCCGGCGCGACGCCCGACTTGCTCGTCTCGTCGCCGATGTTGACCTGCACGCAGACGTTCAGCGGCGGCAGCCCGGGCGGGCGCTGCCGCGCGAGCCGCTCGGCGAGCTTCGCCCGGTCCACGCTGTGCACCCAGTCGAAGCGCTCGGCCACGGCGGCGGTCTTGTTCGACTGCAGCGCGCCGATGAAGTGCCAGCGGGCCGGCGACGGGCCGAGCGCAGCCATCTTCCCGAGCGCCTCCTGGAGGAAGTTTTCGCCGCAGTCCTCCAGGCCGGCGGCGAGGGCGGCGCGCACGGCCTCGAGCGGCTGGAGCTTGCTCACGCCGACGATACGGATTCCGGCCGGGTCGCGCCCCGCCGCCGCGGCTGCCTTGGCCACCCGGGCGCGCACCGCGGCGAGCCGGCCGGCAATCGATTGATCTGAGAACCCCGTCATATTCCGCAGTTCCGCGTTATGTATACTTCGCCCAACATTGCCATGGGGCGTTCAGGCGTTTCCCGGGGCGGCAAAAAAGGGAATTGTGATGGCCGTAGACATCGAGCAGCTGCTCCGTTTCTCCGTCAAGAATGGCGCATCCGACCTGCACCTGTCGTCGGGCGTCCCGCCGATGATCAGGATCGACGGCGATGTGAAGCGGGTGAACATGCCCGCGCTGACGCACAAGGAAGTGCACAGCATGATCTACGACATCATGAACGACAAGCAGCGGAAGGACTACGAGGAGTTCTTCGAGACTGACTTCTCGTTCGAGATTCCGGAGCTGGCGCGCTTCCGCGTCAACGCCTTCAACCAGCATCGCGGCGCCGGCGCCGTGTTCCGGACCATCCCGTCGTCCATCATGACGCTGGATGACCTGAACGCGCCGAAGATCTTCAAGGACATCGCCATGTACCCGCGCGGCATCGTGCTGGTCACGGGCCCCACCGGCTCGGGCAAGTCCACGACCCTCGCCGCGATGCTCGACCACGTGAACAACAACCGGCCGGACCACATCCTCACCATCGAGGACCCGATCGAGTTCGTGCACGAAAGCAAGAAATCGCTCATCAACCAGCGCGAGGTGCACCGCGACACGCTCGGCTTCGCAGAGGCGCTGCGCTCGGCGCTGCGCGAGGACCCGGACGTCATCCTGGTCGGCGAAATGCGCGACCTGGAGACCATCCGCCTCGCGCTCACCGCCGCCGAGACGGGCCACCTGGTGTTCGGCACGCTGCATACCAGCTCCGCGGCCAAGACCATCGACCGCATCGTGGACGTGTTTCCGGCCGGCGAGAAAGAAATGGTCCGCTCGATGCTGTCCGAGTCGCTGCGCGCCGTCATCAGCCAGACGCTCATGAAGAAGGTCGGCGGCGGCCGCATCGCGGCGCACGAGATCATGATCGGCACGGCGGCCATCCGGAACCTCATCCGCGAGGGCAAGATCGCGCAGATGTACTCCGCGATCCAGACCGGCCAGGCCATCGGCATGCAGACCCTCGACCAGTGCCTGCAGGAGCTGTTGCGCAAGGGCCTCGTCAGCCGCGAGGAAGCCCGCTACCGGGCCCAGCACAAGGATGCATTCTAGGGTGTCATTCGCCGTTATTCGGCGCCGGGGTTAACGCATATGGAACGCGATCAGGCAATCAAGTTCATCCACGAACTGCTGCGCAAGATGGTCGAGGTGAACGGCTCCGACCTCTTCCTGACCGCGGGCTTTCCGCCCGCGATCAAGGTCGACGGGCGCGTCAAGCCGCTCGGCGACCAGCCGCTGACCCCGCAGCAGAGCGCGTCGCTGGTGCGCTCGATCATGAACGACCGGCAGACCAAGGAGTACGACGCGACCAAGGAGTGCAACTTCGCGATCGCGCCGCCGCGCATCGGCAGGTTCCGCGTCAGCGCCTTCATCCAGCAGGGCCACAGCGGCGCCGTGATGCGGACCATCAACACGACCATCCCGACCTTCGAGGACCTGGAGCTTCCGCCGGGCCTGAAGGACGTGGCGATGACCAAGCGCGGCCTCGTGCTGATCGTCGGCGGCACCGGCAGCGGCAAGTCCACCACCCTCGCGGCGATGGTCGGCTATCGCAACGAGAACTCCAAGGGCCACATCGTCACCATCGAGGACCCGGTGGAGTACGTCCACACCCACAAGAGTTGCGTCGTCACGCAGCGCGAGATCGGCATGGACACCGACTCCTGGGCGGTGGCGCTGAAGAACACGCTGCGCCAGGCGCCCGACGTGATCCTGATCGGCGAGATCCGCGATCGCGACACCATGGAATACGGCATCCAGTTCGCCGAGACCGGCCACCTGTGTCTCGCCACGCTGCATGCGAACAGCGCCAACCAGGCGCTCGACCGCGTGATCAACTTCTTCCCCGAGGAGAAGCGCGACCAGCTGCTAATGGACATGTCGCTGAACGTCAAGGGCATCATCGCCCAGCGCCTGCTGCCGCGCGTCGGCGGCGTCGGCCGCATCGCGGCGATGGAGGTCATGCTGGCGTCGCCGCTGATCTCGGACCTGATATTCAAGGGCGAGGTGCACCAGCTCAAGGAAGTCATGGCGCGCTCCAACCGGCTCGGCATGAAGACCTTCGACCAGGCACTGTTCGACCTGTTCGAGGACGGCAAGATCTCCTACGAGGACGCGCTCCGGAACGCCGATTCGCGCAACGAGCTCAGGCTGCGGATCAAGCTCGAGAGCAAGCGCGATTTCAAGGCGCGGGACGAGGGCGGCGACAGCCTCAGGCTGACGGACGACGCGAAGGCGCAGAAGTATGGCAAAGACGTCTGAACACGCCCCGGACGAGGGGTCCATAACGGCGCCGCCCAGGCCGGCGCTGTTCAACCTCCGCCCCTACCTCAAGCTGATGGCGGACCGGGGGGCGTCCGACCTGTTCTTCACTCCCCTGGCGCCGATCAAGATCAAGATCGAGGGCCAGATCCTGACGATCGGGAAAGATCTCCTGACGGTGGAACTCGTCAACGAGGTCGCGCTGTCGCTGATGAATGAAGAGCAGAAGCGCCACGCGGCCCGCGAGCACGAAATCGATTTCGCGATCTCCGAGCCCAGCATCGGCCGCTTCCGCGCCAACGTCTTCCGGCAGCGCGACAATTACGCGTTGGTGCTGCGCTACATCACGCTGGAAATGCCGCGCCTTGACGACCTCGGGCTGCCCAAGGTGCTGAGGGAGCTCGCCATGCGCAAGCGCGGCCTGCTCCTGATGGTCGGCGCCACGGGCTCGGGCAAGTCCACGACGCTCGCCGCGATGATCAATCACCGCAACGAGACGGCGAGCGATCACATCATCACCATCGAGGACCCGATCGAGTTCCTGCACCCGAACAAGAAGTCCATCGTCAACCAGCGCGAGCTGGGCAGCGACACCCATTCCTACGCGCGCGCGCTCAAGAGCGCCATGCGGGCGGCGCCCGACGTGGTGCAGATCGGCGAGATCCGTGACCAGGAGACCATGGAGGCGGCGATCACGCTCGCCGGCACCGGCCACCTCGCGATCGCCACGCTGCACGCCAACAATGCCGCGGAGACGCTCGACCGGATCATCAACATGTTCCCGCAGGGCCAGCACCGCCAGGTGCTGATGGACATGTCGCATTACCTGGCCGCCGTGATCGCGCAGCGCCTGGTGATCGGCAAGGACGGCCGGCGCGTCGCCGCCGTCGAAGTACTGCTGAACACGCCGCACATCTCGGAGCTCATCGGGAAGGGCGACATCGGCGGCATCAAGCAGGCCATCCGCGAGACCTCGCAGGGCGATATGCAGAGCTTCGACATGTCGCTGTACAAGCTCTACAAGGCGGGGGTCATCGAGCTCGAGCAGGCGCTGGCCTACGCCGATTCCTCGGTCGACCTCGAGGCGCGCATCAACTTCGGTTGACGGCGACTAGCGCAGCTTCATCGCCGCGACGGCCAGCGCCGCCGAGCAGGGCGCCGAGAACCACGAAGCTCTTCATGCTCACGCTCAGTCGTGCGCCGCCGACCAGTCCACGGCCGCCGCGTCAAACACGGGCCCGTCCACGCACACGCGCTTCATCGCCGGTCCGGTCGAGGTGTTGACCCGCACCGTGCAGCCGGCGCAGCCGCCCACCGCGCAGGCCATGTATTCCTCCAGCGACACCTGGCAGGGCAGGCCGAAGTCGCGCGCCAGCGCGGCAGCGGCCTTGAGCATCGGCGTCGGGCCGCAGGCGAAGATCTCCACCTGGCGCAGCTGCGCCTCGTCCAGCGAGCGCAGCCACTCGCGGCCGAGCTCGGTGACGAAGCCCCGGTAGCAGCCGTCGAGGCCCGCGCCGCTCGCCAGGCGGCTGGGCACGGCGAGCGTCTCCATCAGCGGCATCGCCGCGGTGACGCCGTCCGGCAGGCCGTCCACCGCGAGGCGCGATTCCGCGAGCGTGAACGGGAACGGGATCTCGGAGCCCATCAGCACCACCGGCATGAGCGCGTCGCCGCCGCCCTGGGCCATCGCCTCGGCGAGGAACACCATCGGCGGAATGCCCACGCCGCCGCCGATCAACAGCGGCCGGCGACGCCCGGGGGAGGGCGCGAACGGCTTGCCGATCGGCCCCATGACGCTGACGGTCTCGCCCGGCCGGCGCGTGGCCAGCAGCGCGAGGCCCTCGCCGACGGTCTTGAACAGGAACTCGATCACGCCGGAGCCGGGATCGGCGCGCATCAGGGAAAGGGGCCGGCGCATCGGCAGCAGCGGGTCGCAGGCCACGTGCGCGAAGCTGCCCGGGCGGGCGTGCGCGGCGCACTGCGGCGCGACCAGGCGCATGATGTACTGCTCGCCGGGCCAGGCCTCGATGTCGAGGATTTCCGCATCCTCGACGAAGATCGTGCCGCGGTGCGGCCGCTCGATGTTCGCCCCGGCCTCAGCCATGAATCGTCTCCAGCACGGTCTGCATCACGGCCATGCGCACGGCCAGCCCGTTGGTGACCTGCTCGGCGATCACCGACTGCGCGCTGTCGGCGACGCTGCCGGCGATTTCCACGTCGCGGTTCATCGGCCCCGGGTGCATCACGATCGCGTCGGGCCTGGCCAGGGCGAGGCGCTCCGGCGTGAGGCCGAACTCGCGATGGAAGTCGGCCGGGTCGGGATTGCGGCTGACTTCCATGCGCTCGCGCTGGATGCGCAGGCACATCACGACGTCGGCGCCCGCCACGCCGGCCTCGATGTTGTCCAGCATCCTCGCACCCGCGAACTCGGCCGGGTCGGGCGCGAGCGCCGGCGGCGCGACCAGGCGCAGCTCGCCGATCCCGAGGGTCATGAGGGCGTGGTGCGCCGAGCGCGCGACGCGCGAGTGCTGGATGTCGCCGGCGATGGTGACGACCAGGCCGTCGAAGCGGCGCTTGTGGCGCCGCATGGTCAGCACGTCGAGCAGCCCCTGCGTCGGATGATTCAGGTGGGACTCGCCCGCGTTCAGCACCGCGACATGCGGCGCGACATGCTCGCAGATGAAGGCGGGGACGCCGGACTGCGCGTCGCGGATCACGAACACGTCCACCTGCATGGCCTGCAGCGTGTAGATGGTATCGAGCAGGCTCTCGCCCTTGGCGCGCGACGAGGTGCTGACGTCGAGGCTCAGCACGTCGGCGCCGAGCCGGCGCGCGGCGAGCTCGAAGGACGCGCGCGTGCGCGTGCTGGGCTCGAAGAACAGGTTGGCGACCGTCCTGCCCGCCAGCGCGCTGCTGCGCGCGGGGTAGTCGCCCGGTGGCGTGAGGAAGGACTCGGCGCTGTCGAGCAGCTCGACCAGCTGCGCGCGCGAGACGTGCTCGAGGGTGATCAGGTGGCGGAGCCGGCCGCGCGCGTCGAACTGGGATGCCATGGAAGCCTCAGGTGTGATTGTCCAGCCAGTCTTGCAGGATCACGGCCGCGGCCGCGCTGTCGATGTCTTGTCTCGCGATCTGCCCGCGCCGCCCCGCGCGGCGCTCCGCTATCAGCTGTTCGTGCGCCGCGGCGGAACTGAGCTGCTCGTCCACCGTCTCGACCGGCAGGCCGAAGCGGCCGTGCAGCCGGCGCGCGAAGCGCTGCGCCTCCGCCGCGATCGCCGCGCCGGAGACGGCGTCATTATACGGGACCCCGACGACCAGCCGGGCCGGTTGCCACTCCTCGATGAGCGCCGCGATGCGCGCCCAGTCCGGCCCGGAGTCGCCCGCCTCGAGCGTCACGAGGGCCCGCGCCTGGCGGGTGAGGGTGTTGCCGACCGCGACGCCGATGCGGCGCCGACCGTAGTCGAAGGCCAGCAGGGTGCCCCCGCCGGAGGCCATGCTCAGGCGTGGCCCGCCTCGGAGGAGAGCGCCGCGATGCTGACGCCCAGCAGCGCCGCCGCCGATTCCCAGCGGCGCTCGAACGGCACCGAGAAAATGATCTCGGCGGCGGCCGGCACGGTCAGCCAGGCGTTGGCGGCCATCTCGGCCTCGAGCTGGCCTGCGCCCCAGCCGGCGTAGCCGAGCGCGATGACCGCGCGCGGTGGGCCCTTGCCCTCGGCGAGCGAGACGAGGATGTCGCGCGAGGTCGTGACCTTGAAGCCGTCCGGCACCGACAGCGTGGAGCTGAAGCTCTCGCCGCTGCCGTCGTGGATGACGAAGCCGCGCTCGGGCTGCACCGGGCCGCCCTGCAGCACCGGCTGGGCCGCGAGCGCCGGGTCGGCGATCTCCAGGTCCATCTGCGTGAGAATCTCGCCGAGCGACATGCCGGTCGGCCGGTTGACGATGAGGCCCAGCGCGCCCTCGTCGTTGTGCTCGCAGACGTACGTGACGGTGCGATCGAAATTCGGGTCGGCCATCGCCGGCATGGCGATCAGGAACTGGCCCGTGAGGAAATTTCCTTCGGTCATGCGACTAGTATCGGCCCCCGTCCGGAGCGCGGCAAGTTGACGGCCTCAGCGCTCCCGCGCGCGCAGCCGCCCCTCGCCCGCGCGGTCCTCGATGAAGCGCCACTCGTAGGCGAAGCGCAGCACGTCGAACTGCGCCCGCACCGTGGCCGGGAACGGATCATAGGGACTCCCGAGCCGCACCAGGTCGATCGCCGCCTGGTCCAGCGCGCCGTGCCCCGAGCCGTGGGTGACGCGCACTTCGTGCAGGCTGCCGTCGGCGGCGAGCGCGACCTCGAGCACCGGGTTGCCGCCCTGGCGGCCGGCGATCGTCGGGTAGTTCAGCGTGCCAAGCCGCTCCATGCGCGCCTTCCACGCCGCGAGGTACTCGGCGAACACGCTCTCGCGCGCGCTCACGGAGACGAAGTACTCGCGCTCGCCGGCCGCCGTGATCCGCGTGACGCCGCCTTCCGGCGACAGCTCGACGGGGCGCGCCTCGTCCAGCGAGGGCAGGGGCGCGATGGCGGCCTCCAGCGCGGAGCTCCACGAGGCGACGAGCTCGGCGGCGGGCGCCTTCGGCTCGGCGGGCACGAACTCGGTGTCGAGCCCGCGCGCTCGGGCGTCCTGCGGTTGCGGCGCGGGCGGCGTGGCGTGGTACTCGGGGCGGACCTGCTCCACCACGTTGCCGCCGCCGTCCTGGCTGGCCTGGGCGAGATACTGCGCGTCGTCCGGGGCGCGCTGGTCCGGCGCCGGCGAGTCCAGTAGCGTCACCTCGAGGGTCGGCACCTCGTCCGGCGCCCCGAACTGCAGCGGGGCGAAGCTGACGCCGAGGATCGCCGCCGCGTGCGCGGCGGTGGCGATGACGATGGCCCAGCCCAGGCGGCCGCCGGCGGCAACGCTGCCGGCCACGCCGCTCATGGGCCGTCCGGTCCCGGCCCGGACTCGAGCCTGCTCAGCACGATTGCGGCAATCACGCCGCTCACCATACCGAACACGAGCGCCGCGGTCAGCAGGAACGGCGCCAGCTTGAGCAGCGCGGGATGCGGGATGAACAGCTGCCAGGCCACGAGCAGCTGCGCGCCCATGTGGGCGAGGGCGGCGCAGACGCTGTAGCCGAGCGCGCCGAGCCAGCGCCCCGCGAGCGCTTGGGCGAGCCAAAGCGCGCCGAGGGCGGCGGCCGCGCCGCCGGCGCTCATGATGAAGGTGGGACTCAGGAAGGTGCCGACGAGCAGGCTCCCGGCGAGCACGCGCAGCGCCGCCACCCACGCTGCGGTGTACCAGCCGTAGCGCATCAGCACGATGACGGTGATGACGTTCGCGAGCCCCGGCTTGACGCCGGGCAGCGGGCTGGGGAACGCCGCCTCCAGGATGTGGATGGCGATCGCCAGCGCCGCGAAGCCCGCGATCAGGCGATCGTCGCGGCCGAGGGTTTCAGAACGTGAGCGCATCGAACTCGCGGTCGGCGCCCAGCACCTCGACCACCACGCCGTTGGGCAGGCAGGCCGCGACCTGGCCGCTGCGCGCCAGCCAGCCCGCGTGCACGCACAGCCGGCCCACGCAGGGCGAGTCCACGAAGCGCACCCGCCCGTCGCGCACCTCGAGCCGGCTCTCGCCGAGACGGCCCTGCACCGCCAGCGTCGTGTCGCGCGCCAGCGCGAGGCGTTCGGCCGGCGCGCCGCGGGCGGTGACCTGCGCGTATTCGGCCGGGCCGCCGCCGCGCCACAGCGTGGCCCAGGCCACTCCGACCAGCAGCGCCGCGAGCGCCACCACCACGCCATCGGCCGGGCGCACGAGGCTCACGGCAGCGGGCGCACGCGCGCCCGGCGCCCGTGCTCCTCGGCGGTGAAGCTGACGCGCGGCCGCATCGCCTCGGTCAGCTCGATCGCGCCGTCCTCGAGCATCACCATCACCGCCGTGACGCCGAGCGCGGCGGCCGTGGCCGGCCACGCCTCGGGGCCGGCGACCATCAGCGCGGTGGCTGCCGCGTCCGCGCGCCCCGCGTCGCCGTGCAGCACGGTCACCGAGGCGATGCCCTCGGTCGGGTAGCCGCTGCGCGGGTCGAGCACGTGGTGATAGCGCCGGCCCGCGTGCTCGAACCCGCGCTCGTAGTCGCCGGAGGTGAACACGGCGGCGTCGTCCTCGATCTCCAGCGCGGCGATGACGGTCGCCTCGCGGGGCGCACGGATCCCGATCCGCCAGGGGCGCGCGCCGCGCCGGCCGATGGCGCGCAGGTCGCCGCCGGCGTTGACGATGGCATGCGCCGCGCCGCGCGCGCGCAGCAGGTCCATGCCGCGATCGACCGCCACGCCCTTGAGGAAGCCGCCGAGATCGAACTGCGGCACCTCGGCGGCGAGCGCCGCGGCGATCGCCTCGGGAGGCGGCGGCGCCTCGGGCCGCAGCTCCTCGCTGGCGAAGCCCCACAGCTGCACCAGCGTCCCCATGGCCGGGTCGAACAGCCCGCCGCTGGCGAGCCGCAGCGCCTCCGCCTCGGCCAGCAGCGCGGCGAGGTCCTCGTCCAGGAGCGCGGGCTCGCCCGCGGCGAGCGCCTGGTTGGCGCGCCCCAGCGCGCCGTCGCCCCAGGGGTCCCAGGCGTGGTGCAGGACATGGAACAGCGCCTCGACCTCGCGGGCGGCGGCCTCGGCCTCGGCCGGCGGCATGCCCCAGATCGTGACGTCGACCAGGGTGCCCATCGCCATGAAGCGGTGGCGCGTCTCCTGCTCGTCGGCGGAGCGGCCGCAGGCGGCGAGCAGCAGCGCAGCGAGCAGGACCGCGGCCCACCTTGCGCCGCGGCGCGGCGTCGGGCTCCGGCTCAACGCGGCCCCAGCCGGCGCTCGATGGCGTCGAACAGCCCGCTGCAGATGTTGGCGCCGTAGAGCTTGTCCAGCTCGCGCACCCCGGTCGGGCTGGTGACGTTGATCTCGGTGAGCTGGTCGCCGATCACGTCGAGTCCCGCGAACAGGATGCCCTGCTCGCGCAGGACGGGCCCGACCCGGGCGCAGATCTCGCGCTCGCGCGGGCTCAGGTCGCGGCCCTCGCCGCGCGCCCCGGCCGCGAGGTTGCCGCGGTTCTCGCCCTCGGCGGGGATGCGCGCGAGCACGCGCTCGAAGGGCTCGCCGTCCACCAGCAGGATGCGGCGGTCGCCGCCCGCGACGATCTCGGGCACGTAGCGCTGGATCATGGCGTAGCGCCGGTCGTGGTCGGTGAGAGTCTCGAGAATCACGCCGGTGTTCGGGTCGCCCGCGCGCAGCACGAAGATGGAGCGCCCGCCCATGCCGTCGAGCGGCTTCACCACGGCGGCGCCGTGGCGCGCCACGAAGCGGCGCATGTCCTGCATGGAGCGCGTCACGAGGGTCGCGGGCGTCAGCTCCGGGAACCACATCGTGTAGGCCTTTTCGTTGACGTCGCGCAGCGCGCGCGGCTTGTTGACCACCAGCACGCCGGCCGCCTCGGCCCGCTCCAGCAGGAAGGTCGTGTAGATGTATTCCATGTCGAAGGGTGGATCCTTGCGCATCAGGATCACGTCGAGCTCGCTGCCGTCGGCCTCGCGCACCGGGCCGAGCTGGAACCAGCGCTCGGGATCGTCCACCACCGCCAGGGCGCGCAGCCGCGCCCCGAAGCGACCTTCCAGCACCCACAGGTCGGCCTGGGTCATATACTCCAGCTGGTAGCCGCGTCGCTGCGCCTCGAGCAGCATGGCCAGGGTGGTGTCCTTGGCCGGCTTGATACGTTCGATGGGGTCCATCACGACCCCGAGGCGGATACGGGACTCGCTCACGGTCAGGCTCCAGTGCTAAGACGCGGCCAGGGGCCACTATATCAAGCGCGCGGCGGCGCGGCGCATGGCGGGTGGGGTCCCGATATGTTAAAACGCCGGGCAGTATCCGGTAAGTGAAAACAAGCCCGTGCGTGGCGGACTTCAAGTGGAGAACGAATGGTGGATGGAGCGGGGTCGCGCAGCCTGAACGGACTCAAGGTGCTGGTCGTCGACGACAGCAAGACCATTCGGCGTACGGCGGAAACGCTGCTGAGCAAGGAAGGCTGCGAGGTCTACACCGCGGTGGACGGCTTCGACGCCCTGTCCAAGATCGCCGACCACCACCCGGATATCATTTTCGTGGACATCATGATGCCGCGGCTCGACGGCTACCAGACCTGCGCGCTGATCAAGCACAACAAGGTGTTCAAGTCGACGCCCGTCATCATGCTGTCGAGCAAGGACGGCCTGTTCGACCGGGCCCGTGGCAGGATCGTCGGCTCCGAGCAGTACCTGACGAAGCCGTTCACCCGCGACGAGCTGCTGTCCGCCATCGAGACGCACGTCAAGGCCTGACCGCGCGCGAGCGCGCGGCCGGAGGAGAACGCATGGCCCTGGTACTGATCGTCGATGATTCCCCGACCGAGGTGCACGTCCTCAGCGGCTACCTCAGCAAGCACGGCTTCGAGACCGAGGCCGCGGCGGACGGTCGCGAGGGCATCGAGAAGGCCCGGCAGCTGAAGCCGGACCTGATCCTGATGGACGTGGTGATGCCGGGGCTCAACGGCTTCCAGGCGACGCGCGAGCTCGCCCGCGACCCGAAGACGGCCTCGATCCCGGTCGTGATGGTGACCACCAAGGGCCTCGAGACCGACAAGATCTGGGGCATGCGCCAGGGCGCCGTCGACTACCTCGTCAAGCCGGTCACGGAGTCGCAGCTGGTGGAGAAGGTGCGCGCGGCGCTGGGCAGCCATGACTGAGGCGCCGCTGACAGAACTGCGCGCGCGCCCGTTCGCGCTGCTGCGCGAGATGGAGCAGCGCGCCGCGCGGGCGGCCAGCGCGCAGGGCGAGGCGCCGAGCGCGCGCGACTGGGTCGGGATCGGCTTCCGGCTTGGCGACGAGCGTTTCCTGGCGCCGCGCGACGAGGTGCGCGAGATCGTGGCCTGTCCCGCGAGCCTGGCGCGGGTGCCGGGCGCAAAGGGGTGGGTCGCCGGGCTGCTCAGCATCCGCGGCCAGCTGTTGACCTGCATCGACCTGAAATCTTTCCTGGGCGGCCCCGCGACCCGGCTGGGCCGCGACAGCCGCATCCTGGTGATCAACCACCGCGAGCTCGCCGCCGGGCTGCTGGTGGACGAGGTGCTCGGTTTCCGGCGCTTCCCCGAGGCGGCGCGCGCCGGCGCCCCGGGCGAGACCTCGCTGCGCTGCGGCCGCTACCTCGCGGGCGCCTTCGCGCAGGGCGAGGCGACCTGGCCGGTGTTCAGCTTTGCCGCATTGAGCGAGAACCCGTCGTTCCTGCGGGCGGCCGAGGACGACTGAGGCATGCCCGCACACGTTTTCCGCATGGAATCACATATGAGACAGAATTCGAGGGGCATGGCCCTGTTGCCGGCGCTGGGAATCGTCCTCGTCCTGGTCATCCTGGCCACCGCGGTGCTTTCCTGGCAGGCCCTCCCGGCGGGCACTGCGCTGGGCTCGGGCGCGGCCCTGCCGCTGTGGCTCGCGGTGGCGGCGCTGCTGCTCGCGGTGGTGCTGATCGTCTCGCTGTGGCGCGGCGAGGAGGCGCGGCGGCACGCCGTCGAGCACGCCCGGCAGAACGAGCGCAACCAGAAGGCCATCCTCCGCCTCCTCGACGAGCTCGGCAGCCTCGCCGACGGCGACCTGACGGTGCAGGCCACCGTCACGGAAGACATCACGGGGGCGATCGCCGACTCGATCAACTACGCCATCGAGGCGCTGCGCGGCCTCGTCGCCACTATTAATGAGTCGGCGATCAAGGTGGACGCCGCCGCCAAGCAGACCCAGGCGACCGCGACCCACATGGCCGATGCCAGCGAGACCCAGCTGCGCCAGGCCAGCGACGCCACCGAGTCCACCGCCCGCATGGCGGCCTCCATCGAGGCCGTGTCCGGCGACGCCGAGCGCGCCGCCGACGTCGCGCGCCACTCGGTGGACGTGGCGCACAAGGGCGGCGCCGCCGTGCGCCGCACGATCGATGGCATGAACACCATCCGCGAGACCATCCAGGACACCTCCAAGCGCATCAAGCGCCTCGGCGAGAGCTCGCAGGAAATCGGCAACATCATCGAGATCATCAACGACATCGCCGAGCAGACCAACATCCTCGCGCTGAACGCCTCGATCCAGGCCTCCATGGCCGGCGAGGCGGGGCGCGGCTTCGCGGTGGTCGCGGACGAGGTGCAGCGGCTCTCCGAGCGCGCCGCGAACTCGACCCGGCAGATCGAGGCGCTGGTGAAGACCATCCAGTCCGACACCAACGAGGCGGTCGTGTCCATGGAGCGCAGCACCACCGACGTGGTCGGCGGCGCGCTGCTCGCCGAGAACGCCGGCGCCGCGCTCGACGAGATCGAGAGCGTCTCCAACCAGATCGCCAACCTGGTGCAGAACATCTCGCGCTCGGCCCGCGACCAGGCCGTCGCCGCCGGCGACATCACGCGCAACATGAGCGTGCTGCGCGAGGTCAGCGAGCAGTCGGCCGACGCCACCGGCGCGACTTCCCTGTCGATCGCCAAGCTGGCCGATCTCGCCACGCAGCTGCGCAACTCGGCTGCCGGCTTCAGGCTGCCGGAGCCGCCGCACAAGTGAGCGAACAGGCCTCTCCGCAACTCCTCTGGGTCACCGGCGAAATCGCCGGCACGCTGCGCGACGCGCGCGTGGCGCTGGAGGAGTTCGCCGAGCATCCGGAGCAGGCGGAGCCCGTCGGGCGCTGCGCGGCGCTGTTGCACCAGGCGCACGGCGCGCTGCGGATGGCGGAAATCTACGGCGCCTCGCTGCTCGCCGACGAGATGGAGCAGCTCGCGCTGCACCTGCACCGCAGTGTCACGACCGGCCAGTCGCCTGACGAGGGGCTCGACGCGCTGTCGCGCGCCATCGTGCAGCTGCCGCCGTACCTCGAGCGGGTCACCACCGGCGGGCGCGACATCCCCCTCGTGCTGCTGCCGCTGCTGAACGACCTGCGCGCGGCGCGCGGCTCGCCGCTGTTGTCCGAGAACACCCTGCTGCTGCTCAACCTGCCGTCCGACCAGCACCTCCTTGCGCGCGGCGCGCGGCCGCAGCCCAGCGGCGAGGACCTCGTCGCGCTCGCCAGGCAGCTGCGGCCCCGCTACCAGGTGGCGCTGCTCGCGTGGATCCGCGGCGAGCGGCCCGACAGCAGCCTCGCCGTGATCGCCGACGTGGCCGCGGCCTTCGAGCGCGCCGCGACCGAGATGTCCGTGTACCAGTTGTGGTGGGTGCTCGGCGGCGTCATCGAGGCGCTGCGCCAGGGCGGCCTGCCGGCGAGCGCGGCGATCAAGCGCCTGCTCGGCCAGGTGGACCGCCAGGTCAGGCGCCTCATCGACGAGGGCGAGGCCGGTGTCGCCGCCGCCCCGCCGGTGGAGCTGCTGAACAGCCTGCTGTTCTACGTGGCGCGTTCCTCGACCCGCGGCAGCCGGGTCAGCGTGATCCGCGACACCTTCAGCCTCGGCGACCTGCTGCCGGACCTGGGCGATCTCGCCGACGCGCGCGACAGCCTCGGCGGCCCGAGCGTGGCGCTCATGCACACGGTCGCCAGCGCGATCCGCGAGGACCTCGGCAAGGTCAAGGACACGCTCGACCTGCAGGCGCGCACGGGCAACATCCCGTCCGAGGTGCTCGACAGCCAGTTCGACATGCTGTGCAAGATCGGTGACACGCTCGGCGTGCTGGGCCTGGGCGACTTCCGCGACGAGGTGCAGACCGAGGCGCAGCGGCTGCGGACCCTGCTGGGCAAGTCGCCGCGGGAGGCCGAGGAAGAACTGCTCGCCGTCGCCGCCGCGCTGCTGCGCGTCGAGGACCGGCTCGACGGGCGGCTCGTGGGCCTCGTCGTCGAGGAGCCCGCGGCCCGCGCGGCCGGCGTGCAGGACGAGGGCGAGGCCGAGCTGCAGCAGGTCCGCGAGGCCCTGCTGCGCGAATGCCTGATCAACATGGCGCGCGTGCGCGACGCGATCAATGAGCGGCTTTCCGGCCCGATCGACCCGCAGCTCGCCGACCACGTGCCGGACCTGCTCCGCGCCGTCACCGCCGCGCTGCTGATGCTCGAGTACCCGCGCGCGGTCGCCGTGCTGGAGCGCATCACCACCCACGTGCGCCTGATGCTCGAGCCCGGCGCCGCGGACATGCGCCGCCACGCGCTCGACCGCCTCGCCGACGCGATCGTCAGCGTCGAGTATTTCATGGAGACCGTGCGCGCGGGCCGCAAGACGCCCGTGTTCATGCTGGAGAACGCCGAGACCTGCCTCGATGCGATGCCGATGCTCGAGGGCGAGCTGCCCGAGTACGCGCCGGTCGAGACGCCGCCGGACGAAACCATCGCGATGCGCGAGGCGACGCCGGCGCCCGAGCCCGAGCGGCCGCTGCAGCGCGCGCCGAGCTTCCCCGCGCCGCCGCCCGCCGAGCCGGCGGTGCCGGTCTACGCGGGCGAGGAGCGGCCTGATCCGGAGCTGATCGAACTGTTCATCGAGGAGGCCAAGGAGCTCGACGAAGTCATCCGGACGCGCTTCCCGGCGTGGGCGACGGCTGCGGACACCGCCGAGCTCGGCGTGGTGCGGCGCGCGTTCCACACCATCAAGGGCAGCGGCCGGATGGTCGGCGCGCAGCTGATCGGCGAGTACGCGTGGTCGGTCGAGCGGCTCATGAACGCGCTGCTCGAGCAGCGCGTCGAGCGCACGGAGCCAGTGGTGCAATTCCTCGAGCGCGTGGTCGGGCTGTTGCCCGGGCTGATCGAACAGCTCGAGAGCGGGCGTGCGCCGGTGGCCGACCTGCAGTCCTGGATCGTGCAGGCGAACGCCTTTGCCGAGAGCCGGCCGAACGCGGCCGAGACCTTCGCCGCGCTGCTCGACGGCCGGCCGCTCGAGCGCGCGCCCGCGGCCGAGTTCGAGCCGGAGCCCGAAGCCGAGCCCGAGCTGACGGCGGCACCTGAGCCCGAAGCCGAGCTCGAGCCCGAGGCGCCAATGGCGCCCGAGCCCGAGCCGGAGGCGGAGCCTGAGCCCGAACCCGAAGCAGAGCCGGAGCCCGAGCTGGAGCCCGAGCTGGAGCCCGAGCCGGCGCGCAGCGAGATGGACCCGGTGCTGCGCGACATCTTCACGCGCGAGGCCAGCGGCCACCTCGACAGCCTGCGCGCCTTCATCGAGGGTTGTGCGCTGCGCACCGCGCCCTACGCCGTCACCGAGGACGCGCACCGCGCCACGCACACGCTCGCGGGCAGCGCCAACATGGCCGCCGTCGTGCCCGCCGTGGCGGTCGCCCGGCCGCTGAACGAATACCTGCGCCGCCTGTACGACGACCACGTCGGCCTGCCGGAGGCGGGGCTCGCGCTCGTGCGCCGCGCCGTCGACGTGGTGGCGGCCGTCGTCGAGGCGCTGCGCGAGGGGCTCGATCCGGGCCCCGGCGACGAGCGCCTCGCCGCGGCGATCCGCGCGCTGCACGAGGACCACCAGCTGCGTGCCGAGGCTGGCGCAACCGACACGCTGCCCGGGGAGGAGCGCTTCGACCCCGACATCCTCGCGCTGTTCTGCGAGGAGGCGGCCGAGATCCTCGAGGAGGCGCAGGGCGCGATGGCCGGCTGGCGCGCGCGGCCCGGGGCCGCGGAGCCGCTGCGCGCCCTGCAGCGCCACCTGCACACCATCAAGGGCAGCGCCCGGCTCGCCGGCGTGCGCACCATCGGCGACTTCAGCCACGACCTCGAGAACCTGTTCGAGGCGCTGGCCGACGGCAGCCGCGCCACCGAGCCCGGCCTGATCGACGTCGTGCAGCATTGCCTCGACGCGATCCACACCATGCGCGACGTCGCCGCCGAGGGCCACATGCCCGCGGTGCCGCCCGGTCTGCACGAGCGCCTCGCCGCCGCCCTCGCCGGCGAAGCGCTGGCCGCGCCCGAAGAAGCGCCGGTCGAGGAAGCGCCGGCCGAGGAGTGGCGCTCCGCGGAGTACCCGCAGGCGCAGATCGTGTTCCCCGCGGAGCGGCCGGCGGAGGCGCCCGCGGCGCCGGCCGAGGAGCCGACGCTCCGGCTCTGGCCGGCGGGCATGCCGCCGACGCTCGTCTTCCCGCCGCAGCCGGTGCCCGTCGCCGAGGCCGCATGGGTGCCGGAACCCGAGCCCGAGCCCGAGCCCGAGCCGATGCCCGTGCCGGCGCCGCCGCCCCAGCCGGTCCCGGAGCCTTTGCCGCTCGCCGCGACCGTCGCGCCGCGCCAGGAGCTCACGCGGGTCGACGCCGAGCTGCTCGAGTCACTGCTGAACAACGCCGGCGAAGTCGGCATCTACCGCGCGCGGCTGGAGGAACAGCTCAGCTCCGTGCAGTTCAACCTGGAGGAGCTGACCGCGACCTTCATCCGGCTGCGCGACCAGCTGCGCAAGATGGAGATCGAGACCGAGGCGCAGATCATCCATCGCCACCAGGGCGACATGGATGCGCGCGGCGATTTCGATCCGCTCGAGCTGGATCGCTATTCGACCATCCAGCAGCTGTCGCGCGCCCTGGCCGAGACCGCCAGCGACGTCGCCAGCATCCAGCAGCTCATCAGCGAGCGCGTGCGCGAGTCCGAGAGCCTGATCGTGCAGCAGTCGCGCGCCGTCAGCGAGCTGCAGGACGGCCTGATGCGCACGCGCCTGGTGCCGTTCAACCGCCATGCGCAGCGGCTCTCGCGGCTCGTCCGGCAGGTCGCCAGCGAATACGGCCGGCGTGCCGAGCTGCAGGTTGTCGGCGGCACGGCGGAGCTCGACCGCCAGATCATGGACCGAATGCTCGGGCCGCTGGAGCACCTGCTGCGCAACGCGGTCATCCACGGCATCGAGCCGCCCGAGCGGCGCGCGGCCGCGGGCAAGCACGAGGTCGGCGACGTCACGGTGAGCGTGCGGCGCGAGGGCGCCGAGGTCGTGGTGGAGGTCAGCGACGACGGCGGCGGGCTCGATCTCGAGGCCATCCGCCGCAAGGCGCTCGCGCTCGGCCTCGTCGGCCACGACGAGCCGCTCAACGACGCCGCCGCCGCGCAGTTGATCATGCGGCCCGGCTTCAGCACCGCGCAGGAGCTCACGCAGGGCGCGGGGCGCGGCGTGGGCATGGACGTCGTCGCCAGCGAGGTGCGCCAGCTTGGCGGCGCGCTCGAGGTGCACAACCGTCCGGGCAAGGGCACCACCTTCGAGATCCGGCTGCCGTTCACCCGCGCCATCACGCAGGCGCTCGTGCTGCGCGCCGGCGACGAGTGGTATGCGCTGCCGCTGCCCGCGGTCGAGGGCGTGGTGCGCGTGCCCGCGAGCGAGCTGCCGCGCTATCTCGGCCCGCAGCCGATCCCGTTCCGCTACGGCGACGACGAGTACACCTTCGAGCACGTCGGCGCGCTCGTCGACGGCCATGCCGCGCCGCCGCCCGAGACCGGCTCCGTGCCCGCGATCCTCGTGCGCGTCGGCGACCGCCCCACCGCGATCCTGACCGACGAGATGCTCGGCGCGCGCGAGATCGTCGTGAAGCCGCTCGGCATGCAGCTCATGGGCATTCGCGGCATCGCCGGCGCGACCATCCTCGGCGACGGCAAGATCGTGCTGATTCTCGACATCGCCGCGCTGATCCGCGCCCGGGCGCGCGCGCCCGAGGCGCCGCCGCCGCCGCCGGCCGCGCCGAAGGAGGACGAGCGCGTCTTCGTCATGGTGGTGGACGATTCCATCACCGTGCGGCGCGTCACCGAGCGCTTGCTCGAGCGCAACGGCATGCGCGTCATCACCGCCAAGGACGGCGTCGACGCCGTCTCGCTGCTGCAGGACAACCATCCCGACATCATGCTGCTCGACATCGAGATGCCGCGCATGGACGGCTACGAGGTCGCCGCGCACGTGCGCAACGATCCGCGCCTCAGGCATCTCCCGATCGTCATGATCACCTCGCGTGTCGGCGACAAGCACCGCAACCGCGCGCTGCAGCTCGGGGTGGACAGCTACCTCGGCAAGCCTTACCAGGAGAGCGACCTGCTCAATGCCATCAGCAGCCTCGTGCGGCCGCGCGCCGGGAACCAGGATCATGACTGACGACCAGACCCTGCTCCACGCCCTGCTCGTGCCGCTCGTCGGGCGGCGCCTGATCGTGCCGCGCGCCTGCGTCGCAGAGGTCATCGGCCTCGCCCGGTTCCGCCTGCGCGAGCAGGAGCCCGACTGGTTTCTCGGCGACGTGGCGTGGTCGGATTACTCCGTGCCGCTGGTGTCGTTCGAGGCCACCTGCGGCGACCCCGTGCCGGAGATCGGCGGGCGCAGCCGCGCCGTGATCCTGCGCAGCCTCACCGGCCGGCTCGGCCGCGGCGGCCTCGCGGTGCTGTGCCAGGGCCTGCCGCAGCTGGTGCGCGTCAGCGAGCAGGTGCTGGAGGTCGATGCCAACGGCGGCGACTTCGGCGCTGCGCCGGTGATCTGCCGCGTGAAGGTCGTCAACGAGACGCCGCTGGTGCCCGACCTCGAGAAGCTCGAGAACCGGGTGGCGGAGCTGCTGGCGCAGGAGCACGACGCTTCGGGTCGGACCGGCGCAACCCCCTGATTCAAATAATAAAAAGCCCAGAAAAAGCGCGAAAAAAGCGCTTAGAGGCCGCTTTTTGGGCCGAAAATGGCGTTCTAAGCGCGTCAGCGAGTGCAAGGACGCCCCGGGACCACGATTTCGGCGTTTCCGCCGCTTAGCGGCGAGATTCAGGGCCGAAAACCGCGTTCTAAGGGCCATTTGAGGCCGTTTTTCAGTTGAAAAACGCCTTCGATCAGGGACTTGGCACGGTCCGACCCGGATGGTCTCTCACCGAAAAATGGTTCCTGCGTTCCACGGGGTTGCCACCCGGGCACCCGGGTCGGACCGCGCCAACCAGTTGATATAAAACAGAAACCAGCCAAAAACAGGCCCGAAAAGGCCGTTAAACACCGTTCTTCGGCCCAAAAACGCCGCGCTAACACAGCCAACGCTGGAGGTCGACCAATGCAGGAGGAGAGGTCTCCCGCCAGGGTGGCTCCGTCACCCTCCGGATAACTGGCTTGGAATACCGGGAAACGCGCCTCGCCCGACTACCTGCCCGGCAATACGCTGTCAGCGTGAAAACGACAGCCTATTTCGAAGCGATTCGCATGCGTCCCGACCGCATAGTGATCGAGGATGCATGGATTGAGCGGGCGATCGATCTGCCGATTCGCCAAGCCAGGCAGCAGGATGGCCGCATCCGGCGTTGGGTCCAGGTCCCCGAGATGGAAAATCGCTATCTGCGGGTTACCCTCTTGGCTGACGGCATCACCGTCCACAATGCTTTTTTCGACAGGCGTTTCATCCCATGAAGATCAGGTACTTCACGGATACGGACACACTGCTGGTGGAATTCCGGGATGTGCCCGTCGTTGAGACGCGGGACCTGGACGAGAACACCATCCTGGATCTCGACGCCCAGGGAAATGTTTGCGCCATCACGATCGAGCACGCATCACAGCGGGCTGGCGCCCCGGACTTCAGCTACGAACAGGTCACCGCCTAGCCGCCAGAAAAAGGGCGTCCCTGCCCCCGTGTCGTCCCTGTACGCAAATCAGGAAAGCCCCACCACGCCGCCGTCCTCGCGCGTGATGACGACGGTCGCCGAGCGCGGCCGCGGGCCGGTCGGGCTGACCGACGGCAGCGGGTCGCGCGGGTGGCGATACACGTTGCCGCTGTCCGGCCAGTTGCTGGTGAAGTTCCCCACGCGCGAGCGGTCGCCCGGGTGCTGGAAGTTCACGAACAGGTTCTTGCCGTCGGGCGTCGAGACCACCCCCGTGGTCTCCTGGTTGAGCGGCCCCGAGAGGAAGCGCCGGATCTCGCCGGTGATCGGGTTGGCCGCCAGCATGCCGTTCTCGCCGTAGGGCCCCGTGTCCTGCTGGCACTCGCTCATGTCAGTCTGGATCCACGCGATGCCGAACTGGTCGATCCACACGCCGTCCGGGCTGGC
>Ga0209498_1000437_pt1 | contig 25443 bp, 24 predicted proteins | sample WalLakDeSediment_FD_184131 | JGI IMG/M metagenome (GOLD analysis project Ga0209498, IMG submission 184131) | Lake sediment microbial communities from Walker lake, Nevada to study Microbial Dark Matter (Phase II) - Walker Lake 11/02/13 Deep... | ecosystem: Environmental > Aquatic > Freshwater >...
AGTAGATGAGCGCGGCCGGCTCGTCCAGCGCTAGGTCGCGCATGTCGCCCTCGACCAGTGTCAGCTCCACGCCCGCCTCCGCGGCGTGCGCCCGCGCCTGCCGCAACATGCCCGGCGACGCGTCCACGCCGATCACCCGCCGCCCGGTCGCCAGCGCGACCGGGATCGCGACCCGGCCCGTACCCACCGCCAGCTCGACGATCGGCCCGTCGGCCTCGCGCGCCAGGTCGACGTAGAAGGGGACGTCGGCGGTCATGTCGGCCGCCCATGCGTCGTAGCGCTCGGAGAAGGCCTCGTGCCAGCTCATGAGGGCACCATCCTAGGCGACGTGGCGCGCAACCGGTGAGGGAACGCCACCGACGCGCCCGTGGGTCACCGGCCCAACACGACGTCGATCCCGCCCAGGACGAGCTCGAACTCGCGATCGGGGAGCCGGGCCACGCGTTCGACCAGCGTGCCGCGGTCGAGCGCGACGAGCTGTGACACGTTGGCGACCGAGTCCTTCGGCAGTCCGGTCGCCGCGGCAGCGAGGAAGACGTTGCCGGGCGCTCGAGACCATCGCAAGTTGCTCGTCAACGGCACGCAGACGACGGACGCAATGCGGCTGCGGTTGAAGGCGTCGCATTGGACGACGACGACGGGACGACGGTAGCCGGGCTCGGAGCCGCTAGGCTCCCCGAGGTCGGCCCACCAGACATCCGCTTGGGCGATCACCAGTCGGTCCGCTCGACCACGCGTCGGCCCGCGCGCGTGACGAACGCGTCGGCAGCCGGCTCTTCGGCGACCACCTCGTCGAGCGCGGTCGTGACGTGGTCCGGTTCGTGGCGCGCCACGAGCTCGCGCAGGGCTCGCGCGTAGAGCTGGCTGCGCGAATGCCGAAGACGCCGAGCGAGCCGTTCGGCGTCCTCGAACACGTCGTCGGGGATCGAGACGGCGGTCTTCACACCCGGAGTATAACCTGCGGGGACGCGAGCCGGTCGGCACAACCCCCCGCCTCGCAACGCCAGGACCCACGGTGTCTGCGCCGCGCTGGGCTCGGGGCACCTGCCGGGTCGCGAACGGCACCAACCTACTTGGGCGAACCACGGCGGGGGCCCACCCGGCATGCTCAGGGATGACCCCCCAGAACCCTCGCTCGGCGCAGACCGGGGCCGCCGATCGCGGCCCCGCGGTGCCCTTGGGGTCTGCATACCGTGACACATGGTATGCTAATGCCATGCGCATCCCCATCGATGCCGCCGGGCGCCTCGTGATCCCGAAGGCCCTGCGCGACGCCGCCGGCATCGTGCCGGGCGGAACCGTCGAGGCCACCGTGCGGGACGGCCGCATCGAGCTCGAGGTGCCGCCGGCCGACGTGCAGCTCGAGCGTCATGGCCATGTGTGGGTCGCGCTGCCGGACGCGTCGACGCCGACGCTGCGCTGCGCGGACGTGCAGGCCACGCTCGGCGCGCTGCGCGCCGAGCGATGAGCGCGATCGCCCTCGACACCAGCGTCGTGGTCGCGGCCCTGCTTGGCGCGCACGAGCACCACGATGCAGCGCTTCGAGCCGTGGACGACGCCCTCGCCCGTCCCGGCGGCGCCATCCTGCCGGCCCCGGTGGTCTTCGAGGCCTTCGCCGTCCTGACGAGACTGCCGGCACCCTGGCGACTCCGTGCCGACGTGGCCGAGCGGCTCCTGCGCGACACGTTCGTGGAGCGCGCGACCGTCGTCTCGCTGCCGGACGAGGACAGCGCCTGGTCTGTCGTGCGCGACCTCGCGCGTGGCGGACTCATCGGTGGGATCGTGCACGACGCCCACGTAGCCGCCTGCGCCCGCGCAGGGGGCGCGAGTGCGCTCGCGACGCTCAACCGCCACGACTTCGCTCGACTCGACCTCGGCGGGCTGGCCTTGGTCGTGCCGTAGCCGTCGCCACCGCCGTTCATGTGCGGCGATCGAGGACGGCGCCAGACTGGCGCTGCTGCAGGGCGGCGGCGGACGGTAGCGGCGCTGGACACGTGCCGGCCGATCGCCGTGCACGGTCCGAGTGCACCTTCAGCGCGGGGCGAGGCCGAGCGAGCGCAGCGCCAGCACACCCGCGGGAACCTGATCGAACACCAGCGCGATCTCGAAGGTGCGGGCGACGTCGATCGCCGGGTTCGCGGCCAGCAGATCGGCGAGCGGCAGGCCGATTCGTTGGAACAGCGGGTACGCGTCCGGCAGGTAGCGGACCACCTCGAACGGGGCCAACCGCGTGACCAAGGTGGGCAGGTACGGCGGCACGCCCTGCGTGCCCACCAGCGGCAGGCCGGCGACCTCACCGGCGGCGTCGAAGCCGCCGTGCAACACCAGGTAGTCGACCCCGCGTAGCGAGGTGGGCCGGTCGCCCAGGCGGTACTGGCCGTCACTCGGGCCGATCGCGATCACCGACCGGACGCCGAGCGGACCGCCGACCCGCTCGCGGAGCGGCTTCAGCGCGTCCGAAGGCAGGCGCCCGCGGCGATCGAGTTCGGCCGCGCGCGCGGCCGCCTCGCCACCCCGGGAGTGACCGCCGAGCGCCACGCGGGTCAGGTCGACGCGCGGGACGGCCGGCTCGGCGGTGGCCTCCCAACCGCGCCACAGATCGAGGGGCGCCAGGATCAGCAGCGCCCGGGCGTGGTTCTCGCCGCGCAAACCGCAGCGGGTAGGGACCCACGCCGCCTTGCGGATACCACACCACGGCGTTGCGCGGCACCGCGTCCAGGTCGAAGCACCCCGCGGCCCGGCGGGCCGGACGCGCCACCGGCCCCAAACTCACCAGGTCGGCGAGGTCGACGGTCGTCGTCGCCAGGGCGGCAGCGTCGCAAAGGTGGCACCGATCGTCGGAAACGCACGTGAGCGAGGTGCGTTCGCCGTGTCGGGTGGACGCGCCGCGCCAGCGACAGCACCAGCCCCGTGCCTGCCGCGAGCCAGGCGCCCCATACGGCCAGCGCCAGCCGTGGCGGCACCGAGGCGAACGCCAGCAGCATGGCCGCCGCGCCGATCGTGACGTGCAACGCAGCGTGGCCGGGGACGCGCGCCCAGTCGTTGGCGACCCAGCGCAACAGCCCGTGCCCCAGCGAGCCCAGGCCGAGCGGGGCCAGGCCCAGGCCGAAACGCGGCATGTTCCCGAACACGCTCTCCTACCGCCCCGCCTCCACCAGGAACGTCTCGTGCCAGATGCCCACGCCGCCGCCTGCCCCCACCTCCCGGTCGAAGCGCCGCCACGGCTCCTGGTGCGCCAACGCGGGATCCCGCGCGAACCGCTCCAACTGCTCGAACGAACGCCAGGACTGCACGAGGCCGATCCGCCGCCAGCACGGGAACGGCTGCGCGCCGTAGCGTCCCGGGAGTACGGCAGCCACCCTTCTCCCCCGGGGCGTCCGCACCCGACGCTCGCTACCGACGTCGCCCGAAGCGAACCCGCGCCCCACGCACCACGAAGCCCACGCCGCGACCGATCCGCGCGGACCTCGCGGCCCGATCAGTACGCCATCTCGACGACTTCCCACAGGTCGAAGGTGACCTCGACCGTGATCGTCTGCGTCGGATCGGGCCCTTCGGTCTCGTAGCCCGCCACCAGGCCGAGCACCGCCACGGCGCTGCCCTGGATGCTCAGCACGTCGCCGTCCCAGGCCAGCGCGTCGAGCGTCACCTGCGTCTGGTCGGGGAAGTTCTCGTAGAGCGGGTATGACGCACGGTGGACCGGGACGTAGTTGATGTCGGTCACCCGGAACCCGCCCGAGACGACCGCCCCGGTGGCTGGGTCGACGAAGAACCTCAACGCGAGCAGCGCCTCGCCCTCGCGGGCTGCGGCCGTGGGATCGTCGCGCTCCCACATCACGACGTCGATCCACCACATGTCGCCGGCGATGAAGCCGCCGGTCTCCCAGGTGGCGGTGAAGACGGTGCGGACCTCGCTGGCCACCTCGTACGCCTCGAAGCGCTTGACAACGCCGTCGACCACGAGGTCGGCGGTGCCGATCGGGCGGTAGGTCTGGGCCGCTGCGAAGGGCAGGGTCGCGAGGGCCAGGGCGACCAAGAGAACGGCGCGACAGAGCGGGGACCGGAGGGAGAAGCGGGCGGACGGGACGGCACCTGCCATCGTGACCTCCTGCGCCGGCGACGTCCCGGCGTCGCAACGACGCTCGGTGCCGCAGCGTTCCGGGACGGTCGGACGAGGCCGACCACCCCACACACGCCAACCCTTCCAGGGCAGCCGACCGGCGGCGGGTGGTGGTGTCACCACGATCATAGCCACCTCGGCGGCGAGGACCCGACGACCCTGCAGCTTCCTCCGAACGAGCCCGCGGTCCCGCGGAAGGCGGCGTCGCACCGAGGGACCCGGCCGCCTCGGCAGCCAAGGGAAGGGTCGCAGGCGTTGCGCTCGGCGAGGGGTGAGCGGTCGGACCCGGACCCTCACCCACCGCCCCTCAGGTCCCGCGTGAAGTACCGGAACCCCTCGCCGTCCTCCGCGAAGTCCCGATACGGCACGAACCCCGCCCGGGCGTAGGCCACCAGCGCCGGCGCATTCGCCTCCGCCGCGCCCATGCCCACCAGCCGCACGCCCCGCTCGCGCAGCCGCTCGCACAGCAACCGCAACGCCGCAGGCGCCACCCCATGCCCACGCGCGTCGCGCTCACCGACCAGGACGTCCACGTCGACCAGGTCACCCGGCAGATCGCCGAGGCCGGCGTCCTCCAGCTCGGCGCGGGTCGGCGTCTGCCAGCACAGCACCCCCACCGGGCGGCCGTCCCACGCCACGATCGCGGCCGTACCCGGATCGCGCTCCAGGAGATCCTCGAGCGCCGCGCGCGGATCGCCCCACCAGCGCCGCGCATCCGGCTCCTCCAACCACGCGACCAGGAGCGGGACGTGGCGCTCCGGATCGAGCGGGCGGAGCTCCACGGCCGGCTTCTGCGCGGCGTCCCGTGTCGGCGCCGCGAACGCCAGCACGTGCCCGTCCGGATCGAGGCAATAGCCGGCGTCGTCGCCCCAGTCGCGCGTCAGCACCGGCGCGAGCTCGGTCGCGCCCGCCGATACCGCGCGCGCCAGGCACTCGCTCGGCTCCGCAACCGTCAGGTACGTCTCGGCCCGCGGCGCGCCCCGCGCCTGCGCCGGGTCGGGTAGGCTCGGCAGCAGCCGCCGGATTCCCGCCTCCGGCATCAGCCCCAGCACCGCACCGCCCGGCAGCGCGAACTCGGTCATCCCCGGCGCGTGCAGCCGCGGCGCCACCCCGAGCGCGGCCTCGTAGAACGCGCGGGCCCGCTCCTGGTCGCGGACGTAGAGGATGAAGTGGGGGGCGGTGGACATGGTGGCGGGCACGGCGGGCTCCGGCAGCATCCGCGCCTGCCCACCACGGGGCACCGCCCCCTCCACCTCGAGCGCCGCCCGCAGGTCGGCGCACAGCGCCGAGATCGCCTCCGGCCCTCCCCGCGGCGCCTCCGGCCAGTCGTCCACCCGCACGCCCCAGAACTCGCGCGGGGCACCCGGGTAGCGCGGCACCACGTGCACGTGCAGGTGCGGCACCGCGTCGCCCAACACGAATCCGTACACGTGCTCGGCGCCCACGCGCTCCTCCAGCGCGCGGCTCACGCGCGCGACCAGCAACCCCAGCGCCGCGGCCTCGTCGTCCGTCAGGTCCGCCAGGCCCGACGCGTGGCGCTTCGGCTCCACCAGGAGGTGGCCGAGGTAGGCGGTGGCCTGGTCGTCCCTGACCTGAACGTGCCCGACGTAGAGGAGATCGTCTTCGTAGATCGCGCCGCCCGGCACCGCGATCTCGCCGCGGTGCTTGCGGCAGACGAAGCAAGTGGGTTTTGGGGACGCGGGGGTCGGCACGGCGGTTCGTCCTCTCGCAACATCGTAGACGGCCGGAGACGGGGGGGACGACGTCGGCCATCGCTTCGCGTTGCGTCACCACGCCAGATGTCCTCGCCGCGACCCCGTCCGAGGGCAAGGCGATCACCAACGCGTCGAGCGATACCCCCTCGCGCTGAGCCGACGCCACCAGCCGGGCGTGGAGGGTCAACGGCGTGAGCGCCTGTCGTACCTGAATCGCGCCGCGGGCCTCCGACCGGACTGCGGACGGTTGCCTACCCGCTTCGCGCCGGCCACGCGACGAGCCCGGCGGCCTGAGCGGCGTCCCACAGCTGCCGGTCGTACGTGGCCACGGTGGCGCCCTCGCCCATCACGTCCTGCCAGAACACGGCGGCAGCCAAGTGGACGGCGCCGTAGCCGCGCAGACCGTGCTCCCAAGCAAGGGCCGCCGCACGGGCCGCCAAGACCTCCGTCATCTGGATCCGGACGAGAGCCGCCCACTCGCCGCCGAACGCCCGCAGCGCCGCCTCGGCGCCCTCTCGGGGCACGACCTTCATCCACTGCGCCTTGGCGAGCGCGGCAGCGACCTCGGCGCGGCTCAGGACCACGGTGCCGACGACGTCCGCGCCACCGTCGTTCACCACGCGTTCGCCTCCGACGTCAGCAGCGCCCGGATGCCCTTGCCCGCCACCGGCTCCTGCCGGTAGGTGGCGACGATCTCGGACTCGCTCAGGTCGAACACCGGCGCCATGTGCCGAAGTGGCACGATCACGCCGGAATGCTTCAGCGCACCCTGGTGCCGCTCGTCCTGCACGAACGCCACCAGATCGTCGTGGAAGACGACCTGCGCGTCGAGCTCGAAACTCGGGCAGAACGGGCAGCTCATCGAACGGCCTCCAGCACGCGTGGCGCGAGCATGCCCGGCCCGCGCCGGCGCCCTCACCCTGCGCTCCACCCAACGGCCGCTGTTGCTCATCCAGGGCGCCCACGACGAAGGCATCAACGGCGCGCTGGCAACGACGCTGGCGGCGCTCGACGCAGCGCACGACGCCCGCGTGGTGCCCCTGGCCGACGCCGGGCACTTCGCCAACATGGAACAGCCCGAGCGCTTCGGTGCCATCCTGAGAGACATCCTGAACGACGTCGAGGGACGACGCAGCCAGCCCGACCTCGAACCCGCCGCGGCCGAGCGCGCTTGACGACCCCAGGCGCCATCGCACCGCCATCCGCTCCGCGACGAACGACGGCGCCACCCAGGCCAGACAGGCGCTCACGAGAGGCACACCGAACGAGGCCGGTGCGAACACGCTCGGTAGTCGGCATCCCGGAACGCCGCGACCTCCACGGTGCCCAAGCCGATCGCCACCGCCTGCAGCGAGACGTTCTGGGCGACCTGCCCGACCTCCATGTCGATCAGGCGATCGGTCAGCGCCCCGAATCGCGGGGCCGTCCGTGCGGCGACGGCCGAGAGGACCATCACCAAGGGCGCCTCGCGCACGAACCCCTGGTTCAGCGTCGCCGCCGTGACGGCCTCCCGCCGGTCGCCGGCCAGGCGCCGCCGCAAGCCATGGTCGGACGCGAGGTACCGATACACCCCGCCGCCGAGGTCGGGCACCCCATGCACGAGCACGTCCACCTCGATCGGCAGCGTGCCGCCGGCCGAGGGCGCCGGCGCGTCGACGTCTCCTTCAGCGAGACCGTTCCGCCGCTGGGTTCACGCTCCGGCGACGGCTCGCAGCCTACCGGGTGGCCGCCAGCGCCTCCGCCGTCCGCCTGATCCCGGTCATCGTCTTGCGGGAGAACATCGCCCCGCCGCAGTTCAGCGGCCCGTTCCACAGCCAGCGTGCGAGGCCGGTCTCGGTGCCGTCCGCCCGCATTCGGAGGAGCAGGCGCGTGCCGCCGTCGCCATTGGGCCTGAGCACCCAGGCCATGGTGTTCTCGGTCCAGGTCTCGGGCAGGCTGCGGGTGAGGAGCTGCCCCGTCGTCAGCGAGCCGGTGGCCAAGACGAACGCCTCGCCCGGGTCGGCCTGCAGCACCTCGTACGCCACCATGTCGTTGATCTGGATCCGATCGCCCACCCGCACGCCCTGCAGCTCGGGCACGATCCGCGTCGAGTGATGGCCGTCGACGAAGTCCGGCGACCCCGTGAGGTCGTAGAACCAGTCCCAGCCGGACCAGCCGGCACGGTGCTGGCCCCTCTGCTGGATCAGGGCGTACACGACGTCGGGCGGCGCCGCGATCGTGATCGCCTTGGTCGACACCTCCCGCGTGGCGGGGAGTTCGTCGTCGCCGGGAAGCCGGGCGGCGACCGCTGCGCGACGGCTGCGCGAATGGCACGCCCTTCCCGCGCCGCCTCGGCGAGCCTGGCCGGCGCCACCGTGACGTGGGCGGACGCGACGACCTGCGGCTCACCCAGTTCCGTCGCGAGCTCGATCGTCCGCACTCCCCAGGCGATGGCAGCGTCCAGGTCGCGGTCGAGCATGCGCAGCGAGGCGCGGAACTGGTACGCGCGCACCAACGCATGGCCCGAAGGGAGGCCCTCGAGCGCGTCGACCGCCCGGGCGATCGCCGCCTCCGCGAGGCGGTGGAGCTCGTCGACGTCCACGTCGGTCCCCTGGGCCAGGCGTGCGACCGCCTCGCGGGTCAGGGGCGGGACGCCCATCCGGCTCACGGCCGGCGCCGTCGCCAGGTCGCCCAGCACGGTCCGCAGCGGGTGGCGGGGGCCGACCTCGTCGCGGCGGTACGTCGCGATCACGAGCGTGCGCGTGCCGCCGATCCTGCGGCCGAGGAAGCGCAGGAGGTCGAGGGTGGCGTCGTCGGCCCAGTGGACGTCCTCGAACACGGCCACGGTGGGCCGCTCGCGGAAGGCATCGAGCAGGAGCCCGAACACGCGCTCGCGGGCGCCGCCGCCGTCGAGCAGCCTGGTGAGCGGCGGTCCGAAAGCCGCCGCCATGTCGACGAGCGGCCCCAGCGGACGCGGCGTCTGCATGGCGTCGCAACTACCGATCAGCACGCGCGATCCGTCCCCGACCTCCTCGCAGAAACGCTGCACCAGAGCGGACTTGCCGATGCCGGCCTCGCCACCGACGAGCACCATGGCGCCCCGGCCCGACGCGGCATCGCTCAGCCGCGCGCGCAGCGAGTCGAGCTGCTCTTGGCGTTCGAGGAGCGCCGTCGCTGGCATGGAGGGACCATAGCAGTGGCGATGCCGACGCCCGGCACACCGGCGTTCGCTACACTGCGACACACGATGTCCGAAACTCATGCGGCCGTGGGGCGCGCGTACTTCTCCGGCAAGGCCATCCTCGTGACCGGCGCGACGGGCCTGGTGGGCAAGGCGCTGATCGAGGCCGTGCTGCGGACACTGCCGGAGGTCCGGCGGCTCTACCTCCTCGTCCGCCCCCGCAGCGACGCGGTGGGTCGCACCGTGAGCGTCGAGGAACGGTTGCGTCGCGACGTCCTCGCCTCCTCGGCGTTCGATGCGCTGCGCGCGCAGCACGGCGAGGGCTTCGAGGCGTTCGCGTTCGCCAAGGTCGAGGCCGTCGAGGGCGAGCTCGCACGCGATCGCCTCGGCCTCGATGCCGACACCTACCAGCGGCTACGTGACGACGTGGACGTCGTGATCGGCAACGGCGCCCTGGCCGTCTTCGACGCACCGCTGGACCAGGCCGTGCAGACCAACGTGCTGGGGCCGAAACGCCTCCTGGACTTCGCGCGCGGCGCGGCCAGGCGACCGTTCGTGGCGCACGTCTCGACCTGCTACGTCGGCAACGTGGCGGGCCCGGTGTTCGAGGCACCCTTGGCGCCCGACTGGACGCCGGCGGGACCGGACGCCGCCGACCCGTACGACGTCGATCGGGAGGTGGAACGGCTCCTGGACCACGTCGCCCAGGTGCGCAGCGACGGGCGGGGCGTGGAGCGGCGGCTGGTGGACGACGGGATGCGGTGGGCGCAGCGACGCGGCTGGCGCGACACGTACACCTTCACCAAGGCGATGGGCGAGCAGCTGTTCGCGCGGCACCGCGGCGACGTGCCCGGCCTGGTCCTGCGCCCCTCCGTGATCGAGAGCGCGTTGCGGACGCCGACGCCCGGCTGGATCGACGGCTACCGGATGATCGACCCCTTGATCGTGGGGTTCGCCCGGCGGCAGCTGACCGAGTTCCCCGGCCATCCCGAAGGCGTCCTGGATGTCGTCCCGGTGGATACGGTGGTGAACGCGCTGCTGATGGCCATCCCGTTCACGCACGCGGGGGAGGGGCCCGACGTCTACCAGGTGGCGTCGGGGGCCGACAACCCGCTCCTCATGAAGGCGTTCTGCGCCTACGTGCGCGAGCACTACCAGGGCTCGCCGCTCCGCCCGACGCCCTCGGGTCGGGACGACGACCTGCCCGCGCTGGCGCTCTCGGAGACGCGGCGCTTCCTGCGTCGCCTCGAGATCGGCCAGCTGCTGCCGGTCCGCGCGCTGGAGGCCACCTACCGGTTGCTGGAGCGCACGGCCTGGGGCCGTCGGCGGCGCGCCGTCCTGAGCGCGCGTCGAGCCAGGCTGACGTGGCTCCACCGCATGGCGCGGATCTACGGTCCGTACGCCGAGAGCCGGTCGCGGTTCATGGCGTTCAACGTGCAGCGGGCGTGGCAATCCCTGTCCGAGGCGGACCGCGCGGCGTTCCCGTTCGACGTCCGACCGTTGGACTGGAAGCGCTACGTCCAACAGGTGCACCTCCCCGGCGTGGAGCGCTTCCTGCTGCGCATGCGCCACCGCGCGCCACCGGTCGACCTGGCCGCCTCCGTGGAGGCGAGCGAGCCGCCGCGCGATGCGCTGGCCGCAGCGCGAGATCCGGAAGGGGACGTCGCGGAGACGCGGGGCACCCGCTCGGGCTGGAGGGGTGCCGAGCAGGTCTTGGCGCTGACCCGGGAGACGAGTCCGGCCGCGGCGTCCGTGTGGACGGCCCCGACCTACAAGAGCTTCATCCGGCGCGCCAGCCTGCACGCCATTCGCCTCGCTGCCCGCGCGCGCCTCGCCTTGGCCTGGGAGGGCCGCGAGCACGTGCCCGAACGCGGCCCCTTCATCGTGGTGGCCAACCACACCAGCCACGTCGACACCGGCGTGCTGCTGGCCGCGCTGGGGCCCCACGCGCAGTACACCCACCCCACCGCGGCGGCCGACTACTGGTTCCGCCGGCCGGCCGTCGCCTGGCTGCTGCACGCCATGCTGGGCGGCATCCCCTTCGACCGGCAGCGCCGCAACGTCGCGCGCGCCCTGGCGCTCCCCGCCCAGGTGCTGCGCAACGGCCACGCGCTGATCTTCTACCCCGAGGGGACGCGCAGCCCCGACGGGACGCTTCGGCCCTTCCGGAGCACCGTCGGGTTGCTGGCGTTGGCGTCGGCCGCGCCGATCGTGCCGGTCGCCATCAGTGGCGCAGCGCAGGCGCTCCCCAAGGGGCGCGTCTGGATCGCCCACCATCCCGTCCGCATCCGGTTCGGTCCACCCATCGCGATCGAGCCGTATCTGGCGTGCCTGGACCACGAGCGCGTCGCCAGCGTCTCGAGGCGCATCGCGCACGACGCGCACGACGCCGTGGAGCGGCTGCGGTCGCACGGTACCGTGGCGGAGGAGGAGGCACGGCCATGACGAGGAGCGACACGCAGGTACGACGCGGCGCGACCGGGCGCGGCGCCGCGGGGCGGCCCTACGACCCGGCGCCCGGTCGGCGCTACGCCCACCTGTGGGGGTACGACGACTCGCGCTTCGAGTTCCTCGACCCGCGGACCGTGCAGCTGACCGGCGACCGCTACCCGCTGGCGGGGGCGCCGCTGCCGCACTTCATGCCGTTCGTGGAGGCGTTGCTCGGCGTCCCGGTCGGACCGGAGCACCTGCAGGAGGGCCTGCCGCCGGCGGCGTTGCCGGCGCCGCTGCGGCACGAGCCGTTCCTCGCGGAGCTCCGCGCCGCCTTCCCTGCGCTCCGGTTGGAGGAGGACGACGAGGCCCGGCTGGTGCACAGCCACGGCCAGCTCAGCGTCGACGAGATCTACCGCCTGCTGGCCGGCGCCGTCCCGGAGCGGCTCGTCGACCTGGTCGTGCACCCGCGCGGCGAGGACGAGGTGCAGGCGTTGGTGCGCCTGGCGGACCGGCACGGCGTGGTCCTCATCCCCTACGGGGGCGGGACGAACGTCTCCGGCGCCCTCGCCTGCCCCCCGCACGAGCGGCGCATGATCGTCTCGGTCGACATGCGCGGGATGAACCGGATCCTCGAGATCGACCGCGCCAACGGCTGGGTCGTGGTGGAGGCCGGCATCACCGGCAAGGAGCTCGAGGCCCGCCTGGAGGCGGAGGGGCTCACCAGCGGCCAGGTGCCCGACAGCGTCGAGCTCGCCACCGTCGGGGGGTGGATCGCCACCAACGCCAGCGGCATGAAGAAGAACCGCTACGGCAACATCGAGGACGCCGTGCTCGACGCCGTCCTCGTGACCCCCCGCGGCCAGGTCCGCCTGACCCCGGTGGTGCCGCGCAGCTCCGTCGGCATCCAGGCGCAGCGCCTGGCGTTCGGCAGCGAGGGCGGGCTCGGCATCGTCACCCGCGCCGTGCTCCAGGTGTGGCCGCTACCCGCCGTCCTCCGTTATGCCTCGTTCGTGTTCCCGGACTTCGAGGCCGGCGTGCGCTACCTTCGGGACGTGCAGGCCGCCGGCATCCGACCCGCCAGCATCCGGCTCACCAACAACACCGAGTTCCGCCTGGGCCAGGCGCTCGGTCGCGCGAAGCGCGGCACCGGCGCGCTGGTGTCGAGGCTCACGACGCTGTTCGTGACGCGCGTCAAGGGCTTCGACCCGGAGCGAATGGTGGCCTGCACGGTGGTGATGGAGGGCTCGGCGGCGGAGGTCCGGCAGCAGGCGCGCGGGCTGTTCGGTCTGCTGAAGCAGCACGGCGGTCTCTCCGGCGGACCCGAGAACGGCCGCCGCGGCTACGCCGTGACGTTCGCGATCGCCTACATCCGCGACTTCCTGAACAAGCTCGGCATCATCGGTGAGACGCTCGAGACGTCGGCCCCGTGGAGCCGCATCCTCGAGATCACCGGCGCCGTCGAGACGGAGCTGCGACGGTCGTGCGCGGAGCGCGGGGTGGCGGGCCGGCCGTACCTGTCGTACCGGATCTCGCAGAGCTACCGAGCCGGCGTGTGCATCTACTTCACGATGGGGTTCTGCGCGCGCGGCCTCGAGGACCCGGTGCTGACCTTCCACGAGATCGAGCACCGCCTGCGCGAGGTGATCCTCGAGCAGGGCGGCTCGCTGTCGCACCACCACGGGGTCGGCAAGATCCGCCAGGGCTTCGTCCAGCGCGTCCATTCCGAGGCGTCGATCCGCGCCGTCCGAGCGCTGAAGCGCTCCCTGGACCCGAACGACGTGTTCGGCGCGGGCAACCACGCGTTCGGGGCGCCCCTCGCGGAAGCCGCCTCCGAACCGCCGCGTCCCGAGGGGGAGCGCGTCGCGGACGGGAGACCTTGACGCGACGACCGGCGGTCCGCGCCTTCACAGACCGGGTCGTGCTCGTGACGGGGGCGTCCTCCGGCGTCGGCGCGGCCCTCGCGCGCGCGTTCGCCGCCGAGGGCGCCGACGTCGCGCTGTTCGCCCGCTCCGAGGCAGGCCTCGAGCGCGTCGCGGACGCGTGCCGCCAGAGCGGCCGGCAGGCGCTGGTCGTGCCCGGCGACGTGACGGTGCCGGGGGACTGCGCCGCGCTGGTCGCGCGGACGATCGAGCGGTTCGGCCGCCTCGACGTGGTCGTCGCGAGCGCCGGACTCGGCATGTGGGCCCGCCTCGACGAGCTCCCCGAAACGGGCGTCCTGCGGCGGCTGATGGACGTGAACTACCTCGGCGTGGCCAACGTGTTCCTGCCCGCGCTGCCGCACGTACGCACGAGCCGCGGCATGCTGGTGGCGATCTCCTCGTTGCAGGGCGTGGTGGGCGTGCCCGGGCGCAGCGGCTACGCCGCCTCCAAGCACGCGCTGCAGGGCCTGTGCGACTCGCTCCGCATCGAGCTGCGCGGCACCGGCGTGGGCGTGCTGACGGTCATGGCGAACTGGGTGCGCGGGACGGACCTGCGGGCCCGGGCGCTCGGTCCGGACGGCCGGCCGCGCGAGGTCGCCGCGCCGCACCGCTCCACCAGCGCCGTCGACCTGGACGCGCTGACGATGGCCGTCCTGCGGGCCGTCCGCACGCGCCAACGGCGCGTGTTCGTGCCGGGCTGGATCCGCCTCCTGCCGCTGCTCGCCGAGGTCGCGCCCGACCTGGCCGACCGCATCGTGGCGGGCCGGATGGCGCGGGAGGGGCGGGGCGCATGAGGGGCCGCTGCGCTACGTCCCCGTAGACGCCGCATCATGCGCCGACGCACGCCCGCGCGGCAGCGATAGGCTGCGTGCATGCTCGAGACGCTCGAGACCACGATCACGCCGCTCGGCCCGGAGCGGACCGTGCGCGTCCTGCTGCCGCCCGGGTACGAGGGCGACGAGCGCCGCTTCCCGGTGCTCTACATGCACGACGGCCAGAACCTGTTCCGGGACGAGGACGCGAGCTTCGGGACGAGCTGGGGCGTCGCCGACCACCTCGCCCGCCACGGCCCCGACCTGATCGTCGTCGGGATCGACAGCCCGCGAGACGCCCGCCGCGTCGACGAGCTCGCTCCTTGGCCGAACCGCGCAGCGGCTGCGGAACTGCACCCGGAGGCGAACGTCGGGGTCGGCGGCCAGGGCGCGGCCTACGTCGGTTGGATCGTGGGCGACCTCAAGCCCATGATCGACCGTCGCTACCGGACGCGGCCGGAAGACACCGCGATGGCCGGCAGCTCGCTCGGTGGTCTCATCACGCTGTACGCCGCCTGCCAGTATCCGACCGTGTTCCGCCGGATCGCCGCGGTGTCGAACGCGTTCTGGTTCAACCAGGCCGACCTCGAGGAACTCGTGCGACGCAGCGACCTCTCGCCACTCGAGCGCGTGTACCTCGACGTCGGGACCGACGAGGCATCGGGGGAAGCTTTCGGCCCGGACGCCTACGTCGCGTCGAACCGCGCCGTCTTCCGGTTGCTCGAGGGCCGGGTGCCGCGCCTGCGCTTCGACCTCGTCGAGGGGGCGAGGCACGACGAGGCCGCGTGGCGGAGCCGCCTCGGGGGCATCCTCGACTTCCTCTACGGTCCCTGATCCCGCGACTGCGGCCGCAGACCAGCCATGGCCATGCCTCCAGGCGTGGGTGACGTCGCTCCCCGAGCGCGACGTCGACGTCGTCAGCACCCGCAACTCCTGGGCCTCGCCGGACTCGGTGCGCCCGCGCCGTCATGCGGCAGGTCGACGCCTACCAGCGGCCCCACGAGCTGCCCTCGACGCAGTTCTCGGTGCTGGTGGCCCTTGCCCTGCGCGGCCCGCCCGGCCTGGCCGCCGTCCGATCTCACGATGCCGGCAACGCGAGGGCGTAGATGTGGCTCAGGCCGAACTCGTCGAGGTAGTCCCGCTCGAAGCGCATGCCGACCTTCGTCGCCACACCTACCGACGCATCGTTGCCGGGCATCACGAGGCAGATGAGGCGCGCGAGGCCGAGCGTCGAGGCGGCGTATCGGATGATGCCGCGGGCCGCCTCCGTCGCGAGGCCCTGGCGCCAGCGCCCCTTCTTGATCATGAACGCGAGCTCGACCTCGTCGGTCCCGTCGATCGACCACGGAAGCAGCCCACAGCGGCCGACGAACTCGCCCGTCTTGCGATCGATGGTCGCCCACAGGCCGAGTTCGGGACACTCCGGGTGGCCGTGCAGGAACCACTCCAGCTCACGCCTCGTCTGATCGAGCGTGAGCGTTCCGTCCGGGTAGTACCGACGCATCTCCGGATCGCCGTACAGGGCGTACAGCGGGCCGAGGTCGCCCGGCTCCAGATGGCGGATCAGCAGGCGCTCCGTGCTCAGGATGGTCATGCGTTAGGTCCGGTGTCGGTCGAAGTGGCGCGACATGGCCTCGGCGGTGGCCTCGGGGGCGTCGAGGAACATCTCATGGCTAGCGCCAGGGACGGTGATCCGCTCCGACCCGACGATCAGGTGCTGGAGGTGACCGTCGACCAGGTCGTTGAAACCGCCCACGTTCTTGCCGCCGGAGAGCAGGAGCGTAGGAACACGCAACGCGCGGACGCGGTCGGCGTCCAGCTTCGGGAAGGTCTCGGCCGACACTGCCAGCTCCCGCCACTCCGTGACGTTGTCGCGAAACAGCGTCTGCCAGGCAGGCTCCACCTCGTCGAACGGAACCTGGAAGTACCAGCGGGCGGTGAACTCGAGCCCGCCCTCGTCCCCGCCCTCGCGAAACGCAGTGGCGAGAGGCTCCCAGACGTTCGCCATGAAGCGCTCGAACACGCCCTCGCCGCCGGCAACGTCCGGCAGCCACGAGATGATGGGCGGCTCGGCCAGAACGAGGCTCCTCAGCCGCGACGGGTGCTCCGTCGCGAACACCAGCGCCGCGTACGCACCGTAGGAGTGGCCCACGACGTGCACCGGGCCCGTGTCCAGAACGTCCAGCAACCGCGCCAGATCGGCCGCTTCCACCATGGGCGAGTGGTCGCCTACGGGGAGATTGCGGTTCGGATGGTTGTAGCGCCGGCTGTACGCGATCACCCGGTACCGCTCTCCGAGCAGGGCGATCTGCCGCGAGCGCTCCCAGTAGGTGTAATCCGCGAGGCTGCCATGAACGAGCACCACCGGCTCCCCACTACCGTGCCGTACGTACGACAACACGACACCTTCGCCGATGTCGGCACTGCGGATCGTCCGGGCACCCGCCAAGTTGCCTCCTCGCTGGCGTGACGACCCCCCTGATCCGGCCGTCACGGCCGCGGCGACCACCCCTGCGCGCCACCCTGCAGCAGGTCGAAGAGCGGCCACACCGCGCAGAAGTCGTCGCCGGGGCCGAACTCGGCACGCCCAGCGCGCGTGAGCGAGCCGTCGGGCGCGCGGCGCAGCGCCGACACCCCCGGCAGCGAGCGGCCGGCCTCGGTCACGAACCCCAGGTCGCGCGCCACCGCCCGCGTCGGGTCGGACGCCATGACGAACGGCCACCCGCGGGACGCCGCGAACGCGCGCTGAACCTCGGGCGTGTCCGGCGTCAGCAGGGCGAAGGCGGCCCGCCGCGTCAGATGAGGGAGCAGCCCGACGAAACCGTCCGCCCTCAGCGTGCAGTACGCGCAGGCCCGCCCCATGTTGTGCACCAGCAGCAGGTCGTCGTGCGGCCCGAACAGCTCCGACAGCCGCCGCGTGCCCTCACCCGTGCCGACGTCGTGGTCGGCGATCGGCTCCGGACCGCGGCGCCGGCGCGCCGCGGCGCGCTCCTCCTTGAGCGCCTCGATGCGCCGCTCGAGGTCCTCGATCTCGGCGTCCAGGCGCGGGTCCACGCCGTACCGACCCGGTCCGCGGTCTCCTTCCATGGCGACCTCCTCCGGTGGAGTGCGTCGTTGCGCCCCCGTCATGCCCCGCTCGCCACGTGCAGCGCCTCGATCGGTTCCCGGCCGCCGCCCTCGCGCAGCAGCTCGAGCATCGCCCGCGCGGCGTCGCTGCCGGCGTACGCCCGCGTCCGCTCGAGCCGCGACGGGCTGCCGATGCTCTTCCGGATGCTGTAGGCGACCGCCTCGTTCGCCATGTCGACCACCAGCGTCGTCCCGCCCACGAACGCCAGGCGCGGCGCGCCGGCCTCCGCGGGCACGGTCGTCGTCTGCGTGAGGGCCAGCACCACCTGCGGCAGGTGACGCCCGTCGGGCGTGACGCGAACCGCCTGCCGGAGCCCGTCGATCTGCACGCGCCGGCCGGCCTCCAGGCCGAACGCCGCGGTCACGCCGGGCGACGACGCGAGCAGTTCCCTCACGACCGGCCGCAGGGACCGGCACGCCCCTTCGGCGAGGTCGCACAGGGTCTTGCGGTCGTCCACGTAGCGGCTGGCGCCCGCGAAGTCCCGCAGCGCCGCCATGAGGGGCCGCAGGTCGCGGGCCAGCGCCTCCGCATCCGCCACCTCGTTGAGGCCCCGCCACAGCAGCGCGTCGACGGTCATGGTCGTCAGACCCGCGCGCGCGGCTGAGCCCGTCGGGTGGATGCCGTGGGCGCGGAAGGCCTCCACGAACGCGATGCGGTAGCCGTGGGGGTCGTCCCGCACGGCCTCGAAGTCGGCCGTCAGCAGTGCCCGCAGGTACTCGAAGAAGGTGACGTCGACCGGCGGCAGGTAGTCGAGCGCACGGATGCACATCCGGAGGACGTGCGTGGCCGCCTTGCTCGCCTCGTCTGCGAGCCGCGCGACGAGGTCGGGGTGGAGCTCTCCGTCCGGCAGGCGGCCGCTGCCGCCGGTCGCGATGCGCAGCAGGTCGCTCGTCCGCTCCCGATAGATGGCCAGGAAGGCGTCGAACACCGCCGAGAGCAGGACGGCCCCGCGATCGTGCGGCGCCGTCAGCGCCTCGAGCGCCCGGGGGTCGGGGCGGCGACGGACCCACGCACCGTCCTGGAGGTGGCCGATGGCCGAGCGCAGCGCCCCGCCCCGGCCGCTGCCGCGACCGAACTGCACGGCCAGGGCTCCGAGGACGGTCGCCGACTCCAGGTCGCCGCGGGCGCGCGCGATCTCCCGCACGAGCAGGTCGCGCAGGGTGAAGCGCTGCAGGAGCGCGACCAGGTCGGCGAAGCCCTCGTGGAAGGCCAGCACGTCAGGGTTGGTGGGCGCGACGAAGTGGCGGTGCATGCCGTCCAGGAGGGCGTGGGTCATCTCGTGAGCGACGATGTCGTAGGAGAGCGCCGTGTAGACGCGGCTGCCCGGCACCTGCTCGCCGGGTTGGTCGGCCGACGCCTCGAAGTACCCGAACAGCAGGGCCACCCGCTCCGGGCTGTAGTACGCGTTCGCGCGCCGCAGCGCGTGCGGTCGGATCGTCAGGCGAGGGGTGTAGCGCGACCGGCCCCGAGCGTCGCGCGTGGGACGCCACAGGACCGGCCGTCCCAGCGCCCGCTCGAAGTGCTCGATCGTGGCCATGCCCACCGCGTACGCCATCTGCTGGTGGAAATGCGGGTTGGCCTCGGTCGGCGACCACCCGTCGACCGCCAGGAGGCGCGGGTCGTCGAGGTCGGCGCCCCCGTACCGCCGACCGCTGGCGTCCTCGTCGTCGATCGCGAGGTACGCGCCGACGGGACCGGGTTCGAGCGGCTCCCAGCGGACGCGCAGCGTGGCCTCGTTGACCCGCGCCGTGGCGAGGCGGACGGCGAAGGACGGGTCCAGCGCGTAGACCCGCAGGCGCCGGTGCGGGGGGTCCTGGACCGCCGGCACCGTGCCGAACGCCGGCTCCATCTGCGGCACGATGCCGCGCGCGGGCGGCGGCGCGCGGCCCGGCCCCGCCACCACCGGGTACAGCTCGGCGACCCGCTGGCGCAGGGCGACGGACGCTCCGCCGTCCTCGATGACGGCCTCCATGAGGCGAACCAGCCGGTCGCGACCGAGCGTGGCACCTTCCTCGGGGTCCGGCACGATCTCGGCGAGGGCGGGGTTCAGGAGCCAGCGCTGCATCAACTCGAGGTCGAACATGCGCACCCGCAAGGCGTCGGCGTCGACGCCGAGGCCGGTCAGCACGCGGAGCAGCGGGAAGGAGTCCTCGTCGGACGGGGTCATGGCGACGCCGGTCACCGGGCGCGCGCCCAGCGCCGCGGCGGCCCGCAGGACGCCCCGACCGACGAGCGCGCTCGTCGCCCCCGGCGGCGTCGCCGCCGTGCCGAAGAGCGCGTGCCGCACCATCTCCACCCGCCGCCAGTCGCGGGGCAAGACCTGCTTGTACTTCTCGAACCAGAGCGCGGCCGCGGCGGCCACCTGCGGCGTCGCGGCGGACGTGCCCTCGCCGTCGAGCCGCACCGCGTCGGGGCAGCCGTAGCGCGCCCACGGGACGTTGGGCGTGTAGGCCGCGATCGCCGTTGCCATCACCCGATCGGGGCCGCGGTTGCCCTCGAAGACCTTCAGGCAGGCGAGGCCGCCGCCGAGGTCGGCGTATGGCGTGTCGTCCGCCATGGCGCCGGTGACCGCGATGACGCGCCCGTACCGCGCCGGGTACACCACGTGCCGCGTCGGAAAGCCGCCGAAGTTGTTGCCGGCGGCCGTGACCAGGCACATGCCGCCGAGGTAGGCGCGATCGACGACCTCGCGCCACAGGCGCGACGGCAGGCCGCCCATGCTCATCGTGAGCACGTCGCAGTGCTGGTCCAGGGCGTACTGCAGGCCCTCCGCGAAGGCGCTCGTGTAGAGCAGCACGACCCGCGGCGCGATGCGCAGCGGCAGCACCTCGGCCCCCGGGGCGCCGCTGAACGGGCCGAGCGTCGGATGGTCGCGCCCCGCCAGGAGACCGAGCGTGCCCGTGCCGTGGCCCGAGGCGTCGAGGAGCCACCCCGTGCGACCCGGGTCGGCGCCGCTCCCCTGGGCCTCGCCGGGGACGAAGGTCTGGCCCAGGTGGTGCAGGACGTGCTCGGGCACCGTGACGTGGTGCGGCGCGTACCCCGTGTCGAGGTGGGCGATGCGCGTGCGCGGCTCGTCGAACGGCTGCTGGCGCGCGACGCGCAGGCCGCTCCGGTCCAGGTGCCAGGCGAAGCCGCCGCCGACGGCCTTCCCGCACGACCCGTCCTCGGGAACCTCGGAGCACGAGGCGCCGAGGGCGAGCCCGCCGCTCTCCTTGGCCTCGTTCGGGTCCTCGTGACCGGCGCCGACCAGGTCGAGCGCGAGGTCGGGCTCGACGAAGAGCACGTCGTCCGCCGCCAGCCCCAGCTCCTCGGCGACGCGCGCGTGCGCGAGGTCCCACGCCACCGGTGCCTCGCCCGGCTGCTCGGCCACGAACCACGCCGCCTCGGGCGTCAGCGCGAACGGCGCGCGCCCGGCGAAGAGCGGTCGCAGCGAACCGCGCCGCTCGAGCGCGGCCAGCGCGCCGCTCGGCCGCAGCTTGAGAAGCAGTCGTGCCATCGGGAACCCCTCCCGCGAGTCTAGCGTGGCGCACGCTTCACGGGCGCTCGGTCCGGGGGGACGGCGCCGGACCGCGACGCACGCGGCCGCGCCCGACGCGCGGAAGCCCGCGCCTCAGCGCTCCAGGCGCGCCACCAGCACCCGCAGCGCCCCCCCGACCTCGGGACCCAGCACCGCGAGGACGTCGTCCAGGGCACGCGATACGTCCTCTTCGCGGAACGGTCCCGTGGCCAGGCCGAACGTCGGCCGCGAGGGCGACGGCGCGTCGGAAAGCCTGCCGTGGGTCTCGGCCACCTCGGACACCGCCGGCCTGCACGCGACCGCGAGGCAGCGACGCAGCGCCCGCAGGTCCACCCCGAGCTCCGCGAGGCGCTTCTGGAGCCGCTCCGAGAGCGCGCCCCCGTCGAGCAGGCAATGGACGAGCCGGCACAGGCGCTCGCGGTCGGCATCGGGACCCACACCGCTTGGCGGGGGACGGTCGCCGCCGACCCACACCGCGCCGCTTAGCAGGTGCTCGCGCGTGAAGTGCCGGCCGCGCAGGGTCGCCCCGTCGGCCAGCACCCGGAACGCGTAGTGCCCCGCGTGGGCCGCGACCAACCCGCCCTCGAAGGCGCCGTCGTTCGTCGCCGCCAACGCGATCACGCCCGTCGAGCCGTCGGGCCGCGCGACCTCCGCACGCACGTTGGCGCGGTCTGCACCGATCGGCAGGCCGTACTCCCGCAGCGTCGCCCGCAGCGCGAGCGACGCGCCCGGCTCGAAGCCCGACTGCGCGAGGGCGGCGGACAGCCGGACTCCCGAGGACGCGTGCACGCTGAGGCTGTAGCGCACGCCGTGCGCGGCAACCGCCAGCTGCTTGCCGTGCTTCTCGAGGTAGTGGCGGTAGTACCGCTCGTCCACCGTCAGGATCGCGTGCCAGCGGCCCGGCCCGGCGCCCGCGCCCACCGGTAGGGGCAGCGTGGTGCGGTAGAAGGCGACGCCCGTGCCGGCCGCGAAGCCCGACGTCGGGAGGCCGCTCAGGGCGCCGGGATCGACGATGTCGCCCTGGGGCGTCTCGAGCGCGAAGCGCAGCACCTCGGGAGGCGCCATCGACACCACGATCGCGTCCATGCCCGTGTCGGCCTCGGTCAGGTCGAACGCGATGCGGTGCTTCTGGCCCGGCGCGACGTACCCCTCGGGATCGAGCACGACGTCGTGGTTCGTCACGCCCGCGAGGACCTGCAGGAAGTACTTGTTGAGCAAGAACACGTTGTCGGCGTCGACGGCGCCGGTCAGCAGCAGGTAGCCGCCCGTGCCGTTGGTCAGAGCGGTGAGGCCGCTGGGCTTGATCTGCGCGGCCGTGCCGAGCGCGATCGCGAAGACTCTGTCGCCGATGAGGTGCGCGACGTCCGCGAGGTACTTCGGTCGGTTCTCGAAGCCGTCCGTGAAGACGACGATCGCTCGGTCGTCGTAGTCGCTGGCGGCGGCGACGAGGCCGTGGCACGCCTCGACGGCCGAGCCGATGGCCGTCAGGCCCGCCGGGTTGGGCAGGTGGGTGCTCAGCACGCCCAATGCCTCGGCGCGCACGAGGTCGATCGAGCCGATGGGACCGACGCGCTTCAGCGCCATGCGCGGGACCACCTGGTGGTCGAACGCCACGATGCCGATGCCGTTCCCTTCGGGCATCACGGTGGCGAAGGCCGGCGCGGCGAAGCGCAGCACGTCGTTGCGGGTCGGCAGCCCAGGGATCCCGCTGGACCACTGCATGCTGCCCGACTGGTCGAGCGCGAGCGCGGCGGCGACGGTGCGGCGGGCGACCGGACCTTGACCCTCCCGCGGCGTGAGGCCGCACACTGGCCCCCATGGCACCGCGGACGCAGCTACCGCGTCAGCGAAGTCGCGCGGATGGCCGGCGTCTCCGTCCGCGCGCTCCACCACGACGACGAGATCGGGCTCCTGGTCCCCATGCAGCGCAAAGACGCCGGCTACCGGCACTACTTCGAGGACGACCTGCTGCGCCCGCAGCAGATCCTCCTCGGCCGCGATGATCCGCGCCGTCGACACCGCCCTCGGCATCCTCGAGCGCGACCAAGGAGACATGATGGACATGCAGCCGCTCTTCGACGGGTTCGACCCCTCCGAATACGAGGCCGAGGTCCAGGAGCGCTGGGGCGAGACGGAGGCCTACCGCGAGCCGGCCAAGCGCACCCGGCGCTACGGCAAGGACGACTGGCGCCAGATCCAGGAGGAACGGACCGCCATCTACGCCGACGCCCTCGCGGCGCTACTGGCCGACCCTTGGGAGGCCGACCCCCGCTTCGCCGAGAACATCGACCAGCACGGCGCCAGGCTCACGGCGTTCCTCGCCGCCGCCGACCGGGCGAACGCTCTGCGGCACGGGCGATGGAGACCGACGACCTCACGCGCGCCGCCGGCGGCCCCCGCTGCCTTCGGCGCGCCGCTCCCGCACCCGCCGTTCCGCGGACCCGCCGCGGTCCCCGCGGCCGCCACGCTCGACCCACCGCCCGGCAGGTGCACCAACGGCACGAACAGCGACACGCCCGATCCGACCACGAAGAGCATCCACAGGCCGAGCAGCACCAGTAGCCCGCGCAGCGATCCTCGCCGGGCAAGCGCGAGCGATCCGAGCGCCAGGCGCCGGCCTCGTCGACCTCATCTCGCGCGCCCCCTGCAAACCGATGGGGTCCACGACGGCGCGCCGTGCCCGGAGGTCTGCCCCATCAACCACGTCCATGCAGGCATGCAACGAGACGGCGGGCCTTCGAATCCGGTCTATCGTCGTGGGCATGGCCACCGACTTCACGACCCTCCCCGCCGACCTCCCGCGACCTCTCGACGACGGCGCCGCGGATCACCTCGAGGGTGCCCGGCTCCCCGACGTCGACCTCGAGCGCACGGACGGCCAGCTGGTCGAAATGGGCGCGCTGCGCGGTCGCTGGGTCGTCTACGCCTACCCGCGGACGGGCCGGCCCGGCGTGCCGTCACCGGACGGCTGGGACGCGATCCCGGGGGCACGAGGCTGCACCCCGCAGTCCTGCGGCTTCCGCGACCATCATGCGGCGCTCGCGGCGCACGGGGCCGGCGTGTTGGGCATCAGCAGCCAGACGAGCGAAGACCAGCGCGAGGCGCGCGACCGTCTCCACCTCCCGTTCCACCTGCTCAGCGACCCGTCCCTGCGGCTGGGGACGGCGCTGGCTCTCCCCACCTTCCGGGTCGACGGCCAGGCGCTCTTCCGGCGCATCACGCTGATCGTGGACGACCGGCTGATCCGGAAGGTGTTCTACCCGGTCTTCCCGCCGGACCGCAGCGCCGCCGAGGTGCTCGCCTGGCTCGAGGGCTCGGACCTGCGGACGTACGACTTCTGCATCGAAGGCGCCCGCGCCGGGTACTTCGAGGTCGACGAGCGCGAGGGCGAGCTGTACATGAACGCCCGCATGATCGTCGACGGCGAGGCGCGCGAGAACCCGTTCTGGCTACGGCACGAGGGTGGGCGGCCCACGCGTGTGAAGATGGGGGGCTCGCCGTGGCGAGACGTGCCCGACGGCGTGTACCCGACCTGCGCGTACCCGCTGGTACTGCGCTCGGGACGCCCCCGCTACCGCGCCCTCGACGAAGGGACCGGCAGGCTCGAGGATCGGGACCTCCGGCGCGAGGGGGGCCGCGTCGTCGAGTCCCACCAGGGGCGCATCCTGCGCACCTTCGACGTGGAGGACGACCAGATCGTAGCGATCTCCTGGGGCGAAGCGACCACCTCGCGCCTGGTCGGGTCACGAGCCGAGGCGGTGCGGGGGACCGCCTTCGAGGAGGTCGGCGAAGGCGCGTGACCTACGCCGTCGCGAGCGTCGCGTAGGGCTCGACGGCGACCAGCGATGCCGCCGCGGACGCGAGCCGCGCGTCGAGCGTGACCGGCGCGTCGGCCTGCAGGTGCACCAAGGCGACGTACTCGGCGTCGATCGTGTCCGACCACCCCAGTCGCTCGGCCATCGTCCACGCCACGCGCTGCAAGACCCGGTCACCGAGGAGCCGGACCCGGAGCCCTCGCACGAAGTCGAGGTGGCCATCGGCGATGCGCCGGTCCATCTCGCTGTCGTGGACGGCTCGGAAGAGCAGCGCGAGCAACTGCGAGCCCATCAGGGTGGGCGCCAGCAGCTGGTGCTCGCCGGCGACGACGATCTGCTCGCGCGCAAGGCGCAGGGCAACATCGGGTCCGATCACGAACTTGGCCAACGGGTGTCCCTCCTCAACCGGCTCGTTGCCGCCGTCGGTGCGGTAGAACCGCACCGGCAGGACGGGTTCGCCTCGGGCCTCGCCCACATCGACGGCGTACCACGAGTGGTGCACGCGCCGCCTAGCCGCGTCACGCCGCCACCCGTCCGCGCTTCAGGCGCTCAGCAACAGCGGGAGCGCGAGGCCGACCCTGCGGGCACGCAACAGGAACCCGCGGGCCCGCCCGGCAGCGGCCGGGAGCCGGCCAGCAGCCGCGCGCCCGCCAGCAGCCCGGCACGGACGATCAGCTCGGACGGTATGGCCTCGTACGTCGTGCCGTCGACCGTCACGGTGCGGCAGTCGGTGTCGCCGCAGCTGCCGCAGCACGCGCTCTCGCCCGTCGATGCCGAGAGCCACGACTCGATCGGCTCGCCGCCGACCCAGATCCGGTTCGACGC